>ERZ1669251.7-NODE-7-length-104484-cov-20.466767_pt1 | contig 104484 bp, 119 predicted proteins | sample MGYA00579294_ERZ1669251 | MGnify/ENA primary metagenome ERZ1669251 (study PRJEB41166, sample SAMN08046056) | hot springs metagenome | biome: hot spring; feature: acid hot spring; material: thermophilic sediment; isolation source: thermophilic sediment from acid...
TGTACAGGATGTGGGATGTGTCTGATGACATGCGGCAATAATGTTTTCAGCTGGGATGAAAACGAAAGTATCCCGAATGTTCTTAATCCAGGAAATTGCGTTATAGGATGTACTTCCTGCGGAAAGCTCTGTCCAGAAAACGCAATAACCTTCCCCGACGATCCTAAAAAATATGTGTCTGCCATCATTAAAAATTATAAACTTTTTGTCAACATAAAGAAGGAACTCAATGATAGGCTCGCGAAATTTCCAGACCATGAAGTAGGAGGTAATAAAAAATGACATCATCTTTTCAATACTGGCATGGAATTAAAAGGTCAGAGATAGAATGGCATCCGGAGATTGATGCAAAGAAATGCACTGGATGCGGTATGTGTGTTGTCACATGTTCTGAGAAGAGGAATGTTTTTGGGTACGACACTAAAAATAAGAAAGCAGTGGTACTTAATCCTGACAACTGTATGGTAGGTTGCAATAATTGCCAAGTAGGTTGCCTATGGGATGCAATAAAATTTCCAGAGATAGAAAAGGTTAAAGAAATATCAAGGGGTATTATTTGGACAGACCAATTTAAAAGTGAATTCAAGGCAAAAACAGGCTTTAATCTGTGATTTCATCTGTTTCATATATATAGAAAAAGTGGATTATGTGAGAGGAAGGTTGATTGAATGAAATCAAGGGTTGATTATAAGGGGTCTCTAATATTTGATGGCAATATTAGAGAAAGAAAAATAGAAATAGATGGAAACGGGGAAACTGCCCCGAGACCGCTTGAATATCTTTTAACAACACTTGCCGCCTGTACTTCAATGAGCATAGTTTCAATCCTAGATAGGATGCACTTAGAGATTAAAGAAATGAATACAGAGGTTGAAGGGATACAGAATGAGGAGCCTCCAAAAATTTTCAAAAGTATCAATATCGTATATTCAATACATGGGAAAGTCAATCAGAAGCAACTCGAGGATGCAATCTCCCTCACAATGTCAAAGTATTCACCTACGGCTGTGATGCTAATCAAGAGTGGAATAGATATAAGGTACTCATATGAAATTAAAAATTGAAAAGATATTTCAACCAATGAATGATAATGTTAACAAGATAAGGATGCCAGATGAAAGTTGCAAAATTAAGAATATTGAACCTATAGATATAGGAAAATATCAGAACCTTGAGTCGGTTATGAGTGCATTTTCCAACAAGCTCAGGTTGGCCATACTTGATGCACTCCTTAAGTATGGAGAATTATGCACATGCGAACTTGTTCCAGCAACCAGCATGGCACAGCCCACAGTTACAAGCAACCTTCAAAAACTCTACTCAACTGGTATAATCAAGAAAAGAGAGGAATGGAAGTATACCTATTACTACATAGATCCAAAATACCTGGATATTGTCAAGAAAATATTACTTCTATGTAATGACCAATGATCTTTTCTTTGGCAATTATCATATCCATATGGAAATTTTTTGTTGTTCAAGTTTCGCCAGTTACCAAGGGAAATGTTGCTCACATTATGTAATCAAATATAAATATGATAATATGATGAACTTTCATGGCCTCCCCAGATCAAGGCGAACAATCGTTCTGTTCAAGAAATAATATTCTTTTAAAAAGAAAACTAAAAGGTAAGTGGAAATTCATACAAGTCACAGCCAAAAAATCAAGAGATAATGGCAAACATAGAGAGTGAGTATTTTGAAGATAAAAGGTATTAACTTTAGAACAATCATTTTTCCATTTTTGGTAGCAGTTTCAATGATCATAGGGATAATGCTGAGTTTCAAATTCAAGGAGGAAGGAAATACCGTAGGAGTTTTTGGAATACCTCTGGGATTATTCTTCATGATTTATCCGGCAATGACCAAGGTGGGTATAGAGAGGATTGCAAGGAGTTTCAAGGATATGAAATCAGTTGGGTTGATGGTTTTCCTAAACTATGCAATAGCACCCTTTCTAGTTGCCGGGATCGCATACCTATTTTTCAGGGTCATCATAGAACCCTTAAGGATATACAATGAAAACATAATATCCCAGGTAATAGTTGGGATAATACTTCTTGGCGTAGCACCATGCATAGCGATGGTAATGGTCTGGACGGATATGGCGAAAGGGAATCTTAGCATGGGAGTATCATTCGTAGCCTGGAATTCAATACTTCAGGTTATTACAACACCATTTTTTGTTTATTTTCTTGCAAGAACTACGGTTTTCATAAATCCATTTCTCATTCTTGAGAGTGTTTTGTTATACTTGATAACACCTTTGATTGCCGGCACACTTACAAGAAGGCTTTTGAGAAAAAGGAGGAATTTTTCAAGAATTTTGAATGATCTTGGAAATTTGCAGAATATAGCTCTCTTGTTCACGATAGTCGTAATCTTCTGGACAGAGGGGCATGGCATAGTGGAATACCCCTCTCTTATCTGGATGGTCGGAATAGTGATGATTCTCTTCTATTTCATATTATTCCACGTGGGATATTTCACATCAAGACGTTTAAAATATAAATATGAAGATTCCACAGCAATTGGCTTCACTGTAGCCGCAAGGGACTTTGAAGTCAGTATAGCAATAGCCATTGTGGCCTTCTCCGCTTATCCGTTCGTTGCAATCACTACAGCGATAGGTCCTCTGCTAGAAATTCCCTTAATGCTCATACTAGTTTCAATGCAGGTCATAAGAAGAGACAGGATTCAGATGATGTATTCAGGCAATGTGTGATTCATCTTCTTCTTATCAAAGAGATTTTTCATCTTTCCTATGCCATATATGATTATCCAGGGAATTATAGATGAAATGCGGGTCGTTGACCAATTCGTCAAGTCTATTTCCGAAGTTTATAATCTTGTTTTTATTGAGCAGGAATTTGGATATTCTCCAGCTTGTGCCATCAGAAAGGTATACAAGATCGGATTCAACCTTAACTAGACCCAAATCTTCCAAAAGATACATGTTTTGCCTATCCTCATTCTCAAGATAATTGTCCAGGCACTCATTCTCAAAACCAAAGAAGGCCATTGCCTGACTGGCAATGGAATCAGCGGCCTCCTTTGAAATCTTCATACCCTTCTTCATATAAGTATAAATAATCGCATTTGAAAGTATACGCGGGGTGACATAGTTATTAGGATTCCTATTTGCAAATGATGAAGACCTTCTATTATTAGCCTCCACATCTGTTTCGCTGCCAGTATAGGTCATATGATTTTATATCTTTTTATGAAATAAACATTCTATACAATATTTGTTTAATGGTATCAAAAAATTATATTAATTTGCCAATTTCAGATGTTCATTATATGGTTGAGGTGGTAGCATCAAAATAATTCCTAAGAATACGCCGGGGGGGAGATTTGAACTCCCGATCCCTTGCGGGAACAGGCTTTCCGTTAAATGTTCCAGGCCTGCGCCTTTCCGGGCTGGGCCACCCCGGCCTAATACCGTAAGTGCATAAGGTTTATTATTATTTCTTTCTTTCTCATTAGATGGAATTACCAGAAGGAACCCTTGACGTTTTGGACACATTCATAAGGGAATTTGTAAGTGACAAAGACGTAATACTCGGTATATCCGGTGGCATAGATTCAGCCCTGGTTGCATTCCTGCTCAAGAGAAATGTCAGGAAGGAGAAAATACACCTTTATTCTCTACCTGTGGGAAAAGAAAATTCAGATGTGAAGAGGATATGTGATTTCATGGGCTTGAATTATGAGACAGTAGATATAGAAGAGGCCGTGAATTTTTTCAGGAAGTATTCAGACGACCTGAAAAGCATTGGAAATGTGATGGCAAGGATAAGGATGACCTTTCTTTATGAAATGGCCAATAAATTCAATGGACTCGTCGCCGGTACATCAAACAAGAGTGAACTGCTGACAGGTTATTTCACCAAATTTGGAGACGGAGGAACTGATTTCCAGCCCATTGGAGACCTTTACAAAACACAGGTCTACCAGCTTGCAAAAGAGCTGGATTTCCCAGAATGGTTGATAGATAAAAAACCATCGGCCAATCTCTGGGAAGGGCAAACTGATGAGGAGGAGCTTGGTATAAATTATTCAAAGCTTGATCAAATCCTTGAATGCCTGGAGTATTTGAAAAAGCCCGAGGAATGTAATATTGAAGGAATAGACAGGAATGAAATAGATAGAATATACAAGATGGTTCTAAAGAATTCCCATAAAAGGGTAATCCTCTACATACCAAAAATAGGATTCAGGTCTGTTGGGACCGACTGGCTGGAATGAATCAGTGCATTCCAGCTGTCATCTGAAACTGACTTTTGCTGATCAGGTCATCAAATTTCAGATAAGCCACCAGCAGAAGAATCCCGACAACGATGAATGAGAAAATGAATCCCACTATCATCCAGACCAGTGTTTTGCTCTTCGCCTGGCTGTACTGTCTTTGATCCAGCAATTTTATTATCTGCTTGCTTTCGTAGTAAACAAGCAATGAAAATATTGCGAAAATTATAGTAATCCCAAATGTGAATATTGCCATTATCAATTCCAGAATACCAATTACCAGAGCAATTATGGCTGCTATATTCACCATGCTTTTTATCGTCTCCTTTTCAGGAGGTTCCATGAACGGTGGAACTGAGGCGTTAACATTCATCTGAGTATCCATACAGGACCAATCTAATTGAATATATATACATTTTTTATTATTTTATTATTAAAGTAATTTAAGATCACCGGTTATCTTATCTATCACTGAATCTTCATCTGGTCCGAAGGCGGCACATGTCAAAGTATCAGGTTCAACCTGTGTCCTCCCTGCATCCCTTATGGGGCAGACGCTTATGCCCATTGACCTTCCCTTCTGAATAAGGGAGAGAAGTGAATCCTCATCCTTAACCCACACGACAACCTTTTTCTGTCCATCTCTTATCCAGTCTTCTACTTTTTGACTTTTCCTGAGAGCACATTCTACAGCTGCATGTGATACCTGTGCAGCAATTTTCCCCTTACCCATATCCAAATCTTTTCTAACAGCTATGGCCATCTTCATTTTTTCGAAACTATAATTACCATTTATCTTATTATCCTTCACATGAATTTCTATGTTTCATCATTGATTCCCCTGATATTATTTACGCTGCTCTTTTATGCAAACTGGAGCAGGGTTGACAGGAAAGTAGACGAAGGTAAATATGCAAGATTTTTGTTCTTCGGGATTCTGATGGGCGTTCTATACTCCATTTTATTCATATACGCTTATTTCTCCTTATATAGATATATAGACCTGATGCTGTTTGCCATCCTCCTCCTACTGCCTCTAGTGGCCTCGGGATCACAATTATCAATTCTCTCTGGAAAATATAAGGCGAGAGAAGACCTTATACCCCTATCAACTTCCCTTGGCAGTGCCTATGCTTTGCCAATTTCATTTATCATAGCAATAGTTACATCACCATCATTTTTAGACTACGTGTATATTGGACTGATTACATTATTTGCATTCATTACAGGAATAATGTCATCTGTACTGCTTGCGACTGGAATCAGAAAGGGAAGAATAATGTTATATTATAATGGAGCATTTCTCATACAGATGCTCTTCTCTTCATCCATATTTTTTGAGTATCTGTTTGGGGAGTATTCGCTCACTATAATAATTCCGGAAATATTATTCGCAGGTTTGCTATATATATTTATATTCCACAGAAAAATAATGGAGGACTAAAATGAAATCTGGTAGAGCATTAGTTACTGTCGTGGTGGTTATTTTACTTTCGCTGACGGCAATATACTGGGTAATGGATAACTACAATTCAAATCAGATATCAAACCCATTCCAACAGTATTACATACCGCAGAGCATAAACATGTCATTCGCCAGAAATTTTACCTTCTCAACACCGTCCAATGGTCAAGGTTATTATTTCTTCTACATTACCATCCCGCAGAATTCATCACTGCAGAATGGTAATGTTAGGATAGTACATTCAAGCAATATGGAAGAAACCTTATCCAATAAAAACGGCAGGGAATTCATAACTATGAAAATTTATCCAGGACAAGCATATGCAAATTTTACCTATAATTTCAAAACATACGGTCAAAATTGGCAGGATATAGTACCGGAGTCAGGCAACGTTTCCCAGATACCGTCATACCTGAAGCAAGAATATGATCACGCAGAATATTTCAACACAACAGGATCAAATAAAAGCTATGAGGTCATAGATCCATCTTATTTCAGGAATATGACAATTAACATAACAAAAAATGATACCACTGTTGCCTCAAAATTAAGGGCCATTTACAATTTTATAGTTCAGAATTTCAAGTACAACATAACTTATAATCTTGGTAACATTCCACTGACTGCAGAGCAGGTTTATAATGACAGAATAGGGGACTGTGAAGAATTATCCTATCTTTTCGAATCTATGAGCAGGAGCATTGGAATTCCTTCCTGGACTCAATACGGTCTCTTAATACAGCAACAGGGAGGAGGGATATCAATAGGACAGCACGCCTGGATACAAACATATGTGCCTTTACTTAATGGTTCTGGAGAATTTGTAAACATAGATTTAACGGTTGAAGTTGGGGGACAGGATCTTGGGCGTGGATTCTTTGTCAAATATCCAAATTCCCTTACAGAATGGACCGATAATGGTAATTCTACAGATATGGTTGCATATCACGAATTCCTTATGTATCCATCATTCGGTCTGGGAACAATAAGCACCAATGAAACGGACTACGTATTCACTTTCAGTCAGCAGGGAATAATTAATATAAATACTACCTCTTTTCCAATAATTATTCAAGAGGCTGATCGCAAATGATAATTCCTGCCATAAACATACTGAAGAGAAGAATTAGAGAATTAGAAGAACTGGAAAGATATTCTTCAGGGCCTTTATGGGTTATAGATAACGATGCCAAAGCAGGGAAAGAGATGAATATCAATATATACGATGATCTGGCTGGGCAGTATGAACTTTACATTGATGGGGAGTTCAAACACAGGGATGATGTCGCAGATGCTATTACGATGGGAGCAAATATGGTTACAATATCTGAAAAAATGGATATTAAAAAAATGCTGGACTCTCTATTCATTACAGAAAATATAATATTCTATTACAGAGGAAATAGAGAGAAAATGGAAAGGTTTATGTCGGAAGGCGGAAGATACATTTATTCAGATTCTTACGTTGAAAATACTACAATTAAGATTTTTACCAGGAATGAGAAATGCAGTGAATGCGATATTATACTGGATATAGGTGAATACAATGGTAGAAGAAATTAAAAAAATTTTACTTTACCTGAGAAGGGCAACAGGAAAATGGGAATTCAAAGAATCAGAAATCATTAATATGCTATCTATAAGATCAAGATTTTTCACACCGGATCAGACGAAGGAATTCATAAATATTGCACTGGAGCAAAAGTGCCTGAAATATGAAAATGAAGTTTACACAATTACCTGCTCACTTTCATCAATAGACCTTCCGATAGATTACAGACCAGATTTCAGTTCTTTGAAGGATCAGGTAAGTGAGGAGGATATATTCATAGAGGCAATAAACTACATAATTGAAAATCTGAAAATGAGCAAGAAGGAAGTTCTGATGGAAATTAACAGAATAAAGGAAAAAAATCCTCTCATAAGCTCTCAGGTTGCCGTTCTGGTGCTGGCGAAAACAAAGGGGCTCAATATAGATAAATTTTTAAATAAAATTCAGTGATTATTTCTTTCCTTCCTGTGGATCTTTGTTAAGATATGAAGCGTACTTTGTTGCAAGATCATACTGGTCAAGTTCCATAGCTATATCTGATGCCGCGTCGAAAATCTCCGAATAATTATTGACGAATTCAATCCTTTCATTCTTCCTTTTCAACTGGGCTCCCTGTTTTATTATTTTATCTATAGCCCTGTCAAGAACCTTCAATGGCTCATCGCCCCCTTTCTCCTCCAATAGAAGATAGGCATAATTAACTGCTGCCTGTGCCATCATATCTAGATCATTTGAATTCTCGCTTTCCTTGAGACTCTTTTCAAAAAGTTTGGACGCCTCACTGAAATCCTTAATTATTGTAGCCAAAGATATCATTGAATAAATGAGGTTCTCCTTATCATTTATTTTCTGGAAAATATCCATAGCCTTCCTACCAAATTCCTCAGCCTTTTCATCTTCCATCTGGTTCAATATCTGGGAGAGTAGAAGATAGCTTTCACCTGTTCTCTTTTCATCTTTCTTATCATTTGCTATTCTCAAAGACTCCTCAGCTAATTTTCTTGATAATTCCAGATCAGGATTTTCCTTATACAGATGACATTCTGATAGCAGTCTAAGGGCGTCTGATCTGATAAGATCGTCCTGTATATTCTTAAGATTCTCATCAAGGAATTTAATGCACTCCTGAAGCTCTCCTTGATCCTCAAGCTCCAGAGCCTTTTCAATGACCTCATTGTCCATTTGTTACCACACTTATAGCACTTTTAAGATGATTAATATTTTCCCTTATATCTCCATTGAAGATACTGGAAGCACTTATAATCATATCAGGTCCCGTAGCTGCAACTTTCCCAATGTTCTCTCTGTTAATTCCTCCATCTACCCCTATAAGAAAACTCAGGCTCTCCTTTTCTCTATAATCTCTTAACAATTTAACTTTATACAGTGAGTCCTCAATGAGTTTCTGGCCGGAAAATCCCGGTTCTACGGTCATTACGAGAACAAATCCCACTTCAGGAAGAAATTTTTCAATAGTTGAAGGATGTGTTCCTGGTTTTATTGAAAGTCCAGGAATTACGCCAAACCCCTCAATATCCTTTATTGTTCTGTTTGTCTGGACTGGTGCTTCGTAATGAAAAGTCAGAATTTTGGAAAATGAGCAATATTTATCTAGAAATTTATCTGGATTATCTACCATCAGGTGGGATTCTATATTTACTTTAAATTTACTGACTATGGCCTGACCCAGAGGTATACCAAAAGTAAGATTCGGGACAAAATGTCCGTCCATTACATCAAGATGTATCCATTTAACACCCATCTCAAGTACCTGGGAAATATCTCTCTCAAGATTCAGAAGGTCTGCAGATAGGATTGAAGCCGATAATTCCATTTATACCGCTTCAGTTATGAATTTGAATCATAAAAATTTGTCTTATGCTATGAGCCATACAAAATTTCTAAATACTTTCTGAAAATAATAATCAATGAGAGCGAAATACGATTCATTGGACATAAAAATTCTAAATGTGCTGAAGGAAGATGCCACATTAGGATATTCTGAAATTTCCAAAAAAGTTAAATCTCCAGCAACCACTATTTTCCAGAGGGTCAAGAGATTAAAGGACAGGGAAATAATAAGAAAAATAGTCCCTATAATAGATTACGAAAAAATAGATTATAAGGTTACCGCATACATAAAGCTATCAATAAATGATATTAAAGAACTGGACAGGATAGCAAAGGAACTTTCAAGACTTGATGAAGTCATGGACATACACCACGTAACAGGAGACAATGATATACTTCTCAAGGTAAAGGTAAAGGACAATTCAGAACTAAAGGAATTCGAAATTGAAAAGATCGGATCAATAAAGGGAATAAAAAATATAGAAACAATGATAAGCATCGGCACTTATAAGGAAGATCCCAATATAAGATTGAAAGCGTGATATGATAGAAATTGAAGGTTTGAAGAAGAGGTATTCAAGAAATTTTTATGCACTGAAAGGTATAGATTTAAACATAGACAGGAGAGTTACCACTATAATAGGAAGAAATGGCGCCGGGAAAACCACACTTATTAGGATACTGTCGACTCAACTCAGTCCTTCAGAGGGGAGAGCAACAATAGAGGGCTATGATATAATGAAAGATACAAGGAAAGTGAGGGAAATCATAAGCAGCATCCCTCAGGAAGCCCAGCCAATTGGGATTCTATCCCCAATGGAGCAGGTGAAGCTCTATTTGATTGCCAAGGGTTTCTCAGCGCAGCAGGCATCCAAAGCGGCGAGGGAAGCACTTGAAGAACTCGATATGGATAATTTCAGAAATTCACCATCAGACACTCTCTCCGGAGGCATGAAGCGCAAGGTATTTGTTGCAATGGCTCTTGCATCTAATTCAGAAGTTATTTTTCTTGATGAACCAACAACAGGACTAGATCCACTTTCGAGAATGGAAGTCTGGTCTGCTGTAAAGAGATTGAAATCGAAGGTGATTCTCACAACTCATTACATGGAGGAGGCTCAGGAGCTTTCTGACACAGTATGTGTGATGGATTCCGGGAAAGCTGTATCATATGGCACTATCCAGGAATTACTTAAAAGTTATGAAAATATGATGAGGGCTGAAAAAATGGGCGGTACGGTTTACGATATTATGGTAGGGAATATAGCAATAAAATATATTGGGAAGAGTGATGTGGATAAATTCCTTCAGATGGGTTACGATATAAAAAATATCAATCTGGATGACCTATTCCTTTCAAAGGGTGTATCGCTTGAATCTTAAGTACATTTCATACTTCGCGTGGTATTACGGTTTCTATATAATAAAGAGAGGGCCTTCATACCTAATTGCCTCACTATCATTACCTTTGACCCTGCTTTTTATGGTTACAATTTTATCTCATGGAGCACTGATAAGTTATGCACTAATAGGCGGTTTTGTGTCCATTATAGCCTCTAACTGCATAAATGGGGCAGCAGATGCAGCGTTTTTCAGATTGCAAATAAAAATACAGGATCTGTTTGTTCCTACCCGAATTACTCCGGACGATTACATGATGGGATTGACTCTCAGTTACCTAGTTTTTTCTCTGCCAGGAATTATATTATATGCAATTCTCGGGATTTATTTCAAAATTTTCACCTTTGGCTCTATTTTACCAATAATACTTATTCTCATTGCTGTCACAGTATCCGTATCAAATATAGCATTCATAATTGCAGGAGTTCTAAAACACATAAGAAATGTATGGGGAATAACTGCAGTACTGTCAATAGTTATGACAGTTTTACCGCCGACATTTTACCCGTATACATTTCTTCCAAAATGGATTCTCTACATACTTTCCATTTCACCTGTAACACCTGCCGCAGTGCTTCTTCAGGGTGTACTGGGCCTGGAACCTATCATATGGGATATGGTATACATCTTAATTTTAGAAACGCTGGCATTTCTCTTTTTGGGAAGGAAGTTTATCAGGTGGAGAGAATGAACTGGTTTCATCTTTAAATCTTGTAGTAAGGATCAATAGGAAAAAGATTTATCTTGATTTTTATAAGTTATTTTATGAAACTTAATTATGATAATATATTAAAAGAGGTGAAGAGAATAGTAAGAAAATACATTAAAAATGATCGGCCTGTTGGTCTGGCAATTTCATATTTTGATCCAAGAGTTGGTGCATATTGGGTCTCTGGAGGTAATTATATAGTGCTTAATGGAAACATTATTTCAGCCATGGATGCCTGGGGGAGGACTCATAATGAGAAAGAAGCCCTAATAAAGGTGTTGTTAACACACGAATACATTCATTCCCTCGGTTATGAAGATGAGATGTTAACAAGAAAAATTACGAGTAAAATAATTGAGAAGGAAGACGGAAAAGAAAGTCTGGAATATGAACTGTCAGAGAAAGGTCCCTGGGAAATATTTCCTTTCATAGTGTCATATCCGTATCATTCAGATCAAAGAATTGAAATTGTAGGAAATTTTGACTCCGAAAGTACAGATTATATAATGTGATTTTTTAGCGATAAGTTTTTCTTGAAAAATATATAGGTGTTTTGCCGGGCTGGCCGGGAGGATAGGCGTCTCCTACCACCCGAAACCGTCTATACGCGGGGGCGACAGCCGGTAGAGGAGGCAACTGTCATCAGACATGCCCCTGAGATCCGATGAGGTTCTGTCCCTTCGGATCCGAGTACCATGTGATATTTCCGGAGGGAAATGTCATATGGCTTATCACGGGAATCCGCCAGGACCGGAAGGGAGCAACGGTTACGTGGACTTTGGATGCTGAAGGGGGAACGGAGCTGAGGGCCGAGGGGGGGAAGTGCCTGAATGATTGTCCTTCGATGCCGGTGGCCCGGCTTTAAGTTTAAATATAAATATAAATTGCATATATGTTGAAGAAACAAAAAATAATTCACGATGCTATTTATGGAAGCATTAAGCTAGATGATGATATATCAGATATAATATCAACAAGGGAATTCCAGAAGTTAAACTCTGTAAAACAGCTGGGTTTTTCTTATCTTGTCTTTCCAGGGGCCACTCATTCAAGGTTTGAACATTCTCTGGGAACCCATTATCTCGCGAGGGAAGCAGCTAGGAATATTGAGCTGACTGATGAAGAAATAAAGGCTGTCTCTCTTGCAGGTTTGTTGCACGATATAGGACACGGTCCATTCTCCCATACACTCGAAGATGCAATGATCAAATTATTTAAAAAGGATCATCTGAAGTTATCCATTGACATAATATCAGGGAAAATTGGGAGCGGTCAGATAGCTGAAATACTTGGAGGCGAAAGGGAAAAAATTATAGGTATACTACTTGGAAAAGAGGGGATCCTGAGCAGGTTAATATCTGGAAATGGAGATATGGATCAAATAGATTATCTTGCGAGAGATTCATACTATACTGGAGTTGCCCTAGGAATGGTAGACAGTTCAAGGCTATTGAATACAATAGCCATAGATAATGGAAATTTCTGTGTGATGGAAAAGGGACTGCCTGCGATGGAAGGTCTGATGGTAGCGAGGATGCTTATGTATAGAAGTGTGTACAGGCACAGAACATCACTTGTTGCATCGGTGCTTGCAAATGATGCGCTAGAAATTATTTCACCACCCCTTGATGAATTTATTGAATGGAATGATTGTGACTTCATAGGGGAATTGAAAAATAATATGGAGACTTTCAAGGTATATGAGATGTTGAAATTCAGGAAGTTACCTTCAGGCCTGACCGTAGATGTTGATGATAAATATTTTGATGATATTGTTGAAGATTTGAAGGAGATACTGGTCACATATAAATATTTCAGATCCCCATACAAGAAAGAAGTGATAAATATTCTTGATCAGGAAGGGCTGAGACCGATTACAGAAATTTCAGGAATTATGGAATATCTTGAAAAGGAGCTACATGGAATGGGACTTCTTGTTTTCAATAAAGAAGATGGGGAAAGTATCAAGGAATACCTGAAAGGCAAAGGAATCAAATACCAATAGGAAATAATTTAAGGATACTAGGAATGATGGTTACGTGTTAAAACCCATAGGACCCAAAGCAAACGAAATCGTACAGAAGGATACTTTGAATTATTTCTCTTATCCTGAGAAAGAACTTTTCCTATGTTTTTTGCCCGAAATGACCGGTCAGGATGAGAATATGTTGATAAATTCAGTGAATAACTTTCTGATAATGATTTATCCTATGGGGGAGGAATTTTCAGAAAGAATAACATCAAGCAAAGGAATTGTGGAGAGAATGGAAAGAAGGCATTCTAAACTTATTCTTTATGATGATGAGATGAAGAAATTTCCATATTATTCTTTCCTCAAGCTCATGGAAATAAGGGAGCACATAATTTACCTAATACATTGGGCTTATGTTCAGAAGAGTGAACTTTTTCTTGGAAGGGACGCAGTGGGAGCATCATATTCAAAGATAAAGTATGATCCATTGACAACTGTAGAAAATATTAGATCTTCACCATGGTATAAAGATGGAAAGGAAGAGATATTCTCATTCTCAAAATTTGAGATTGGGAACAAGATAAATCCAGATTTGAATGAAATACTTGTAGTTACATTCAGAGAGTAGACAAAGAAAAATAAATTAAGTCATAGTAACTATTGTATTATGAATGCTGAAAAATTATTTGACATGAACCAGAATGTTGAAGGTATATTAATTTTCAATGGCGGGGAGGCCACTGTGGACTCATCTTTCTTTTATTTTACTCAACTTACCAGAGGACTATTCGAGGGTTCCTACGTATTCCTTACAAGGAAGAATCTTAAAGTTATAACAAGCCAGCTGGAGGAACAGACTGCAAGATCTGAGGATCTTGATGTCATGGTTTTCTCGTCAAATAAGGACAAGAACACAATACTCAAGGAACTGACAGAAGATATGACATTTATAGGTCTCAACTATTCAGGATTGACTTACAAGGATTTTCTTAATCTTAAGGAGATACTGCCTGATAAAGAATTCATTGATGTCGGGGAATCAATAATGAATCTCAGGCAGATAAAAACAGAGAGAGAAATTGGTAAAATCAGAGAGGCTGCAAAAATAGTATCAGAGGTTGCAGAGGTAATACCTGAAAAATTGAAAGAAGGAATGACCGAGAATGAACTGGCAGCCCTTGTAAATTATGAGATGATGAAAAGGGGAGCTTCATCCCCCAGTTTTGACACGATTGCCGCATTCGGGCCGGATACGGCTGAACCGCATTTCACAGGAGGAGTCAGGAAACTTAAGAAGGGCGATGTTGTCCTCATAGATTTTGGAGCCAGATATGAAAGATATTGCTCAGATATGACAAGAACATTTTTCTTTGGAAAGCCCGACAAGGAAATGATGGATGTATACCAGACAGTACTCCAGGCACAGCTGGCAGGTATTAAAGCGGTATCAGAGGGCAAAAATGGGAAGGAAGTTGACAGGGAAGCAAGAAAAATTATAGATTCATCAAGATTTTCTGGTAGATTTATCCATAGTCTTGGACATGGAGTCGGTCTTAATGTCCACGATCACCCTGCCCTTTCCCCAAGTTATGACTTTTTCCTGAAAGAAAACATGGTCGTCACAGTGGAGCCTGGAATATATCTTACCGGAAAGGGAGGGGTCAGGATAGAAGACGATGTAGTCGTGAAGAAGGATGGTTGTGAAGTTCTGACAACAGCGCCAAAAGAACTACAAATAATATGAATGAGGATCTACTATCAAAATATCCTTTCCTAAAGGAGGGATTGAGGGAATTCTTCAGTGAGAATAAATCACTTGAAGATTTCCTTGAGGAGAATGAAGACTACCTGAATGAAGTATCAAGGGACATTCTATCTCTGGTTGATTCAAAAGACGTTAGATTAAACTATGAAACAGAAAAAAGAGTAAAGAAATATATTCTTGCTAAAATTTTGCTGACATATATAAGAGATTATTTTGTATCTGCAAAATATGCAATAAAGGAAAGAAATGCACTCTATGAAAATCTAACTAAGGAAAATGAAGATAGAGTAATAATAAGGATAGGGAAGGAGCTAGGAATCAGCATGGACCTTAAAAATGCAAGCTTCCATATTCCTATACCGTCTTTCCTGAGAAATGCAGTTGTTTTCAATGACAAAGAATTAAAATTATGTAATCAGGAAATGGATAATGGGAATGTTATAGCAAGTAGAGAAATTACTTCGAAAATCCTGAGGGAGGCATTTTACAGAAAATATATGAAGGAAGTTAATGAACCATCAGAATTACCAGAGGAAGTTTCCAATATTTTGAAAAAATACGCCAATCCTATAATAATAAGGGGGGAACAGATAAAACAAGAAAGGGCTAATCTTGGGCCTCTCAACAAGAAAGCTTTCCCACCTTGCCTTTCCATGATAATTTCACAGATGGAGAAGGGAGCCAATGTTTCCCATCCTGCGAGATTCTTCCTCGTGACATTCCTTCACAGGATAGGTCTCCCAAATGAAGAGATAATAAAATATTTTGGAGAAGTACCAGATTATATGGAGAAAATGACGAAATATCAGGTTGAGCATATAACTGGGACAGGTAGGGGGAGAGAGTACAGCGTACCGTCATGTCAAACTCTGGGATCACTTGGATTATGTTACAGGGAAACGGACGATCTATGCAGAACAGGAAAAATTAACCATCCTCTCCAATATTATAAGATAAAGAATTCAAGAAATAGATCGGTAGACAACAGCAGACCTGTAAACAGAGTTGATAATTCCAGCAATCCCAAGAAAGAGTAAGACCCAGGCCGTAATGTAGAATCCGTATATTTTTCCAGTAAAAATCTGCACCAGGATCGCTATCATTATTATTACCAGTCTGTCTGCTCTGCCCGGGAAACCTCCGTAAAGCCTCTTCAAACCTATTGCCTGTGCCTGTGTTCCAACATAGCTTGTAAGGAATGTTCCCGCTATGGCAATGGTTCCGAAATAAATATTTCCGTAGAAACTTATGGCCATAGCTAACAATATTATGAGATCAACATACCTATCAAATAGGTGATCAAGAAAATCACCCTTGAGGCTTGTTTTGTTGAATATTCTTGCAACAGCGCCATCCAGTGCATCAAGATATGCCGAAACCAATAAAACCACAAACGAAAACAGAAGGAACCTCAGGTAGAATAGTAATGCAAATATAAATGACAATACCAGAGATAACGCAGTTATAATATTAGGATCCAAAAAACCAAGCCTGGAGGCAACTGGATTTATAAGTACGGATGCCTTTGATCTTCCCTTATCTAATACCATAGCATTATCTCCTCAGACAGATCTATCTTATCATCATAACTTTTCTTGTTATCAATTATTTGCAAAACCTTGTAAATCGTTTCATCCAGATTTTCATTGAGAATTTCTGATACTTTGCCCGGATGCATTTCCTCAGCTTCGTATCCTATCAGATCTATTGCTTCTGCCTCCACATTATCCATTATTTTCTCTTTACTGTAACCCCTTAACTTAAGCCTGTTCTCCAGATCTTTCAGGTGACTTCTGAGTATAATAACAGCGTCGCACCTCATATAATGTGAAAGATGCCCAGCCACAACTCCATCAAAATCAATTTTTTTAAGGCAATTGACATCGATCATTTTCTCTCCATCCTCTATTCCTACCACACATACTGAAGATAATTCACTCAATTCTGAACATTTGTATCCCATTTTGCTAAGTGCCGAAAGGACAGATGATTTTCCAGTTCCTGGGGTTCCAGATATGCAAATCATTTGATCACCCCGAGTTTCAAAGGTCTGGCAAGGTGTCTCCTTGCAATTATTGGGACTTCATAATATCCGGTTTCTATATCCCTTCTCTCTTCTGTGGTTATACCTTCGCCCTTCGAACCGCATTTCCTGCATCTGTAACCCTTTCCCCGCCCTGCGCTCTCCATCCGGGAACCGCAATTTGGGCATAATGGTGGATTGATTTCAATAATCGTTGATTTCTTGAGGAGCTGAAATTTTTCAATGTTTATGAATCCAGGTTTTGTGATGCCTCCATAAACTCTCAACTCATCGCCCTTTCTAAGTCTCATTACAGTGCTTCTGAATTCCTTGGTAGGTTCCATGGCAACTGCCTTGATTGTTCCCGTCCCATCGGACATTTCAAATGAGGCAACACCTCCCCTGTTCATGACTGGTTCAGATATTATACGGCCTTTTATTATTGAAGATTGGTAAAGTTTTGACGATTCAATTGTCCTCTCTTCAAGATGATCATCAGTACCCTGATTTGTTTTAAAAATTATGAAAGAGAAATAAGGTTCACTATCAATTTTTTTTAGAGCGGAAAATAAGGAATCGGTGTTAATGCTCCTTATCCCGAATAAAACGGGGGTCTTGGTGGTTGGTCTTATGGCATTATATCTGTTTTTGAAGTCATAATTGTCAAATGTCTCTGGAATCTCCTTCTCTATAGCCATTGAGCCCTCATCACTGACGTAATGTTCCCCATTCCATCTTTCCATTTCAAGATATGATATCAATTCATATGTATAATTATGCCCGGGCCAGGAAATTGCGGCATTTGCTCCTACAATTCCATAATCCCCATTTATAGTTCTCACCATTCCACCAATTCTATGCTTTACATCATTAAAATCAACAAAATTTCTGACAGCTTCCCAATAAAATTTTTCTGATTCCCTTTCCTTGGTGATAATGAGAGCAGGGTTTGTTTTCTCCTCCTTCGGGGCAAATCTCTCAATTATCCTCATGATATCAATATCAATTTCCTCTTCACTGTAGCTTTCGAATGAGAATACAGGTTCATCATAGATTCTCCCTATTTCCTTTCTCTTTCCTGAGCCCCTCCCTAGCAATATAGAAATAGCCGCATTTCCTCTTGTTTTTAAAGGTATATTCGGGTTGAGTCTCACAAGGTTGGGGTAACCAATGAGATCAAGATTTGTCTCCTTGAGTATTTCTACTGTAAGGTAAGTGGTGCACATCTCCCTTGATGAGTCAGTATCATCGAAACCCACAAGGGGCATTATTTTCCAAACCTCCTGTTCCTTCTCTGATAATCTCTGATGGCCTTTAACAGATCAAGTCTTGTCATTTCAGGCCAGTATACATCCATGAAATAAAGCTCGGAATATGCTGACTGCCAGAGAAGGAAGTTGCTGATCCTCTCTTCTCCCGACGTCCTTATAATTAAATCAGGATCCTGAATCTCTCCAGTATAGAGATATTTATGCATTATGCTATCATCAATATCTTCGGGCTCAATTTTTCCATTTTTAACATCAGATGCCATCTTTCTAATAGCATCAAGGATCTCTTCCCTTCCACCATAAGCTATGGCAACATTCAGCAGAAAATTATCATAATCCTTGGTAAATTCCTCAGCTCTTTTGGCAGCTTCCCTGACATAGTCCGGCAGGAGGTCTATTTTTCCAATCATCCGTATTTTTATCTTATTCCTTATTACCCTTTCATCCTTAATTATATTATTGAAACTGTTAGCATACAGGTTCATCAAATATTCAATCTCATCAGAATCACGTGAGAAATTCTCAGTAGAAAAAGCATAGACAGTCACAATCTTTATCCCTATATCGAAACACCAGTCCAAAAATTCTTCCAGTTTTTTCTTACCCATCTCATGCCCTTCGTTAGCTGACATCTTGAGTTCCCGCGCGAATCTTCTGTTACCGTCCATTATAACAGCAACGTGAGTCGGGAGCTTAGATTTCTTTATGCTTTCAAGCATATTTTCTTCATATCTTTCCCTGATAGAATTAAAGATTGAATCCATTACTCCCTGTCTTGGCATGATCTATACCTGATTAATTCATTGGAATTAATTTTTTATATTTTCCTTAGGAGGTAATAAAATAGGGAAGAAGAAGGAGAATAACCATGCACCTCTCTCCTCTCGATAATCTCCACTTTATTGAAATTCAATGATGACTCCTTTTTATCAATAAGAAAATAATGGATAAGTGTATTAGAAGAAAATGCACCTATAATATTAAATGAAATATCGGGGGGTTGAGTCGGATTATTCATTATTATCTGATCCGCCTTAGTGAAACAGGATGATATAGCATTGCTATCAGTTACTGCATAATTTCCTTTTACTCTATTCAGTTCAAAATTATGCTTAAGCAATTCTACGGCGAAGGGATTTATATCAAAGGAAAATGTCTTCACTCCTCTCTTTAAGAGAATTATAGATATTGGGCCTATTCCCGCATACATATCTACGACTTTTTCATGTTTATATTCAAGAACATTGGAAAGAAGTCTCTCCCTTATTCCTCCAAGCCTGGGTGAAAAATAAGCCTTTTCTATATTAACAAGCAGCCTTATTCCATTCTCCCTGTGTATGCCCTCTGGAGGACCGGTTCCATAAATCCTAGTTACATTCCTTTTTCTTTCATTACCGACTACCCCTCTGTCAAGGAATATTGCCCTGGGATTCTGTTTCCTGATTATTTCATCAGCTATTCTCTCCCACCCTTCTCTCTCCTTTACCACATAGAAATCCGCTATCCTTTCATAACTGCCAACCTGTTCCATTCGCCTGATTACTGTACTTTCGAAATCTCCTAATTCATCCCCGCTTGTACAAGGAATAAGAACATAATCGCCTTCTCTCTTAATTCTATAACCTCTGATCAGTTCTCCATTGTCCTTGAGCATTTGTATATATTTTTCAGCATCCTTTGAAGGAACTTTCTTGAAAGGTATCATTAGAGGAAAATGTATTAATGAAAATTAACTTTAGGTTATTGTGTTTTGTCCGAAGTGCGGGTCCATGATGTTTCCCAAAAATGGGAAATGGGTATGCAGAAAATGCGGTTATGAGATGGATATTAAGCAAGAGGAAAAGAAGAGCATAATAGAGAAGGGTAAAAAGAAGGAACTTATAGTGGTTAAAAAAGATGAGATGAATCTTCCTATTGATAAGAATGCTCAGTGTCCTAAATGTGGGAATATTGGAGCTTACTGGGAAACTGCACAGACTAGGGCAGCCGATGAACCTGAAACAAGGTTCTACATATGCACCAAGTGCGGTTACAGGTGGCGTGAATATTAACCGAATCCAATTATATCTTTCTTTTTCTGGATATTCGGCATAGGTATAGGCGGAGGGAGTCTAAGGTCTCTGGCAATCACAATCGTTTCAACTATTGATGATGTAAAAATTGCACCCTGGATTTCAGCGGCAGCGGCATCTGGAAGATTCTTATCCTTTTTCCATTTCATTTCTATATCATCTGCTCCAGAATATAATATGGAACCTTCTATTGTAATATTCCCAAGTGTGGAAAATGTGGAAATGAATTTATAGAAAATCCTGTAAAAATCTGATTCTCGCCTTACATCAAGAATTGTGAGATTCTGGTCTATTCTAATTTCCTGGGGCCTAGAATCAAGGGGGGCGAATCTTTTACCATCAATTGAACTAATTTCAAGGTCTTTTATCACATTACTGTAATGAATCGTTGCTAAATTCTTTTTCCTCTGCTTTTAAGATATGAAACGTAGAAATCCGGATAATGCTCATATTCAACTGGATCTTCAAGTTCCGCTTCCATGAACCCCTTTAGTCTAAGTTTGCAGGAATCACATCTACCACAGGCTTTTTCACCTCCATTGTAGCAAGACCAGGTCATTTCCAGAGGAACTTTGAGTTCGTGTGCTACTTTTATTATATCAGCTTTTGAATATCTAAGAAAAGGTGCCTCGACCTTTATTGGATTGCCCTCTACTCCTACTTTTGTCGCAAGCCTGAAAGTCTCATTTATAGAGTCAAAATATTCTGGCCTGCAGTCTGGATAACCTGAATAGTCTATGTCATTCGCACCAATGAAAATTTTACTTGCTCCTGTTGTTTCGGCAAGTCCTAAGGCTATTGAAAGCAATATAGTATTTCTTGCTGGCACGTATGTAACAGGAATCTCCTTTCCTATAGATTCTATATTTACATCCGGTACTTCCAGATCAGATGTGAGGGCACTGCCACCGATGGCCCTGAGATCAAGTTTCAAAATCTTATGACTCACTCCATAATATTTGGCTATATTCTTTGCAGAAATAAGTTCCCTGCTGTGTCTCTGTCCATAGTCAAATGATAGCGCAGTGACTTCATAACCTTTTGACAGCACATAGCCCAGCATGGTAGAGCTGTCCAGACCACCAGATAATAGGCTCACAGCTTTATTCTTTCCAAGTTGATCTTGCATACTGACCAGGCCCCTCATGCACTTCTATGTCAATCTCATTGTATTTTCCCTTTAGAGAATTTCTGAATTTGTCCAGTATATAATTGCTGAGGCATTCAGCCGTGCTATCCATGATGGGAAGCAGTCTGCATTCTGATGATGGAAAGGAGTATTCCTTATCGCGTACTTTTACCGAAATAGTATTGCCCTTTTCGTCTATTTTCATTATCTTATTCCTGGTGGGAATAATTACCCTGTGATCAAGAAAATCCGCTATTTCCTTGAGAGAGGATTTTGCGCTGGAGAAGTCAAGAAAATATGAATCACCGTTAAGCTCACCGCTTATTTTTGCCGATATTGCATAATCGTGGCCGTGAATCCTATCGCACTTCCACTCTCCAGGAATAAAGTGGGCAGCTGAAAATCTTATATTAGAATAATTTCCATCTATGTAAATATCCATAGAGGGTTATAGAGTATAATAGTAAATTTTTTTGCAACAGAAAAAGTAATAAATAATAACTTAATTTACTTGTATGACTAAATTATTATATCTTGTATTAAGTGGTGAGGATGCTCCACAGAGATTTGATCTTGCCATAAATACGGCAATGAACCTGTCAGATAATAAGAGGGTGGATGAACTTAAAATATTATTCCTTGGTCCAAGTGAATCTTTCGCAGCCAAGGCCACTGGAAACAGGGCTGAGATAATAAAGAAACTTGCTGATAGGAAAGTTATAGACTCTGCATGTGTCAATTTTGCAAAAAATATGGGAATAGAGGAGAATCTGAAGCTTCTTGGTATAAATGAAGAACCCTTTGGCCAGAGAATATCTGCTCTTTTATCAGAGGGTTACTCAGTCATAACGTTCTGATATGATTTCTGCACTACTTGTATCTCCAATAGGTGGCACAAGTAGTATTTTTCTGTTTTTAGGAAGTTTATGTTCGAATCCCCTGAAAGTTGCAAATATCAAATCACTATAGAAAGAATTCTTTTCCTCTATTCTCCCCTTGTTATCCACATCGGAATACTCGCATTCAAGTGGTATCCTAATACCTTCCTTCACAAGCAACAGATCTGGTTTCCTCCCGTCTATAGCAACATTTTCATAGACTTCATATCCTCTATCTTTGAAGAAGAAATAGGAGTAGGTTATGAGATACCTGTGATAGAGAGATTCCCTCCCTCTGGAAGATCTTGAGCCCATTTTTCGAACATATTCATCCGTAGGTATTATTTTACCATCAGTCAAACTTATCAGATTATGGGCAAGAAGTATGTGCATATAGAACGGGTCAATATTTGCTGAAGGTATAGGAATTTCGTTAGAATTATTGAAATCGTAAAAACATCTGTTAATTTTGTAATCATTCGTTTCATGATGTTTTTTTGCAGAGCCAGTAAAATGGTTGTTATTCCTCGGTACCATAGCATAGAAGCTGTGGAAAGGGGGATTTATAAAATTTTTTGTAAAATTTCTGATAGTTTTCTCATCATCCGGAGAAAGCTGGAAGAGGAAGAAATTATGGACATTGGTTTTCAATGCTTCCCTGGTTACAGGACTTATGGATGAGAAAGACTGTGTAGCTGCAGTAAGCCATAAGCCGAATTTTCTTCCTTCATTAACTATTCTCTGTGTCAGTGATGGTGAAAAGGTCTGGAATTCATCTATTACCAGCACTATATTTTTCATCCTTCCAAGAAGAACATTATTCCATATTTTATAGAGCAACATTGTTGCAAAAGGCCTTGAAATTGCCATTGAGGAATGTTCCGGTGAAAGATCAATGTAGAGTGTCCCCCTGAATTTTGATATATCATAGTAGTCCATCCTTGACGAAAAGGCATTTTTTGAAATATCTCCAGATAAGAGCGGGAGTATCTTGTTTACGGATGAGGAAATGAAGTCATATCCCTGATTGAAGAGTGAATAGAACTGCATTTTTTCATCTTTTTCAAGAGAGGAGACGAAATCCTTCCTTTTGAGATAATTGAGGAGCAATTCCATCATATCAGAAAGTGTTGGAAGAATGCTGTATTTCAGCATAAGCCTTGGGAGAACTGTGAATACCATCTCAATTCTTGGTCCCCACGTACCGTGTGAAAATATTTCCTCATTGGAGAAAATGTCCTTCAGGGTGAATATCACCATATCTTCATTTATCATTCTCTCTGTTGTATTTCTGTAGGGAAGAACACCCATCATATTGAATTTGAGGAATCCAGTCCCTTCTTCCTGCAGAGGGGAAAGTGATATTATGGATGAGCTTCCACTTCTAAATTTCCAGAGTTCTCCGTGGGAGTCAAATACTATTACTGTTTTCCCAGAGGATTCAAAAATATCTATCAGGTGAGCCAGAAAATTTGATTTTCCTGATCCAGTCTTCCCGAGGACAAGAGTATGATTTCTTGTAAATTCTTCCGGTATGCGGATCACTCCGGAATTTAGTGGGAGGGGAAAACCCTCCCTATAAGGCCAGTAGTCCATCCTGATCCCCCGTCGCAATATATGTCATCATTTCCTGCTGAGTCACCACAATTTTGTATCCCTTATGCATGGTAAGAGCCTGCCTCCCATCCTTTGATATGTATTCCCTTGCTAGAAAGGGAAGATAAATCCTCATCCTGTAGGGGGACAGAATAATCTTTCTACCGTAAAGCATCTTCCTGTAGGGCCTGAATGTTCTGAATTTTTCAGTCTTTATATAGCATACATCTCCCAGCTGGCTCATCAGTGCTGTTTCTAAAATAAATGGAAAAAAAGAATTAAAAAAATATTTAGGGTAGTTCGAGAAGAATACATTTTCCCTCAACTCAGGAAAATAGTTCACCTGCCTTATCTCCGTATTCATTTCATTTTTTAGGTACCTCACAATTTCTTCATTGCTTTGTCTCAGGACTATGGAAATATACCCATTGTTTCTGATCGCCAGTTCTGTTTCCCTTCCTAACAGCAAAAAAGACAGCATTCTTGACAGATGCCTAGAATCCCTGGGGATAAGCTGGTAATAAGATTCCATCACATATCCCTCTCATCCATCTCTATTTCGCCAAATAGCACAATAGCTTCTTCCTTTCTCAATGGTATGCTTATTTTTCTTCCAGAAAACCGGTACTGCAGGCAATACTCAAACTCTCCCAAAAAGTTTTTATACAATTTTTTCTCTACTCTCATGTTTCTCACCTTTTTTTATTTCATTTTAAACGCCAGAGAGTTCTCATGCCTTCTTGAAGTCCCAAGGATTCCCCAATGAAAATTTATTGGAAAAAAAGCTAAATTCCCCATTAAAAAAACAACTACTCCAATGCAGGCATTACGCGCTGCTTATTACGGAATACTCCGTATCTGACGAATAAAATGAAACATTTCATTAAATGGAAACTTATATTTATAGTTAACTCTTAAATCGTGAAAGGGTATCTTGATAGATTATGAATAATAAAAGGCTGATGATACCTACAAGATTAAATAATTAATATTTAATACTCTTATGATAAAAAATGTCCGGAGATCAAGAACAGAAAGACTGGTTTGCAAGACTAGAGGAAGAACTTGGAAAGAAGGAAAAACAGGTCATGAAGGACAGCTCCATGACCACTGGTAAAAAAGCGGAGTTCAACAAGAAAATTCTGACCGATCTGTGGCTTACCTGGGTCAGATTTAACAAGCAGGACATTCATTTCACTATAGATCCTCCTCCCAATAAATGGCTGGAATTTTCAACTTATCCAGATAAATTCACATTGAGAAATGACTTCTTTTTTGAGAATGTGAACAATATTGCTTTCAGGGATACTGCAAAGGAAATTGAAAGACTTGGAGACTCACTCAAAATAATTTACAAGAAGGAAGACCAGGAAAAAATAAGCATGATTTTTGAGTTCTCCGAAGGGGAGAAATATGACAGATATACGGGCTGGCACAGGTATTTCACGCAGTATATCCTGTACGAATCACCCATCAAGGAGGCAAAGCTGGAAGATGTTGAAAATATACTCCTGAGTGTTGTCGCAAAATGGTATGAAAGCCAGCTCAGAAGGGACAGAGACGTAATTCTTAAAGAAATTAAGGAGAATTACAAGAAGGGTGAAACATTCATTGAATGAGTCCACCGAGCTTCTTTACCTGAAGGGTATAGAAGGTTCCTATATCAGGGAAACGGAAGTATCCATCATAGGATATGAGAATGGAGGCTACATACTTGACAGGACAATGATGCATTACCAGGGAGGTGGGCAACCGGGTGATAAAGGTTTTATCTTATCAGGAGAGGAAAGAATAAGAATTTATAATGTGGTCAAGAAGGGACGTAAAGTAATTCATCTCTCAATGGACAAGGTTGATTTAAAGAAGGGTAAATTGACCGTCAACTGGGAAAGGAGATATAAAATCATGAAGATGCATACTCTTCAGCACGGACTTTCATCTTATTTTTTCAATGAGGGAGGGATGACAGTTGAATCTGAGGTATTTCCCGGTTATGGTTACGTGGTTCTTGATAAGGAGATAAAGAGAATACCGGAAGAGGCATATGAGATTTCTAGAAAGGCCCTTCCCCTGAAAAGGTATGATTTATCAAGGGGCGATCTGGATCCAGATACCCTGAAGAGATGTAACCTCGAAAAATTACCTAAGTCCATAAACACAATCTCCATCGTGGAAATTCAAGGTCTGGACATATGCGCATGTGCAGGAACGCACCTTTTAAACACTAAGGAAATAGGAGATTACTGGATAAGGAATACAGGCAAAAAAATTGAATTTGGACTGTTCTGAAGTCAGCTTATGAATATATCTGATTTCGCCATTATCTGTATACCCTTGTCACCAATAGTATATGGCCTCGCTTTTCTATCATGATTCATAAACCTCATTTTCAGTATTCTGACAAGACTTGATTCCTCACCATTTCTGTCATTGTAGATGTGCTGCAGGGAAATAACACCATCCACCACAAATTCTGCAAATTTTTCCCTGCTTGTGTAAGGCTGACCCACATCAGTTTCAGAAATCAGCAAACTTGTAACATTAAGGTCCTTAAGTGATTCCGATAGGTTCATTATTATACTCCTCCTGAGCACATCGGAATCTGCCGCCATCATCATGATAGAAATGCTATCTATTACAACTCTTGAAACATTTTCCTCCTCAATGCTTCTCTTGAAATTCTCCTTGAGCTTAAGCATCTCCACAAATTCAACTGCTCCAGGATTCATCATTATCAGGTTCTTCTCCAAGAATGGCTCCAGATCCATACCATACTGTTCAGACGCCTTCATTATGCTTTCTTTCCTCTCCTCGAGGGAAAAATAGGCCACCCTTTCTCCTCTCTTCAGACCTGCATACGTAAAATGTATCCCAAGGGTAGTCTTTCCTGCTCCGTAGCTCCCGAGGATAAGCACAGAACTTCCAACAGGAATACCGCCTCCCAGCATAATATTCAGCCCATCAATCCCAGAATCTACAAGTTCCATCATTTCACCTTCGTTGTATTTAGAACAACCATACCTGATTTATAATCAAAGTCAGTATCGAACCTCTCTATCCTTTCCTGTTCAATTCTTGGCAGCACCCCTATGAATTTAGGGATGAACATGAATCTCCTCCTCCTGCTGAACCTGTCGCTCGTATTCCATCTGAATACCATGGTACCATCAAATATGTCCATAAGAATATTCTCATTCTCCTTTGTTGTTATATCAGCCGTCATCAAAGCATAAAGCACTGAATCCCACTTCTTGACTGCCCTTGAAATCCCTCTTGCAAGATCAAATATCATCTTATCATCAAATATTTTTGATGTTATCATATCCGTAATGGAGTCAAGAATGATCATTTTTCCCTTTCCTTCCTTTTCAAGAGAAGAAACGAGAGATGTCATCAGATCTTCCTTTTCCCTGAGGTGTGTCCCACCAATCCAGGAATAAGGAATCTGAGTCTTTGAATAATATAAGGAAGAGAAATCTATAATTCTTATCTTCCTTATCAAATCCTTTACTAGGTCTTCTTCCATCGTGAGCTGAAGCTGTCTGGTTATCTCTGATGCCGGCTTGGAAAGAGTGATGTATATAATACCATCCAGTATGTTTATATCTTTATTCTCGAGTTCTCTGGGAATTATCCCCTCAATAGCCCTTGATAGTTTTGCTGCAGAAGTAAAAGCAAATTCATAATTTCCTGCTCCGGGTTCCCCTAATAGGAGTATGGACGAACCCGATGGTACCCCTCCATTAATTATCGTATCGAGTGAAGATACGAACGTCGGGATGTTCATGCTTTTGCTCCCAGCTCGTCTACAGTTTTCCTTATAGCATCATCGCTGTTCAACTTGTAATTCCACCCATATGACTTGGCCTTACTGATATCGAGTGACATTATCTTTATATCTCCAGGCCAGCCACCTCCATTGGGTCCACCCATAAGTTTAATCTTTGCGCCAGGCGAATACTTATCTATAACAAATTTTGCTATATCAAGTACCGATGTCCTTCCATCTGTGCCTATATTGAATAAACCATCATCCTTCCCGTGCAGGAATGTCATTGCATCTATGCAGTCATCCACGTAAATATAAGACTTTGACTGAGTCCCATCTCCCAATACTTCCAAAAATCCACTGTTTTTCCTGAGTTTATTTATGAAATCATAAATCACACCGTGAGTTCCTTTCCTCCCGACAACATTGGCAAACCTGAAAATGCTTGATTTAAAATTGTACATACTGGAGTAACTGAATATAAATCCTTCAGCAGCAAGTTTGGAAGCCCCATAATGTGAAACAGGTTTCAAAGGTCCGTAGTTTTCAGGCGTTGGCATAACAGATGGAATGCCGTATACCGTAGATGAAGAAGAAAATATGAGCTCCCTGACATCTGAGATTCTCATAGCCTCAAGAACCGAATATGTTGCCTTCGCATTTTCTTTGAAATCAATATCTGTATTGCCATATCCCAGCCTGACATCAGGATTGGCGCTGAGATGAACAACTAAATCTGTCCCCTTTATAATCTTGGTTAAACTTTCTGTATTGTTAACATCCTCCTTGACAAATTTGAAATTCTTATTTTCCAATAGGGAATTTATATTATCTCTCTTTCCCCACGATAAATTATCAACACCTATAACTTCATTTTCCTTAACCAAGCTCTCTGCCATATTTGATCCTATAAAGCCCGCAACACCTGTGATAACTATCTTTTTATCCTTCATACTCATAAATAATACTCACAATTTAATAATTTGCCAAGAACTTTGTATGGGAATATAAATTAAACATTCATTGAGACCCATCAAATTTACACATGCTCAGGAATAGATCAAGAATTCTGGCTGTCATTCCCCATACAGTACCTTCATCAATAATGAAGGAGTAACCACCATCATCTTTTATTTTGGCTTTCATTAATCTGGAAAGTTTAATCCATCCGAGAAATTCTGTTTCCGTTGAGTTTATAAGACTAATTGGCTGGTTGTTTTCAATGGAGAATACGTAAACAATGACCATCATATCGCTCTTGTTTCTGGGGGTGAATGGACCGAAGTATCCAATGAAATTCTCTCTATTGAGTCTTATACCCGTTTCTTCAAACGTCTCTCTGATAGCAGTATCATATAGAGTGCCGTCTAGTTGTTCATAATGCCCACCAGGCAATGCAAACTGTCCAGCCCATGGATCGTTAAGTGCACTGTTCCTCTTCTCTAGCAATATCTCATCATCCCTGATTATAATGGAGACGGCAGCATACTGGTAATGGTTCCACAACTCAATATCATCCCTCTTCAGCCTTTCTATCAACAGGGAGGTATCGCACACATCTCTCCAATATAAATTAGTATAAAAAGCAGATGACTAAGGATTTATTCATATTTCTCATACCTATATTATGATAATCGCAGAAGTTACATTTACTCCGATAGGTAAAGGTGAATCTGTCGGTGATTACGTTATAGAAGCTCTGAGAACTTTTAGAAAGCTGGGAATAAAATTTACACCCAACAGCATGGGTACAGTTATTGAAGCCGACTCAATAGACAAAATTTTTGAAGCCGTCAAAGAAGCTGAGGACTCAATAATAAAGATGGGTGTCAAGAGACTGGATACTATTATTAAAATTGACCACAGAATAGACAAAGAAAATTCATCAGAAATTAAATTGAAAAGAATTTCAGAATTTACATATAAATAATTATGAATGTATTAAAAAGGTGATGAAAAAATGGACGATTCCATTGTTTTCATTATAGTACTATTAATATTGCTCATAGGTGCGGGCTATTTTTACTTCCGGAACAGAGAAGGTTTTTAGTACAATCGTAATTTATTTATGGATATATGTATTACCTAATACATGAATGATTCACATGGAAGCGGGTGGCATCACGGTATGCATCATATGAGAAGGGCTAATTTACTGAATCCAAAAGAAATAATAGATTTTTTAGAAATAAAGGAAGGAGAAAAGGTAATTGATCTTGGTGGAGGAGATGGCTTCTTCACAAAGGAAATACTTCAAAGGACAAGGGATGTAACTATAATCGATGCTTACGATGGCAGTTTTAATGAGCTTCAGTCAATGGGAATCAAAACCATAAAGGGGGATATATGCAAATATGATTCTGATCAATATGATCTTGTATACATTTCAAACGTTTATCATGATTTAATACATTCATGTAAAGAATCTGTCCTAAAAAATATACCTAAAATAGCAAAGAAAAGGGTTGCAATTTTGGATTTCAAACCAGAGGTCACATCATTTGGGCCTCCATCATGGCTAAAAATCTCAAAGGAATATGTGATAAGGGATTTTGAGGTCATGGGTTTCCATCTGACAAGGGAAAAGGATCTCAAAACACATTACCTCCTAATGTTTGAAAAGTAAAGATAAAAATGAAAGAAAAATCCAACCTCATAAATATAATATCCGCAAGAGTACTCCTGAGTTTCAGCTACGGATTCCTGAATATTCTTCTGAGTCTGTATTTGCATTACATTGGATATTCCTTTCTGCAGATAGGCCTCATATTGGGCACAGCCATAATCATAAACGCAGTGCTTGCTTTCTTGCTTTCCATGTTTGCAGACCATTATGGTAGAAAAATAGTACTTATAGTACTCTTTGTGCTGTTTGCAATTTCTGCATCCTTATTCCTTTATACTAAGGACGTTATATTGTTATCAATTCTCAGTGGTCTGGGGGGATTTACCGGATCAGGAGGAGGTCCAATAGGTTCTGGAGGTCCGTTCGGTGCAATTCAAACTGCACTGATAACAGAATTCACAGAAAGGAAGGATTTTTCAAGAATACTTTCAATTGCATCCGTCCTCGGAATGCTCGCCTCAAGTGCAGGGGCATTCCTTGTGGATGGTGCTGAAATTGCAAAAATAAATGTTTATTCCCTTTTCTATCTAGCAGGTATTCTTGGCATTATAGGGGCAGCCATAAGTTTGATGCTTACGGACAATAAGATTAGAAGTAAACATCTCCTCCCAAAAGTTTCGTGGAAAAATATCATAAAATTATCCATTCCGACCATTCCTAATGGAATAGGTGGAGGATTTGTTGCACCGATATTTTCTCTGTGGTTTCATCTAAAATTTGGTCTCACTTCTGGTCAGATTGGAATTATTTTTGGATTATCCAATCTGTTTACAATTCTTATGATGTATATTCTTCCAAGATTTGTGACCCCAAGCAAGGAGTTAAAGACCATAATAGGAACGAGAATATTCTCTTCTGTTGCATTGATCTTAATGGCATTTACTCCTCTCCTACTTCTCACAACTGCATTATTTGTGCTGAGAAATGGAATGCAGATGGGTGCTATACCGATCAGGCAGTCATTTTCCATGGGCATAGTGGATGAGTCGGAAAGGGCTACATCCTCAGGCACCACCTCAATGGTAAGAACTGGTTTTTCATCAATTTCTCCACCTATCGCAGGAAACATCATATCAATGAACATAGATTATCCCCCACTCATAGGAGGAGTGATAACAATGGTGGACCCATTCCTATATTATTTCCTCTTCAGGAAAAGTTTTGGGCAGAAAAGGTAGAAAGGAAGGAACTCAAAATATATCAAAATCTTATAAGCCTATTAATTCACCATGATTAAGACAACATTTAAATTAGAGTTTAGCCTGATATTATGGTGATTTAATTGGAAAATTTTCTCCTGACAGAGGATGAGAGGAATTTCAGGGATGAGGTAAGAAATGTTGTGAAAAGCATTCCACACGAGCTCATTAGGGACATAGAATCTGAAAAAATAAAATTTCCAAGAGAATTTATAGATATAATTACAAAGAACAAGATAGCAGGAGCAAGATTCCCTGAAAAATATGGTGGAAGAGCAAAAGGCTGGGTGGCAGAAATGTCAGGTATTGAAGAGATGGGTTACCTTGGATTCACCCTGAGCTGCATGTACTCTCTGGGTTCCATAGTTGGAGAACCAATAAATAAGTATGGCACCGAAGAGCAGAAAGCTGAATATATACGAGGAATAACAAGCGGTCAGAAGTATGGGGCAGAAGCAATAACTGAACCCTCTGGAGGATCAGACCTCTTTGGAATGATGCATACAAGAGCAGAAAGGAAAGGAAATAAATTTATATTAAATGGTCAAAAAAGATTCATCGTTGGTGGTCAGGGGGCTGATTTCTTTGTTACCTACGCCCTGACGGACAGCAATGCAAAACCTAGGTCAAAGGGAGTCAGCGCTTTTATCATTGACAGGGAAACTCCTGGCCTAAAGGTAGAGACTATTTACGGCCTAATGGGGAATAAGGGGGGAGGAACGGCCAGAATAATATTCAAGGACGCTGAAGTACCCGAAGAAAATATTCTTGGAGAGCTCAATGGTGGATATGATATATTCAACAGGATGATGATTCCAGAGAGACTCACTACCGCAGCAGGTTCTGTAGGAGTAGCGACAGCTGCAATGGAAATAGCAACTAAATACTCTCTGAACAGGGAGGCATTCGGGACAAAATTGGTGGAGCACGAAGGAGTAAATTTCAAGATAGCAGAGAGTATGACGGCAATAACATCAGCATCTTCCTTAGTTTATACGGCTGCCAGAGCTGCAGAAGAACTTGACAAAGGTAGAATCCAGGCATCATCTGTCAGGAAGCTCATATCAATGGCCAAGCTTTACTCGACAGAAGCGATGTGGACATCTGTCAATAATGCAATGCAGATAATGGGGGGTATTGGTTATACCACAGTGTATCCAGTGGAAAGGCTTCTGAGAGACTCAAGGCTTGGCCTGATATGGACAGGGACGAGTGAGGTAATGAAGCTTATAATACAGCACGAATATCTAAGGGAATTTAGGTCTGAAGGTTATTTATCTTCTAAAAGAAATGTTGAACTAGATGCTCTTGATTTCCAGCTGGAAGAAGAAAAAGTGTTTAAGTGACATATTTTTAATTTATTTTATGATTAAATCTAAAATGAGGAAAACTAATAGAATAAAAGGTACCGGTATGTTGAAAAACTTGAATTGTGAATCTGAATCAAAATTCTTCCATGTGAATATTTCGATTATTATTATGATGGAAACTATTGTTGAAGCGACGATGAGCAGGTAATTGTTAAAAGAAAATAGGAACAGAAATATTAGGGATATCAGGTAATTTACAAGTAGGGGCAATGTTATTCTGCCATCAAAAAGTACTGGCAATGATTTAATACCTACACCTGAATCAAACAAATAATCCTGGTATTGATACAATACATCGAATCCCGCAATCCAGAGGGATATGAATATCATAAAGCAATAAAATTTTAGGCTTGAAGGGAAGGTATCTCTGGATGCTATGAATCCAGCAAGTAATATAGATCCTATAGAAAAACCGAGGACATAATGGCTCACTCCAGGTATTTTCTTTGTAATAGGATATAGATAGAATAATAGAAGTATTATTGGAGAGAGTAGACCAGCCAGAACATTAAGAGAAAATGCTGAAATAATGAATAAAATAGAGCTTATTACAAGAATTATTTTGGCTTCTTCGATTGTAATTTTGCCGGTAACGAGAGCTCTCCCCTTTGTTCTCGGATTTTTTGAATCCAGAGGCAAATCCATAATCCTGTTCATGGTCATCCCCGATACCCTCGCAAGTGTGGCTGCTAAACCTACTATCACAATTGTCCTGATACTAAATAATCCACTCAAAATAAGTCCCATATATGCAAAGGGAAGATCGAAAATCGTATGTTCAATTTTAATAAATTTGATTATTTCCTTCAGATTAAATGACATACTTTTTCATTTTTTCCTTAATTATTTCATTCTCGTCCATTTCTATCCTTTCTGGCCATTTTCTCTTAATTCCCTCACTAGTATTTTTTACAGTTGCATCTATGATCATTTTTCCTCCCACGTCTTGATATATGGAAGAATGATCAAGCGAATCAGTGGGTGCCATTTTTATTATTTCAATATCCCTGGATGGATCTGTTCTGGTGGAAACAGCCCACAAAACTTCCTTCCTGTCAGTGACATCGATGTCGTCGTCAACAATAATCACATATTTTGTGAACATCATCTGACCTGAAGAAAGAATAGCCATCCCTACCTTCCTCCCTTGGCCAGGATATCTTTTCTTTATTGATACGAAGATAACATCATTGAAAAGGCCCTCCTCAGGAAGGAAAATATCCTTGATCTCTGGAATCTGGAATTTAAGAATAGGCAAGAATATCCTCTCAATCGCCCTTCCAACAGGTACATCCTCATTCCAATATTTTCCCACGAGAATTGAATGATAAATGAAATTTCTCCTATGGAATATTTTCTTCACATGAAATACAGGATAGAGATCTACCGGTGTATAATAGCCTGTATGATCTCCAAACGGGCCCTCTTCCCTGGTTTCATCAGGATCGACATAACCTTCCAGTACAATTTCAGCATTGGATGGATATCTCAGATCCACAGTCTCCCCTCTAACTACTTCCACTTTATTTTCCATCAAATATCCAGCAAATGACATCTCATCGATACCTTCAGGAAGAGGAGAAATGGACGAGAAAAGTATTGATGGATGAACGCCTATGGCTACTGCTACGTCCAGTTTTTTTCCTAATTTCTTTGCTTTCATTAGATGCATCGCCCCTGTCTTCTGTGTCTGCCAGTGCATTCCAGTGGTCTCAGAATCATAAACCTGCATTCTATAGGTGCCAGCATTATAAGCACCAGTTTCTGGATCTTTTGTAATAACAACTGGGGCTGTTATGAATCTTCCGGCATCCTTTGGCCAGTGCCTAAGAATTGGTATGTCATCAAGCGTAATATCCCCATTAAACTCCTTGACAGGACCATTACCTACCTCATCAACGCTAAAATTTTTAAGTTTTGAAAATAATTTTAATCCTTCGATTATACTCGGTTTGGAATAAAGCATCTCAAAGAGACCTGCAAAATCCTGCGAAATATCAGAAATTTTCCTCTCCATCACGTTTTCAAGTCTGCTGTAAGTTCCAAATAAACCTGTTACTACCGAATTATTATATCCAGATGGTTTATTGAATAATAATGCCGGTCCATTCTTTTTCTGGTAATAGTTAGATAAAGATGATATCTCCAAGTCTGTTTGGAATTCTTCATCAATCTCGCGGATATCATTTATCTTTTTAAGTATGGATAATGATCTTCTAATATCTGACATTCATCCCACGTTTTTAATATCATGATCTCTTATATAACGATAAATGAAGATCATTGCAATAATTCCATATACAGGGAATATTACCAAGATTAGAAATACATTGTTGAATCCTAAGAGAATTCCAAGTGGCAACAATGTTAGAGGTGCTATTATATGCCCGGAACTTCCTATCAATGAAAATTCCCAGATGCCATTTCCAACCTTATCCTTTCCATATACATCAACGGGTGTAGTATAGATTGGAGAAATAACCAATGCTTCTGTCATGATGAAGAAAATTCCAATCAAAATGAGGACATTATTTGGATGAAGATAGAGCATTATGAATCCAGGGATTGATATTGCATATCCAAGAATTCCAACAATAATCAGAGAAAGAGAACCTCTGACTTTTTTGTAAATTGAATAGGCGATAACTCCTCCCAATATAGTTCCCAAAGCCCCCCAATACCCAAAAATGGACATTGCCGTTCCAGTTATTGCAGGTGAATATCTCTGAAGATATAATGGAATTATTACTGCAAGTGTGAGATTGAAACCCGCGATAGTCATCCAGAGAAAGCCATAGATCCAGGTGAATTTGAACTTATAGGTGGTATATGATTCATTTTTGAAATCATATACTTTAATGTTCAACAAGTAAATGAATGGTATAAGACTTATAAGTCCAATTATAGGAATTATAAGAAAAGTTTCACGTAGATTCAAGCTGAGTGCAAGAATTGATCCTAAAGTTACACCTGCCGGAATTCCACTGATTGATATTGCAGAAGCAAGAGCCCTTTCCCTTTCTTTAAACATAAATGTATATGAAATTGAAAATATCTCCATTACAAAACTCGAGGTACCCTGAATGAACCTTAAAATCAGGAATATTAAAAGATTATGAACATAAGGAGTTGCAAGAATAGTCATAATTATTATCAGAAGCATCAAGGCAGTCCACATGGAAGCATTTTTATGAAATTTCATTGCTCTACCAAGAATTTTACCAAATGGCATTCCAGAAAAATAGATGAGCGTAATAAGGAATATAAAGGAATTTACGGATATCTTGGCACTCAATCCTGACAGAATCAAGGGTGCGTAGAATGTAACTGAACCTAAAACACTGAAAATAATCGCGGTTGTTAGAAATCCAGAGACTGGCAGTGCAATTTTTTTCCAAGTCTGCATAAGTTCCAAATTAAATGGATTATATATTTTTAAATGCAACCTGTTGCGGATTCATACTCCCTAACTTATAATTTAAAAGGATAATAAAATAAAATTTATTTTCAAAAAAAGATCAGAATCCTCCAGCATTCTTGATATGGGATCGGGCAAGGAGCATGAACAAACCTGTTATCAATCCCGAAAATATTAAACCAAGTACGCCCCACAATACTGAATCGAGCATATAAGCCTGTTGTGTATTGCCCATTTTAAGAAGATTATGAATACGTCTTACCCTTATCATTATGATTATAGAGAATATGAACATTATAAAGTATGCTACGATTGCAGCATATACTCCGGTCATTAAAGGTGGTTTCATTCCATAACTTGCATAAACTGAGTTAATATATGAAATACTAATCCCCTCAACTATTCCAGCTATCAAGAATAAAACTGTTGCAATTATAGAAAAAATGAATGCTATTAGAATAAACGTTGTGGCAGTGGACAGTTCCTGATTTGTCTGCATCCGGTATGGAGGATAACCATACTGAGGCTGTTGACCTGGTGGTTGCCATTGTGGATTTCCGTATTGGGGTGGTTGCTGATATGGATTAGTGTTCGGCGGATTCTGAGGATTGCCTTGGTATGGGGGTGGTGATGAACTCATCGGTGGTGTTTGTGTAGGAAATGGATTCCCACAGGTGGTACAAAACATTGCTTCATCTACATTCTGAGCTCCGCATTTAGGGCAGAACTTCATATCATAATCATGTAATATAAAGTATATAATTTTATCTATTGGTGATTTTTAAAATTTAGTCTAATTCAATTAACACAATTAAAAATTACCTGTCCAATAGCATTTAGGATTTTACTTTCGCTCCATTAAATTCTTATCCCAATGGCCAGAAAATATTTTGCAGAATCTCTTTTATTGAATTAAATGTAGCATTATCCTTAAAATCCACTTTTTGGGGCAAGTGCACTAGCTTTCAGTATGAATATACGAGTGAAATCCGGGAATAACTTTATCCAAAATGCCCAGGAATAATTTTACATCCTTTTTAAAATCTTCAGTTGATTTTGATTATATTATTATCCAGAATTCCTTTTATGAAGTACTTTAAAAACCATAAATATCTATTTCTGAATGAGAGCTTATATTTTCAGATTTCTCTATCCTCTGAAAGCAGGAGCACTCTAGGCCATATTTATTTGATTTTGTAAAATATAAGTTTTAGTTATTAATCTTTTAATTTTAAATTATATGTATGATAAATATAAATAGGGTGACAAACATTACAGTATTATGAAATACTGTACAAAGTGTGGCGCACAGAATCAAGATGATGCATTATTTTGTATCTCTTGCGGAAACAAATTCGAAACTCCTTTAAATCAATCACCTTCTAACAATACAAATACGAATTTTGGCCAGTATCAGAGTACACCTCCTAATCAGAATTATTTAGGTCAAGGTGTTCAGAATCAACAACAAAATCAAGGTCAAAATCAAAGTTATCAACCATTCAATTTGGACAATATGTTTTCTAATGATTTTGAAACATCTAAAACACTGATTCTGATAGCATTTATCTTTTCAATAATAGTAATGGTCCTGTTCTTCTTTTCTTTTGTTTCAGATATAATTAATGCGATCTCTATATCGGCTTCATATGCAGCATCTGGCATTCCAACACCTTATACAGTTGGTTTATTCTATGCATATGGTCTTGTTTATATAATAATGTTCGTGGTGACTGTGATAGTTTTCCTTCGGGTAAAAAGAATCTATGACCTGTTAAAGGCCGGTAACACCCTTCAAGCCTTACAGATGAACACAGTAACATGGGCTGTAATAGCAATAATATTTTCAGGATTAATCACGGGCATTATGATGCTATTGGCAAGAAATTATATGGAGAAAGTTGTTCGTCACTAATTTTTTTTAATTTTGATTATACCTCTTTAAACAAAATTTTAGATATTAACAGTAAATCATTGAAATAATAAATGGAGGATCAAAGACAATTGTAAGATTAACAATAATGTAATAGCATAAATCTCTAATTTTCATCTTTTAGAGGAGAATTCAAAGATCGAGTTAAAAGGAATCAATCAGTTACATCACAATTTTCAACCTTGGCAATTTATATGGTAGTATTTTGAACTTCCTCAGACTATATTGATAAGGAATATTTATAGGGACCTTTTTTAACGCAGTTAAAATGTATCTGTTAATTTGTATAGAGAACAGGTTTGCGGCAAAAAAGATAAATACCATTTACATTATATTTAAATATGTCGAATATATCAGATTCTAAGCTCTCTCCCTATGAGAAACTGCTCCTAATTCTTCCCGGTTTCAAAGGGTACAAGAATAGAGACTTGATAAAACAGGATGATATGATAGTAAAGAATGCAATAAGAGATAATCTATCAAGACTTAGAGAGAACTTGGAAAGAAATGAGAATGATATCAGCGAGAAAAATCCTTTTGATCCTATGATCTCAAAATATGAGAAAACTATTTCGCTACTAAGGTCTTTCATCAACAACGTATCAGGTGCACCAACTGGAGCATACAATTATCATGATAGATTCAAAATAGATGATGAAATTCTAAAAAAAATTGTAGAATGTGACTATGAAATGATATCCAAAACCAAAGAATTGATAGATAATAAAGTACTGGATAATGATGTATTGTATTCTAAACTGTTGCAATTAATGGAAAAATTTTCAGAAAGGGAAAAATTTTTTATTCCGGAAAGCGTAAGATAAGTGATAACTATGACTGCCGGTATTGTTTTCAGGACAGTTGTAAGGACTCTGATGGAAAACGGACAGGATATGATGGCACCTGGGGTAATGATATGGAGGGACCACAACGTAGACATCAGAACAAGGTCGAGGATGATAGTTGAATCAAATCAGAAGTCAATAGTAAGGATACAGGGGCAAATACAACAGGTTTATGACGCCGGTCAATATGATCTTAATACACCAAATAGCCCTGTTGCAAATATATTCTCAAAACTTGGCTATGGAGGAAATGTGCCATGGACTGTGGAAGCAATCTTTTTCTCAACATCAAGGTTTGAATCAAGAACAAAGGGAGTTTCTCAGACCTCAGAACTGATTCCATTGGTATATGAGGTGGCATACTATTTTCAAATTACCGATCCAGTCAAGCTGTTGCAAAACGTTCAATTAAATGGTGTTTTCTATACCGTTGCAAATCTTTCTGAATATGTATCGCCAATTATTGATCAATCTGTCTCACAGGTTCTGAACATCATATCGGTAAGGGAACTTTATTCTAGCCTTCATAAGCTAAGCGATGCAGTCACTGCATCCTTAAGACAGATACTTTCTGAGCTTGGCATAAATCTCATAATTAGCCGAATAATTAGGATAGAACCGGAAGATGAGACGATGAAAAGGATTGTCCAGTTTACTGGAATGGGGATAGATATAAATACTGCAATCAGAGCAAGGCTAGCAGAACTAATGTCAATGAATTCAGATCCAGCTGCAACAAATATGCTACTTGGAAAGCCATATTTCAATATGTATATTCTGCCAATGGGTCAGGCTTTGAACAGTGAGGACATACCAAAGGCTTACGAACAGCAGGTTTCAGGCAATAGGAATGAAGTTCAAAAGCAACCTCAGTGATTTTCAATATTTTACTTAATTTTTTCATTTTATCTCTTCTATATTCAAATTATATTGTTATAATATATTTTAATCAATAAATTAGATCCCTATTGATAACGAAAGGATTTATTAAATTGATGAAATAATTAGATTTTCCTTAAATAATCTCATTAGATTAATCTTGAAATCTTTCCTCAATTTCTAAAAATAGATGCAAAATCTTCTCTATTCTCTCTGACTAAATCAAAAAGCTAACTGCCATCAACATATCGCTTCAATTATTCTCAGATATTGAATATTATATTGTCATATCATTATCAAAATAATAAAAAAGTAAAATTAAATCATTTAGGTAGTAAACATTTCTTATTTTAATTTATAACCACACCTAGAACAAAACATTGCATCCGGTGTATTCTGTGTACCGCAATTTGGACAGTAAGTATATGCCTGCTGAATCGGAGGAGTAAATGTGGGAGGGCTTGTATTCATATTCTGTTGATCGGGATTATTCTGATTCAAATTGCTCGGCGGATAATACTGGGGAGCTCCTTGATATTGCGTGCCATACTGGACCGTATTAGGAAATATCTTCCTAGCATAACTGTAAGTGATAAAGAACATGATTGCCCATAAGAGATTAAATAACGCAGCTCCTATATCAATTCCAGTAGAGAAAGAGGAATAAACTGATATGTTGTTAATAGTAACAATCTGATAGTACATTTTGTTTAAATTGGTCATTTGAGTATATGCTTCTGAAATGAATATTGCATAAGTCAAAGCATACATTATCCAGGCTAAAATTCTTACGCTCTTTGGGAGAATTGGATAGGAAATAAGGATAAGAGAAGCTCCTAGAAATACATAGGCAATTGAAACCAAGAATAAAAATGGATCAGTGGCATTAATTATTGCAGAATAAGGTAAAGACGCTGAATTGGTTATAGTAAATATCAGAGACAGTACTTTGGAAAGAGCAACAATTTCAAGAATTATCATTATAATGATCAGAACTAATGCTATTGATGAAAATCTTCTATAGGAATTAGAAAGATCCCTTGATCCTAAAAATACAGAAATCATTCCTACAAGTATAAGTATGGTAAGTACAGACCCTAAAGTCGGAATAGCTCCTGCTAGTAATCCAATTGCCATTAATAATAGTCCATTCTTAATTTGACTCCCTTTCTTTCTGACTTTTCCCATTGGTTGTTGCATATTATAATTCATTTTTACCACCTCTTAAGGTAATGGAAACAAAAAAACCAAGTAAAAGAAGAAGAACAATTGAGGCAATTAGCATAATGTCTGGTGAGTCAAATGGGGATATGTTGGATGGAGAAATGAAATTATAATATATGTATACAGTATCATTTGAATTATCAATTTTTATAACCACGCCAGTTTTCTGAGGTTTATAACCCTGGAAACTTGGAAAATTAATTGTATAATTTCCATTCAAAAGGGAGATTATAATCGTTGAATTTGATGAAGAATATTCGTTTCCGTTAAGCGTTATATACCACTGGAATCCGGAAGGTAAACCCTTTTCAATGACTTTTAAAACGTAATGCATGGGACTGAATAAAATGGAAATGGTATTAGAAGAACCAGATACAGTGAATGTCCCGTTTGATGGTGATGCAGTATAACCTTTCTGAACACCTACTGAATATTCATAGCTACCATTCATAAGATCAAAGGAGATACTACCAGAGGAAGATGCATTTTTAGTGACATTATCAATTGTTACCCACCATTTGTAATTTGGTGGCAATCCTTCTTGATAAAAAGTTACAACATAAGTGGCAGGAGGTAAGAAGTTAATTGAAATATTTATTGGAGACCCTTTCACCGTAACTGAACCGCTGGATGGGTAAGGATTCAGTCCATCTGTGCTCTGTACGTTGAAGAGATATGTCCCATTATATTCATTAAAAGTAATGGAATTGCTTGAGGACGAAAGCGTATTATTATCAAGAGTGACAGACCATGTTGTACCTTGCGAAAGACCATTTTCCGTAAAAGTAATTGGATATTTTTGCGGAGGGTAGAATACGCTCTTTCCAATCACATAAACTTCAAGAATAACAGAACATCCATTGAGATTAGTTCCGTTATTGGTCATATTAACTGAAACAGAATATGTCCCTTGGTTGAGCACGGCCTCATCTTGGATTATTGAAATAGTGGAATTAAGCTCATCTAGATTTTTCATAGAGAAATTTCCTGTGATTATGGGATTGGTATTTGTCGATCCTGCTGCAACTATAATCACAAGTGACCCTGAACTACTAACTGTGAATGTTCCGTTTGCATGATTGGCTCCGTAATTGCCATTAGAAAATGAGAAATTATAAATCGGGATATTTGTATTAATACCTGAAGTACTGCCGATTGAAATACCCCCTATAGCATAAAATGCCGCTCCGTTTGAGTTGTAGGAACCGTTATTTGAAGATGAATACCCTGTAACAGCAGCAGTGACAAGATTTCCATCAGTCACTGAATTAACGACATTAAAATTTTCACCAGATATTGAAACACCTCCTCCGTCAACAGCAGTGTATATGTAAACACTTCCATTGCTGCCCATAATTAAAGAGGAAGATTGATTTTTTATAGAATATCCTAAAACTTGTGGTGTAATAGGTGTAGGGTTAAAATTTTTCTGGTTATTATTTTGAATCAAAGCACTACTGAAATTCAAAGAGGAGAGTAGAATCAAAGATATTATAATCAGGACAATAATGAAAATTTTCCTTTCCATTCCGATCACTTCAATTTTATACATGGAATAAATATTATAAATAGATTTTCATTATGATTCTTTTAATGAGAAAATATTTCAATATATAGCTGTATTTTAGAAAGAATTATAGGATTCAAAATAGGAACGGTGATAAAATGATAAATCTAAAATAAGAAATATTAATTAATTAACATTTCTTTTCAATTATTATTAATTTTATGTCAATGGAATTAGTAATAATTTTTCAAATTGCATGAATTTCTATTTCCATAGAGAAAATGCTCCGGCCGGGATTTGGACCCGGGTCGTCGGCTCGAAAGGCCGATATGCTTGGCCGGACTACACCACCGGAGCTTAACTAAATGGGATATAAGTACTAATTATTAATCCTTGCTCATCTTTAATTGTTATAATATATTTTATTATTTAAATTTATTATTACAATAATAATCTAAACTTCTTTTATCATAATTTAAGTAACAAACTTATTAGTGATATTAAGGTAAAATTAAAGTATTTAATGATTCTACTGATAACAACTCTCGAGTGTGTTGAGCAATGAATTTGACTGTTGAGAATTATATGACCAAGAAACCATATTCAGTAAAGCTACCTGCGCCTGTATCTGAAGCAATGAAGATAATGGCTTCAAAGGATGTAGCCGCGGTTCCAGTACTAAATCCCAAAGGTAATTATGCAGGTATAGTGTCGAGAAGGGATATACTCGAACATCCAAAGGAAGATGAATTATCAATGCTCATGCGAACTGATTTTCCGACTGTTTCGTCAAAGGATGAAATAGAAAAAGCAGTCAAATTGTTTCTTGAAAAAAGACGAAGGCATCTAACCGTGGTGGATAATGGAAAGGTTGTCGGAATATTAACACCTTACGATCTGTTGGATGCAGTAATAGCAAAAAAGATTGATAAACCAGTGTCAGAGCTTGTATCCAGAGTATGTGTTCCTGTACACATAAAATCAACTGCTAAAATGGTAGAAAGAACAATAAGGCTAACACACATAACCGCTTTCCCAGTACTAGATGATGAAGGCACTTTGGCCGGCATCGTAACAGAGAGAGACCTTCTCAATGGTGCAAACCTAGATGTCAAAACAGTTTCTTCACAACTTGGCATAGGTGAAGATGATGACTCATGGAGCTGGGAAAGTCTGAGGGACATATTCACCTTCTATTATACAGTCAGAGATCTTGATATTCCAAATGTTGCAGTAGAAAAAATAATGGTTAAGAATCCTGTATCCATATTTGAAGGTGCCTCTGCAAGTGAGGCAGCTAGGATTATGAAGAAGAATAAATTTACACAATTACCAGTCAGGAACGTTGATGATGAACTCAGTGGAATGGTTTATGATTTCGATATTATTGCCTCTCTGGTAAAATGAATGAAATGGATCAAGAGGAAATAGCAAAACGCAGAGGATTGTATTTCCCCTCGTTTGGAATATATGGCGGTGTCTCTGGGCTTTACGATTATGGCCCATATGGTTCAAGGATCAGGGATAACATAATAAGAATATGGAAGCAGATGATGTTATCAGAAGGAAATATAGCAGAATATGATGGTACAGCAATTACACAAGCATCTGTTTTAAAAGCATCTGGACACTATGACCGTTTCTTTGACTACTCAGTGGAATGCAAGAAGTGCCATACAAAATACAGGGCAGACCATCTTATTGAAGAAGCAGGCTTTGAGGTTAACCTTTCGCAATCTTGGTTGGATGAAAAGATAAGGGAGCTCAACCTAAAATGTAAAAATTGCGGAGGAGAATTAGGTCCTGTTCAGATACACAAATTAATGTTTCATGTTGATCAAGGAAATGATCAGGAAGGATTATTTCTAAGACCAGAAACTGCACAAGGTATATTTATAAATTTTAAAGAATACTATAGATTCTTTAGAGAAAAACTACCTTTTGCAATAATTCAGGTAGGCCGGGGATATAGAAACGAAATCTCTCCAAGGAAAGCACTTTACAGGCTCAGGGAATTCAATATGATGGAGTGCGAATCATTTTTCGACCCTGTCAATGAAAAATGGATAAGAGAACCAAATGATAAAGAAGAAATAAAATTTCTAACAAATTATGGCAAAGAATTAACGATGTCACCAAAAGAAGCATTTGATAAGGGCATAATAAAGAGTCAACCCCTTGCATATTTTATAGGAAAATCATTTCAATTCTTCCTAAGAATAGGAATAGACAAGGAAAAGCTTAGATACAGGCAACATAAGAAAGATGAACTTAGTCATTACTCAAGTGATACTTGGGATGCTGAAGCACTCACTTCAATCGGCTGGATTGAAATAACTGGGATAGCACACAGGGGGAATTATGACTTATCAAGGCATATAGAATTTTCGGGCAGGGATTTATACGCACAAAGAACTATCCCTCAAAAGAAGGTATATGAAGATATCAAGGAGATCGATTTCGCTGGGATTAGAAAAAAATTTGGAAAAGATGCTGCCTCATTAATAATGCAAATAAAGGAAGGAAAAAAAGAAATAGAAATTAATGGAGCAAAAGTGGACATCTCTGAATTTATATCCATCAGAAAGGAAGAAAAAATAGTTGATAGGGAAAATTTTATTCCTGTGGTAATTGAACCATCCTTTGGGCTGGATAGGATAATATATACAGTTATTGACCATAATTTGCATGTGAGAGAAGAGAGCGGTTACAATGTTCTGAGTATTCCTAGGGAAATAAGCCCTTACGATGTGGCTGTTCTTCCTCTGCTTTCAAATGATGATATGGAGAAAATGGCCATTCATATCTTTCAGGATCTTTTATTAAAAAATATCAATGCTATTTATGACGACTCAGGTTCTATTGGAAAGAGGTATGCGAGATATGATGAAGTTGGGATAACATATGATGTTACTATAGATCACGATACTTTAAAGGATAATACGGTTACTTTAAGACATAGGGACACAAAAGAACAGATCAGAATTAAATTTGATGAAATAGAGAATAGAATAAGGTTTTATCCATGGAATGGGAAAATAAATTAAAGGAAGTATTTGAAGATATAATATGGCAGATTCCTGAAAGGGTCGGTGTTATTTTTTCAGGAGGTGTAGACAGCTCATTCCTTGCATATTTAATAAATATGCACGATAAAGATGTTCATCTTTACACTGCGGGATCAAAAGACTCTCATGATAAAAAATGGGCAGAAAAGGCAGCAGTATTACTTGGACTACCTATAAAATTTATTGAACCTGTTGCGGAGGAAATAAGAGATGCAATAAGGGAAATTAAAGATATGGAATCTGGCATAGATGCTCTTTCTATTCTTATAGACCTTCCACTGTATTTTGTGTGCAAATATTCTGTTAATCCCATACTTGTATCGGGACAAGGCAGTGATGAGCTTTTCTTGGGTTATAAGAAATATGAAAACAAAAATACATCTGAAATGGACCTTGAAAAATTATTGCAAAGAGATATAATCAGAGAAAGTAAGATTGCTGAAAGATTTAATAAAAAAATAATTTTTCCGTATCTTGATATTTCATTAATTTCCCTTGCTAATGCGATTCCAGATGAATTTAAGATTAAAGATGGCATCCATAAATATATACTTAGAAATACTGCTTTGGTTCTGGGGCTAAACCCTGAAATAGCTTTGAAGCCTAAAAAAAGTGCTCAATACTCATCTGGTTTCAAGTATATTGTCGATAGAATGGCATTGAATGAAGGTAAAAGAACCTACGAATTCATTAGAGATTTATAGTGTTCGTAAATCTTCATATTTTTTGATATAATTTCATCCGCATTGATGTTATTGAACTCTCCATTATTATATAATAATTTTCCATTTACTATGGTATGAGTAACATCACTACCACTTGTTGAGTAGATCAGAATATTTTCTGCATTTTCAGGGGTTAATGGCACCTGGGAATATTTTCCGCCTACAACCGTTATATCTGCCAGGTATCCTTCAACAATTTTACCGAGTTTCCCCTTTAAAACATTGTAAGGATTTATTGTAAGGGCTTTTACCATTATCGTTGGAGGCATAGAGAGGGGTTCTTCTCTATAATTCTTCTGAAGCAATGATGCAATTTTAGCATTTTCAAGCAAATCAAGCGAATTTTCTGTTGTGGCCGAATCAGTTCCTAACGTATAATTAATCCCGTATTGGATCATCTCTAGAACTGGAGAAAAATTACCATTACCAAGCTTCATATTACTTATCGGATCATTAACAACTGTAATTCCTTTATCACCGGCTCTTCTAATTTCAGCAAGAGTAAGATATAATGCGTGTGCCGCGATAAGCCTGTTGCTAAGAAAACCTATATCATCCAGGAATTCAACAGGTCTCTTTTTCTCTTTTTTTACAAGGTCATAAACTTCCTGTCTCGTCTCTGATAGATGTATTGTATAAGGAAGATCATATCTATCGGCAATTTCTTTTGATGCAATGAGATCATCTCTGTCGCATGAGTAAACGCCATGTGGGGCAGGAAATGGAGTAACTAGTTCATGACCCCTAAATTTATTTATAAAATTTTCAGCATTTTTCAGGGGTTCACCCTTCTGGGTAGTCATATTCTTGTTAACAATGCTCCATCCAAGATAACCGCGGATTCCAAGTTCTTCTACTGCTTTTGCTACAATGTCCTCAGAATAATACATGTCAAGGAAAGAGGTAATTCCCTTGCTTAACATTTCCAGAATCCCTAGCTTTGACCCATAATATATCTCTTCATCATTTCTTATTGCATCCAGCTTAAATCCATTATTGAGGAATTTATCGAAAGGAAGATCATCCAGAAGACTTCTCATATTACTCATAGCGACGTGGGTGTGCATGTTTACGAAGCCGGGTGACACAATTTTCCTTTCACAGTTTATTTTAAAATCGGCCTCCACATGGACACTCTCGGAAATCTGGGATATCAAATTATCATCTATAAAAACATCCTGAATTTTTGGATTGCCCTCATTTGATATTACGATTCCACCTTTCAGAAGAATTTGCATGACTTTGCATGACGATGTTATATTTAATTTAATAGCAGTTTATCATAAAATAAAATCCTATGAATATATGTGAAGAATGAATAAACCAAAAGCTGCAGTTATTGCTAAAAATAAGAATGAATATTTATTGAACTTCAGGAAATTCTTACCTGAAATATTTCTTAGGGCTATCAGATTTGCGAGGGACGCAATAATAGTTCCATTTCCACCAATATCAACACCATATGCTAAAGGAATCCAGTTGCTCACCTTTCCGAATAGAACTGTGGTAGGAACATTGCTTAAAAATTGTGATAGCAGTAGAGAATACAGGTAAAGATATACCGGATTATTTATAACTGGTACTTCCACAAGTGTTTTAAGCGAATTTATGACAAGGAATATAAGAATAAATACTGCAATTAGCGCATAATCTATCCTGACTAACCCTTCAGGTTCTACGAAGAGAAGTATGAGTAAAGAAACAGCTATGAGTAAAATAAAATATAATCCATTTAAATCTAAAAGCATAAATATTATTGCAGAAAATAGAAGAATAAGATTTGAAAGGAAAAGGAAGAAATTAGGAACAGGAGGAGTTGATCTTGCAATTAAATTATCATTCCTGAAAAGAAAGACAAAAAGTAACAGGATTATCATCGAGAAAATATATGGCGGTAACATAATCAATATAAAATGGAAAAATGTAAGATGCTCGGTTCTGAAGATGATTATATTCTGTGGATTTCCGAAGGGTGTCAGCATTGAACCCACGTTGGCAGCTATCGCTTGTATAATTATAATATTCTCAACATTTTTCTTAGTAAATTTTCCAATACTTACAGTAAGGGGAATGAGAATTAAAAGAGTGACGTCGTTTGTAAGAACCATTGCCAGGAAGGATGTGAGTAAAACGGAAAGGAAAAATAATTGCCTCATTGATTTTGTTGTACCTAGAAGTTTGTATGAGATAAAATCTATGCCTCCGGAAAGCATCATTCCCGTATTTATAACTATGAGAGTTGCGAGGATTTCAATTGTTTTCCAGTCTACTAGTCCTTCGGAGTAAAAACTTCTTCTGAGAAGTGATATCAATATGTAAAGAAGGCCTAGGACAAGTAAAAGCAGCCTATTGATGGTGAGCTTCATTATTATAGAGTATTCTTTAGAATTGCATCTATTTCCGGACCTATAGCCTTGATTATGGTTTTGACCATTTCATCCCTGAATGAATCAGGGAGGGATATCAAGCCTAGTTCAGCGACAATCTTCAACAATTTACCTTGAGCTGCAGCTTCAAGGAGCTTGCCCTGGGTATATTCCTTTATCGCGCCCTTCAACTCCTCCTCCAGTCTTGGGTTCTCCTTGAGTTTCTTCTTGATAATTTCCTTGATTTCATCTTTATAAATATCGACCACTGCATCAATTATCATATTATCATTTATCATAAGTTTCCTTGAGCTGTCAAGAATGAAGTTCTCATCAGGATCCATATATTATGATTGTTTTCACAGTATTAAATGTTATATGTCCAGTGTTATCTCTATAATATTGTTTTTTTCATCAATAGATATCCTATCATAGGTCGCTCCCTTTATTACATAACCCATCTCATGTTTAGAATTATCAAATTTTTCCCCACATGCCTCCCATTTTATAAGTCCTCTATCAATTTTGAGATACCTGACTTTCATGGCCAAATTCCTTGAATCCAGGTAATATAAAACATCAGATAAGAAACGAACTACGCAACTCTCTTTGTCAGTAAATTCTACTGACGATTGAATGATATGGTCACATTCAACGCCTCCTTTAAATATGATTCCAAGCATATAATTGGATAATTCAAGTAATGCCAGAGGAAAGCTCCTGCTACGGACTCTCAATCTTATATCTGCAGTATGATCTATGATATCCACTGGCATGCATGATTATGTTAAGTTAATTAAAAATCATTGTGAAGGTTTTCTCAATTCATCGATAGCGTATTTCAACAATTTTTTAATGTTGAATATATTCATTATATCTCTCATCTCTTCCTTCGTAAGGAGTTTTATTGCTCTTGTTACTAAAATGTACAGTAATCCATATAAAAGAAACACTGCTACAAGAATTAAGAATGGAATTCTCGCATTATCGTCGAAATAAATATAAAATGGAAGAATCAGGACTATTGAAATTAAGGCTGCTTTTAAGGTATCAAATGTTATGAATATTTTTAACCCCCTGTGAACTAAAAAAACGGCAACGACAAATGTTATAATGCTGGAAAGAAGGGAAGAATAAGCTGCTCCTACAACACCCATGTCTAATAATTTAATTCCCAGAAAAGTTCCAGGGATTAGAATTACATCAAATATTATGATGAGCAAGGCTGAAATAATTGAAAGGACAGCAGATATTTTCGTCTGTCCTGTTGCATTGAAATGTGTTTGATATGGATTGAGCATTATGGTGAACCAAGAGGAAATAAGTAGTATTTGCAGTGGGAATGAAAATGGAATCAGCTGATCTGACCATAGATTAAGTATTGGTGCTGAAAATGCTGTGACAAAGGCTACCAGGGGAGAAACAAAAAGAGCAATAAATTTGAGTAGGTAAATAAGCCTTGCTTTGTACTCTTCCTCAGTACCTTTGTGTGAGGCGAGAAGTGGGAGTATAAGGATGGTAAGGGACCCTGTAAAGCTAGTTATAATAGTAATTATCCTTAAATCTCCAGCATAACCTCCAAGTTCATAAGAATGGAAAAATGTTTGAATAAGTATCTGTGCTATATTTGATGACACAGCCATAACAATCGATGCACCCATAAGTGGGTAAGAATACCTTAGATACTCCTCTAGTATCGAAAATTTTGGCCATTTGAATTTCCAGGGTCTTCCTACATAAATATTTAGAATAAAATATGCTACGTATGACAGGGAATAAGAAAGGGCAATCATAGCGGCCATTTCATCTATATTTTTAATATTAAAAATATTAAATTCTATAAACACTACAACGGAAATTAGCCTAACTGTTGTTTCAACTATGCTTGGTATAGCCATTTTGGCTGCTTCAAGAGTTCCTGTTAGGAAACTTCTGATTCCCTGAATAAAGGGAAGGGAAATGAAGTATGGTATAAGAATAAGTATGCTCAGGAGTTCATATCTCGTTTCAAATCCCCTATGCAATATTACCCTCCATACAAATAGTGATAGAAGAACAACTGAAACGTAGATCAAAGTAAGGAATACTTTCATAAGAATGAAAGCGCTGTTGTATTCATTCCTATCACTTCCAGACGAGATCATTTTTGTATGGGCCGTGTTGATTCCCAGGTCAGATATGAAGGAAAAAAGCAATCCGAATGAAAGGGCAAATGAAAATATTCCAAATGCTAGCACCCCAGCATGTCTGAATATCAAATAATAAATCAGATATCCTACTATAAGTCCATATGCATTTTGGATCATAATCCAAGTGGGTCTGGAGGTTTCCATTTATTTTCAGTCATTCACAATTAATACAAATAGATTAGCAAGTTATTTGACATTCTTTTTTAAGCCGAATACTATTATGAAAAGGTGTTGCCTTCATTCATAGTTTCCATAATAATGTTCATCCCAGCATTTGTAGCTAATCCGGCAGCTGTAATTTTTGGTGGGAAATTTATCATTGACAGAGGAAGAACTTTGGGCGGGAAGAGAATTCTCGGAGACCATAAAACATTATCTGGTCTTGTTGGAGGTACATTTTCTGGAATTATAATAGGTATAATTATGAATTATTTGTTTATCCTTATCCATCAATATTATTTAGTATATTCATCAAATATTATTGAGTTAATCTGGATACTCTTCGTATTATCATTCTTTTCAATGGTTGGAGATCTGGTAGGTTCATTCATTAAAAGGAGACTTGACAGAAAGCCTGGTCAGGAGTCATTATTCCTGGATCAGTATCCATTTGCCCTTGTATCACTAGCATTTTCATATCTGCTAATTCCAGATGTATCAGTAAGGTTATTCCCTTGGGAGGGAATAATTGCAATACTGATAATTACACCCTTAATCCATAGAGGCGTGAATATTCTAGGTTATAAGATGAAGATGAAAGATGTTCCCTACTGATTGAGAAAGCTTATAGAATCATCAACAACGTTAGAACTCAGATAAAGGTTGGGCAGGTATTTCTTAAAATGCCTTGCGCGTGAATCTAGTATTATTGCAACACCCCTATCTGACGGCTTCCTGATTAATCTCCCAATTGCCTGCCTCAATCTTGTCGCAGCAACTGCCTCGTATGCATATTCCCATCCCCTTCTGAATTTCATATCATAAAAAAGTTCGAGAGATGATGTTTCAGGTGATGGAGCAGGATAAGGTATTCCTGCTATGACCGCAAGTTCCAGAAGCTTTCCAGGAAGATCTATGCCCTCAGAAATCCTACCGTTGATTACAGCAAAGAGACTGCCACCCTTAACCCTGTACGTATCTATAAGCTTCTTGAACTCTTCATTGCTCATACCTTTTCTCTCAAAGAATATTCTTCCCTCAATATCTGCCTCTAGAAAATAATTCAACTGTTCATATGAGGTGCAGAATATGACTTTATTCCTTTCAATATTTTTAATTATTTTCTGGATATAATCCCTCATTATCTGAATGTTCAGTTCCTTAGAAGTATATTTTGAAGTAACATCATTCACGAATAGAACCTTCAGATTATTTTCAAGATAATCTGTTCTTACGATTAAATCATCGCTATTCTCAATACCCATTTCATTTTTGAATTTATAGAAGGGGGATATGGTGCCAGAAATGAAAATTACCTTATGAAAATTCCTGAAAAATTTCAACATCTCATATGTTTCAAGATATAAAATTGATATGAAGCCTGGCTCTTCTGAATGAACTATCCTGACATTGTAATCTTCATCGTCTTCCATCATTTTCAGCAATAGATTTGAGGTATTGTATATATAGCTCCTTGGAAGTCTATTCTCATTTGCCTTGCTTTCCTTTATGGATAGTCCATATTCTGCAACAGCCATTAAAATTCTTTTTATCTCATTGGAATTCATCTGAAAAACAGACATCAGTTCATCCCTTATATCCTCGGGCCTGATTACCCTGTCACCTTCCTTAAGTATGTTTTGGAATGCTTCTTCCAGATATTCAAAAACAAACGAGGTGTAAATATTACCAATTCTGTAATCTCCATATTGGTCCAGCTCTTTCCTGCAGTTTTTGAAATTGTTGCCGGAAAGTTTTAATGAAAACATCTCCCTTATAAGATCAGGGATATTATGTGCCTCATCTGCGATAATTACTATATCGTCAGGCTCAACTCCAATCCATTCAATGAATCTTTCCCTAATGAATGAATTCAGCAAGAATGAATAGGTAGTAACTATCACCTTAGATGATTCAAGCAGCTTCTTCTGAGCATAGTATGGACAAAAATCCTGGTTTCCAAGTCTCAGAAAATCTGTCTGAGACATTATATTTAGAGGCCATTGACCTTCATAATCAGGAGAATAAGGGCATCCGTCTCCTGACTTTTTCTGTCTTTCAATAAGATTTCTGCAATATTGTGACTGTTCTGCAGGATCTCCTTGAGACATCTCGTTGCCGGAAGACTTAAAGAGGCACATCTCCCCCCTACCCAGGAATGACATCACTTTTGACGTCCCTAATGCCTTAGCTTCCCTGATCAGGTTCTCACCCTGTGAATTAGTTCTTGTAAGATAGATTACAACTTTATCCGGAAATTTTTCAAGTGCATAATATAATGAAACTATTGTCTTTCCCGAACCTGTTGGACTTTCGATGATCACATCCCTGTTGTTGGTAGCATATAGAAAGGAAAGCATCTGCTCCTGCCAAGGATACATTTCATATGGAAATTTCATTATATCTCCTCAGGAATTCATCTATTTTGCCACTTTCAGGTATTCCCATTGCATTTATCTGTCTCCTGACATCTTCTTTATCTATAGAAATAGAAAATTTATATGAATCCAGGCTTTTAAGAATGAGATCATAATCTTCCCCTATAATTTTTGAAAGCAAAAGGGAAGCTTCTTTTCTTCTTGCTTGATCCTCCATGGAGCAAACAGCATTCTTGTACTCCTCCAAGAATTTTTCCAAAGATTTCCACCTATTTCTATATGTAATAAGGGAGCAGCATATCTCTTCAGGTGCTTTTTTTTCACCACCATATTTCGTGAGGTAAGGCTCCCATACTGATGCCGCATCTATTTTCCCTTCCGAATAGCTTCTGATTAGGCTTTCTATGTTGTTGAAATAAGTCAATTTATAATTCTTTCTATCCCTTGATTCCCTCTCCATCTTTGAAAGTGGTGTGGTCCCAAGAACACCCTTGTCATTTCTTTTAAGCATACCTGAGCCGCCACTTGCTATACCTGCCACTGGTTTAACATTTTCATCTATCAAGTTGAAGAAAAAGGCTGAAATTACTGGGCTTGCAACTATATCAAGGCCCCCTATGATAAGGTCCTTCAATGCTTCCAAGCTATTGTCATACACCTTTATATTCCAGAGAATATGCCTTGGCATATTTTCAAGGGCAAGTACTACCGGTGCATATTCTGAACTTCTTAGAATTCCAATTCTTAGCAGATTTTCCTCATTCAGGGAAACAATGACTGTCCTGTCACTTACCCTCTCCCTGGTTATGAGGCGATCCCTCTCCATCTCTCCAAGAATTTCGGAAACCCTGGATCTTGATAATCCTATCCTCGAACACAATTCCCTCTGTGTTATCTTGCCACCGTATAATAAATCAAGAATCTTCTCCTTCACAGTCATAACTATATTTCAAATTCTTCTCCATTTTTTGGAAGTATGACCTTTTTATTTGTTATATCTTTTGCAAGGTCTTCCCTTTTCTCGCCGTGCATGAGGACAACAGTATCTGGTTTGCATCCCTCAATAAATTCAAGCAGTTCTTTGTGTCCAGAATGGGCAGAAAAATCAAAGAATTTAACATTCATGTAAACTTTTGTTGCCACCCCTGCAAGATCAATGCTTCCAGTCTCCAATAACATCCTACCATTCGTATCCTCGACCTGATACCCAGTTAAGAAAAGTCCATTTTTTTCATCATTAAGTTCAGAAATATAGTGGAGTACTGGACCTCCATCAAGCATACCGCTGGTAGTTATAATGACATCTCCCTTAAGTGCCTTTTCCCTGTCAGCATTGTTTCTCACTATCCTTATCCTTCTGAGCATTTTCTTATATCTCTGGAAATTCTTTATGTATCTAGCAAAACTTAAAAGAACATTACTAACAGTTCTTGCCATGCCATCTATCCATATTTCGAAGTCTGTATTTTCCAATACCATAAGGAGTTCCTGAGCTCTGCCAGTGGCAAACGCTGGAACAACAGCAACTCCTCCTCTCTCCACAACTTCCCTTATTGAAGTCACAAAATTCTCTTCAACCGCGTTTCTGGGAGGATGCTCCTTCCCAGCATAAGTACTCTCAACAAAAAGGACCTCTGTATCAACTGGTTTTATACCAAATAGAAGATGGGTGTCAATGCTCTGAATATCTCCTGTGAAAAGGAATTTTCTATCATTTTGTATAGAATACATCCCGCTGCCTACTAAATGTCCTGTAGAATGGATGGAAACTGAAAGATCTTTGAATTCAATGATCTCTCCATAATTTATTGGTGTAAAGGCCTCTATTATGTTATCGACATCTACCTGTTCATAAGGCAGCGAATTGCTCTCTATATTAGCTATTTTCACTGTATCATAAAGTAGTATTGGTGCTACAGCCAGAGTCGGAGGAGTTGCATATATATTTGCACCTCCATTCTTTGCCAGCCATGGAATCATTCCAATGTGATCGAGATGTGAATGAGTGATAAAGACAGCGTCTACAGGAGGGGCTAGCATCGGGAATTCAGGAGGCTTTGTTGGATTGAGACCATAGTCAAAAAGAAAATTGTACTTGCCTGTAGAAAGTACCATGCCAAGTCTTCCTACCTCATCACCACCTCCAAGAAATCTTGCTTTCAAAGTCCTGCCTCCTTCAAAGAATTTTTGCAGCTACAAGATCTTTCCTCAGGTATTTTTGGAATGGTCTTATTCAATAAGGAAATAATATTCTCTTCATTCTCTTTCATGACCTTTGTAACCTCTTTTGAGCTTACAGGTATTTCTGCCCATACATCATAATCTGTCACAGTAGCAACTGTGAGATAACACATCTCTTTCTCTTTTGCAAGATTTATCTCCGGGACAAGGGTCATTCCAATTATATCACCAACAGTTTTGAAAAACTTGCTCTCAGATCTTGTTGAAAACCTTGGACCCTCAATACAAACATACGTACCCCCATTTATAGATTTGAATCCAAGCTCAAGTGATGATCTATGGAAAATATCAGTCATTTCAGGACAGAAAGGATCTGCAACTGATATGTGAACAACCTGAGGGCCATCGTAAAAAGTATAAATTCTTCCCTTTGTATTATCAAAGAATTGATCCGGAAAAACTATTGTCCCAGGTTGTATGTGGCTCTGAAGGGAGCCAACAGCGGATAAGCTTATTATCCTTTCTACTCCTATTTCCTTTAATCCATATATATTAGCCCTGTAATTTATCTTATGGGGCGGAATTTTATGTGGTCTTCCGTGTCTGTATAATACAGCTACTTCCTTACCACCTATCTTACCAATTTCCACAGGAGACGACATCTCTCCATATGGGGTATTGATGTATATTTTATCAGGATTATTCAACAGATTTCCGACTGCTGAACCTCCTATGATTCCAATTTTGGTCATTAGTAAGGTATCTATTATAACCTAAATAAATTTCCTTTTCACTCAAAATTAAATACATGGTTTTTATGTGGTTGCATGGATAGTCACTTGAGGCCCCTCACTGTATTAGGTAGCAGCCTTAGCAAGAACGTCCTTGTTAAGGTAAAGTGGAATAGAGAGTACAGGGGCACTTTGGATGGTTACGATCAACATATGAATCTCGTAATAAAGAATGCGGAAGAGGTTATAGGAGATAAAAGTACTGGAGTGCTACCACTTGTAGTTGTCAGAGGAGATGTAGTAGTGTATATTTCCCCTTCAGAGGTGATATAAATGAGAGGAACCCCATCGATGGGTAAGAGAAATAGAATAAAAGTACATATAAAATGTAGGAGATGCGGTCATCATTCGTACAATGTGACCGATAAGAGGTGTTCCCACTGTGGATATCCCGATTCAAGGATCAGGAAATACAGCTGGGCGAAGCCTAAATGAGGCTTGCGGAGTTATAGCTCTTGCGGAAAGAATACCTGTTAGTTATAGGCTAGTTCAATCCCTGAGAATAATACAGCACAGGGGGCAGGAATCTGCAGGTATAGCTTTATCTGGAAAGAAAGGAGTTGTAGTAGTAAAAGGGATGGGGCTTGCCAATGAAGTTTTTTCAGGAAAGAAACTGGATGAAGAAAGTTTTTCCGGAATTGGTCACATCAGATACAGCACTGCTGGATCTTCCGTTATTGACAACGCTCAACCACTTTATGCAAAGATAAAAAATATAGATATTGCAGTGGGGCATAATGGCGAAATAGCAAATGCTTCTGAAATAAAGGAAGAGCTCGAAAACAAGGGGTATTCATTTATTACGAATTCAGACACGGAAGTAATAATGAAATTAATTTCCATTGAATTATCCAGAGATACAGACCCTATAAGGGCTATGCAGAATACATTTAAAAAATTGATAGGCGCTTATTCACTGGCTCTCATTATCAATGGCAGAATTTTTGCAGTCAGGGATCCAAATGCAATAAGGCCACTCAGTATAGGCAGAACTGGATTTGGCTATGGTGCATCCTCAGAAGATATTGTATTTTATCAGCTTGGAGGAGAACCAATCAGAGACGTAAATCCCGGGGAAATAGTAGAAATTAAGGAAAGCGGTTTTTTATCGTATCATATTGAAGAACCAAGGAAACCAGCTCACTGTATGTTCGAATATGTTTATTTTGCGAGACCGGATAGCACTCTTGATGGAAAAAATGTTTTTCTTGTGAGGAAAAATATAGGAAGGGTACTTGCGAGGGAGAATCCTGTTGAGGCTGATCTTGTCATTCCTGTTCCTGACTCAGGAAGATCACATGCTCTTGGATACGCAGAGGAATCTGGTATACCTTTTGTGGAAGGGTTAATAAAAAACAGGTATGTGGACAGAACATTTATAATGCCAGAACAGAAGGGAAGGGAAAACGAACTGGATATAAAATTAAATCCAATAAAGGAAATAGTTGAAGGCAAAAGGTTAGTTTTAGTGGATGACAGCATAGTAAGAGGCAATACAATGAAAAAGATAGTCAGATTGCTCAGGGAAAGGGGCGCCAAAGAAGTGCACGTAAGAATTGGCTCCCCACCCATTATCGCCCCCTGTTACCTTGGTATAGATATGAAGACTAGAAGTCAATTCATTGCCTCAGGTAAATCCTTGGAAGAAATATCAAGGGATATAGAGGCTGACTCACTTGCCTATCTCTCTCTGAATGGTCTTATCGAATCAATTGGCCTTCCGGAAGATAATTTATGCCTAGGCTGTCTAACAGGAATATATCCAGTTAAAATAAAGAATGAAAAGTATAGAGGTTACTGACCTTTTCTTATTTCTTCCAATCTCTTCTTAAGTTTTAGATCAATATCAGAATGTATATTCGATATGTCTGCCCTTGCTGCTTTAACTATGGAATTCGCATAAGCCCTTGCAATTTTACCTGCCTTGTTTCTAGGTGCCCTGTATATATCTGGAATTTCGTATATTATTCCATGTTTTGGAGGGTCACCCTCACCCTTTTTAAATCTGAAGAATGCCTTTTCTGCCCCTATAATCTGTATTGAACTCGATGAGCTCATAGCTATTTTACGAAGGCCTCCTGTGGCCTTTATAAGTCTTGCTGCTACCTTATACCCTATCAACCTTCCAAGATTAGGTGCATTTCTCTCCACATATTCTCTAAGCGTATTTTCCATCTTTTCCCTCATCTCCTTTATGGTTCTGTTATTTTCATCCATTAATCTTAGAAAATCCTTGTTGACTGACGGTGCGTATTTCATAAATAGCAAAGTTTCTTGATACTTGAGATTAAAAAAGTTTTCAAATTTCTCTATTTCGTCCAGGCTTGTTATCATTTTTTCAATTAAATGATCCTCTGTTAACGAATCAGAAAGAATTTTTTCATTTATATTAACAAGAACCTCTCTTTCTCTATCCACATCAATATTCTTTACAGAGAATTTTTCATCTAATATTACTCTTTCACCCTCGAATTCTGAATATCCATTTTTTATTACGTCAAGATAAATATTTAGGAAGGTATCATCATCTATCACTCTCTCTATTTTGCCATCGCTAATTCTATTAATACCACGAATGTAAAGCATCTTATTCATGTAGATGAGGAAATATTAAAAACTTTATGTTGGAATGTTTCAAAGAACTTTATTATTATATAGTGAAAATTGATGAAGTATTATGGAAAGTGTCAAAAAAGAAGCAATGCTGGAAAAATTCGAAAAAAGCATCCCTCACGGAAGGGAAGAAATTATAAATTATACCGTGAAATTTTTGAATGAAAATGTAAATACATATAATTGGGTTGGTATATATATGGTCCATGGGGATGATCTTATTCTTGAAGGTTGGCAAGGGCCGGAAGCAACTGAACATACAAGAATCAAGATGGGGGACGGGATCTGTGGACTTGCAGCGAAGGAACAATTCACAGTAATAGTTCCTGATGTTGCTAAGGACTCAAGGTATATAGCATGCTTTCCTGAAACCAAATCTGAAATAGTAGTTCCAATTTTCAAGAATGGGAAAGTTATTGGAGAAATAGATATTGACAGTGATTTTATAGACCCATTCAACGACTCAGATAAAAAATTTTTGGAGCAAATAGCAAATTTTATAGGTAGAAGGTTATAAGGAATATCAAGGGAAATGATATCTACGGATTTAAGTATTGACAAATATCCCTTCGGTGATATTATGACCGATAAAAAATATTCAAAATATGAGAAGGCAAGGATTGTTGGAGCGAGAGCTCTTCAGATTTCCATGGGCGCTCCTATATTAATCGACATACCGGAAAATGTTTATGATCCGCTCAGGATAGCACTTATTGAATTTGAAAACGATGCTATTCCTATGACAGTGAAACGGAAAAAGGACCTATTTAAAAGGTGAGAATTTTGAAAAACTGGAGTGGGCACATAATATTTCCAGAAAACTTCGAATGGAAGCAATTAGAGAAGAGTTTCAGGGGTATGATGGAGCTTTTCTTCAGGGAAACTGGCGAAATGGAAGATGAGCCTGACCATAGGGAAGTCATCATCCTGCTAAATATGCAGGACATAAAGAACAACCGAAAACCAGAAGGATATAACAGGGAAGGAAAACTAAGGATGATATTTCCACTTCACAGAAAGGAAATTACAATACTGTCTCAGCTTCCTGAAAATTATGTGAGAGACGTTTCTGAATCAATAAGCAAATATCTGATCGGTAAAAAAATAAGGCATACTTTAGAATTCGACCAGATGAAATATACTGAATTTAGAAAGAAGAGGAAATAACTTTTTCAGATTCAAAGAATTCGATTATCCTTTCTGCCCCTCTCAAGAGGTCTTCCTTCGAAAGCGCAAAAGAAAGCCTGATACTATTTTTTCCACTCGGTCCAAACTGAGAACCGGGAGTCACTAAAATTTTCTTCTCCTTCAGCAGTCTATCAGAAAGCTCTTCTCCAGTAAGCCCATTGAGAATTCTTGGGAACATATAGAATGTCCCTTTAGGTTTTGTTAATTTCAATTGTTCTATTCTCGAAAGTTTATCGTACAAAATATCTCTTCTCTCCTTGAACATTAGGTTCATATGTTTAGGAAAGTCTTCATTTTTCAATGCCCGTAGGGCTGCATACTGAGAAACAGAAGAAGCACACGTTATTGTATGCTGCTGATATGAATCTATGTAACCAGAGAGAGAAGAGGGAGAAATGAGATATCCTATTCTCCACCCCGTCATAGCATGGCTTTTCGAGAATCCATTTACTACAAATGTCCTCTCACTCATACCAGGATATTTAAGAATAGATATATGCTCACCTTCAAAGATTATCTTCTCATAAATTTCATCAGATAGAATGTATAAATCATGATCTGTTGCTATATCTGCGATAGCTCTGAGCTGCTTATCTGTAGCTACCCATCCATTTGGATTTGATGGCGAATTTATAATTATCATCCTTGTCTTCGATGTGACATTTTCCTGAAGCTTTTCAATATTCGGAGAGCCATCCTCTAAAGATGGAAAATATCTTGGGATTCCTCCAGCTATTTTTATCATTTCATGATATGAAACAAAGCTTGGATCTTGAATAAGAATTTCATCGCCTTCTTCCGTAACAGAACCTATTGCAAGATTCAATGCAAATTTGGCTGGGGTAATAATGACATTTTCCTGTTTTATGTCAGAATTTGTCATTTTAGAATATTTTAAGGAGATCTCCTTCCTCAGCTCAGGAATCCCTGAAGAGGGGGTATAATGAGTACCTCCATTTTTTGCACGTTCAAAAGCATATTCCAGAACATCCATGGGAGTTGTAGGGTCAGGCTCACCCGCAGCAAAGGATATGACATCCTCCCCGGCCTTCTTCATCTGGTTGAATAGGTTGTTTAATGAAACTGTAGAGGATGGAGTGATATTCCTGAATCTTGATGATACCATGAACCCTAATGCAACTTGATTATTTTTAAATTACTAACCAAAACCGCCAAAATTTAATTATTTCATTATTCATGATGATATGTGCCTATAATTATTAAGACACTAAATAAAACATATGGAAATAAACAGGTTCTGAATGATATTAATCTTGAGATTAATGACGGTGACATTTTTGGGATTTTGGGACCTAATGGGTCAGGTAAGTCAACACTCTTACGTATATTGGCTGGAATTTCGCAATATGATTACGGATACGTTAATGTTGAAGGAATAGATGCTAAGAGCAATCCAATAGAATTGAGAAAAATTGTAGGTTATGTTCCAGAAACACCTTACCTTTATGAAAGTCTCACTCCTCTTGAATATTTTGAATTCATAGGTTCTATAAGAGGCATAAAGGAAGATGTTCTGAATAGACGTTCAAGGGACCTCATTAAGGCATTTGGAATGGAAGAATATAGTGATCAGTTCATAGGAAGTTTATCGTTTGGAACAAAGCAAAAAGTTTCTATCATAGCTGCCCTCCTGCACAGCCCAAAAGTTCTAATTCTCGATGAGAGCATGAATGGTCTGGATCCACAATCGGCAAAGATATTCAGGGATCTCCTTAAAGAACTATCCAAGGATGGTACTATTGTAATATTTTCCACACACATCCTGGAAATAGCTTCTAACGTATGCGAGAAAATAGCAATAATGAAAGAGGGGAAAATAATAGCTGAAGGCGTAACATCATCACTAATTTCTGAGAAAAATCTAGAGGACCTTTTTATTCAGTTGACTTCAACGGAAGATATACAGGCTGTTGTAAATGCGTTGAGAGGAAGTTTAAAAGATAGCACTGTATAATATCAACAATTTTTTATAGCAAATAATCGATCTGATGTCATGCTATTCTACAGCAAGGTCTCTCTGCCGCTTATAAAGGAATTCAGGACAAGCTTTGGAACTGAAAAGAACAGAAATGCCTTAATATTCATAATGAGAGAAGGAGAAATAGAAGCTTATGGAGAGGCGGTAACAGAAGAAGATCCTCTATATGGTTATGAGGACAATTATTCCGTAATGTATGTGGTCAGAAAGTATCTTGTAGATATAATCAAAAGTACGAAAGACCCTGAAAAATTCATGGAAAAGGCGGAAAGAATAAAGGGACACCTAATGGCCAAGGCAGCAATTGAGATGATGCTGTGGGATTATGTAGCGAAAGAGGAGGAGAAACCGTTACATAAGTTCATTGGGTATTCCAAGGGAGAAGCAGATGTCGGAATTTCAATAGGTATGTCCAGCATAGAGGATATGTTAAATTCTGTAAGGAGTGCAGTTAGTTCGGGTTACAAGAGGATTAAAGTAAAAATTGAAAAAGGATATGATTTAGAAATTTTGAAGGCAATAAGAGAGAATTTCCCGCATATAAATTTGAGTGTGGACGCCAACCAGGCTTACAGCAGGGACGATTTCAAAATAATTGAAGAAATGGACACATTCAATCTTGCATATATAGAACAACCACTCCAGCTGGATGATTTAAATGGTCATGCCTTTATAAGAAAAAGAATACAAACTCCATTGTGTCTTGATGAAAGCATAACAACGGTAAGAACCCTAAGTAATGCTATAGAACTTGGCGCTGTAGATATAATAAATATAAAGCCGGGAAGGGTTGGAGGTATAGGTCCATCTATCAACTTAATGGAGGATGCGAAGGAGAATGATATAGGGGTATGGATAGGAGGAATGCTTGAAACAGGTATTGGAAGATCATTCAACATATCTCTCGCATCACAAAAATATGTAAATATGCCTGGAGACACTTCTCCAAATTCCAGATATTTTAAAAAAGATATAACAAATGAAATGTTTCAAATGGTAGATGGAAAAATAAAACCTTACGAAAATTCAGGTATAGGGGTCTCACTGGACTATAGATTTGTTAAAATGAGTGAAATGGAAGGGGGGAAATTAATTGATTGATAACAAAATAATAGAGGAGATATATCCCAAGGTAATTGAAATAAGAAGAAAGATTCACGAAAATCCTGAGCTTGGAATGGAAACAAAGGAAACAATGAAACTGGTAAAGAGTCAAGCGGAAAATTTAGATTTTGCTACTAGAGAAATCGGTAACGGATTGATTGTTGATTCGGGCTCATCGCCAATTATAGGACTCAGGGCCGACATGGATGCATTGCCGGTAGAGGAAAAAACTGGTCTTCCATTTTCATCAAAAATTAAGGGAAGAATGCATGCCTGTGGTCATGATGTTCACACCTCAATTCTTATAGGGGTCATGGAATACTGCAAGAGGAAGAAAATAGATGGAATAAGGTTCATTTTTCAGCCTGGGGAGGAAATCGGACAAGGGGCCAGGATGATGATAGATGGAGGGGCGATAGATGGCATCAATTCAATTTTTGGATTACATGTATGGCCAGCTCTTGATGTGGGAGAATATTCAATAGTCAAGGGAACTGCAATGGCTGCGGTTGATGAATTTAAAATAAAAATAAAGGGAAACGGTGGGCATGCAGCATATCCCCATTTAGTTTTCGACACAATTCTAGAATCATCAAGAATCATTCAGAATCTAATCAGCATACCAGCAAGAAAAATAGACCCTATTAATCCAAGTGTTGTAAGCGTAGGATATGTGAATGGAGGAAAAACAACAAACGTCATTCCCGCGGAAGTAGAAATAGGAGGCACGGTTAGAACCCATAACAAGAATGACTCAATCATTATAGAAAGAGAGATAGAAATGATGGCTTCTGAACATGTGGAAGTAGAATATAGGAATGAACTTCCTCCCCTTGTGAACAACAGAAAACTCTCAGAAGAAATAGATAAAAATGCTTCAAAGTACCTTAGGAACGTTGATGCTAAACCATCAATGGGTGGAGAGGATTTTGCACTATATTGTGACAAGGCAACCTGCGCGTTCGCCTTTCTGGGAACAGGAAAAATAAACGGAAGAGAAGTATCGAAACATTCCAATATTTTTACAGTTAATGAGGAATCAATAAAATTCGGAATAATGCTTCATTTATCAGCATTAGAATCTATTAAAAATTAAATTTTCTAAATGGGATGAATTTGTAATGTAATTTTATAAATTAGTTGAAAGGTTATTTTTTACTAATTATAACGTAAGAGTAGTAGTATGGATTTAGTTTTCCAATATATTTAAGATAGAATATTTATATAATGTCAAATTGGCGAATATGCGTAATATATATAAGGACAAAATATTAATATATAAATAACAATTACATTTCATGAGCTCTAAACTCATACCAAAAATTCTAACCATTGGTTTGGCAACAATAATGCTTTTAAGCTTTGTCTTGGTAATGGATAGCTCAGTAACAACAGATATTAAGTCTCTAAATAATCAAGCATTTCCATTATTTGAAATCTTAGGGAAAACATCAAAGGTAAATAATCCATCGTCTTATCCTGCTTATACACCAATACAGATTTGGAAAGCATATAATTATACTTCAAGTGGTATTTATTCAGCCTCTTACGGAAAGGGTGAAACAATAGCAATAATTGACGCTTATGGAAGCCCTACAATAAGTTCTGATGTAAATTATTTTGACAACTATTTTGGTCTTCCGTCTGTAAACTTAACCATCGTTACACCTTTCGGGAAAGTCTCGAAGAATGGTGGATGGGCAATGGAAACTTCTCTGGATGTTGAATGGTCACATGCTATGGCTCCTGCAGCGAATATAGTACTAATTGAAACGCCGTCCGCATCAAATACATACTTGATTAATGATGCAGTTAATTATGCAGTAAATGTAACCCATGCAAATATTATATCTATGTCGTGGGGAGAAGCAGAGTCCTCCTTATCCTCGTCAGATCTATCTACATATGACTCTATTTTTAGCTATGCTGAGCACCATGGAGTCATCCTTGTTGCAGCTTCAGGTGACAATGGAGCAAATGATTCTACAACCTCTCCAACTGTCGATTTTCCTTCTGCGGATCCTAATGTAGTAGGGGCAGGCGGTACAACACTAAATATGAAAGATCTCTCCTCAACTACAGGTTCCTATTCCTCTGAGTATGCTTGGAATTCGTCTGGTGGTGGAATAAGTGCATATTTCCCAGAACCCTCTTATCAAGCTTCTGCTGGCATATCGATTTCTGGAAGAGGTGTACCTGATGTATCTTATGACGCAAATCCTAACACGGGCTTCTGGATATACGATACAACTCCATATCAAGGAATTAATGGATGGGGTGAAGTTGGTGGGACTAGTGCTGCAGCGCCTCAATGGGCGGCAATTTTTGCCGATTCACAATACATAGATGGTTATAACAGTATAAATGGTCAAAATGTTCATAATCTGATCTATTCTATATATTCCAGCAGCAACTATTTATTAGCTTTCCATGATATAACGATAGGTTACAATGGCTATTATTATGCCGGTACTGGCTATGATGAGGTAACAGGAATTGGCTCACCAATAGTTTATGAACTAATTTCTCTTCTTTAATTTTTTATTATTAATTATTTTTAATATAATAAATAAATTTATTTTAATATTTTATTCAGAAATTATTGGCGAATTTAAGGGCTGAATTTCAAGAAAATAGAGATAATTAGTTAAATATGTTTTTATTCAAAAAGAATAGTTTAAAAGGAAATTAAAGATTAATTATTCAAAACTATTTTCTATGCAGACAGTAAGCTATTGAAAATTTTGAATTCTTTTAATATAGATGACCATTTTCTCTAATTTGATACCAAGGCCTTACACTTCTCGTAAGGTACGTGGAATCAAATATATTATTGCATATAGCTTGATACAGTATATCGGTAAAAGTTAACAAATCCTAATATAACAATAAAAATTAATATTGATGCCTTAATAACGGTTAATGGAAGATCCGGCTTCTAAGTATTTTTCTTGTTCAAGTCAGGAAAGGGCTATATTTGAGGCTGGTATAAAATTGGGCTCCATTTACCATCAATACACAGGCATACCAATAAATGAAAGCAATGTGGACCTTCTTGAAAGGGCTATAGAGAGAGCAGTAAAAGTGCAGCCTTTTGTAGAGGAAGTAAATATTAAGATAGATAGGAATAAGGTTGGAAAGAATCAATCTTCTTACAAATACAAGACACTCACAGGCGATATGCTCAATGTCTCTCTTACAATAAATTACGAAGGGTCTAGAGTTGAAGGAAGTATGCATTATGTTGAGGAGATGGATTATCCACTCATGACCTTCAGGGTGATAAAGTAATGATGGTTAAAGTATCTCTTGCAGGACTGCCAGGTGTGGGAAAAACTCAGACACTTCTTAAAACAATTGAAATTTTAGAAAAGGAAGGCAATGTTATTGGGGGCATTATAACGGAAAAGGTATTTGAAGATAAAGAACCAGCTGGCCTAAAGGTGGTAGATTGGCACTCAAAGGATTCGATTATATTTGCTCATAAGAGTATTAATTCAAGGATAAGAATTGGAAAATTTGGTGTTGACCTGAAGGCATTTGATCAGGTTGCAATTCCTGCAGTTAAATGGGCAAAGGATAATGCCAATATCATAGTAATAGACGAGATTGGCAAAGTTGAACAGGAAAGCAAGCAATATACAGATTTGGTGAAGGAAGTTCTGGAAATGGACAGAATGATGATAATTACACTGCATAAAAAGGGTAGAAACCCATTGCTTCAAGAAGTCAAGAAGAGGGACGATATAAGGAATCTCGAGGTCACACAGATAAATAGAACTTTGCTTCCATATAAGATAGTGCAGTTATTGAAAGGAGAGGAAACTTGATTATAAGAGAAGGATCATTGAACCTGGAAATACTGAAAGGGTTTGAAAAGGGTCCAGGTGCTAGAGGAGATGGTTTCTACAACAGGGAGATGCAAACCTCAAGAGACTTTACTGTTTCTATTCTCAAAATAATTGGGAGGGGAAATGCCCTAGATTCCATGGCTGGAACAGGAATCCGGGGTTTGAGAATTGCTTTAGAAGCAGGTTGGAATGTTGTAGTTAATGACATAAACAAAAAAAATGTTGAAATAATTGAAAGGAATGCAAATGAGAATAATATCAATGTAGAAATCTGGAACAAAAATTTTTTTTCTGCAGTGTCTGAAAAGAAATGGGACTATATAGATATAGATCCGTATGGCAGTCCATCAGGATTTATTGAAGCAGCTATTTTCAATTTAAAAAATAATGGTATAATTGGAGTTACAATGACAGATACGGCCAATTTAGAAGGAAAATCTCTGAAGAAAGGATTTAGAATTTATGGAGGAATCTCACAGAGAGGTATTTATTCAAGGGAACTTGCTACCAGAATTTTCTTAGGCTACATATTGAAAAGGGGCGCATCATTAGGTTATGGTGGTACTCCATTACTTGTTATAAGGGAAAAACATTACATAAGGGCGTTTGTAAGATTCAAAAAGGGATCAGGCGTTTCAGATAAAATTCTGGAGAAAATTCATGAATCAACAGTAGATGAAAAGAAGGTTGGTCCCTTATACATGGGGGAGCTATATAATAAAGAAGTTATATCTTCTATAGATAAAAATGGCCTCTCAACCAACTCAATAAAGTTACTTGAAAGGTTTTGGAATGAGGATCTAATGTTTCTCTTTTTCACAAATAGTAGGGGGACGGAAGAATTAAACATGGATATGATAATAAATAAACTTAGAGAAAATGGCTTTAAAGCCGGTAAGACAAATTTTTACGAAAAGGGTATAAAGACGAATGCGAGTCAGGATGAATTCAAAAATATAATATATAATTTATAAAATAATTAATTATTAATACAACAAATTTATGTAATTGTGAGCATTTCGCTTTTAACAATGAAGGGATATCTTAGGCTTTTGAGACCTGTCAATGCTATAATGGCATCTCTTGGTACTGTTATAGGAGGAATTGTAGCACTAGAAAGTGTAAAGGCCCTTCTGAATTATAAACTTTATATAGCCACACTTGCCGTATTTTTCGTATTGATGGCTGGGAACATAATAAATGATTATTTTGATCTTGAAATAGACAGAATAAATCATCCGAATAGACCATTGCCCTCAGGTGAAATATCTAAGGGAGTCGCCAGGAATATTGCGATAATATTCTTCATTATAGGTATTATTTTATCATTTTTACTCAACAATATAATACAGATGGTTATTGTTATTCTTGCAATAGCTCTTTTAATATTTTACGAATGGAAGGCAAAAGCCTCGGGTTTGATAGGCAATATAATAATATCATTCCTAGTAGGTCTGGTCTTTATATTCGGGTCAATTTCAATCAGGTTTTCATATATAGTGGTTATACTAGCTTTAATGGCCATATTGGCTAATCTTGCTAGGGAAATAGTAAAAGATGTAGAGGATGTAAAAGGAGATGTAAATAGGAAAACCTTGCCGAAAAAGATAGGAACTAAACTGAGCATCATTTCAGCGGCTTTCTTTATATTTGTTGCAATTTCATTATCTCCGGTACCATATCTTTATTTTGGGTGGAAAGGATGGTATATTGGCGTGGTATCCATTGCAGATTTACTATTTGTTTTTGCAGCTGTTTACTCTTTTTCCAACCAATCCAAAGGCCAAAATTTCATTAAGTTGGCGATGATTATGGGGCTTATAGCATTCTTGGTGGGGGGTATATTATGATACTTGAAAATATAAAATACGGCAGGATGAGACACCTTACTCTAATAGATCCAGAGAAGAATTATTCTGGGGATATAGAAGAAATTCTGGACAGGATAGATAAGGCAGGAACAGACGGAATTCTGGTTGGAGGTTCTACGGGGACTAACCAGACAAATGTGGATATAACTGTCAGAAAGATTAAGGAGCATACAAAAAAACCAGTAATTTTATTTCCCTCTCATCCCGGTGCGGTGTCGCTCAATGCTGATGCGATCTTATATCTTAGCCTTTTAAATTCAGAATCACTGGATTACGTTATTGGGTACCAGGTACTATCCTCAAGACTATTGAAAAAGACAAGAATGGAAGTAATATCCGTTGCATATTTAGTATTTGAACCTGGAATGACTGTTGGAAGAGTAGGAAAAGCTAAATTGATTGGCAGGAGTGATTGGGAGACTGCACTATCTTATGCAAATGCTGCCGAGCTTATAGGATTTCAAGCAATTTACATGGAAGCAGGATCCGGAGCAGCTCAAAGTATAGATCCAGATGTTGTTAGAAAGGTAACTGAAGATGTTACAGTGCCAGTTATAGTGGGTGGAGGAATAAGGGATGCAGATACTGCAAAAAGTATGATGGAGGCCGGGGCCGCAAGTATTGTGACCGGTACCATAGGTGAGCAAGATCCTGCTAAACTTGTTGAAATAGTAAGAACAATTAAAGGTTAAAATTCTGACTCTATCTTCTGAAGATTCATTTTTGCCTTTGAATTAGTAGGATCAAGAGAAAGAGCCTTCTCAAGGTCTGCAATTGCAGTTGCCTTATCACCTTTCAATGAATACGCAAGCCCCCTGTTAACGTAATAATCAGCATCATGAGGACTCAGATTTATAGCTTTGTTGTAGTATTCTATTGCCCTATCATAGTCTTTAGAATAGAAATATGCATTACCAAGGTTCACGTAGGCCTCTAGATAAAGATCATCCATTTCTATACTTTTCTTCAAATACTCTATAGCTTTATCATATTTCTTTGTCTCTAAAAATATACTTCCTAAATTGAAGTATATGTCCTGATCTTGATGTCCTTCTTCAATCAACTTTTCTAGAATTTCTATTGCCTTATCGTATTTTCCCCCATGAAAATAAGCAACTGCAAGGTTAAAACGGGTTTCATAATCATCCTTGTCGATCTCAAGTGCCTTTTCAAAATTCTCTATAGCGTCTTTGTATTTTTTAAGTGAAAGATATCTTGAACCTCTATCGAAGTATACCTCAGCCTTCTCTACCTTTTTGTTTCCTTCTTTATTATCGTCATTCTTTTCTATTTTAAAATCCATTATAAACGTTATAATAAAATAATAATAAAATATTTGTCTCTTTTATAGGGACATTTCTTTCAAGGTTTCGAGAACTTTCTGCTCAAATACTTTAACATCTTCTTCTGATGCAATTAGTGGAGGCCTTAGTCTTATTGTCTTTTCAGCTGCTTTAAGCGTCATAACTCCTTTTGAATACAGCTTGTTGTAGAAATCGTCCCTTGTCTTTTCATCTTTCAGGTCAAATGCATCCATGAATCCTCTTCCTCTTGGATTCTGTACAAGTTTCGGATACTTGTTGTAAATGTTGTTAATGGTTTCAACCAGGATTTTTCCTACCCTTTCCGTATTTTGAAGTAGTTTTTCCCTTTCCATTATCTCCAGATATTTCTTGGCCCTGACCATATCTGCAAGATTTCCACCCCATGTGGAATTAATCCTGCTGGGGACCTTGAAAACATTATCTTCAACTTCATCTATTTTCTTTCCTACTAAGATACCACATACCTGTGATTTCTTACCGAATGCTATAATATCCGGTTCAATACCGAAATGCTGATGTGCCCACCATTTGCCTGTAATTCCCATGCCTGATTGCACCTCATCTACTATGAAGAGAGAATCATTCTCATGGACTATCTTGTATGCCTGCTGTATGAACTCCTTCCTGAAATGATTGTCTCCTCCCTCTCCCTGTATGGGTTCCATTATGAAAGCTGCCACATCGTCCTTGTATTTTTCAAAGTAACCCTGCATCTGAGAAAGAGCCTGCTCTTCCAACTTTTCAACTTCCTCAAGGGATTTTGCATCCATCGGAAATCTTATCTTTGGGTTTATAACTCTTGGCCAATCGAATTTTGGAAAATATTGTGTCTTCCTGGGATCATAGGTATTAGTGAGCGATAAGGTATAACCACTCCTCCCATGAAAAGCTTCCTTTAAATGCATGATCTTTGTTCCTTTTTCCTCTTTCATCCCTTTTTTAAAATTTTTCTTTATTTTCCAATCAAATGCTGCTTTCAGCGCATTCTCAACTGCAAGTGCCCCCCCGTCTATGAAGAACATATATTTCATGTATGAAGGTGTTGCAGTTTTTGAGAAGGTATCTACAAATTCTGCCATTTGAACTGTATATATATCAGAATTTGTAACCTTATTCAATGCGGCAATTTGCAAATCCTTCAGGAACTCGGGATCAAACATATCTGGATGATTAATTCCCACCGGGTTAGAAGCAAAAAAACCAAAGAAATCAAGTATATCCCTGTTAAACCTTGAATCGTGAAGGATCATTCCCTTGCTCTTTTCAAGGTCAAGTACCATATCAAATCCATCGGCAAGCATCCTTGATCCAATGATCTTATGGACATCCTTTGGGGTTATCCTCTCAAATGACATCATACAACAAAATTGCTTTTAAAAATAAATATTTTTGGTAATTTTAAAATTATTTATACATTTAAATAAAACAAATTATTTATTTATTTGGCATTCCCTACTTATGATTTTATCCGAGATAGCGTTTGAAAAATTATTCAAAAACTTGGTTATGAACTCGTCTGTCTGGACTTTTCTGCCTATTTCGTGTTCAATGGAAGTCATAATGTTAGGATCAAAATCACATGGATTTATATAAGAAAATTTTTTTAGATCGGTATTTACGTTTACTGCTATACCGTGGAGTGTGGAAAATCCCTTTAGTGCAAGTCCTATGGAGCATATCTTTCTGCCATTTGTCCAAACTCCCGTCTCCTTAAAAAGTCTGCCCTCGGATTTAAGTCCATAATCAGACAGGGTGAGATTTACAGAATCCTGTATTTTAAGAATCAAATCTTTAACATTGAAACCTCTCTCGTTAAGTTTGAAAATAAAGTAAAAAACTATTTGCCCTCTGCCATGATAAGTTAAAGCACCCCCTCTTTCAACTTTTATTATAGGGACAGAATAGTTCTTTTCATTCTCAGAATTAAAATGAATCCCTGCCGTATAGGTATCTTCATGTTCAGTAACTATTATCGTATCTGGAATAATATCATTATTTCTCATTTCATTGAGTTTTCTTTGAAATTCTAGGCATTTTTCATATTGGGAAGGAATGCAAATCTGTACTTCAATCACGTTTAGAAAAGGAAATCAAATTATTATAATTTCAGTATTTGTTATTCTGTTATTATTATATATATTTATGAGATATTTTCAATGGTAAAAGAATTTATATTTAGAAAGGTTTATCGTGATACCCTTCGAGTGATACGATGGCAGATCAAAACGAGAATATAAAATATATAGTTAGACTTGCGAGCACGAACCTTGATGGAACTAAGCCGGCAATATACGCGCTAAGCAATATTAAGGGAATTGGTTATAGGACTGCAGAGGTCCTCCTTAAGAAACTTGGTATACCAAGGGATATAAAGCTTGGCGAAATTGACGATCAGAAGCTTGATGAGATCAAGGATGCTATTGAGAAAAAATATGGAGAGATTATTCCTAAGTGGGCACTAAACCACAGGAATGATATTCAAACAGGTGAAGACCTCTTGAAAGTTGGACCCGACTGGGAGGTAGCTGTTTCTGATGATGTAAACAGAATGAAAAGGATAAGAAGTTATAAAGGAATCAGGCATGAAAGAGGGAAAAAGGTTAGGGGTCAAAGAACAAGATCAAATGGAAGAAAAGGACTCGCCGTGGGTGTAGTGAAGAAGAAAGAGGCACCAGCTGCGGGTGAGAAGAAGGAAGGAGCATAAGGGTGAGTTGAATGGGAGATACAAAAAAGATAAGGAAGAAGTTTGAAACACCAAGGCATCCTTTCGAAGGTGCAAGAATAAAATCTGAAAATAAGATACTTGGAAAATATGGGCTAAAAAATAAAAGGGAATTGTGGAAGGCCGAATCAGAATTGAGGAAATACAGAGGAAATGCAAGGGATCTTCAGGCAAGTCTTAGACTGGGTGATAAGAAAGCTCAAGAACTAATGAGGAGTATAGTATCCAAACTATCAAGATATGGAATACTTTCGGAGAATGCAACTGCCGATGATATTCTTGCTCTCAACGTCGAATCATTTTTGGATAGGAGATTGCAGACCCTGGTATTCAGGAAAGGACTTGCTAAAACACCAAATATGGCTAGGCAATTAATTGTCCACGGTCACATAGTCGTGGGAGATAGAAAGGTAACAATACCAAGTTTTAAGGTGCTAAAAGAGCAGGAAGAACTTATTGGATATGCACCAAATTCACCATTTGCAAATGAGCTTCATCCTATGAGAGCTGGAGCCCAAAATGAAACTCAGGAGGCGAACTGATGGGAAAATTAGGAGTAGTTAATATATATGCATCCCAAAATAATACTGTTATAACTGTAACGGATATCACAGGCGCAGAAACATTGGCTAAAGCATCAGGAGGTATGGTCGTTAAGGCAGATAGGGATGAAAGTTCTCCTTATGCAGCCATGAAAGCTGTAGATATAATTGTAGAAAAATTAAGGGAAAAAGAAGTAACTGATGTAGTTATCAAGATAAGGGCACCTGGAGGAGCTAAAAGCCATAATCCTGGACCTGGAGCTCAAGCCGCGGTTAGAGCACTTGCCAGAGCTGGGATAAAAATTGCCAGGATAGAAGATGCTACACCTGTCCCCCACGATGGTACAAAGAAGAAAGGGGGCAAGAGGGGAAGAAGGGTATGACCCAGAACATAAAAATAATTGAAGAAGGAAGTACCCACATCACATTCGAAATATCGGATGTCACACCGGCATATGCAAATATGTTAAGAAGGACCCTGATAAATGATATCCCCAAGTTAGCAATTTCAAAGGTTAATTTCCATCACGGAGAAATTAGGCAGGGAGAGGATAAGGTTTATTCATCATCCACATCGCTATTCGATGAGGTAATTGCTTCAAGGCTTGGCATGATACCTTTGCCCACTGATTTATCTATGAACGAACGTGAATCATGCTCATGTGGAGGTCAGGGTTGTCCATTATGCACAGTGAACTATAGCATTTTTGCAGTTGGACCAAAAGTTGTTACGAGCGGAGATCTTGTGCCATTGGGGGATGCAAAGTTTGCCCCAGTTGATAAGGATATACCAATTGTAGAACTGAATGAAAGACAAGCAATAATGCTTGATGCGGAGGCTTATATGGGCCGTGCAAAAGATCACGCTAGATTCCAGGTGGCAATAGGAGTTGCTTACAGATACCATAGAGAATTAACTGTTTCAAAAAGGGAACCCGATATTGAAGAAATAGTTGAGAAAGCACCAAAAAACGTAATATCTCAGGATGACAATGAAATCACTTTCACGACAGATTATCCTTCTAAGTATATTGCAAAATTATACAGAATGGATTCACTGAAAATCAAAGAAGATGATACGAGATTCATATTCCATTTTGAGACAGACGGGAGCCTTACAGCTAGAGAAGTACTTACATATGCACTTGATAGAATAAAGAATAGATTGTCATTTCTAAGGGAACAGGTACCTGGAGAATAAATATATACGAATTTGCATGGGTAAGCAATGGTCCTTGATAATCTAGCTAAAAGCCTTCGGGACGCACTAAAGAAAATTACGAAAAGTTCCTTGGTAGATGAGAAATTAATAGATGAAATTGTTAAGGAAATGCAGAGGGCACTACTCCTTTCAGATGTTGACGTAAATTTAACGCTTGAGCTAACATCTAGGGTCGAGAGCAGAGCAAAGGAAGAACCGGTCCCCAATAACTCTAACCCAAGGAATCATCTGATTAAAATAATATATGAAGAACTTTTGAAAATACTCGGGAAACCCAGGGAATTTAAAGTTAAGCCAGCAACCATAATGCTTGTTGGTCTTTATGGGCAGGGAAAGACTACGAGTGCAGGAAAACTTGCCAAATTTTATTTGAAGCACGGTCTCAAGGTTGTACTAATAGCAGCAGACACTCAAAGATTGGGGGCTTTCGAGCAGTTGCAACAGGTAGCACAGTCGGTAGGAGCTGATTTCTTCGGCATTTATGGTGAAAAGAACAGTTCCAAGATAGTTAAAGAAGGTCTTTCTAAATACAAGGACTGGGACGTAAAGATCATTGATACCAGTGGGAGAAATGCAATAGATAACAATTTGACCAAAGAAATAATGGATATATATGAGATATCCAGAGCAGATGAAGTTGTTCTCGTTCTGGATGCAAGCGTAGGTCAACAAGCAGGAAAACAGGCCAAGGCATTTAACGATGCCGTTAAGATTACAGGTGTTTTTCTATCCAAACTGGATGGAACCGCGAAGGGAGGCGGTGCACTTAGCGCAGTTGCATCAACTGGAGCCCCTATATTGTTTATAGGAACTGGAGAGCACATGGACGATATGGAATATTTTAATCCAGCAAGATTCCTTTCAAGGCTCTTGGGCATGGGTGATTTTGAAACACTTATGTCAACTGCTAAAGAGATGCAGGAAAACATAGATGAAGAAGCAATGGAAAAAATGGCCAAAGGCAAATTTACACTGAAGGAGATGTATGATGTATGGGATCAGATGTCAAAGCCAGGGCTTTTCAAGAAGCTGTTTGATTCACTTCCTATGGCAAAAATACAGCAAAAGGAAGTTGATGATGAATTTTTTTCAAGTTCAGAAACCAAGATAAAGAGATATAAAATAATAATGGATTCAATGACTTATTTCGAAATGGAAAATCCTGATATTATCAAGGGGACAAGAATTGATAGAATCTCAAGAGGTGCTGGAGTAGACACTTCCGATGTCAAAGAACTTTTGAAGGATTATAAAAGAATGAAGGACATGGTAAAAAATCTTAAAAGCAACAGAAGAATATTGAATGTAATGAAAAAGCAGATGAAAGGCGGTCTCCCTGAGAATCTAGGTGATCTTGGCAATCAATGAATATACCTCTCATATATACCCTGAGAATGCTGATATTTTAAATTCCTATAAATAAGCGCATTTTCTATTGCCATTTTTTCTATATCATCTCCGCATCTGACAATTTTTGCAGGGGAGCCAACTGCAAGACACTTCTTTTCTATAACCATACTTGAGGTAACAAGAGCTCCGGCCCCTACCACTGCTCCATCTTCTACCTTTGATCCTGATAGCAAAATGGCACCCATGCCTATGATCACGTTATTCCCTACTATAGAGCCGTGAACTATGGCGCTATGCCCAACAGAAACATTGTTGCCTATTTTAGTACAATTTTCCCTATCAGTATGAACAACCACATTATCCTGAATGTTACTACCTTTGCCCAGATATATGGAATTCTGATCTGCTCTCAGCACTGCCCCATAAAGCACAGCAGAATCATCATCAATTGTCACATCACCTATAAGAGTTGCATTATAGGCAATAAATACATTTTTACCTATTTTCAAATCCTTCACCCATTTCTATAAGTGACATTCTCTCAGCTTTGATTATCTTTTCTCCATTTAATTCTATCATTGTATTATTTTTTCTCAGCTTACCGTCAATTCTTATTCTTCCCTCTCTAATGATAATCCATCCTTTCCCTGAAACAGGAACTTCTTTGTTTCTAAGTATTCTGAGGAATGACGATCTCTCTCCCCTAATAAGCGACCCAAAGTCAAAATCATCTCTATTTGAATATGATTTTACGACTTCTTCGTAGTCCTTAGCGCTGTCAACAGATTTCCAGAATCCCTGATATTTGAGACCTGCAATTTGTCCCTCTTTTGCAAGGACAGGGAAAACAGATTTTTCAATATCCTTATCTTGATATTCCCTTTCAAGAAATCTCCTAATTTCCTTCCTGATAAGGTAATAGCCTGCATTTATATAATGATTCAAAATTGGTTTCTCCTGAAATTCAACGACCTCTTTACCCCTTACTTTAACAATACCGAATGGGCTGATCATTTTGACGAGCACCATTGAAAATATTTTATCATGCTTTTTTGAAAAATCAATTAAATCAATCATATCCATATCACAGATTGTATCACCATTTCTAAGTATAACATCGTCGTCCACATTATCGAAAAGATTTCTTATAGCCCATAATGTTCCCATTGGTTTTTCCTCTTCAAAATAATGTATGTTGATTCCATAAAATGAATTTCCATATCTCTCCTTTATTACCTCCTTCTTGAATCCTATCAAGAGGTAAACATCCTTAATTCCAGCGCTACCAAAATCCATTAATTGTCTGTCAAGGATCGTGTAGTTTTCCTTAAGTTTTAGCATGGTTTTCGGAATATTTTCTGCAACGGACTGCATTCGTTTTCCATATCCTCCGGTAAGTATTGCACCAATCACAGATACACATTTTATACAATACCATAAATTTTTCCCGGGAATTTCAGGTTACTATGTGCAGATCTTCACCACAGAAACTGCAATGTCCTGAATTATCAAAAAACTTCCTTTTAATTGAAAAACCTTCCCTTTCAACGACAAGTCTCCCACATCTGGGGCAGTAAGTATTTTCAAGTTTGCTTCCTGGGACATTGCCCAAATAGACGAACTTCATACCTTCATCCTTTGCCATCCTGTAGTGGTCTTCTAAAACACTTATGGGCGTCGGAGGGACCTCACTCATCAGGTAATCAGGATGAAACCTTGTAAAGTGAAGAGGAACATTCTCACCAAGGTTCAATTTAATCCACGATACCAGTTGCCTGGCATCCTCAATATTGTCGCCAATTCCTTCCACAGGTACTATTAGATCCGTTAACTCAATGTGTATTCCCTTTTCTTTCAATGATTTTAATGTTTGAAAAACGGGATCGTAAGATTTAATGTTTATGTATTTCCTTGCAAAGGAATCATTTGCATTTCCCTTAAAATCCACTGTAATAGCATCAAGGAAAGATGAAACATAATCCACAGCCTCCCTGCTTAAATAACCATTGGAGACAAAGGTGTTAAAACCTTTTACTTTTTTTATTTCAGCAGCAATGTCTCTTGCATATTCTGCAAAAATCGTAGGCTCATTATAGGTATAAGATGCCCCATCGGCTCCATATTCCTTAAGGATTTTTCTTGCATCTTCGGGATAAAGTGAGTACCCCTCCACAGTTCTTCTCTGCGATATATCGTAATTCTGGCAGTATTTGCACATCCAGTTACATCCTGTTGTTGATATTGAAAGTACTCTTGATCCCGGCTTAAAATGAAATAGGGGTTTTTTCTCTATTGGATCTATATTCATGGAGGCAGTCAAACCCCACGACAGGAGATACAATTTTCCTCCTACATTTTTTCTTATACCACAAAAACCAATCTGTCCGTCCTTTAAAACGCAATATCTATTGCATGCAGTGCAGACTACCCTCCCATCTATTTTTTCATAAAGAGAAGCCTCTTTCACAATTATAATAATGAAAATTGAAATAATAACCTTCCTTTGTTTAAAATTACTTTATCTATACAGTTCTTCATTTTTTTATTTGAGTGGAGATTCAGAATAATGAATAAGAAACTTTATTTATGAAGTTTAAAATTGACTATTATGAAATTTGAGAGAATCTATAATATCAAAAAAAGGGAACCGGATTATTATATTATTTTAATAGATGGCCTATGGCCAAGGGGGATTAAGAAGGAACTCGTTGATTTATGGATGAAAGAAATAGCTCCATCTGATGAACTAAGAAAGTGGTATTCGCATAGGGATCAAAGATGCCAAGAATTCAGGGAAAGGTATATACAGGAATTAGGTAAGAAGGGAGACCTAATCAATAAATTAATAGATATTTCAAGATCAAAGAATATCATTCTTGCATACGCTTCCAAGGATGACTGCAATAATGCCACTGTTCTAGAAGAATATATTAGAGATTTATATGGGCCAGAATACCTTCAATAATTCTATTGTAACACCGAAGATTATAGCAATATATAGAACAAGCTTAGGATCCATAACAGGACCTAAATCCTCCTCTTCATCGAAATAACGAATCAATCCAGCTGCCGACTGGAATCCTGAACCTTTTTTCTGTTCTGCCACTAAAACGCTAATGATAAAAGGTAATTTAATCTTTTTCTATAATATCCAATAAAATTTCTATAATAACATGTAAATAATTATTAAAAATTCAGAAAATGAATAAAAAACTTTTCAATTAAAATTGAATTTTAAACTAAAACTTTAAAAAAGTATTTACTAAATATTTTTATTTAGCTTAATATTATAAGATGGATGAACCATATTTATGGGTTAGTTTCATCCGAAGCTCAAAGAATTTTAAATATTATTGAGAAAGGTGAAAAAAATATTTTTATAGAAGTTGAAGATAATTATTTGAAGGGCCTGATTATAGACGAGATCATAAACAGCAATAAGTTAAGAAAAGCTATTTTCATAAGAGAGGAGGCTCGTGATTATGAAACATTCATTAATGATTTACAGAAAAGACTGGAGGAATCCTTCAGAAAATTGACCCGAGGGGCATCTTTTTCTTTATCAAATAACAAATCTGATTCAAGGAAGGTTGAAGTCATTAAATTGATAGAATATATTTCAAAATATGCAAACTTAATATTAATTATAGAAAAACTTGAGGAGGCTAAGAAATCACTAATCGACCTCATTGAGGGTATGACCTCATTGTCAACAGAAACGAAAGTGGTGACAGTAATATTTGCAAATTCAAAAAATTACAATACGGAGAACCTACAAGAAATAAGCAGAATCAAGAATTCTAAAAATTTTGAATATTACAAGGTAAGAAATTTGAACTTTGAAGAATATGAAGACATCCTTCAAAAGGAATATTTCCTTCCACTTGATATATTGCTGGAATTATATGAAAGATCAGAGGGGTCTCTGGAATATACATATTCTGAACTTTCTATACTGAGAAGCAAAAGATACATAGACGACATTGGCAGATGGTCGGGTGGAAACAAAATACCAGATGAAATTCCACGTGGATTTAATGAAATGATATCATATAGATACAAAATATTAGATGATAATAAGAAGGATTTATTGAGATGGCTTTCAATGCTTGAGGAAGGAATTGAAGCTGAAACCCTTAAAAAAATTAGTGGTTTAAATGAAAATCAGTTCATAAATGCCCTGGAGGGACTTAATGAATCAGGAATAGTGAAGATAAATGGAAATAATGTAATTTTCGAAGATAAAAAAATGATGAATTTTATCAGGTCTTCAATTTCCGAATATTCTAAAACATCCATGGCAAAAATAATATTGAATAATATTGATGAGGAGTCCCCATCATTTGTAGAAATTCTAATGGAAGCCAAGGAATTTGATAAAGCAGAGGAAGTGATAATAAAATACACTGATAGAATTTCAAGCAGGAATATAAATAGAAATCAGAGCTTGATCGAATCTCTACTCCGATACAGAAGGTCAGAAAGACTACTCAGGAGATATGCAAGATTATTGCTGTACCAGGGATACAAAAAGGAAGCAAATGAAGTCTTAAAGGAAATAGAAGAAAAATACAAAGAACCATCGTCAGGATTCTATGCTCTTAAGGCCTGGGCTATGGGAATAGATGAATTAAGTCATATTGATGATTTATTGGAAAAGGCCAAGGATCCAACAGATAAGAACTGGATTATTTTCTACAAGGTGTATAACCTATGGCAGAAAGGAGAAATTGAAGAAGCTGTTAAAGTTGGTCAAGAGCTTATCAATTCATGTGATTCAATCCAGATAAGGGGCGAGGCACTAAGAATCATGGGAAATATTGCACTTGATAATGAGGAATATGAAAAGGCTATAGATTATTACGAGAAAGCTAGGATAATATCAGAAAATATAGGTGATTTCAGGAACCTGTCAAGAATTCTAAGCAATGAGTCAAATGTATATTTCGCAAAAGGGGAAGAAGAAAAGGCATTTGAATATATGCGCAAATCCAAGGCTATAGCAAAAGAGAATTTTGATATCCCTGTATATGTTATAATTGATTATAATCAAGCAATCGCAGAATATGATTATCAGCTTATAAGCTATGATCAATTAGTAAAGAAACTCGAGAGAATGGAAAATATAGTTATGAAATATGGAAGTCCAACGCTTATTCAAAATTATTTATTGACACTCGCCTCAATTCATTTGTTCTCTCTTGAATTTAAAGGATTTAATGAATACATAAATAAGGCAGAGCGTGAAATTAACAAAAGAGGAAACAAATTCCAGGCAGGAAGAATGGAAATTCTCAAGGCACTTCAGGAAACTATATTGGGCAAGAAGACAAATATAAGAATTGAAGATATAAATCAGCTCAATTCACTTGATTATGTAGTCATCAAAATCCTGCAGAATGAGATAGATGAGGCCTATAAATTTACAGCAAGACTTCCAGATGAGAACGAAGGCATATTTTTCAAATCTTTAATCAGGATAATGAGAGGAGAAAATACAGATAATATTAAAATGGAAATGGAAAAATTTTTACAGAGGCGGAGTATATTCTCTGATTTTCTTAGAGATTTGTTTAACATTAGAGCTAATGGAATAATTGACTATGAAAAATATATTAGGAGTGGAAATGCTCTTACTCTTATAGCAGTGGGGAAGATTTTAAAAGAAGGAGAAAGGGAAATAATTATAGATATGTTGAAGAAAAAGAAGAATGTAGATGTGTCACATTTATTAAGATAAATTAGTTTATTACTAAAAAATATAATCTATTTGGGATATTTTTTTAAACTTTGATGGCATAAGGTATGAAAGGCGAAACCATGAAAAAAGATCTAAATTTAATGGTTGCTGGACCTCAAGGTAGTGGTATAAATTTTACATCCGATACCTTTGCAAAGGTCATGAGCAGACAGGGATTTTATGTATTCACAAATGCTGAACTTTTTTCAACAATAAAGGGAGAGCATTCATACTTCAGAGTTAGAGTGAGCGATTCCGAAATTGCAAGCTATTCGAAAAGAGTTGATATTTTAATCCCCCTCGACTCCAAAAGTATCATATTACATAAGGACGAAGTCTCCGATAACGGAGTGATACTCTCTGAGGATAAGATTGATGATAATAGATATGAAGCTCTACAATACAGAGAAATTTTACAGAAAGTGGCAGCCAAATTCAACAAGAATTTATCAGAACTGAATGTTATGAAAAATACTGTTGCACTTGCAGCTGCTGTCAAAATGGCCGGAATAGCGTCAGAGGAACTGAAGAAGGTAATATCGGAAAATTTTGCAACGAGAAAAAATATTGCAGAAATGAATAATGCTGTTGTTGATGAAGTTTATGCTTCATTTAACAGCAAGAAGTCTTTCAATCTTCCAAAAGTAACAAAATCTAAAAGGATGCTTATAAATTCTGCCGAGGCAGTAGGTATGGGGAAAGTCATATCTGGTTTAAAGTTCCAGTCATACTATCCAATCACCCCTGCAAGTGATGAATCAAACTATCTTGAAAGTATAATGGATAAATACGGATTCGTAGTAGAGCAAACCGAGGATGAAATAGCTGCTATAAATATGGCCATTGCCGCAGCAAACACAGGTTTAAGGTCCGCCACAAGCACATCGGGCCCTGGTTTTGATTTGATGGTAGAAGCATTATCATATGCCGGAATGACTGAAACTCCCGTCGTTATATTCTATTACCAAAGAGCTGGGCCATCTACAGGTATGCCTACAAGGCACGAGCAGGGAGACATAAAATTTGCATTGACTGCAGGTCACGGAGAATTTCCAAGGGTAGTTATAGCTCCCGGAGACCACACAGAATCATTTTACGATACTGTGGAGTCATTTAACATTGCTGAACATTACCAACTTCCTGTTATAGTTCTCTTAGATAAATCAATGGCCATGAGCAATACGACTACTGAGATATTTGATACATCTAAAGTTAGAATAGATAGAGGAAAACTGATTTTGCAGGAAACATCAAATTATTTGAGATATAAACTGACAGATGATGGAATTTCCCCAAGATCAGTTCCTGGAATCAAAGGAGGAATCATAACTGTAGCAGGAGATGAACACGAAGAAGATGGGCATATTTTCTCAGAAGATCCTGATAACAGGATTACGATGATGAATAAGAGAATGAACAAGATGAATCTTGTTTTGAAGGAAATCCCGGAGGAACTTAAAGTAAAATTCTATGGTAAATCAAGCAACAAGACGGTTATAGTATCATGGGGTTCCCCAAAAGGGGCTATATTAGATGCACTTGACTACTATCCTGAGATATCATTCCTCCAGGTAAGAATGATGGAACCATTCCCGTCTGAAGAAGTCTCTAAATATCTCAAAGGAAAATATGTTATAGACATAGAGCAGAATTACAGTGGACAACTTGCTGATATAATCAAAGAGAAAACAGGCATAGAAGTAAATTCAAGGATATTAAAATTCAATGGTAGGCCAATGGCCTATGAAGAGTTGGTAGACGCAATTAAAGATGCTCAAAAGAATAAAAAGGTGGTGTTAACATATGCATAATACTTATAAGACAAATGTGGAAATTGATTGGTGCCCAGGATGCGGTGATTTTGGTATATTAAATGCCTTAACACTAGCATTGCAGGAATTAAAAATACCCAATGAGAATGTAGTTCTTACTGGAGGTATTGGGTGCAGCTCTAAGATTCCCCATTATGTGAATGTAAATGCGCTTCACACACTTCATGGGAGATCCCTTGCACAGGGGGAGGCAGTTAAAATTGCGAATCCTCATTTGGAAGTAATATCAGCCTCTGGTGATGGTGATGCACTAGGTATTGGAATGGCGCACTTAGTTGCAGCTGGGAGAAGAAACATAGATATGACATATCTCATCTTTGACAACGGGGTTTATGGTTTAACCAAGGGTCAAGCTTCACCAACACTTCCTTACGGAGAAAATATTAAAAGTATTGAAACAGAAAATATTAAGTTCCCAGTAAATCCATTATTTGTAGCCCTAGCCAGCGGATATACCTTCGTAGCCAGATCTTATGCTTATAATATAAAACATCTAAAGGACACAATAGTGAGGGCAATAAAGCACAAAGGAATGGCAATGATTGACATAATGCAGCCGTGTGTCACCTACAATAATATAAACACCAAGGAATTTTATGATGCAAGATTATACGATATTGAAGCTTCTGGATGGAATCCAGTTGCTAAATCCGAAGAGGAATACGAAACAAAAGTATCTCAAGCTGTTCTGAAATCAATGGAATGGGGAGATAAGATTCCAATGGGTGTGTTCATTCAGTATGAAAGGGAAACATATGCCCAAAGGCTCTCTAAATTGATAAAAGGGTATGAAGAAAGAAATATGGTGATGGAACCGATCCATAAAGATGGAAAACCAATAAATGACATATCAGAAATAATGCAGTCATTTATTTGATTTTTTTATTTTTTTAATAGTTATATAAAATATTATAAATGATAATAGGAATGATAAAAGGTAAAATGTTTTGTTAAATGGGAAAAACTTAACAAAAAATATTAGGACAAGACCGTAAAAGCTGATATCTGCGTCATGACTGTAAAATAATTTTTTTAAGACAATTGGAATTATAACTGCGATTGCCAATATCAACAACGTAAAAATTATAAAATTGATTTCAAAGAAATAAAATGAGATTAAGAATAATCCAGAAATTATTATTCCAGTATAAGGTAAAGTTTTGTCATACAGTGAATCCTGTAGAAAAACTATTAGAGAAATAGGTAAAATGACAATAGATGATATATCAAGCATTGAATAAAAGTTCATGTTGAGAATATTATTGATGTAAATTGATGGAATGGACACCAAAGATGTTATTAAAAAGAATGAAATCAAATATGAGACAAAAGCGTCGCTCTTAGCCGAAAGAAAATAACTTATTATAAATATACCTATAATGAATAATAAATAATATGTGTAATGAGAATATATTGAAAAATTCAAGAAGAAATAAAGTATACTAATTAAAGAAAATGAAATGAAAGAAGATAAATTTCCTCTTTTCATAAAAATTCTGGTTGGGACTAAGAGAAAGGAGATTATTGCCATTAAAATTACATCATTGAGGGGAAGCGAAGGAATATAATATTTTACCCTTTCAAGCATTAGCAAAATATATGGGACTGACGACACGAATGTTCCATAATTAGAGAACATTATTGAAATAGCTTCCAGTATCAAAATCAGCAGATAGATATAAAATTGGTAATAAGTATAAAATCCTAACTTCATAATCACATACAGGGCTATCAACAGAACTATGAATATCGCCGGGAAGGCATCCGCTGATCGTTGTTTATCCATAATAATAGCGGGGAGTGGATTTGAACCACCGGTCTACGGGTTATGAGCCCGTCGGGATTTCCTGGCTACCCCACCCCGCTGTGTTAATGAAATAGCAAGTCAATATATATGCTTTTATGCTGATACCCCGAACCAAAAAATTCTATAATTTAATTTAATAAATATAATAATTATAAATAATTATTTATCAAAAATATTTTCCCTTTAAGTAAAATTCAAAATTAATCGGAAGATTAATTTATAAGCGTGCAGAAATTAAAAATCATTAAAAAAGAAATGTTTATTTAGTAATAAAAGATAAAAAGGGTAGGAGACATAAAATGCAGGAAAATTTCTTCCTGGACAAGGAGGTTATATATTCGTATGATGCGGGGGAAGATCTGTATTTCCTTCGTGGTTTCGAGGAGACAATATCCATTTATTATAGAGAATATGAAACTTCCAATCAGGTAGGTTCAATCATTAAAGATAATCCCAAGTATCAATCTGTTAAATTCTTGCTTAAGAAGAATGGAATAAATTTCAAAGAAGAAGAGTATGGAATCTGGTTCGCCTTTAAACCAAAGGTATTGGAAATTAAGTCATTGCAGGAAAATAATGAATTCACATCACTAGACAAGATTGAGATGGGACTATTTGCACCATTCAACCTTTACTGGAAGGGGCGGATTTTCAGGTTTTTTCAATTTTCGTCAAGTTCTGAGAAGAGTGTATCAGACAGGTTGATTTTTATGAATTCTGTTATAAATAGCCAAATGATACCTAATTATTTCAAAATAGATTATTATGGCGAAGCCAGAGGCATTAGAGATTTTATAAAATCCTATGGAGGTAATATAAAGGTAAACAACATGGAAATAGAATTTGACTCTGACTGTGAAATTGAAAGGGGTTTAGTTAAAATTACCCCGGGGAAATCAGGAAAATTTGATATAATAACTGAGAAAGGCCTAATGAGCTATGATGGAAGATCTGAAATCTCGGAGGTTATTAATGCCATTAATAGAGCGTGGGAATCGATTCATAAGGCACCACTAGAAATGATGATCCAGAGGAAAGATCACATATGCTCCTTATTTTTGAGAATGGAGGAAGATTATATGAATACATTCTTGCTCCAAATTAAAAAGGCTAAAGTTAAGAATCTAAGGATTGCACATTCCCAAAGTCTTCAATATTAATAGTGAAAACCATTAAAATTCTTTCCCAAATACATAATGATCCATTATGTCCAAAACACCCTCCCTGGGAATATTCTTTTTTCTAGCAAAGCATCCATAAAGCTTCATAGATAAATTCTTATTATCTGAATACAGCTCAAAATATTTGTATGTCAAGGATGCTATTTCCATATCAAGCTGCCAAACTCTTATAAGTTTTTCCCTATCATCACTCATTTTCATCACAATTTTTTGCCAATTCAGTCAAAATTTTATTGTGTATTTTAGCCTGACTTATTTTATTTTTGAGTAATTTAACCCTCCCTTCTTTTTCTTCTATTTCCTTCTCATACATATGAAACACCTTTTAAAAAGGAATCATCATCCCTAGCGGGAGGTTTGGTTCTTTACCAGGAGGATTCCATCTCCATTTTACTATTTCCAATAAGAATAAATAACTTTCTAAATAAAAAATTAAAAATTAATTGATAAGCTCATTTTTTTATTTATTGCTTCCTGGGCAAGACTGTAAAAGAATTCAGAAGAAATTTCAGCCTTTTCTTCTTTGCTAACGTTAACAAGTAATTTAATGAGCTCATCAATAAATTTTTCATAGGCCGTGTGGAAATAATTTTCAGAAATTGCAGACCCGAAAATGTCATCTATTATAGCGGACTTTTCATCATTTTCAAAGAACTCAATGTAACTTTCAGCATTTTTGAGTTCCTTAAAAGATTCCTCTGATTTTCCAATTTTGGCAAGGGATGTTGACATGTCAACATAACTCCATAATTTTACATCCTGTGGAGCTTTCTCAAGGAATGAATCGGATATTTTTTTTGCTTTTTCATAATCAGAAGTATTTTTAAACTTCCTTAAAAATAATGATGAAATCAAGAAATATATTACCCCACCCTTTTCATTTTCTTTTCCATCCTGAGCTAAGAATTCCTCCATTTTGGATTTAATATTTTCAAGAATAACATCTGCCTCTTCTTGCAAATCGAGCCTTAAATAAATCTTGAACAGTGTTATATCCCTGAAAATCTTTAACATTTTGGAAGAATTTTTAGGAATTGAATTCTTAATATATTCTATTATCTCTTTACCTTCCTCTATTAGCTTACCATTATTCTCTATCTTTCCAAGCATAATCTTGGCAATAGCTATCTGGGACGCAGTAAAAATTTTCTCAATTTTATCTTCAATATCCTCAAATAATTCCTTTTCGGCAAAATATATCATATTCTCATTAAGTGTTGATGTAAATTCATCTCTCATAACCATTTTTCTAGCAACTGATCCTCTGAAAGAATCCTTATCTTTCTTATTAGGTATAAGCGCTAAAAATTCCTTTATCATTGATGTTCTGTGGAAATTCCCATTATTAAGGTGAATAGTATCAACGATGGTGAGGGCAAGTTCGGTTATGGGTTCAACCATAGACGCATCCTTCTTAGGGAAGAAAGTTAGAATGTCATTCACATAGTCAAGAGCCTTTGAATCCATCATGGCAAGCGCTTCTAGAATGGCCACATCTCTGTAGATAGAGAATATATCACCATTCGGCAGCATAAAATTTTTTTCAAGTTCCTTCTCAATTTCGCCTATCAATCCTTTAGCTAAATCTATATTATTGACCAATATGTTCATTTTAGTGAAATCCAAATATCTCTCAAAATCTGTTCCCTCCTCTCCGATATTATTGAAAAAATTATTTATTTCCTCAACTATCTTATCGTCATATGAGGTCATTTTTAATCCAGATGCAAGTTTGTATATCACATATTGCATTTTTTCGTCTATTCTATCCCCCTCTACCATGTTCATTAATTCTTGAATTTTCAATTCGTTATTTTCCATCGAACGTTATCATAATTTGGAATTAAATTTTTCCCGGATTTTTTTAAGGATTGTCTAATAAATTTCTTGGAAATACAAGCGATACCTCCATATTCGGTTCATCTACAATCTCAGATATTTCAAGGTTCCCTGAGACACTGGCAAGAATATAGGCTTCTTCACCACTCATACCAAATAGTTTGCAATAGTCTATGAAACTTTCAAGTGCCTTTTGCGCAGCTTTATATAAATCCTCATCAATTCCTGTGAAGACAATCACATCATTGTTGATATAGGAATGGGACTCTATAATGGGATATTTTGAATTAAATTTAGATCTGCTTACCCTGATAGTAACTTCAGCCGACGTCTCTATTCCAGTACCGCAGACTTCTCCATTTCCCTGTGATGCGTGTGGGTCGGAAATTGCAAAATATGCACCATCATTGTTGGCCGGTAAATGGATGGAAGATCCCTTTTTAATGTATCTATTATCAAGATTACCTCCAAAAAACTGTGGTGGAATAACTGGGAAATTACCTGAAGAAGGAGACGTCCCTATTATCCCTAGCATTGGATCTAAAGGAATCTTCAATCCCTTCAGGAAATTATTTCTAGCAACAGCATACTTATCATAAATATCCCATAGGACAAGCTTCTCCGGGAACTTGTTTTTGAGGAGACCAAAATCATCTAATATTGCGGACCATCCAAATTTCCCGGGTTTTAAATCTATAATCTCAATTTTTATGAAATCACCTTTTTTTATTCCGTTCACCTTAATAGGACCAACGAGAGCATCAACCTTACTGTTATCTATTTGTTTAAGAGTTTCCGTATCCCATTTCTCATTTATCTGAAGGGAAGAGGAATCTGGAACAGAAATATTGATCTCTTCATTCAAATCTATTGTCATTATAGGCTTCTCCCAATTGCTCCAAGAATATTTCCAGTTATTGTTTTCCATTCCATCCAGAAATTTCATGGATTATGAATGGTGATGAAGATTTAGAATTTGCGTCTCAAATGAAATATAAAGTCTTATCTTCTTGGAAAAAGGAATTTTATCCTAAATCAATACGGAAAAATTTTAAAAATAAGAGTCACTAACAACTCAATGAGACCAGATTATGTAAAAGTGAGATTGCCAACTGAAGAATCTTATTTCCGGACCAGGGAAGAGGTAAAGGATCTTCAATTACATACAGTTTGTGAAGAGGCCAGATGCCCAAATATATCAGAATGCTGGACGATGGGTACTGCCACATTTATGATAATGGGTAAAAATTGTTCAAGGAATTGTAGATTCTGTTCTGTTACGCACGGTCACATGGAACCATTGGATCCATTGGAGGCTGAGAAGGTCGCAAAGGCTGTCAGAGATATGAAACTCAGATATGCTGTAATCACATCTGTAGATAGGGATGATCTTCCTGATGGTGGTGCTCAGCATTTTGCAAATGTAATAAAAGAGGTTAAAAAATCCGGGGTAAAAGTAGAGGTTCTGATCCCTGATTTTCAGGGGAATGAAAAATCCTTGAAATCAATATGTGAAGCAAGGCCGGATGTAATTGCCCATAATATTGAGACAGTCAGGAGACTGACACCTTTTGTAAGGGATCCGAGAGCTAAATATGATCAATCCCTACGAGTATTGAAATTTATTAAAAGTCAGGGTTTCATAACTAAGAGTTCTATTATGTTGGGTCTGGGTGAAGGGGATGAAGAAGTCTTATCATCTCTTCGAGACCTCAGGGATGTGGGAGTTGATATAGTAACTATAGGCCAGTATCTCAGACCTTCCAAGATGCAACTTCCTGTTTTTGAATACAGCAGTGCAGAAAGATTCAAAATGCTTGAGGAAGAAGCATACAGAATGGGTTTCTCCTTTGTCGCTTCAGGACCACTCGTTAGGACTTCTTACAGAGCTGCTGAAGCCTGGGCATTAAGGAGGGATAACAATGAGTCCATTGAGTAACATTTCAAACGACCAGCTTATAGAAGCGTACAGGAATGCAGTAAGGTCAAGAACTCTGGATATAAAGATAGTGAACTCTCAGAGACAGGGTATAATTGGATTCCACGTGCCATCGGCAGGTCAGGAGATCATTCAGGTAGCACTTGGAATGCTTGCAAGAAGGGAAGATATTATATTTGGATACTACAGAGACCTCGCACTTCTGATACAAAGGGGTATTCCTCTAGACAAAATCATAGATCAGCTTTTGGGAAATAAGGAAGATATGCAAAAGGGCAGGCAGATGCCAGATCATTTCTCCTTCAAGGATTATAATTTTTCAAGCATTCAGAGCCCTGTTGGAGCACACTTACCGCTGGCAGTTGGTGCGGCATACATGCTGAAATACAAAGGAAGGGAAGGGATAGTCATAGCCAATTTCGGCGACGGTGCAACCTCAACCTCAGATTTTCACGCTGCCATGAACTTCGCCGGCGTATTCAACTTAAAGATACTATTCCTATGCGAAAACAATGGCTGGGCAATATCTCTCCCCACAGAGAAACAGACAAAGGGAGAAATTTACAGGAAAGGAGAAGCTTATGGGATTATGGGAAAGAGGATCGATGGCAATGATTTATTATCCTCTATAAATGGAATTACAGAGGCAATGAACTATATAAGAGATGGGAAAGGACCATACATTTTGGAAGCTGTAACTTACAGGATCGGACCGCACTCAACATCCGATGATACAAAAAAATACAGGGTGGATGAGATTACTGACGGGAGCGAGAAAGATCCTATTAGAAGGCTTGAAAACCTCCTCTTGTCTATGGGTATCCTGGACGAAGGGAAAATAAGTCAGATTAAAGCAGACGCAAAGAGAGAAATGGATGAGATAGTTGAAGAAAGAAGGAAAATTGGTTTTCCAGATAGATCAACAATGTTTGATGATCTTTATGCAGAGACCCTGTGGATACAGGATGAGGAGAGGAGGGATATGCTATGAGCAGCAAAACAATGGTTCAGTCAATGAATGAAGCACTGTACTCAATGATGGCAGAGGATGATGATATAATACTCCTTGGAGAGGATATCGGTAGGGATGGTGGAGTATTCAGGGTAACGGATGGATTGCAGGCGAAGTACGGAGAAAACAGGGTAATAGATACTCCGTTGAATGAGCTAGGAATAGTTGGCATGGCTATAGGTATGGCGATGTACGGACTGAAGCCGATAGCAGAAATACAATTCCAGGATTTCATATTCCCTGCCTTTGATCAGATAGTAAATCAGATGGCTAAGATAAGGTACAGGACAGGCAATCAGTTCCAGGTCCCCATGGTAATAAGGACACCCTACGGTGGAGGGGTAAAAGGGGGTTTATATCATTCTCAGAGCGGGGAATCATATTTCGTCCATACCGCAGGTTTAAGGGTAGTCACACCTTCAAATCCGTACGATGCTAAGGGATTGCTTGTTTCATCAGTGAGGTCAGGGGATCCAGTAATATTTCTGGAACCCAAGAGACTCTATCGTTCAATCAAAATGGAGGTACCTGACTCTCTTTACCAGATTGAATTAGGTAAGGCAAGGTTATTAAAAGAGGGTAGGAGCATATCTGTTATAACATATGGTAGCATGGTTCCAATTGTTGAGAACGTCATTTCAAAAAATAATATAGATGCAGATATACTAGATTTAAGGACGCTTCTTCCAATGGATTTGGATGCAATACTTAAGTCAGTTAAAAAAACTGGAAGGGTAATCATAGTTCATGAAGCTCCAAGAACACTGGGCCTTGGCGCAGAAATATCCGCTCTAATAAGTGAAAGGGCCATTGAGTATCTTTTATCTCCTATTATGAGAGTAACAGGTCCTGACATTCCATTTCCATATGTTAATGAAGAAATTTACATACCTGATGAAAAAAGGATTCTGGCCGCTATAAACAGGGCCATTAATTATTGAGGTGAAAAATATGTCAACATTCAAATTACCGGATATAGGCGAAGGGGTCCAGGAAGGAGAAATAGTTAAATGGAATGTAAAGGAAGGGGATACTGTCAAAAAGGACCAGATCATTGTTGAAGTGATGACTGACAAAGTAACCGTACAGATTCCCTCACCCCTGGAAGGAAAGGTATTAAAGATATACCACAAGGAAGGAGATATTGCAAGGGTCGGTGAACCGCTCATAGAAATAGGCAATGGAGTTTCGGAAATTCAATCAGACAAGAGTGAGGTGAAATCAGAGGATAAGATTCCAGAAAAAAAATTAGAAACAAAATCAGAAGAAAATATGAGAGTGCTTGCGCCTCCAGGCATAAGGAGAATGGCCAGAGAAAGGGGTATAGATTTAACGAGAATTAAAGGATCAGGTCCCAATGGTAGAATTATGCTATATGATATTGAATCTTTCAATGAAGTATCACCTCCTGTGGATAATAAGGAAAGGATTCAGGAAATTAAGAAAAATTCAGAAATTGTAGAGATGAAGGGTCTAAGGAGAATTATATCTGAGAAGATGACAAAATCAAAGAGCATAATACCCCATTACTCAGTTGCTGAGGAAGTTGATGTTTCAGAATTGTTGAAAATTAGGGAGACACTTAAGGCAAATGGAATAAACGTTTCCTTCACGCCATTCTTCGTAAAGGCAGCTGTTCTTGCGCTTAAGGAATTTCCTTACTTGAATGCCAGATCACTGGATGACGGAAAATTTGAGCTACTAAAATACTACAATATAGGGATTGCAGTCGATACGCAGGAAGGGTTAACGGTGGCAGTTATAAAAAATGCTGACAGGAAATCTATTGTGGAAATAGCAAGGGAAATTGAAGATCTTGCATCCAGGGCAAGGGAAGGTAAACTCAAGTTGGAGGAGGTAAAGGACTCCACTTTCACAGTCACAAATGTAGGCTCTATAGGGGGAATATTTTCAACACCCATAATCAACTATCCTGAAGTTGCAATACTTGGGGTTCACAGAGTCAGGGAATTGCCAAATGGAAAATATATGTTCATAACACTTTCTGCAGATCACAGGTTGATAGACGGAGCGATGGCAGCAAGATTCATAGTAAAGGTGAAAAAATATCTTGAAGTTCCGGTTACAGTAATGGTGTAATTATGGATTATGATGCAATTATAATTGGTGGGGGTCCAGGAGGATATGCAACTGCCATTAGGCTAGGGCAGTACGGCAAAAAAGCTCTTCTCATTGAAGAGAATAAGATTGGTGGAGAATGCCTGAATTATGGCTGTATTCCTAGCAAGGCGCTCATAGAAATGGCAGATTCCATAAATTATCTTAAGGAAATGCCCGGTGTTGAATTATCCTTCAATATTGATATGAAAAAATGGCAGGAATGGAAATGGGGTATGATTAACAAACTAACATCTGGTGTAGAAAAACTTGTTAAAAGTTATGGGGGTAATGTAATCAAGGGGAAAGGCTACATCGTCGACAAAAACAAGGTGAAGGTTGATAACGAGATATACACTGCCGAAAATCTTGTTGTAGCAACAGGCTCTATTCCAATAAAAGTAAAGGGATTGGATTCATCAATGTTCAATCGTGATATCCTGGACGTTGACCATATACCGGAATCATTGGTAATAATAGGCGGAGGTTATATAGGGATAGAGCTGGGAACGGCATTCAGAAAGCTCGGAACCGACGTGACTATAGTTGAAATGATGCCAACTATTCTGCCCGGTATAGATCAGGATCTTACAAGATATGTGGAAAGAAAAGTCTCTTCTCTTGGCATAAAAGTATTGACATCAACGAGGGTGCAGGAGGTAAAGAAGGATAGTTCATATAAAGTGACTCTATCAGATGGATCGGAAATAAAGGCGGAAATGGTGGTCCTGTCAATAGGGAGAGAACCAAACACAAAGGGATTCGGACTAGAAAATTTGAATCTAGAAATGGACGGCAAATTCATTAAAACAGACAAAAGAAAGAAAACCAGCGTTGAAGGAGTTTATGCTGTGGGGGACATTAGCGGGCCTCCATTACTTGCGCACAAAGCTTTCTATGATGCCATGATAGCGGCGGATAATATATCAGGAAATGAGAATGAAATAGATTACAAGGCTATGCCTTTTGTAATATATTCAGATCCAGAAATTGCAATCACGGGGGAAAGAACTGACAATTTTGTAAATGTACCACTTGCAACAAATGGAAGGGCACTGGGAATGAACGCATCCCTTGGAGTTTATAGAATATATACTGATGAAAAACTTGTGGTGAAAGGAGGGGCATTTGTGCTCCCGAGGGCTTCTGAACTCATTAGTGAGATATCATTGGCAGTCGAGTCAGGCTTGACAAGCAGGGACATCGGTCTGACGATCCATCCACATCCTACTTTATCCGAGGGTGTTCAGGAATCATCAGAGGCAACCTATGGAAAGTCATTACATTATAAATCCAGCCGTTGATCTTGGAATTCTTGAATATGAAGAAAGCCTCGAATTACAGAGGAATATAGTCAGTAAGATTAGATCGTGGAATTATGGTGATGTCCTCCTAATAATGGGACATCCTCCTGTTTTTACAGTAGGTAGAGGAGGTATTCCAGAGAATTACAAGGAGGTTGAGGTTGTAGAAACTGAGAGGGGTGGCGACGTGACATATCACGGCCCTGGACAGATTGTTGTATATCCAATCATAGATCTTGAAAGAAATGGAATTGGGGGTGTTAGGAGATATGTGGAAATGGTTGAAGGAATAATCATAGATTCACTTAAAGATAACGGTTATGAGGCATCTGTTGGGAATGAGCCAGGGATATGGGTTCAAGGGAAGAAGGTTGCCTCAATAGGAATGGCAATAAACAATGGAATTTCATTCCATGGGTTCTCTCTGAATATATCACAGGAAGTTCTTTCAGGTTTTGCTCGAATAAAAGCCTGTGGCTTGGATCCTTCTTATATATCATATATAAACGTGGACAGGGAAAAAATAAAAAAGGATATAATTAAAAACTTCTCATTTAGAATACATAAATTTAATGTAATAACAAAAGATTTTTTTTATTCTATTATATAAACCATTTAAATGATAACTTCATTTTTAATAATGATAATGTAATAAGGGTATATGTCCATAAATTCAAATATTGTTTTAAAGGACGGAACCAGTGTTCTCATAAGGGAATGTAGAGATGATGATATTGAAAAATTAAAGGAATTTGTAAATTCACTATCGGACTCTTCCATAGAAGGAAGGTTCATGCAGAAAATCCCAAGGGACCTTGCCCTTGAACTATTAAGAAAAGATAAAACTCTTTCAATAGTTGCTATCAGGAATGACAAGATCATCGGGCATGGAGCGATTTACCAGAAGGGTTCTGGATCAGCAGAAATAGCTATTTTAGTCTCGGAAGATTATCAGTCAAAAGGTCTTGGAACATCAATGCTTGGACTGCTTACTGAATACTCAATCAGATCTGGCGTTTATGAGGTCAAATCTTATGTCTCTCCCCAGAATTACAAGATGATCGGTGTTTTGAAGAACCTTGGTTTCCCAGTTGAATCAGAAGCTAAACCAGGAGTACTTGAGGTAAGATTCCCTCCATCTTCTCTTCCGGAGGCAATTGATAAATTTGAGCACAGGGATGCAATCTCAGCTGTCAATGCAGTCAAATTTTTCCTTGAACCTAAGGGCATAGCAATTATTGGTGCTTCAGGGGACAGAAATGCTATTGGCGGCCAGCTATTTTTCAATTTGATAGAAAGTGATTACCAGGGGCCTATTTTCCCTGTGAATCCATCAAGGGAATTCGTACAGGGAATAAAAACTTACAAATCAATACTTGACATCCCTTATCCCGTAGATGTTGCGTTTATAGTGGTTCCATACCAGTTTGTAAATAATGTGGCCAGGGAATGTGGTCAGAAAGGCGTTAAGGGTCTAATAATAATATCTTCAGGATTTTCAGAGGTAGGAGGAGATGGCGTAAAGAGACAGCAGGAACTCATGAAAATATGTTCAGATTATGGGATGAGGGTGATAGGCCCTAATTGTATGGGTGTTGCCAATACAGACCCGAAAGTCAACATGAATGGTCAGTTCTCCCCATTCAAGCCGAGGAGAGGAAGAATATCATTTCTTTCACAATCTGGAGCTCTTGGGATAGCAGTAATAGACATTACAAATAAACTAGGTCTCGGTATGTCAAGCTTTGTTTCGGTAGGGAATAAAGCAGATATCTCAGGTAATGACCTTATCCAGTACTGGGAACAGGATGCAAATACTGATGTTATATTGATGTATTTGGAATCATTTGGAAATCCAACAAAATTCTCCCGAATTGCTAAGAGGGTATCAAAAACTAAACCAATAATCGTGGTTAAAAGTGGAAGATTTGGGGCAGGATTTAGGGCAACACAGTCTCATACAGGTGCCCTTCTGTCAGCATCTGATGTTACTGTAGATGCCCTCTTCAAGCAGAGCGGTGTTATCAGGGCTCAGACTCTTGACGAAATGTTTGACCTAGCGGCCCTTTTATCATCACAGCCAGTCCCTAAAGGCAACAGGGTGGCAATTGTTACAAACGCAGGGGGTGCTGGAATACTCGCAGCAGATGCATGCGAAGCTCAGGGTCTAAAGGTTCCAGAACTTACAGAGGAAACACAGAGAAAGCTGAGGGAATTTCTACCTCCAATAGCCGGCGTGAAGAATCCCGTGGATATGAGTGCAGCCGCAGGTCCTGAGGGTTATGAGAAAGTGCTGGATGTTCTAAAAGACACAGATTATATTGATTCCATCATTGTGATTTTCATACCCCCTGTGGTCATGGATCAGAGTGTTGTGAGTTCCAAGATTCTAAGTGCTGCAAAAAGAATTGATGGAAAGAAAACTATAGCATCTGTATTTATGGCATACAGAGGTGTCCCAGATATACTCATTGGCGAAGGTGTAAAGATACCGTCATTCCCATTCCCAGAGGATGCAGCATCAGCGCTAGCTAAAGCAACGGAGTATGGAAAATGGAAATACTCTCCTCTCTCTAAACCCAGGGACATTAAGGTTAAGGATAGGGAAGAAGTTAAAGCAATAATATCCAATGGTCTGAAAAATAAGGACGGTTGGCTCACCTATGACGAGGCTTCCAGAATTCTTCAAAACTATGGAATTCCTGTAGTTAAAACAATAATAGCAAAAACACCTGAAGAGATCAGGAGCAAAGTAGCGACTATAGAGGGGAATGTTGTGGTAAAGGCATATGGTCCTAAGCTGGTACATAAGAGCGATATGGGAGCTGTTAAATTAAACGTTCTACCACTTAAGGCAGGGGATGTAGCCGCAGATATGCTGAATTCTCTGAAGAATATTGGAGTGGAAGTCGACTATTTTGTTGTACAGGAAATGATACCTGAAGGAATAGAAATGATTGTAGGATCTTCTCTGGACCCCAGCTTCGGACCCGTGGTAGTTACAGGAATGGGGGGAAAACTTGTAGAGCTCCTCAAGGACATATCAATAAGGTTAGCCCCAGTATCCGAAAATGATGCAGATGAGATGATCTCAGAATTAAAAACATCGAAAGTCCTCTACGGTTATAGGGGCGGTATAGTAGCTGATGTTGAAGCCTACAAGGACATCATAACAAGAGTTTCATCCCTTGTTTATGAAAATCCCGAAATAATGGAGCTAGATTTGAATCCAGTTCTTGTAATGGAAAAGGGGAAGGGTGCAAAGGTCGTTGATTTTAGAATAAGGGTTGGTGTGGCCAGCAAGAATATACCTTTCGTTGCGAAGAATCTGATAAAGGAGTAGGATAATACTTATATTTTTTTATTATAATTATTTACTACACCTAAAACAATTATGAGATTATCTGACATAATTTTATATAAGCTTTTAAAATATCCAGTGCAAAGGTGAAAGTTAATGGTAACAATGAGAGCTGTTGTCTCCACTAAGGATGGCAAGAGTAAACAGATTGAGATACCAGAGGACAGACAAAACAGTCTATACGGTAAGAAGATAGGAGATACACTAGACGGCTCTGTTCTTGGCTTCCAGGGGATTAAAATTAAGATAACAGGAGGGAGTGATAAGGACGGATTTCCTATGCGACCTGATTTCCCAGGAATGAGGAGGAAGAGGATACTCCTAACAGGTGGAGTAGGATTCAAGCCGGCAAGAGAAGGTCTCAGGAAGAAGAAGAATATCAGGGGAAATACAATAAGTAATGACATTTCACAGGTCAATTTTATAGTAGTGGAAGGAACTATTGAGGAATCCAAGGGAGAAAATCAATGAAGGTTCCCAGACCACCTGAAGTAAATATTGGGATGGTCGGTCACGTAGACCATGGAAAGAGCACTTTAACTAAATTGATTACGGGAGTTAAGACAGATTATTTCTCAGAAGAGATAAAGAGGGGCATTTCAATCAAGCTTGGTTATGCGGACGCCCCTGTTTACAGATGTAAAGGAGCAGAGGGACCAAGATATACAAACAATCCGTCAGATTGCCAGGAAGGAGCAGAACTTGAAAGGGTTATAAGCTTTGTAGACTCTCCAGGCCATGAGACACTGATGGCCACGATGCTCTCAGGTGCAGCCATTATGGATGGTGCACTTATAGTTATTGCGGCGAATGAAAAGTGCCCTCAACCACAGACAAGGGAGCATCTTATGGCTTTAAACATCCTTGGCATCAAGAACATCGTTATAGTTCAGAACAAAATAGATCTTGTATCCGAGGAAAGGGCTGTGGAAAGTTATAATGAAATTAAAGAATTCATAAAGGGCACAGTTGCAGAGAATGCACCAATTATTCCAATGAGTGCAATAGATTATGCGAATCTCGATGCACTTTTGTATGCTATAGAGAAATACATACCTACCAGAAAATTCAACATTGATACAGATCCAATGATGTACGTTGCAAGGAGCTTTGATGTTAATAAACCAGGTACGAAGCCGGAAGACCTGCAGGGAGGGGTTCTTGGGGGTTCAATATTCCAGGGAGTATTCAAAGTAGGGGATGCAATAGAAATATCTCCCGGCATAGCTATTTCGAAAGGAGGAAAGAAGGTCTGGAATCCAATAAATACGGAAATATCATCTATAATATCAGGTAATTTATCACTGGAAGAAAAGGGACCCGGAGGTCTTGTTGGAATAGGTACAAAACTTGATCCTTTTGTGACAAAAGGTGATAGCTTAGTGGGAATGATAGTCGGGAAGAAGGGTACATTACCTAAACCTCTATTTTCGCTGAGCTTGAGAGTGAACATATTGGACAAGGTAGTTGGTAGTTCTCAAGAGATGAAGGTGGATAAGATATCAAATAAAGAGACCCTCTTACTGAATGTTGCTACAGCAGTAACGGTTGCAACAGTTACCTCAGTAAAGGGAGAAAACGTGGAAGTTGACCTCAAGTATCCTGTCATAGCATTGCCAGGTCAGAATGTGGCTATTTCTAGGAAAATACTCAATAGATGGAGATTGATAGGAAGCGGCACAGTTCACTGATTACCGCATTTTTCCTTCAGGAAGCAATTTTCACAATTTGGTTTTTTTCTGCAATAATTTTTTGAATGTTCTACTATAAGTGCATGGAATTCCATCAGCATCATGCTGTTAAAAATTCCTGATAAAGTTACCCTTATGTCATCATAATTTTTTAGTCCCAGATTAAGGGAAAAATACCTGTTAAAAAATCTTATAGAATATGAATCAACAGGAAAAGTTCTTTGATTGAATGCATAAAGGGCTATTGAATCTGCCGTTTCCCTTCCTATGCCCCTGATTTTTAGCAATTCATCCCTGATGCTTATGAAAGAAGGGGTGTTATCTATTTCATTACTATAAAATGAAATAGCATTTCTGAGATAATCTATTTTTCTGCTGTAAAAGCCAGCCTCTTTTATTAATGTTCTGAACTCTCTCTCATCAATTTTTAATAATTCATCAATAGGAATATTATTTAATCTCTTAACTGAGGCCTCTGCATTTTTCCACGTTGTATTCTGTGCAAGAATAGCGCCCTCTACAACTTCCAGTGGTTTTTCTGCAGGCCACCAATACATATAACCATAATATGAGGAAAGATCCTTAAAAAGAGAAAACAGGGAATTAAAATCAATAAAAAAATTAAAACTTGATTTCATCTACTTTGATGTCTGCTGCTGCGGTGGTTTATTTTTAAGTTCAAGTTTCGCCTTTCTTATTGCTTCTGTGAATTTAGGTACTATCTCATATGCGTCGCCAATCAACGCAACATCAGAGTATTTTATTATGGGTGCACTCGGGTCCTTATTTATTGCAATCACATAATCCGATGTTTTCATTCCTGCCACGTGCTGAATAGCTCCAGATATACCAACGGCGATAAATAGCTTCGGATGAACGGTTTTCCCAGTTTGACCAACCTGTCTGTCTCTTGTTATCCAGCCTGCATCGACAGGTGGTCTTGATGCAGCTACAATTCCCCCAAGTTCATTTGCCAGTTCTTCAAGCATCTTGAAGCCTTCCTTCTTTCCCAGACCCATACCACCGGCGACCACAATATCAGCTGTGGTTATATCTATCTCTTCCCTTGGAATTATTTTAAGAACTTTTGTGATTACATCTTCTTCCTTTATATTGCTGGTTAATCTCTCAACCTCTCCTTGCCTTCCAGGTATCCTGTCTATAGGCTTGAATATGCCCGGCCTTGCACTTGCCATCTGTGGTCTATGATTTCTGCACAATATATTCGCGAGTATTGCACCACCGAACGCTGGCCTTCTAGCTTCAAGAAGCCTCTTAGAGGTATCTATATCTATTTCTGTACAATCCGCAGTTATTCCGGTGTTTACTCTTACTGCTATCCTCGATGCAAGATCTCTACCATTATGTGTAGCTCCAAGTATGAAGTAGTTAGGTTTTCTTTCCATTATCAGGGATCCCAGTGTATCTGCATATGGGAATGTCCTATAATGCTTGAATACTGGATTTTTTACATATATGACTTTGTCGACACCATATTCTATGGCATCTTTAACCATAGATTCGCCTGATTCATCAGCCAGAAGAATACCGACCAATCTCTCTCCTGATTTATCTGAAAGTTTCCTTCCTATTCCAGCCATCTCAAGTGCAACTCTTGAGAGCTGTCCGTCATTCTGTTCTAGCCAGATCCATATGTCCTTATAATTTTCTGGATCTTTCGCTGGAGTGGCGCATTTATTCTTTATCATTTCACTACCCCCTTCTCAACGAGAACTGAAACAACCTTATCCAGTTCCTCTATGCTTGGTTTTACTGGAGTTTTTACAGGATCAGCAACAGTTTTCATGTCTTTGACAATTGTAGGTGATCCCTTGAGACCTATACAGTTGGGATCCAAGTTCAATTCCTTATTTGTTACAAGGGTGACTCCCTTCTTATATGCCTCAATTTTCTTCTTCAATGTTGGCCTCCTTGTGACATTGGCATTCAGTGTTATTGTCACCACTGCAGGCTTCCCAATTTTAAGAGTTTCGGTGGCCCCTTCAATATCTCTTTCAACTATAAAGTATGGCTCCTCATATTCGACTTTGTTTGCATATGTTGCCTGCTGGTATCCAAGAAATTCTGCAATTCCTGGCCCAACGTGTCCAGTTGAAGAATCTGTGGTCTCTTCACCACAGAATATTATGTCAAAACCCCCTAGATAATCTGCAGTAGAAGCAAGAGTGAATGATGTTGGCCAGGTATCTGCTCCTGCAAAGAATCTATCAGTTACAAGGATTCCCTTGTCTGCTCCTCTACCCATGCATTCTAACAGTGCAACATCTGCCATTGGGGGTCCCATTGTAATTACTGTTATCTCTCCTCCATGTTTATCCTTCAACAGTAAAGCCGCTTCAAGCGCATTAAGATCTGGAGGATTTACAACATTTCTCGCCTGACTCCTGTTAAGAGTTTTGGTTACAGGGTCAATAGTAATATCCTGACTATCTGGAACCTGTTTTATCATTACTGCCATTTTTAGCATTTTCATCACCCGAATTTATATACTACACCCTTTCCAGCCTTTGGATAATGCCAGGTAACAGATCCCTGATCGCAGGCTACAGAACACGTCCCACACTCTACGCAGTCCTCATAGTTAAACATGAGTTTCCCGTTCTGTAATGTATAGCACTGTGCAGGACATGCCATCACACAGAAATGGTGTGGACATTTCTCACATATAGCTTCGTCAACCGTTATATGTGCATATTCCTTATCAACATCATATTTAATAGTCCCAAGTCTTTCTTTTATATCCATCATATTTACATCCTCCTATAGATGTTATAGAAATCAGTAAGTGTTTTTACCTTACTCATATTCATTTTACCTGCCGCCTCACTCAATATATCCCTGACCTTCTTCTTCGGCTGTCCTCTCTCCCACAGAGTCTCAAGTAAAATTCCTTCCAGGAGCTGAGGATACACAGTATACATTTTTGGATTCCCTGTCACTTTTCTTATATCCTTGAAAGTCTTTAAATCTTTTAACACATAGGTATTATTCAGTTTCTTCTCATACTCTGAAAGTGATTTTGCGGAATAATCATTCATTGATTTAGCCCTTACAGCAGTTTCACCGGCCATTATTCCTGACAGTATTGCATAGTTCATTCCCTGAAGGACAAGACCATTCGAAAATGCAAATCCAGCTGCATCTCCAAGTATCATGTATCCGTTTCCATAGAGTTGGGGGACACTTTCAATTCCACCCTCGGGAATTAAATGTGCTCCATATTCGGCAACTGTTCCACCCTCAATAAGTGGGGCTATAGACGGATGCTCCTTGAACATTTCAATGAGATCATAAGTATGTGTCACTCCATTCTTTCTAAGTTCTTCCATTGGAGAGACTATTCCGAGTGAAATACTGTCCTTATTTGTATAGAAGAAAGCGCCTATATTGAGTTCACCTAGATTTCCAAGGATGTATTCTGAGGCCATTCCGGATCCTTCACTCAGGTTGAATCTATCCTCAATTTTCTGCGGACTGAGCTTAATTATTTCCTTTACACCTACAGACAGTTCCCTGTCCTGAAGAGGTTTCCTCAATCCAGCTTCTATCGACAATCTCGGATTTACTCCTTCTGCTAACAGAACCATATTTGCAGTAATTGTGTCTCCAGATTCCTGAACACCTATCACTGTTCTGTCCTTAATTGCGAGAGAATCGACTGTAATTCCTGGGATCACTAAAGCTCCTGCTTCTTTGGCCTTCTTAGCCATCCACGGATCAAATTTGGCTCTAAGAACAGTGTGACCGACCTTGTTCTCATCGAAATATTTTGTCTTAAAATCTATGGTGATAGAAGATTTTTCTGTGAGAAATCCAATTTTTTTATTATCTATGAACCTTTCCAGAGGTGCCTCAGACTGCCATTTAGGTAGAATTTGAGATAGATCGTTTCCCCAGAGCACTCCACCCGAAAGGTTTTTGGCACCTGGTGGGTCAGCCCTGTCAACCAGTAGAACGTTTAGACCTTTACTAGCCATGGTAATCGCAGCGGCAGATCCCGCATTACCGGCTCCAACCACAATCGCATCATAATCTGGCATTCGAGGTTAATTGATTCTGAGTTAATTATGTTTTCTTATTTATAAGGATAAATACAATAGTAAAGAAGACAAAAATCTTTCTTAAGAATAGAGATTATTATCCTTAAATTTTTCATTATTGTAAAATCAAGATATCCACAAAGATTTATTAGGTTATGTTTATACCTCATTTAGGCCACCGTAGCTCAGCCTGGTACGAGCGCGTGCTTGGTAAGCACGAGGTCGCGGGTCCAAATCCCGTCGGTGGCTT
>ERZ1669251.10-NODE-10-length-97646-cov-10.353188_pt1 | contig 97646 bp, 99 predicted proteins | sample MGYA00579294_ERZ1669251 | MGnify/ENA primary metagenome ERZ1669251 (study PRJEB41166, sample SAMN08046056) | hot springs metagenome | biome: hot spring; feature: acid hot spring; material: thermophilic sediment; isolation source: thermophilic sediment from acid hot...
TAATAACCCGATACATTAACCACGAAGCCAAAGGTTGGGATATTGAAAATCCCAGACACACTAACCAGGGTTACAAACCAAGTAACCCTTGGTATTATTTATGGGAACTGTAATTGCCAACCCAATGAGCGTCCATAGAAATGGGCCCACCACAATGCTGGAGTTTAACCCATTAACTAAGCTAAATTCATTAACACCTATTGAAGCTAAGTCATAACTAAGTTGAGTTGGGTTAACACCATATCAATTAAAAAGTTAATTTAGTGATAATACATGTTACTGTAATTGATAACTAATGATAACTAATTAAACAGTCAGTAACTCCACCCAGGCCACAAAATCAAATGAAGAACAAATGCCTTAAATGGAGCCCCGGCCGGGATTCGAACCCGGGACCTCTCGCTATTTGGGTTAACATACCAAGCGAGCGCTCTACCAGGCTGAGCTACCGGGGCGAGTTTGTGTTTTTATTGGGGATTTAAGTTTTTTCGGTTGTTAGGGTTTAGATCTTTGTGATGGGTAGTTCATTAGTTCTGCCGCGAATGCTAAGGCCCAGATTAGGTTTGGGTATACTATCATTCTTTCCATCCCACCGGGACCTAGGCCCAGGTACATATTCAGTATGTATAGTATTAGGGCGATTAGGCCCACGGTACCCAGTATTGGCCATAGTACCCTGCCTGGACTTCTCGATATCCTTATTGTTGGGTATGACGATATTGATGCGAATAGGAAGGCTATTAATGCGAAGATTAGGTGGAATGGATGTATGGTCTCTGGGAATATGCCAACGCCCATTGCACCAATGCCCGTTAGGGCTATTGTTATTGCGAAGATCCTGCTGAGTCCCCATGCGAGGACTGCAGCAATTATTAGTAGGAGGCCCATGATTATTATTGAGGAGTTGAATATAACTGCCGTCGACCCAACACCCAAGTCGCTAATGTAATTCCGGGAGACGGAGTATCCTGGGTAAAGCGCCTCTGCAATGAGCATTAGTAGTAGGAATTCAGCCACGCCAATGAATATTAGGAGCCCTGCAACGCTCAATTTGCTAATGCTCATCTCATTAACTAATTATTATCGCCTATTAATTACTGTGGCTATTTAGGTTATGTATATTATTTGGTTAAACGTTTATTAAGGGGACCTTGGTAATGATGCTGGTCATTAACGTGATTAAGGTACCTCATGTACCGACCAGTGAGGAGTTGTGGAATGCCGTGATTGGTGTTTACTTTAGCCTTCAGACTAGGAATCCGAGTGTTGAACCTGGCATTGATAGGTTGAGGAGGCTTGAGTTGAGGAGGGTTAGGGAAGTTAGGAGGTACTTAAGCGATGCCTTTCGTGATGTGGCCCTTGGAATGCCCTTCCTAGACTCCCTGCATCCATTCTATAGGGAGTTGATTGAGTTAATGATTGATAGGACCATGTATAAGCACTCCCTGGCAAAGGTTGGTCATGCCACGAAAGCCCTCTCATCAATTTATAAGGATACTGTCTTATCCATTAAATCAGCAACGACGAGTAATGACATAACCAGGGCGAGGAGGAACTTCTTAGCCAGGATAAGGAACCTACTCATGGATTTGAAGCCGGAACTTGATTTCCTAAAGAACACAGCAACAAAACTCGATAAACTACCAAACATAGACCCAAATCTATTCACAATAGTTGTGTCTGGCATGCCTAATGTTGGGAAGAGTAGCTTCGTTAGGTGTGTGAGTAGTGGTAAGCCTAAGGTTGCTGAGTATCCATTCACTACTAAGGAGTTACATGTTGGTCACTTCACGGTACTCAACGATGTGAAGGTTCAGGTAATAGATACACCCGGACTCCTTGATAGGTCGTTAAGTGAACGTAATAGGATCGAACTTCAGGCAATACTGGCACTTAAGTACTTGGCAAGAGTCATAGTCTTCATAGTAGACCCAACAAATCATAGTGGCTATTCACTAATAGAGCAAGTAAACCTGTTGAGAGAGATTAAAGACAATTTCAATGCGCCAACGCTTGTACTTATAAATAAGATTGATATAGCAATGGAAAGCGAGGTAGGCACGGCATTGAGTAATGTAGCCCTTATTGATAATTCAATACCCGTATTTAGAGTATCAACTATTAACTGTAATGGTTGTAGGGATGTTATTAATTACATAATTGATAATTACATAATACCGATGCTCAAGGAAGTACTAAGTAGCCGATGAGGGATTAAATATTATAAGTACTAGTCCAACGTAGTCATAATGCAGATAGCCATAGCAGCTCATTCTAGCCCTGTGGATCCGAAAAATGAAGCCATGGCTAGGGAATTCCTCAAGGAACTCCATTCCCAATGCCCATCAATCACATTATTACTTGGTGGCTATTGGGGATTCATGAAGTCCATAGTCGATGAAGCATTGAAGTTGAGCTTCAAAGTCGTTGTTATACTTCCCCTGGAGAGACATGATGTTGAGTTACCAAGTGATGCCATTAGGATTGACAGTGGGTGCGAGTTTAGGTGTAGGTCTGTCATAATGGTTAGGTCCAGCGATGCTCTTGTGGCGTTGGGTGGAGGCGCTGGCACAATTATTGAGGTATTACTTGCCTATGCAATGGGTAAGCCTGCATATGTTTTAACGGGAACAAACTTAAGCAGTGATAACCTGCCTAAGGCATTTCCTGAGTATATCGATGAGAGGAAAGTTATTAGGATTAGGTACTTTGACGACCCAGTCAAGCTCGCCAGGGAGATTTGCCGTGAGAGGATTACGCCTGTGAAGGCGGCGTTTGGTTAGCCACAAGTAAGGATTTAAAAACCCATTAATTAATCATGATACGATGTCATCATTACTAGATAAGATTAAGCCCATGAGTATTGGGCAAGAGAGGTTCCTGAACGCACTCAAGGACTCGAGGAACGAGATAGTGGGTGTTTTTGGACCAACAGGTACTGGCAAGAGCCTAATATCATGTGTGTATGGCATATCCTCAGTACTTGCAGGGACCTATAAGCGATTTATAATTGCTAGGCCCGTGGTTGATGTGAGTACGGGCAGGTCATTAACGCCTGAGGAACTCGGTGATCTATACTACAGAATTGCCTCGACTTATCTTGAGGACATTCTCGAGGGTTTAATGGATAGGGAGGAGATAACAAAGCTTCTCCAGGATGGTAGGGTTATGGTCACTGATGTATCCTACCTAAGGGGTAGGACTTTTGATGATTCATTAATATTCCTAGATGATGCCCAAAGCACCCAGCCTGAGAACGCGGCTGAGATTCTCATGAGGATTGGTAGGAATTCACGATTGATAATTGCGGGTGACCCAGTACTTCAGAGACCACTTGGTGTTGATAAGGACGGCGCGACATTACTTAGGGAGGTACTTCTTAATGAAGAAAATGCCGTTGTCATCGACCTTGGACTCAAGGACATAGTTAGACCAGGCGCGAAGAGGGGTGTTAAGGTGTCCTTTGAGTTAAGGATGAGAAGGAGGGAGTTAAGCAATGTGGAGAGACAAATACTTGACTTAATAAGAGTTCATGCACCTGATGCTGATGTGGTTACTGTTATCGAGTTCAAGCAGGATAAGGAAAATCTCGGCATTAAGAGTGAGAACGTACCTGACGCATTAATAATAGCTAAGGAGGGTCACCTTGGTAGGGTGGTTGGTAAGGGTGGTGAGAGGATTAAGGCGATTGAGGGTGAGAGCAACCTGAGGGTTAGGACCGTGGAGATGAACCTTAACTTCAAGGAGTGGATTAGGGCATTGCACCCGGTTGGCTGGATTGGTAAGCACATTGTCGATGTTGATTTTGCAGGTCCTGAACTCATGATTATTGTTAGGAGAAATGCCTTCGGAGCCTTCGTTGGCCAGAAGGGAGTTTATGTTAGACTGATTGATAGAGTATTTAAGCGCTTGGTAAATGTTGGTATTAGGGCTATGGAAAGCGAGGAGGAGTCAAGATAATAAAGAAGAATATAATAATTAATAATTTTAGGGTACCTCAATATTTGCATGTCTCATCCTTATCTCATCCTCCGTCTTTTTAAGCCTATACATTAACTCTGCGATTACTGCATCTAAGAGAACCATGGTTGTGTCCTCAAATAACGTTCCCAAGGGCGCCAGTGGTTCATGAAGACCAAGTATTTGCCTAGCGAAGTAATCATCCATCTTGGCTACCTTCGTCCTACCGGGCACCTGAACAACTAAATCTGCATAACTAGCCAGTGGTGAGTCTCTATAACTCGTTATTGCAATAATCATGGCCTTCATTCTCTTAGCTGCTTCAGCTGCGGCTACAACCATCGTCGTCGTACCACTACCTGAAATAGCAACCACGAGATCACCCTCGCCAACACTGGGTGTTATGGTCTCACCAAGTACGTAGGACCTAAAACCCAGGTGCATGAGCCTCATTGCGAATGCCCTACCCACAAGACCTGATCTACCAGCGCCGACGACGAGCACCTTCCTATCATTCTTATAAACATTTATTAGGGCGTTTATGAAGGACTCGACATCCTTAATATTAATGGCATTAAGGGCATTCAGAATAAAATTTCCAATTTCTACATACGCATTCTTAAAATAATTAAGCTCTTCCATTCAGCAAATAAATTACACTTGAAGTATTTAACACTTATCCCCAATAGAGTAGGCCGTGAGAACATAATGTATCACGAATTTCACTGATAATACCATTGACTTTTAGGGGGATATGTTTATATAGGGGTTGGGTACGCTTTATTCAAAAAACGTTCAATATAGGGGGAGATGACAGCCCAAACCTTAATAGAGTTGGGGGGTAGGGAAAGGAATGCATTGGTGTATGGAGTACACGTATATGGAAATCTATATGGCTGCAATAGAGAATTACTTAAGGATGAGATGTATTTACTAAAAATCGTTAGAGAGGCTGCAGATATTGCAGGTGCATTAGTAGTATCAACATTTTATTATAAATTTGGGGTTAATGGTGGAATTTCCGTAGTCGCCATTGTTGCCGAGAGCCATATATCAATCCATACCTGGCCTGAGCATGCCTATGCAACGGTTGACGTATACACCTGTGGTAATCATACAAATCCAATGGCCGCCTTTGAACATATAGCCAAGAACTTAAATGCTAAAAAGGTTGAGGTTTTTGTATCTGATCGGTCATATTACTTAAACAATAATGACAATAATGAACTTAATGGTGATGAAATGAGTTGAATATTACCCACTACGTACTCCCCCTCAAAATTACTCATTAGTTTTCTTCATTATTAATTCCCTAGGAACATAAAGCTGAGACACCCTAATAGACCTAGGCTCACCCTGGTGCAAAACTAAAGCCCTATATTGCCCACTCAATAACCATAGTGTGTCATCATTGTCCATGCCATTAATACTTGACGCTACATGAGAAACGTATTGCGAGTTCCCTGATAGAATAACTGTAGTACCTACATTCCCTAAAATACCCTCATTAAGGACATTGAGTGGCGGCTGCATCAATGCGAATAACGCTACACCGAATTTCCTCAACTCCCTAAACATCCTCTCCACAGGATCATCAACACCAAGCACCCTATATTCACTCGGTAACTTAAGCACATTATGAGCCTCATCAATAATTACTAAGTATTTCAATGGGCATGGTGGATTACGGCATTCAGAAACCGCTCTTCTAGTAACTGAAAGTAGTATGAGCATTGTTAAATACCTCAATAATTCATCGCTCAATATTGATTTCATTATGAAAATAATGTCATCATTAAGCAGATCATGTATATTAAGTAACATATTTCTACCAAAGTCATTGTAATAATTGATAATGGGCGCCAACGCATTATACAGGTTATAATATGCCTCCTTCAATATTATATTATTTGACAATTCCTCAAGCCGTTTCAGCAATTCATTAATGCTCGAAATTCCATCACCACCAATACCTGCCATACGTAATAATGCACCTTCGGTGCCTATTGAAAGCAGTGGATTTGACATTCGTATTGATTCAATTAATGCAGATAATTCATTTGTCACAACCCTGCTCTTACCTAAATCGATAATCCTTATACTAATCAACCTATTAAGGATGTTAGCATGCCCATGAGGGTCAATTATTATTAATCTAACATTACTCCCCAACCTCCGCTTGACCTGATAGGCAATACTCATGGCCAATGTGGTCTTTCCCGCGCCAGTCGGTCCTATTATCAAGGTGTGAGGACTCAACCCACTGAATGACCAATAAATATCTCTACCGTTAACGTCCTTACCAATTATGGCTAAACCGCGTTTCTCATTAATTAATTGAAGTGAGAATGGTGTGAGTGTTGCTAGGTTCAATTCCATGGACCATGCACGGCTATAATTAGCATTAAGAACCTTTGATATCGGCAATGATGGCACCCACCTCCACTTAAATGAGGAGTCAAACCTAGCGGTGCTAGCTAGATAGAGCGAGTATACATCCTCACCCTGCTGAATCCTTCTCAATGTAACCTCAAAATCCTTATAACTAAGGAAGTACCTAACGTGCCTAAGCATTAAGAATTTACTGTACACCCTACTAGCGGTGCTCTTAACCCAGTCCCTTAACTCATCATTACTCGATATCACTAGTAAAATACTTGCATGAGCATGGAAAATCCTGCTCCTAAAGCTTAATGCCTCAGCCTTGATCATCGTACTATCCATGACCATCGTAGCCCTTAGATCACGAACAACCTCATTGTTAAATTCTGCATTAATTACAAATTTCCTCCTCGATAAATCACCAATGGAGTAAATAGTATACAATATGGGAAATATAAGAAATACATAAGCCGAAACTGTAATTAGGAGCGGAATGAATAGGAGGAGGAGCGGAAGCCTAACTAATGACCTGCGCCTAACACGCAGCCTCAAAGCATTAGCCAACTCAAAACCATTAATTCTAACAACCTTAATATTTAATCGTTCAAGCTCAGTAAATAATTCCTGATAAGTATCCTTATCAATACCAATAATGTAATCACCACTCGACGACACTAGAATGATAATCCTATACTTTGAAAATAAGCGAATCAATGCACGAGCCCTAGCCAGTGCCTCCTCGAACGCAGAATCAAAGGTATAGGTCACACCCAATACCCTAAGACCCACCAACTCCCTGCCATTCACCATAATACCCGCCAGACTAATTCTCACAGATTCGATGGGATCACCATCATTAATAAACAACCTAACCTGCTCCCTAAATCCAACTAAGTCCTTAATCAAGATGAGGGGTATTAACGTGTTAATAATAATCAGGTAAACCCTATGGTCAATAAGGTAAGTAGTAACAGCGGCAATAATGACGATTATTAATTTACTCCTCACCAGTAATCACCCTAGAAAGCAGCCTGAAGTACTCGGGGTCCTTCTTAGCCGCCAATTGAATAATGGATTTGACATCATAACCCAACCTCCTGCCCAGCTCAATGACTTGGGGAATCAATACAGGACTTAGTGAACGCCCAAATTTCTTAATCATGGAATTAACATAATCCTGGTCATTAACGTTCTCAAGCAACCTCCTATAAATAATGCCTGAAGCAACTAAGTAGTTAATCCCTGGATTACCCATTATATATGCCTTAACGGTAATGTCATTACTATGGTAATAAAACTCGAGAGACTTCAATTTAATAACAATGTCCTTATCAATACCCAGCAAATCCGCAGCCTCAACTGCAGACTTACCATTCAATTTAAAGACCACGTAATGGCCGACAATGTCAAGCACATTCCTCTTAATATCAAGTGGATTCTGAGTCACGAGAACGAGCGTAGTGCTATCATGCCTACCCTCCCTAATCAACCTCTCAATAATCGACTCACCAACCACATACCTATTGAGAATTCTATGAGCTTCATCAATAACAATGAGGGAATTATTGAGCATACCACTGAGCACCTCGAGGAATGTTAGTGTAAATATTATCGCGGTAATCTGAGATACGAAGTAAAGTGGCGCCATGTTTATGACTAATAACCTGGACTGAATAGCACTCGTGCTTAGCACATTCCTCATGAGCGCAGTTATCATCACCTTCCTCAACCTACGCCTCACTGCAGAGATCGCGTTCAAATAATCATTCCTCCTCAACTCTTGCTCAAGATCATTCAACGCAATGTATAGATCCCTCAGGGTATTTCTATCGCCAAGTCTCTCAAAGGCCTTTTCAAGAACCTCTAACTGAATGAATGAGAATCCGCCATTATCGTTCTCGCCATACAGGAACGCAGCCGCTTGAATGGCCATTGCAAGTAGTTCACTAGCTCTATGCCGTGGTAGCGTCAGTGGATTAACCGCTATGTCTATGCCGGGTATGGCCACGTAACCGCGACCCATTAAGTATAGCGAGTATTCACCTGTTGGATCGAAGATTACGATCTTATTAAACATGCCTTTTTGGAGGGCATTGTTTATTAGTAATTTCACGAGCGTGGTTTTTCCCGAGCCTGTGGCGCCAAGCACTATCAAGTGTCTCGTGAGGTCTATATCTATTGGATAGTGTTTTGTCATGAACATATGCCCTGGCTTTGGTGACGGTTTGAGGGCTAGGTCTATGTTATCCCTGAGCTGCGGTAGAAATGCCTTATTATTGCATGAGAGTATGTCAGTTTTTCCATGGGTACTTCCTCTTAGGAATAATGAGTACCTCACTTGGTTATCGCCTAGCTTGCACATTGTTATTATAGTGGGTGTGGATACCTGAACCTCTGGTATTGCCTTGACCTTAACCTCCGAGAAACTCATCGATACATTGTCGATTACGCTAAGTGTTATTCCTGATGGTAGTGGTTCCACGTAATCAACCCACTTATTAAGCAAATGCCCTATCCTATCTCTATGTATACCAGTGAACAATGGGATGTGGGTTGGCGTATGTAGTATTATGGAGCTCACCTCATCCTTTATTACGGTAATCCTCAAACCATTGAGCACTTGCACTAGGTCCCAAGCATCAAGTTCCTTCTTGATGCGTAGGCCGATGATTAACTTATTGCTTACCTTCAGTAGGTTCAAGCTCGAGCTCGACATCAATCGTCACCTCTTCCATATTTTGTTTCAATGATTTTACACTGGTAGTTACCGTGTTACTTTTTTCATTCCTACTAATACTTAATAGTAGTAACCAACTTAGGACCTTAATACCCATAGGATTTTGTATCTTCACAATTATTTTTGTTAAACTGCCCGTGTAATGATGATGCGCCTAATTTAGTGTTTAATGAGGAATATTAACCCTGAATATGAGGAAATGTGGTTAAATAATTGAGAGAAAAATACGTATTTCTCAACGGAAACTATAAAATCCAGGGATTTAAAATTAATAAAGTTATAAGGTGAGGAATCTAATGTATTTAATTGATGAGCAGTATGAGATTCAGAGGAGTGTAGATAGGAAGAGTACTTCGTCATATTATACAAGCCGTGATGGCTTAGCCGTAATTAGGAATTTTCTTAAGGAATTAAGTGAAGATTACAGAAAAAATATAATTGTTATGGATCCGTTCGCAGGCTCTGGTGCCACTCTCTCAGCTATTAATGACCTTATTAAGCCTAAGAAGGTAATAGCAATAGAGATCAACAAAGGACCTTGTGAGTTAACTCGTAAAATTTTATCCTCACTATATGATAATGTCGAAGTAGTATGTGGCGATACCTTTAAGATTGCATGGAGTTATAGGGCTGACCTCATTATTACGAACCCGCCCTTCGTTAGGTGGCACTTAGTTCGTAATAGAGATGAATTAATAAGGTTGATGGACTCAATGGGTTATGGTAAGCTTATTGTGAGAAGGGACCCTGGCCTTCACGTCCTTTCCTTCTTCTTGATAGACTACATACTTAAGGATGGTGGTTATGTAATCCTCGTGATACCTGCATCCACGTTCTATACAGAGCAGGGTAAAGGTGCTAAGAAATTACTAAAGTCGAGGTATGACGTGATTGGACTTGTGGAGAATAGGATTACCCCGTCATTTAGTGATGGTAGTGGCTTTAAGGAATTGATAATATTTGCCAGGAAGAAAAGCGGATTAATAGGCTTTATTGATGGCTCAAACGTAGAGACGGAGATTTACTATTATGAAGGAAAGTTAAGGAAAACTGGTACAATAAATCTGCAAAAGCTGCCTGCTTTTGCAGATAGGAATTGGCTCAGCCTATTTAATTATGAAAGAGCGAGCATGCTTATCTCAATTATAGAGAGAGCATTGGATAATGGCTTATTACGTTATTTAAATAAACATGAAATTGCCAGAGGCGTTGAGATGTATGGCCCGGACTTCTTCTTCATTCCTAATGCCCACTGGGCTATTGTGAGAGAGGATGAGTCATCAATTATTATAAGCAATAGGAGTAATGGTACAAAACTTGTAATACCCAGGAAATACTTGGTTAAGTGCTTAAGGAAGCCTGAGTATTACAATGATAATATTTATATAAGTGACCCTGAATATTACGTCTTAGCAATAACCGAGGAACCCAAGGGTGACTTAGGGAAATACGTAGAATGGGGCGAGGGCTTAAACATACCGGCTTTGAAGTTTGGGAGTAGGTGGTATCAGCATGTTTGGAGACAACTTCAGGTTAAGAAACCCCATGGATATATATTTATTCACGATAAGATAGATCTAGAGAGAAATAAGGTCATTGCCAATTATTCAGAAAGACCTTTATGTGCATCAAAGAACTTCTACGTAATAAAGACTAATAATCCATTAATTGCTGCTTGGTATAACTCATCAATATTTAAAGAAACAATAAAAGTATTTGGTAGGAGAATCTCAGAGACTTGGACAAGGCTGTTAGAAGATGACTACTTAGCTATTCCAGTGCCATCAAAGATTATGAATATAGATTTACGAAATGTAAACAATATTGATGAAGTAATAAATAAGTACTTAGGATTATAGAATTTAAACGATCTCAATCTTAAAGCAAACCTCCTTTTCTCTGAATACTCATGAAACTACCTATCTTAATAATTCCCTCATTAGAGAACTTTATTTCTTGGTTACTTAAAATCGTATTACTTCATCTATATTGAATAGGCAAGCGTTATTTTCCTTTCTATCCCATATTGCTAGAATCCTTAAGTCGTTTTCATAGTTAATGAATACCTATTTTATAATAGTATATAAATTAGACTTAAAATATTCCGAAATAATCTGTTGATCTTTAGGTAAAATAAATTGAGCATGAGGATTCTGTGCCTTTCGTAATATTGCATTCCGAAGAATGTTATAGATTTCATTAGACATATGCGATATCCTTTTACCCTAGGTATAACCTGTCTAATATAAGCAATCCTTTCGTACAATCATCACCGGAAGATATGTCGCCATAATTAACGAAGGTCTAATGAACCAAACTTTAATCTAAAATATTAAATTAATAAAGTATATAAAATAAATTAATAAATTAATGTAGAATACAAAATAATATAAAATAAAAGGTATATTTTTATATTATGCGGTCAGCGTAGTATTAATTGTAGTTTTGCCATGCATCTTTGGCAGAATCCTGGGCCTTTCCTATCTGTGTCTTCTATTGTGTTGCTGAAGTACATGACGCACCTTGGGTCTGTGCAGTGGTCTAGTCCGAAGGAGTGACCTAGTTCGTGGAGTACTTCCTTAAGTATTCTCAGTTGATAAAGTGATTGTTCTCCACGTAATCTCTTCGTGAATATCAGGGCCAGTGCTCCGCCTATCTTTGCGACCCCAAATACGAAGTTTAGTCCCTCCACATAACCATTGTCGTTGATCACAAGTACTATCTTGTCGAATCCCTCGTAATTCTTGACCCTGGGCTCCAAGTAATCAAGGAGCGCGTCGGCCCTTATTTGGCCCCTCCTGACGTCTCTGAACTGTGACTTCAATCCCTCAAAGTCCGTCCTCCTCATCTCAACCCGGACTAGGTCACTGAGATAATGCTCAACTTGCCTTGGGAAGTCACTTGGGAGTTCAACCTCCGTTAATACTAGTATCCTCTTCATAATTGAATTACCACTTTGTACCAATACTTTAATACATAACCTTAATGATTTAAGTCAGTATGGGCGCAAGTTCGTCATATCATTATCCGCCACGCTCGTGCTTCATCACTAGTAATTAGTCCATGGTGTCTCCTATTAAACGTTTAGCTCAAAGTTTGTTCCTACTGCCTTCATTGCTTTCAATCCTTCACGTACAACATCCCCAATTACTATTACTGAGGGGTTCTCAGCATTGACTTGCCCTGTGGCTAATTTAGTCACTGTCGTTATTATGATCTTGCTATTCTTCATGAAGGCTCTCGTTATTATTGCCACGTATGTATTAGGATTAATACCACCCTCGATCAACTCCCTGGCTATTTCATTAATTCTTGATGCACCCATTAAAACTACAATGGTATTCACAGCCTTGGCTAATTCCCTGAAGTTCACGAATGACCTGCCCTTTCTGGGATCCTCCACACCCGTCACTATGGCTACGGAGCTTGAGACACCACGTAATACGGGTGGTATTAAGTACGCCTCTGGCACTGCTATTGCTGATGCCACACCAGGAATGACCTCGCAGGGTATACCTTCATTTAATACGGCAGTACATTCTTCAAATCCTCGACCAAATAGGAATGCATCACCACCGTGAAGCCTAAGCACGATCTTACCATTACTTCCTTCATTTATCATAATCCTTATTATCTCGTCCTCCTCCATAACATGTCTTCCTGGCTCCTTACCTGCATAAATGAGCCTAGCATCTGAACGTGCATACCTCAGTGCAGACTTAGGTATTAACCTATCATATATAATAACATCTGCCATCTTTAATGCCTCAATGCACCTTAACGTGAGTAAACCCTCATCACCAGGTCCACCTCCGGCAATTATGACCTTACCAACCATCTTAGGTTAATTTATGGGGAAATGCATTTTTATGTGTATTATTGCTAGTACTGTGGTTGAGACTACCTGCCTATCCATGAGGTTTATGTTCTCTGGAGCTCATAGGGTTAGGTTTAGTGGTGTTTATGGAAACATCCATGGGCATAACTATGACATAACCATAAGACTATGTGTGAACGGTAGAAGAACACTGATTATGGATATTGATAAGGTTAGGCATGAGATTCAGGGCATAATTAGCGCCTTTGACGGTAAATACATTAAGTCAATGAATGAGGAGACTCGGGAATTAACACCCAACGAGTATGTCGAAATTCCCTGCATACCTGAGGGAGCTACTGGTGAATGCCTTGCTTGGTATCTAATGGATAAAGTCTTGTACGTGTTAAGAAATATGGGCATTAGTGAAATTACTGAGACTCAAGTTGTCGTATGCGATTCACCTATTAATTGTTTCGAGAGTTCGAGTCTACTTAGTACTTAATTACCAGTAATTATTAAAATTCCCACAAAGCACCAGTAAAAGGGACTAAATCTTCTTAATTGTATGGGATAGGCTTTCGCTCGTTAATTCCTGGATCTTTATTGTGTCTACATTCTCTTCAATAATACTATTTTCACCGCCAATTAATAATGCCTTAACTGACTTAAATACTGATTTAGCCCTGTTAAATACTGTTGGGTCGACATTATCGTCCTCACCATCAGTTATCACAACAAGTTTATATTCTCTCAATGATGGTTTATCCAATGCATCCTGAACGGATACCCTCACGGCATTCGATATGTCAGTACCACCTAGTGGTATTAATGACAGCAGCATCCTTATGACATCCTTCTTATTAGTCAATATTGGGTATGCCTGCTGATCAAAGAACCTAACTGCTAGGCTTCCACCCTTCATTGCCAGTATTACGGCTAGGGCTGTTGCCCATGTTATTTTACTAATGGCACCAACCTCGAATATATTCACGTTAACTGTATAGAACATTGAACCACTCTTATCAATAAGCATATATATCTTGGGCTTCTTGATGGCTCTTCTTTCCCTGACTAGTACGTTGCCCATGGCTAGTCTATATGCAAAGACTGGTTTGGCGAATTTCATAAGCATTCTCTCGCTTGGTATCATGTCCTTAAGTTCCGAGGCCTTCGTCATCCGCTTAACACCGCCAATGGTACCAACACGCTCAGCATCAGTATCATCAACAGTATCCACAGTATATTTTGTATCCACGATTAACTTAATTAATGAGTTTAGCATTGAGATTAGCCTAAGCCTGTATGGGTCGATGTCTGTGCTTAATAATATGTCCGCTATTTCATGGCCTACGGAATCCCCAAAGAGCATCTTAACCTTATTAACGGTCTCACTAACCTTCTTCATACTACCGACGTAGAAGTTTATTAATGATCGAACCTCCCGCTCTAGGTTCATCCTACTCTCCCTGGAGGATGAATTCCTCCGATCCATTGCGGACTCGACCATTTGCCTAAAGGCCTCATTTCTATCCATCTTACTTAGTATGCTATTATACACCTTGAGTAGCTTTATTGCCATAACCCTGGATAACCTACCATTTAGCCTAGTTATTCTGGATACGTCATTATAAGTCTCACTCCTTATGTACGTGGAGACCACGAACCTCCATAGCGATGCCTCCATATCCTCATTCTCAACAGGCATTCTCATTATTGGCTGTCTATAGTGCACGTAGAATGAATCAGCAAGCACCTCCTGCTTCATCTTATCTATGTAACTTATTGACCGTTTACGGGCCTCAATAAGCACCTCCCTTATCCTATACCTAGTTAGTGGTTCCTCATAATCAACGTTAGCCAGTATGCCGGGCACTGATTAATGTATCGTTAGGTTATTAATAAAACTTATTTGTCAACTTACTAATAATGATTACCTATATATTATATAAATTCAGCATCAATTGCTCAAGTAATCCTCGTAATGTGTTGAAAGTTCTTTCATAACCCATATCAAGTACTAGGTAAGCAACTTTGTTAAGCATAACCATGGAGTAAATAGAGAAAAACCAATTTAGGAGCCTAACTCCTCTCATCAGCACTTGAATACTTAGTAACTTATTACCCCTATGAATAACCTTAGCGATAATGTCACTATCCGATGAGTGATACGCAATCCTGGATGATGATAAATCCCTAAAGATAGGGATTAACTCATTCCTTGTTAAACCTATGGACAGAAAGGACCAATCCCTAGAGAAACCAAGTTCCAGGCGAGGCATTAGAGGCAATGAATCTATGATATCCAGGTCCTTCAATGCTAATAACTTGCCCATAATGATTAATTGATAATCCCTGTTAACGACATAGTCAGCACCACTTAAGGAATCTCTCATGGTGAATCCTTTACCGATGAATCGATTGTCCTCATTAATGGTATCTATTACGGGCTTAACAACCTCATAATTGGTAGTTAAACATACCTTGGTCTCACCAGCCCTATTAATTGGTATGGATTTGATGAGGTCATCATCCATTGCCAATGGTGAATTCGTAACTGCATACCCACCTAAATCAGCCATGAATAATAATATCTCAGTGTTTTTGCCAATGTCATTACCATTAACTAAGTAATAACCCTGTGAAAGAACGGTTCTATAAATACTTACACAATTACCTGGCTCCTTTATTGATAACTCAGAACCTATCACTACTCTATCATACCTATCCTTATGGTATTGTCCATCTAATGAACTTGCTAGTAATACATTGTTTCCCTTAATCATTACTGACTGAAGTCGTGTATTCACAACACTTATTCCAAGTAAATCCTCGAGATACTTCCTAGTGAATAACTTAATGGACTCCTTATTAACTATATCCAATAGCGCATGCGGTAGTAGGTCCATCACCTCAACATCACCCCTATTCTCAGTAAATACTGTTATCTCATGACCATTCTTGGCAAGGTACTGCGCATAAATGGCGGTTCCCGTATTTAAACCCACAATTGCTATTCTCATTAATTAAAGCATTAATTTTAATTTACTTAAACTGTACTTTCCTAAATGCGTAGACTAAGCATTAAGTCCTTAATAGCATTAGTGGATCAGGAATTAATTCCAATTAAGGATGCTGTTATCGATATATCTGATGATGAGGTGATTGGTATTGGGAAAATACCAGGTAGTAACAACGTTGTTGATTTGGGCAACGTAATACTAATGCCCCAATTAACCAATGCTCATATTCACGTACTTGATTACTTCTTAATGGACTTATTCAATAAGTATTATATTGATGATGTGGTGGGCGCACCATATGGCTTAAAGTATTATTATTTACGTAAGGCCAAGCCTGAGTCGTTAAGAAATGGTTTAGCTATGGTCTTTCGTAGAATTAGGAGTTACGGTATTGGATGTCTATTGTCAATTATTGAATACGGTAAGTCATTTACTGATGTCGTTATTGAAGAGGCAAGGAGGGCGGGGTTATGTATCGTGCCCTTAGCTGAGCCCAGTGTATTTAGGACTTATGTTAGACCTAATGAGGAGGAGGATGTTAATGAGGAGTTTGAGGATGAAATAAAGTACTTTGTTGATAGAGGGTTTGGTATATCATTAATATCACCACTTAATTATACGATGGCTGAATTGAAAATAGCCTCAAAATTAGGTGGCTCACGCGGATTGCCCATAAGTACGCATGTATCTGAGACTGAGGATACATATTCTGATGGTGATTTAGATAGGGCATTATCCACATTAATGATTGGTAATACTGTATTTGTTCATTTAACGCAGTTGAATGATGGAGACATAATGAGGTTGCCCATGTTACCCGTGGTTACATGCCCAAGATCAAACATGGAGTTCACGGGAAAAATACCAAAAATAAGTACCATGATAAGGAGGGGCTTAAGACCACTGATTGGCACTGATAATGTAGCCTTGGTAGAGCCTGATCCTTGGGAAGAAATTAAATTAGTACGATTGCTAATGAGGGGTGAGGAATTACACTCTATAAATATTCTCAAGATGCTTACTTCATGGGCTTGGTCATGGGGCTTTGGCTATATTATGAGGGAGGGGGAATTAATGCGGGGCTTGGCTCTTCAAGTTGGTTATGAGGGTGTGGATATTAATTACGTGCATGATTATGTGATCACCAGGATTTCTAGCATGGATGTAGCATACATAATTAATGGATCTGAGATTCTTAAAGTTACAACTTAAAGCCTCGCCCTTTAGGGTGGGGAGGAGGTCATATAGCCTTACGTGTTATCTTAATTACCTTCATTATTGGTGTTCTTGTTTTTGGTGTTAATAATGATAGGTTTATGTTATTAAAACCATTAATCCTTATTGATTCTGAGAAGCCGGCCTTGACCTTAATATTATGTTCCATATACGTTTCCGGTAATTCAATACCCACTATTAAATTCGCATCCTTAATCCACCTGTTGTTAATTATAATCTCTATTTGATTGTTTCCTTGGCTAAACCTTATTACTAAGGCGTTGAGCGCGTTCTCGACTCTGCTTATTACGGAATAAGCCCACTCGCCAATATGGTTGATATTTATGAACTCAGCCCAATAATAATCACTATCTAATGTCATTGCAAGGGACATTCTTAATTCCTCATCATCACCAAAAACCTCCTCATATACTTTCCATTTATCAATTGCGACTTGAGCCATGGACCAAAGCCTTGACTGCATATCTGCCCTCTCACTAATCCACTTAGTCGGTGAGCCTAACCATGACGTTGTTGGTATCTCCTTAATCTCGTCATGGAATTCCTTAATAATTGACGGTCTAACGGGCATTATATAACCATCTAGCTTAGACTGTGATAGGTACATCATTATTCTTTCAAGAAGTAGTGCTGCATATGGATTTGGTGTTGGCAGTATCATCCAGTTCTCTCCATCTAATGCCATTGTTAGTACTCCATCCTTTACATAGTTAATCCTCATCATTAATTCCATGATTAATCTTCTTGCATTGACATCAGCCTCTTGAGCATTACTAGCCTTATTCAATTGAAAACTCAATAAGTCACTTAGTGCGGTATCCCTAAATAGTACTGTTAGACAATCATGCCTATAAATCCTATATAATGAGCTCTTATCCCTAATGGACTCGCCTAAATGATAAACACCATCAAGCACCGTATACTCAATACCCTCCTCGCACAATATGTTTTTCAACTTCTCAGAGAAATACAGCTCAGGCAGCCACATACCAACTGCCTTCACACCCAATACCTTCTCAGTAACCTCCTTACCTCTCCTCAATTCCCATCGTAATAAATCATCAATATCAAACCTCTCAATTAAGTAACCAGCTATTGGATGCGCAAGGAAGCTTGTTAAGATCTCTATAACACCATCATTAGCCAACTTAGAATATGTATTAATGGCCTCCTTAATTAGTGCTATTCTCGAGTCCCAGGTACCAATATACTCAATGAAATCCTTATTCTCAATGAAAGTACCATTACTTAATAAGTCATCCCACTGCCATAGTAGGCTTGGGCTTAGGTTATACGTTATGGATACCCTATACTTACTCGCAAACCTTGCATGTACTAGGTAGGGCCCCACGTTATACATTGGGTAGAACTCCGGCGCCCAAGTGTGTTGGAATGCCCAGGGACCGTGGTAAATACCGTTTGGGTATTTATGAATTGGTTGATGATTATGAAACACCAAGACGAACCTAATGGGTGTTTCTGGCTTCTCCATCACCATTATTGGAACCTTGCTTTCGGAACCACAACATTTAACGCCTATTTCATAAGTACCCTCAACACTTATCTTTATGTGATCCATAATTTCCGACTCAGGTGGTATTGCCTGCAATATGCGCTTAATTACTTCCTGCGAGTCCTTAATTACAGTTAATTCTACATCCTCCTTACTAGTTAATCCCCTTACTATTATATTAATGATTATATCCTCGTCAGGTTCGTAAAGCACCTTATTCGTTGTTAGCTCTATAGACACCGTTTTCACTGCGAACTAATAATTATATAAGTACTTTTATATTTTCAATCCTTAATTCACGGACTAAGGATAGAGAAATTTATTAATAAGGAAATTGATTAATAACACTTTGTGGAAGCTAGCTATGAATCAAAGATAAGGAATATAATGCAGGTCCTTCATTCCCTAGCTGCCATTGATAAGGAAAGAGCTGTTAAACTCGAGGATTTAGCGAGAATAGTTGGTTTGAGAATTGATGAGGTTCGGAGTATTGTTGATAAACTTAAGGTGCTTGGTTACGTAAATACAATTAACGACTCGGTCCATCTAACATCAACTGCAATAATTAAATTAAGTAGTATTTACTGCTGAATAATGTGGTTAAGGTACTGCATATAAGTACAGAATACCCACCGTATAGGGTCATTGGAACATTAGCCTTCCAAATAAGAGATTTAGTCACTCAATTGTCTAATAAGTACGAAATATACCTAGTACACCCGGCTAATTTTGATGGTAGTTATATGGATGGTAATGTACATATATATACAGTGAGTGATAGTTGGTTTAGTGATGTCATTGCATACATGCACTTCCTACTCGTTGAAATACTATCCAGGATACCCTATGTAATACCCAGGGACCTAGATCTCGTACATGCGCATGAATGGATCGCGTCAGTAATAGCTAAGATCATTTCTCAAAGGCTTAGGGTACCCTACATAGTTAGTGCGTATTCTACAGAACCAATTAGGTCAGGTGGCGCCATGAGCCTACTAAGCCTAACGATAAGGGACTGGGAGAAATACGCCTTTTCATCGGCTAATTACGTAATTGCCCATAATAAGCCAACATTTGAATCCCTAAGAGATCATTACGGAATAAATGCCATAGAGATCAGGAACGTAAAGGATCTTGATAAAATCTATGATGAGTTAGGTCATGCAAAAACAAAACCTAAATAAGTCTAGGTTTATTTATACAATGATTAATTGACATTTAGTTAAACCGAACAACTAAAGAACAAAGGTAAATTATATGCCTTCATTAAATACTCAGAACCAACGCGTTCATCAATTATGTCAGGCCGTCGTCAGATCATCACACTAAAACACCTACTTTTATCCAATATAAAAGTACTCTCTTGATCTGGTGTTTATTGAGATTAATACTTATAATTGAGTAAGGTTATGTACTAAATAGTGATTGATAATGAGTGAGCATCAATGCAATACTGAGGATATTAAAAAGGCCGCTGACATATTAATTAATGCAAGGCATGCAATAGTCTTCACAGGCGCTGGTATATCCACCGAGTCAGGAATACCTGATTTTAGGGGCCCTCAGGGATTATGGAAACAATATAATCCTGAGATCGCATCAATTGATTATTTCCTGCAGAATCCAAAGGACTTTTGGTTGTTTTACAGGATGAGGATGAGTACGTTATTTGTGGCAAAACCAAACACTGCGCATTACGCGGTGGCTGAGCTTGAGAGGATGGGGATTATAAAGGCTATTATTACGCAAAATGTTGATGGACTTCATCAGGTGGCTGGTTCTAGGAATGTGATAGAGCTTCACGGCACCATGAAGAGGGCCGTATGCATTGCGTGTGGCCGCACCTATCCAATGGAGGTTGCTATTAGGAAGATAGATAGTGGTCAAATACCACCGCTTTGCGATGAGTGCGGTGGTATTCTTAAGCCTGACACCGTATTATTTGGAGAGCCTGTTAAGGATTTTGATAAGGCTAGGGAGTTAGCCCTAATGAGCGATGCCGTTTTGGTAGTTGGTTCTTCATTATCTGTTTATCCGGCCGCCTATATACCAATATTCGTTAAGGAGATGGGTGGTAAGGTGATAATTATAAATATGGAATCCACGGATCTTGATTATATTGCTGACGTAATTATACGGTGCAAGGCAGGAGATGCCATGGCACTATTACTTAAGGAGATTAAGGAAAAATCGGGAATACAATAATAATACTCTAATAATATTAATTAGCGCATTAATATGTGTACGTAAAGTTTACGTATACTGTAATACACTAATATTATAAAGGTATTATTGCAGACCATACACCATTAGTCATTAAGTTGCTCAATGAATCCCTGAAATAATTCTCAAGCCCCTTATTGAATCCCTCAATGTCATGATTCCCCAGCTTTAATTCCATATAACTCATGGACTCCGCCATTTGGGTTGGCCTACGTAAGTAATCACTTATTAGGTATTTAAGGTAGTTCATACGCTTATTTAAGTAGTGTTCATCCCTGAAGACATCATTAATATTTAATAAGGCATTGGTTAATTCCTCTTTCACAATGTCAATACTTCCCTCATTAACTGCCGATATTACTAATTGATAGTAATACGTACCTGGTAAGTAATCCCTATCCATATCAATTGTGTATGTTAAGCCCTTATTCCTGAACCTAGACATTAAGTATGAGCTGAGTCCATTTACTAAATGAAATTCCAGTAATGATGATTTAATTGAGAGTAGGGACGGGTCCTCATTAACTACATTATATTGCCAGGAGTATGATAAGTAAGCCGATTCGATGGGCTTCCTAATAGTTATGGGTCCTCCCTTACCCATTGTTGGGACTTTCTTACGGCTTGATTTACCATCCCACTTATTGAATAGTTCCATTATTTCATTGGTTGGCATGTTTATGGAGCCAACAATGCTTATTACCATATTATCCGGTGTATAGTATGATTCCAGGAAATCCTCAAGGTCCTTAGTTGTCATTGATGAAATACTCTCCTCAGAACCAATGATGGGATACCCATAATCACTATCTCCAAACAATGCCCTGGGTCCTAGATCGTATATTAATGTACCTGGGTCATCATTCCTCATTTTTATCTCCGAGAGTATGACTTGTCTTTCCCTCTCGAAGTCCTCACTATTTACCTTCCTATTACTAAACATTTTATAAATAAGCCTTAGTAAATTCCTTAACTCACTTGGTATTACCTCGAATAGGTATATTGTGAGTGTTCGTTCAGTATATGCATCTGAAACGCCGCCTAACCCCTCTATCTCCAGGTCAATGTTTGGGTACGCCCTGTAAATAATGTGTTCAGCAAAGTGGCTTATGCCACGTAAATGTTCATTTTCGTAAATCGAACCTATGCCAACACCAACAGCTATGCCTATTGTTGGTAATTCAATCCTATTTATCAATAGCCTAAGTCCATTATCTAGCATGTAATACTCTATATTCACCGTTATCGATTTTAGCCTAGGAATTTTAAACAATACACCTCTAGCAAACTCTCTTGCCTATTTGTTCATCCTGTGGCTTATCGATTGTTATTATTGTTGGATTCTTCTCATCACATGATGCTAGTATCATTCCCTGACTCTCATAACCAAAGATCTTCCTACTCTCTAAATTCGTTATTACTACGACGTACTTATTAATTAAATCCTCGGGTTTATAGAACTCAGCAAGGCCCGTAATTATTTGTCTCCTTTCATCGCCAACATCCACAATAAGTCTCAATAACTTCCTTGAACCCTGAACCTTCTCTGCATGTATGACCTTACCAACCTTAAGCACGATCCTTTCGAACTCAGCCCTTGTTATTATTTCTGAAGACACATTACTTATGTTAAATACTTGCTATTAAATATTGAGTTACGTACTAAATACTTATTAATGAGCCTTGCAAATAATTACTGTGGTTAAGAGGTACTTTCTTAGTAATAAGGATATTAAGGAATTGAGCAATGCAGTTGGCGAGTTGGGGCCAATTTTCAGAAATGCTAAGAAGGTCGAGGTTTACGAATTAAATGAAACAACCACAGTATATTTAATAGATGATAAACCCCTAGTGGCAAAGTTAACAGTGAAAATAGACTCAGGCCAGAGGGAGTACGTAATCCCATTATTAACATACTTCTACCTTAATCCAACGTATATACCTAGTTATCCAACAATAACCGTTGATGATGGCGCAGTACCACACATAGTTAATGGAGCTGATGTAATGAGACCAGGAATAAAGGATATAAGTGGTGAGTTCGGCATTGGTGATTTACTAATGATTAAGGATCTCAAGGGCAGATATGTAGGCATTGGAATATCACTAATGACCTCGGATGAAATGAAGAGTACTACGAAGGGTAAGGTCATTAAAGTAATACATCATCTTGGCGACAAGCTATGGAATTTATCCCAAGAGTTACTTAAGGCTAAGTAACCTGAGTAATTGAATGAAGTCAGCATCACTTCTCGTGGATTTATACCTCCTAATTGTTTCACGTAATTCATAGAAATTAATGCTTATGCCCGTAACTGACCGTATACGATCCTGAACAAAGCCCCTACCCATTATTAATGCATTTAGTAATTGAGCAACATTACTAACCCTACTATTCAGACTGGCACTTTCGAAGTCAATTATGAAGGCCTTACCGCCACTAATGACTATGTGGTCCTGGGGCCTACTTAGCTCATTATGCGCTAGTCCTATGGAGTCTAGCCTACGGCATTGCCAAAGAAGATCCTTAAGAACTTCCTTCAACTCCATTGGATCTGCTATAATTACGTACTTCTGTATTGGTGCACCATTTATCAATTCCATGATTAATACATTACTTGCATACCCAATTAACCTTGGTCCAACACCTATGGAATTAGCAAGTCTTAGGTAATTACCCTCATTCAGTAGATTTGGCCTTGATGAATCAAAACGCCTAATCTTACAGGCGTAGTAATCATTACCAACACGGCACTTAAACACAAGGCTATTCTGGCCCTTACCCAATAGTCTAAAGCCCATGAACTCAACAGTACCATCACTAAGGACCTCCGTCACACCTAGTCTCGATAATTCACTTAGTACTGAACCTACGTAACTCCTTGGGCAATTAATGCGTTCGCATATCTTGATAAAGGTCTCGTAATTGCTCATCAAAAATAACTTAATTAATGCATTAATATAAACAAACCTGGTTGATGAAGAAACAGGCCTCTGAGGTAGTAATGATGAGGAACTCGGGTATTCCTGAATGATAACTCCTTATATAGCAATGAGTGTTAATAGTATTAATAATGGGTTTGATGATCTTTGCCCCCAATATTGAGGCATCAATCCCCATGCTTAAAAGCATACTCCCAATAGTTATTAAACGCTTTAGACGCTTATCATTACCACTACCCCAGGAATATTGTAGATTAGCTATAATGAACCCTAACGATGCAGTTAGACTTCTTATGGAGTTCGGTGATTCATTTGTTAGACTTTGGGGTTGGGTATCTGACTTCCTAAGGGTAATAATGGTCTTTGAACCATCAGCAGTAATTTATTGCTATGAAAATATCGACAGACTTAAAAGAACTATGAATATCAGTATTGATATTGCTAGATTAATAATTAAGTATAGGCTTAGTGATAAAATTAACTATGATGAATGGCTAAGATTATCTAGAAATTTAGTTAGGGTTAGTTCCTCGGTTCTTCACCAACAGTCCGTTATCGTGTTTGACAATTATGTTCAATTTATAGAGAACTTACCTAACTCAACTGACATAATATTACTGGGCCCCTTAATACCAACACCCATTGACCTACTGGCTCTCATATCAAGCGGAAAACTGGGTAATGATTACCTACCTAGAACCGTGGATTACATCATTAAGTATATTGGAGATTACATCGTCACGAGTAGGGATTTAACAGAGGCGTTCTTACGTCTTATTAATGATAATGAGTATATAAATTTCGTAAAATCAACAGGTCTACCTATGATATTGAGTTAGGATTGGATTGGTATTACCTTAATTGATGAGTATGGGCAATTATTTTGGCAGGAAAAGCATCCTGAGCATAATGACTCATTTAGTACAGAGGCCCTTTCTCTTAACTTACCGGTCAAAACGCCCTTGGGGCATATGGTCCAGCATATTCCACAGCCAATGCAATTACTTAGTACCTCAATCTTTAATCTAAATGTCATTAGGGCTTTATCACGTATTAGTTTAAATAGTTAAATATTATGCAGCATTCTCAGGAACACAATGTTTTTAAGACCTTTCTTAAACAGCAACGGGGGATCTTTATTGCCAAGCTACAACTCATCAAGCCTGGAGAGAAGAGACCTAGAGAGAAGTGGAAGGACTTTACTGACTGGTTTAACTGGGTCATAATGGAGACGGAACTTTATGATTATAGATACCCAGTAAAGGGCGCGTATGTTTGGAGACCATATGGCATGAAGATCAGGAGATTAGTAGAGACTTACGTCAGATTCCTACACGATGAGACAGGGCATCAGGAGGTATTATTCCCTGTATTCATACCTTATGAATTTCTCGCAAAGGAGAGCGAACACATTAGGGGCTTTGAAAGCGAGGTCTTCTGGGTTAGTAAGGGTGGTGCTAATGAGGAGAGACTCGTGTTAAGACCGACAAGTGAGACGGCAATGATGCCCATGTTTAAGCTATGGATTAAGGACCACACAGACCTGCCCTTCAGGGTTTACCAAATAGTAAGTGTGTTCAGGGCTGAGACGAAGGCCACTAGGCCCATGATTAGGCTTAGGGAGATATCGATGTTTAAGGAGGCTCACACAGCACATGCAGACAGGGAGGATGCAGAAAGACAGGTTAGGGAAGCTGTGGAGATCTATAAGAAGATATTTGATTACCTCGGTATACCATACCTAATTAATCAAAGGCCTGAGTGGGATAAATTCGCGGGTGCTGTTTATACCATGGCATTTGATACCGTGATGCCTGATGGAAAGACAATGCAAATAGGCACTGTTCATTATTTGGGCACGAACTTCTCTAAGGTTTTTGATGTTAAATATCTAACGCCAAATGGTGATTGGGACTATGTCCACACCACGAGTTATGGGATTTCCGAGAGAGTTATTGCAGCTATGATTGCTATGCACGGTGATGATAAGGGTCTTGTACTACCGCCAAACGTAGCGCCTATACAGGTTATTATAATTCCCATAATGTACAAGGGAACAGAGGAAATAATCCTAAGGGAGACCAGGTCCATACAGGAGGAACTCAGTAATGTGGGCATTAGGGTTAAGATAGATGATAGGACTGATAGAACGCCGGGTTGGAAGTACAATTATTGGGAGATGTTGGGTGTACCGCTCAGGATAGAGATTGGGCCTAAGGATATCGAGAATAGGCAAGTGGTACTGGCTAGGAGGGATACACTGGAGAAGTACGTTGCTCCACGTGATGGCATCGTTGACACGGTAAGGGAATTATTGAACACAATAAATGATAATCTGAGGAACACGGCATGGGAGTTCCTTAGGTCCATGACTACCAAGGTTACTACAGTGGATGAGGCTAGGAAGTGGCTTGATAGGGGTGGTGTTGTTGAGGTTCCCTGGAGTGGTGACAATGATTGCGGAATGAAGATTCAGCAATTACTTGATGCTGATGCATTGGGTGTGCCTTTAGATAAGGATGCGAGTAGGGATATTAATGGCTTAAGGGATTTAGCATGTAATGATAAGCAGGCGAACTACTGGTTGAGAATCGCAAGGAGATATTAAATCAAAACCTTTAATAAATTAAGCAACATTAATGATATGATGAAAACCACGTTATTAATTGCAGTTATGATTGCGGCGGTAGTAATCATAGGCGCAACTACGTATCTTGCGTTATCAATGAGAAGTAGTCCTGAATCAGCCATTTTAAGTACTAGGGAGTTATTATCGAGAAATGTATCGTTAACCTACAATATAGTAGTAAGTCCCGCATTTATTATAAATAATGAGTTACCAGGTATTTCGGGTATTCCATTTCAGTCAGGGCAATTAATGGGTGTCATTACGATATCCAGAACGCCAATAAATGATGCAACCGTAATAAATGGCACATTATCATTTGGACACCTTGTAAAGACGGGCAATAATTTCGACCTTGCTTTCTGGAGGTATGATGATGAGCTTTGCTACGCCATGGAGCTCAATTTCCTAGGTCAGCAAACAATAACTCATTGCGCTCCTTACATGAACGTAACCAGGTATGTAACAACAGTGCTTAACGAAAGTAAGTACATAGGTACTGGTATGTGGAATAGTAAAACCACTTATTGTTTTACGGCCACAATCACAATAACACCAACTCAGGGTGGAGTACAGGAATTACCATTAATAATTAATGTGACAGAACTATGTATTTTAAGTAATGGTATTCCGACTAACATATCAATATATGTATATCCTGAACATCAGATAGGATTTAGTAATATGTTCATGAACATAAATATGACCCTCCTGAGTTATTCATTTACGTTTAATCAATACGAATTCGCGCAAGTAACGAGAGGGCTCATACCATAGTTACTTAAATTGGTATACTTAACGATAGGATCCTAAATAGAATTATGCCTATCTGGGAATTCATTGAATCGTGTAAATATACCTCTTAACTTAACCTTGATTGAATCTATTACTTATAGCCTTAAGTATCCTTGTAGTGCTACATAGTGGGCAATCAACATAGTCATTAAATCTAACGACCTCGATATTGCCCAATCCCCTCTTCCTCAATTCCTCTCTTAACGAATTCTCATTAAATGGTTGATTAGGACCAAGTAATATTATGTTTGGTCTTTCCTCCTCAACTACCCTGAACATGTCATCCTCATAGCCAAGTCTAGCCTTATGAACATAAACAATATTACTAACAACCTCCAGTCTCTGTCTCTCGGGTATGATAACGTCCCTATTCTTAATTCTTCTAACCGTTGAGTCACGGGCAATCACTGCAACGACTCGGCCAAGAGTCCAAGCATGCCTTAGGTAGGCTATGTGCCCTGGATGAATTATTTCAAATGTACCAGCAACAAACACCTTATTCTGAGCCCTCCTGATTAAGTCATCCGTCTTACTCCAGTTAAATTGGGCAATTCCAAGTAGCCTTAATGCGTCGAGTAGGCCCTCGGCATATGCAATCGTTGCTAATGCATTGAATTGATCACCCCTTGACAAGTAATATATCGAATCCTTTAGATATGCCCTTGCTATCTCAACTACATCATTCTTAACACCCTCCCTCTCTATTTGAACAAGTGCATTAGCCACATTCCTTATGTACGCGTCTATCCTAGTTTCAGGATTTGCCGCCTCCATGGCTCTTACGTGAATGCATAATCCCTATATAGTTAATAAACCTTCCAGCGTGGTAATAGTAAAATTATATCGTAGTATTTTGATTAAAGGATTAATTGAAGGTGGCACTCACTCCCTAAGTGTCTCTAGGGATATGAAGGTCTTTGTATCCTCAATACCCTCCATCATGCTTAATACACGCAATATATCATTTACATTAACCTCCCTCGTTATTAGTATTACATCATAATCACCAGACACCCTATAGGCCTTCTCAATGGGTAGCTCTTTAATCTTCTCGTAAATTATCGTTCTATACCTAGGCTGCACCTTAACGAGTATTATCGCCTCATTAGAACTCATTCTTAATACCCTAAGCGCCTTATCCGTTACATCAACGAATTCACGGCCGGTCCTTATTAACCCAAAGTCCTTAAGCTTCTTAAGGTGAACACTAAGTGCCTGCCTAGTCATCCCCAGTTCCCTGGCCAGCTCATCCTGATCCGCATATACCGTGTACACCTTAAGCGGGACAGCCTTTTTAAGTAGGTATTGAAGAACCTGGAGTTGTCTTTCGGTTAGTTGCCTCTCGATTTCAGCCGGTGTCGCCTCTCCACTTGATGTGGTTATGGAAGCCATAGTAATCTACCAAAATATGCATCTTAGTCTAGTATAAAAAGGTTATTCCTAAATATTATATATGAACCATTAGATAATCTACCGTAAAAAATAAAGATCATTAATTACATACAGGTAATAAACAAATTATTCACTTAGTATAAGGTATAAAATCGATAATTAGTGTGGATTTTCCTCATTAAATAAATAATGATACAAGGAGCACTCTAACAATCAAGAATATTAAGATAATTACTAGTACTATAATAACCGAGACATCAAATAACCTAAGAGCTGATTTCAACTTAATTATATCAGGACCAGGCATATTACTATTAATCCTATATGCACCGACCTTCTCAAGCATAGTTCCCAATGCCCCAGCGAAGGATGCCATAGGCCAACCAGAATTAATACTTCTTACATTATCATGTTCACGAACTGCAATCCTAATGCTATTCCTCCAGTCCAACCCTATCAATGCAGATGCTACTAATATTACTATAGATGATAGTCTTGCGGGTATGTAATTCAATATTGTGTCAATCTTGGCGGAAAACCAACCAACATCCTCGTAGGGCCACCCTCTATAACCGACCATGGAATCCATGGTATTGGATAATCTTTGGAGTAAGGCTCCTGGCAATCCAAACAATGCGAAGTAAAATAAGGGCGAAAGAAGACCATCAACAAGGGATTCAGCTAAACTTTCAATCACAGCCGACATTAAATGGGCAGCATCTAGCTCCCAAACATTCCTTCTAACGATTTCTTGTGTGAAAGTACGTGCATTATTTAAATCCCCCGACTCAATACTCCTCATTATTTTCTTAGCGTAGTCTCTCATTAGCTTTATAGAAAATGTTAACTTCAAAAAATATGCATAAACGATAATGCCTATCACGATATTAATTACGATTAGAACACGTGGTATTAAGTAATAAATAATTGCTATTGGAACTACGGAAGCGAACCACAGGAATACACCGTAATGTTTACCACCTGATTTAAATAATTTATATGCTATCTTCCCACAAAGAACAACAGGATGAATGTTTATGAAAATACCCTTAGGTTCACCAAGTATCAAATCTAATATTACTGATGCTATTAGAATAGTCACGTAATATAGTATTAATAGTTCAATTATCATAATTACCCTATAGGCCTTGTATTCTTTATCAACCAAGGCAATACATCCTTGAAGTAATTTATGAATGAGTCGAGCTCAAACAATGGATTTAGCACCTCTGTTTTTGAGCATGACGAGTTCACAGTATTTACTATCTCTTTGTAAATTACGCCACGAGTTAAAACCACAGGTATTACCCTATCTGGGCAATGATTACTTACGTACTCCTCTAATGTTTGTTTAATCTTAAGAAATGCAACGTCATGCAGGCCTAATTTACCAACGTCATTTATAAACCTAGGATTTGTATCCCCATGAAATACGTATAAGCCAGGCCCCATACTTAGTAAAAATTCCTTAATTCTTGGCCATCTCAGTAGTGGTGGTGTCCTAAAACCCGTCATAAGCACAGCCTTTTCATAATCCTTACCGTATCCAACAAATAACGGCATATATAAATCACCAATAGTATCACTTACTAGTGGTTTGGTGTATGAAATAAATGCGTAATTAACACCAACCCTACTCGCAAAGTACCTTACACTACTTACGTAATCGCTATCCTGTGATCCATGAAGCACGATTATTATTTTCACATTGATGCCAAGTGTCACGTTAATGTAATACATATTAAAGCTTAATATTTTCATGAAATTAGGAAGATTTATGAGAGTTAGGGCATCGGCATTAGTGCTTTATTACCCTACCGTGCTCATCATAGTGGCAATAAGTACGGTAATAGCCCTATTAACGCCTAGCTATTACGCCTTAATCCCTGAATTCATATTATCCCTAGTATTTATCTATGTGCTTGCCAAGTTGCATAGGGGATTAGGTATTGGTTACTCCTACGTATTCGTAATAACATTAATAGTGTTAATTAGTTATGCCTCTGTATTTTTAATAAGACCCGAATTAATCTTAAATAAGGCACTTATCGAAATGAAGCAAAACATAGCTAGGGGATTTCTTTACATTATTATTTACTTATTTGTTTCATTATTACCCGATAGCGCCACGGATTTAGTTGGTACATTACCCACATTCATTCTTGCAACGGCAGTCGCAGTACTGGAGATTAGACTTAGGTATTACTTACTAGCGGGTATTTTAACTGGCATAGTTGGTATTGGGGTATCTACTGTATTTCTATCCCTAATGTATAACAGGATTATAGTAACGTATGGATTATCCGCAATGACCATGGGATTATTAGGAGTTGTCTTAATGGCTTCATTAATAAATGTAGTAAAGAAGCCCGGTAAACCAGTACACGTGTTTAACTTCTTAATAATACTATATACGATTTATGAATCAATATGGTTATTGATACCACTACCACCTGTGCTTGTGATAGATGGTTTTGGGATTAATAGGTTAGGTCACTTCATAAGTATGCTTGCTGGGATTATTATTGCAATATTTATAACCTAAAGTTAGTGATTGTTCATTAATGAGTAAGGCACAGGGAGTTAGGGCTTGGCATGTACTCCTTAGCATAAGCCTGTTGCTATACTTAGCTAATGCCAGTATACTTATTTATTTTCAATTTGAGTATTATGAGAACACCAGCTTCATAGAGTCAATAATGTCCTCGTTACCCTCAATCTACATATCAGCGCAAATCAATGAGATCCTTCAGCAGGGTTTTATTGGGTTATTGGGTACGATATCAATAATCCTAGTATTAATAATGATGTACTTAATAACCAGCACGTTTCAGGGTAAGTCTCATGAAATAGGTAGATCAATGAGAGTTGTGCTACTTATCCTACTCCTGATTCAAATATTTCTAGGTAATACGGGGCTTCTACTCGGTTTAATAATTGGCTTAGTTGGTTTAGCATTAATGAGGTGATTAGTAATGAGGGTTTTAATAACTGGTGGTGCTGGTTTTATTGGTTCATTCCTAACGGAAAAACTTGTAGAGTCTGGGTTTGATGTGATTGTGATTGACAATCTAAGCTCTGGAGACCTAGGAAGGCTTAGTGATGTAATAGACAGGATAAGATTTGTTAAGGATGACCTAAAGAACCCTAGTGATCCCGAGGCTTTCCAAAACGTTGATACTGTATTTCACCTTGCTGCGAACCCCGAGGTTAGGATATCGGTAACTGAACCAAGGACGCACTTTGATGAGAACATATTGGTTACATTTAACGTACTTGAACTTTCCCGTAAATATGGCATTAAGAATATTGTCTATGCATCATCTAGTACAGTGTATGGTGACGCTAGGGTCATACCAACACCTGAGGATCACCCAATACAACCCATTAGTATCTACGGAGCTGCTAAGGCAGCTGGTGAGGTAATGTGCGGAACCTACGCTAGGCTTTATGGAATGAACTGCGTGGCTCTTAGGTATGCGAATATTGTTGGTCCTAGGCTTAGGCATGGCGTGATTTATGACTTACTAATGAAGCTGAGGAAGAACCCAGAGGAACTTGAGGTTCTTGGTGATGGAACTCAGGAGAAGTCATACCTATACATAACTGATACGATAAACGCCACATTAATGGCTTGGGAATATGCGGTGAAGAATAGCGGTGTTTATGTGTATAATGTGGGTAATTGGGATTTAATAAACGTTAGGGAGATAGTCAATATTATTGTTAAAGTATCAGGTTTTAATCCGAGGATTACGTACAGACCAGCGACACCAGATGGCAGAGGATGGCCGGGAGATGTTAAACGAATGTTATTATCCATAGATAAGATAGTGAGGGAAGTTGGTTGGAAACCAAGTATGAGCAGTAAGGATGCTATTGAGACAACGGCTAAGGCTTTATCGCAGGAACTTGGTGTTGGCGAATGGTTAAAGTCCTGATTCTTAGGGCGTCAGGAAAGATAAGGCCAATTTCGATAAATGGCGTTGATATTATACAAATACCTGTCATTAAAATCACGCCTAATGAGGATGTGATTAATAAGATATCCCTTGAGGATGCTAATTATATAATCGTAATGAGCACGACAGTGGTAAAGTACCTAGGGAACGCCTTAGGGAAGTTGGGTGGTAGCGTAAGGGTCATTGGCGTGGGGCCACAAACATGCAATGAGGTGGAGAAGTTGGGTGTCAAGTGCGAGATGCCCAGTGAATTCTCAAGCTATGGCATTATTGAAATAATGAAGAAATTACCACGAGGAAAGGTGGTGATACTGAGGTCATTAAGGGGCAATGACTATGTGAAAAATGAGCTTCAGCGAATTGGTTATGACGCAGTTGAATATGGTATTTATGACTTAACACCCGATCCAATCAGTGTTGATATTGCATGTAGGCTTATTAATTACGTCGACTACGTGGTTTTCATGAGCTCCATGACTTATGAAGCAATGAAGGATTGCACTAAGAACGTGCTTAAGGGCAAGACTGCAGTAGCCATTGGCAGGGTTACGGCAAATCGAATGAAGAGCGATGGCATAAATGCATTAATACCAAGTGAATACACGCTTAACGGTATTTTGAGGGTGCTAATTAATCACTTAATGATTAGTAGTGAATCGCTTGATTGAATTACGAAATCATTACTTGGATTAAGAATAACCTCATTACCCCTAACTACACCAATGACTAAATAATTTAGCTTCGACTTAATCATTTGCATGACATCTATGAAGCGTGATCCAACATACTCATCGGCCTTAATTAGGCCCAGGTTACCCTTATTAATTATGTTCATTAGTACTGATGATAAACCACGATCAAAGACTTCATTAGCTATCATAATGGTCGTGAAGGAGCCCAGGGAAATCACAGAATTAGCACCGGCCCTTAATGCATAATCCCTATTAACTTCATTAAGAACCTCAGCAATCACATAAGCGTCAGTATTCAACTTCCTAACACTCATGATTAATAATATAACCTTCGCATCGGCTGTCTTAGTATCAGGATCATTAAATGGAAGTATCACTACCGTAGAGGCCTTATCAACACCAGCCCTTAACAAGTCATTAGTATTGAATGGATCCCCGTGAATGAACTCAACATCGGCAGGTAATGACGACGGCTTATCACCATTATTCAGATAAAGAATATCAACGACCTCACCCTTTCTATTCATTAAGTCGATAATGACATTAATAACCCTTAAGGCTCTATCAACATCACCAATCACAATAATATGCTTACCCTTTGAGGTTGTGTGTTGGCCCATGCTCCTCATTATCGCAACATTAGTTAATTCAGTGGCTATTGAGGCTGTCAGTAGGCTTATTACGGCAATACCCACGGGCATAATAACCATGTCAACCACCTTACCAAGGAATGTGTTAGGTACAATGTCGCCATAACCAACGGTTGTTATAGTCTCCATCACGAACCAAACAGCATTAAAATAATTGTTAAATCCAGGGTTCTTACCATACTCAATCAAATACATAATAAGGGCGCCAATGAATAAAATAGCCAAGAACAAAATTAATGAGTAAAATATAACGCTTCGGGCAATCCTACGAAGCCTTTTCAAAATCCTCAAAGCAGTAATAGGTATGACCATAAACAATTACCATGAGTTAACGACCTATTAAAAGATTACTTGATTCCTAGTATGTCATTATTTGTTATTCGCGATTTGCAATGAATATATATAGTCACTATATTAAAATCACTATATCTCACTATTCTTTTCCTTACCAAAGTAATCTTTATATTGTTCTCTAAGCACTTTCTTATCGAATTTTCCAGTACTCGTCTTTGGTATTGACTCAACAAATAATATCTCTGGCAGCTGCCATTTTACAAACCTACTTGATAAGTGATCTATTAACTCCTTCCTTAAGGCATCCTTATTCTTATCCTTATACTCAGGTTTTAAGACCACGAAAGCCAATGGTCTCTCGCCCCACCTTGGATGCGGTACTCCAATTACTGTAGCCTCATAAACTACTGGGTGCGCCATTAGGTAATTCTCCATATCAACACTTGATACCCATTCACCACCGCTTTTTATTAAATCCTTGAGCCTATCCACAATCTTCATATACCCATCCTCATCAATAACAACTGCATTACCACTTTTCCACCAAATATCGAAGCCCTCTCCATAGAATGAATCAAACGTCCTCTTATCGTTAAAGTATTCTCTAATGGCCCAGGGGCCTCTCTCAAGTAATTCACCAGGAGTCTTCCCATCCCAGGGGACATCACGGCCATATTCATCGACGACTTTACGCTCCATGGGAAACACAGGTAAGCCCTGCTTAGCCCTATGTGACCAATACTCATCATCACTCCTTAATTTATTAAGTACTTCAGGTTTAATTACGTACACATGTGTGAGTGGGGAGGTCTCTGTGGAACCGTAGGCATGTATTACCTCGATACCAAATTCACTTAAGCCGCGCATCATAGCCACCGGTGGCTCTGAGCCGCCGCTCACGACCTTCATGTTGAAGCGTGGTTTAGGATTCATTGACCTCAAGTAGTTAAGTATTGATATCCAAACACTGGGTACCCCGTTTGATCGCGTAACTCCTTCATTTATCATTAAGTCAATTATGGGCTTAAGATCGTTAATACTCCACATACCTGGAAATACTAACTTTGAGCCAACTATCGTGGCCGCGAAGGGCATGCCCCATCCATTAACGTGATATAGTGGAACAAGTTGGAGTAGCGAATCGCTTGGGTTCATGGGAAATACCTGGTGAATAGCCATTGCGTGAAGTACGAAAGATCTATGTGAATAATAAACACCCTTCGGCATACCCGTTGTACCTGATGTATAACATGCACAACAGGCCGATTTTTCATCAATAAGAGGAAAGTCATACTTACTGCCGCTCTTTATTAAGTCCTCGTAATGATAAACCTTCAATCCACTTAATTCAATAGTCTCGTTCACTTTACCCATCACTATGACTTTCTCAACATGCTTAAACTGCGGAATTATACTCTTAAATTGAGGTAAGAGCGGCGCATCTATGAATAATACCTTAACCTTTGAGTGGTTAGCCACATGGGTTATCTCAATGGGTGAGAGCCTGAAGTTCATCTCAACAAAGACGGCGCCAATTCCTGACATGGCATAGTATAGCTCGTAATATCTATGGGTATTAACACCCAATGCACCAACCCTATCACCAGGTCTCACGCCTAACTCACCCTCAAGCATTGAAGCCATTCTCTGGACCCTATCATAGGTATCACGATACGTTAACCTAATGATATTACCATCAACGTCCCTAGACACAACCTCATTCTCACCAAAGTATAAAGCAGCATGCCTTATTATTGCATGAACATTTAATGGATAATCATCCATCATGGTCGACGGAAAACCCCTAATAAAACGCATAGTTATTATTTATTTAATTATTTATAAATTTTATCTTATAGATCTGAATTTAGAGCATTACACATGTAAAAGATAAATAAAATTAAAATCTAAGTAAAATAGCTTATTTTAAATAATTCACGATAATATTATGAATAATGATAGAATTGGTGGGCCCGCCGGGACTTGAACCCGGGATCTCCCGCGTTCTTAGATATGGTCCTCGTCAGGCTTAGGCGGGGCTTCATGCCCCTGGGCATCCTACCAGGCTAGACTACGGGCCCTCGATCCTTTCCTAACTGTGTTGTTTTTAAGGTTTTAGTTTCATTTAATATGTTAGAGTAATTCCTTAATAATGCATGGTTGTTGCAGTTTTAATGCCTGAGGTTGTGGCTTTAGGCGAGCCTCTGGTTCAGTTTAATGCCGTGACCGATGGACCGCTTAGGCACGTTACCTACTTTGAGAAGCATGCAACTGGTACCGAGGCTAACGTCTGTGTTGCCCTGGTCAGACTTGATGTTAGTTGCGGGTTAATAACGAGGCTTGGTGCTGATGAGTTTGGCTTGTTCATTTATAATTGGCTTAGGGGTGAGAGCGTCGATGTTAGTCACGTTAAGTTTGATCCCGAGAGGCCCACGGGTATTTACTTCGTTCAGAGAAATTACCCAATACCAGGTGTTAGTGATGTGCTCTATTACAGAAGGGGTTCTGCGGCCTCTGCTCTAGGCCCTGATGATGTGGATCCAGACTACGTTAGTGGCGCTAGGGTTTTTCACACTACGGGTATAACCATGGCCATTAGCGATACTGCCAGGTCAGCTGCGTTTAAGTATTTAGAGGTTGCTCGTAGTAAGGGCGTCACTACGTCGTTTGATGTTAATTATAGGAGGAAGCTGTGGGCTAACGTTGATGATGCAATTAATGTATTGTCTAAGGCCCTTAATTTTGCAGATATTGTGTTTCTCGATGAGGACGAGGCTAATCTATTGCTCGGTATATCCGCCATTGATGATGTGTTTAGGGAATTACGCTCAAAGTTTGGTATTAATAGAGCCGTGCTTAAGCTTGGCCTTAAGGGCTCAGTGGCATATTGGGAGGGTAGGATTGTTAAGGTTGATGCCTTTAGGGTTCCTGTTAAGGATCCGATTGGCGCTGGTGATGCCTATGCAGGTGTTTTCCTTGCATCAATACTTAGGGGTCATGATGTGGAGAAAGCAATGAGAAGAGCTTCAGCTGCGGCTGCCATGGTCGTGATGGTTAGGGGCGATGAGGAGAACTTGCCTAGGGAGGATGACCTGAGGAGGTTTCTCGAGGGTTATGGTAGGCAAGTGGACCTTAGGTAAATCGGTTTTTAAATACTGAACTGCCTAATGCGTGTGCGTAAGGCATTGGTGATTGGGATAAATGACATTAGCATTGTAGTTGCTAGGCTATTGGTTAGTAATGGTTATGATGTAAGTATGATTGCAAGTAATGAGAATGAGGCAAAACTGGGTAGGGGTGTCCCTGCCTATGTCTATATTGGCAATTCAAGGAATGAATCCATTCTTAGGAATGCTGGGATCGATGAAAGCGAGGTTGTGGTTCTATCCATGGACGATGAATCCAACCTGGAGGTTGCCAGGATTGCTAAGTCGAGGGGTGTGCCGACAATAATAGCATTGGTTGGTAATAAGGAAAAGTACCTCGATGCGTTTATTGAGTTAGGTGTCTATGCAATACCTATTGTTGATGCTGTACTGTCGAAGATTGCTCATTACTTAAAGTTACCGTTTAAACAATTGCTCTATTCAGATGATAAGGTGCAGGCATATTACGTCGTGATTAGTTCGGAGTCGCCATACATAAATCAGGAGGTGAGGGATGTGGCAAGGAGGTGCGGTGTTGCAATACCACTGATTATAAGGGGTGAGGATGTGATAATTAGTGATGAGGAGCTTAGGATTGAGTCTGGCGATAAATTATTTATTGTTGGTGCCTCGGACTTCGTGGTTAAGTGCGTCGAGAAGATCTATTAAGTAGGTACAGTAATATGCCTATGGATAACCATGACAGCACCACTAACACATACATCGACTTAATTAGGATTATGAGAGCAATTGAGAATGTGTATATGGCGATACCAATAATCGACACAATAGGTATTTCTATCCGTCTTATGACTATGCCAGGCATCCTGAGGTAACGCACTAGGTTAGACTCCTTATTTCTGAATATTATTAGTGCGATCATGGTCATTAAATACACTATAGTCGAAGCTATTGCGTAGGAGTCCGCGATAAGCTCAACACTGCCTGGTATCACGAATAGCATTGCTATTAATGATGAAATTATTATTGCTAAATGGGGCGTTCTATACCTACCATGGACACTACTTAACCTGCCTGGCAATAAGCCATCTTCGCTCATTACGTAGATGCTCCTTGAGAAGTCCACAATACCAGCATTTACAGATATTAGAAGCACTATTGCTATTGATATTGAGATATAGGTAGACAAATACGTATTATGGAGCAAGTACCTTGCCAGGGCACCTATGGGATCACCAACATTGCTGGAAACTGTCGTTAACGCGCCCGATAATATTGTCAATAATGATATTAGCAATGCCACAGTTGTTGATAATACGGAGACGCCAATTATCGCCCTTGGTACCGATATGTAGGGAGTCATGGCCTCCCCCGTTGATTGCGCAATAACATCAATACCCGTGTAACCCCTAAATGAGTATGTTAATCCATGAATTAAATAATCATAATTGAATGATAACCTGGGTATAACAATCCCGTGACTAATTACCAGGTAGTAACCGAATACCAATAATGTCATTATTCCAAGTAAATCAATTGTCAGTAGGGTTAGGTTAAAACGTGCGGAGGTCTTTATCCCAAGTATATTTATCACCATTATCATTATTATGACTAGGATTGACAATACAGAGTCCATAGGCCATCGCGAGACAGAGGGAATTATTACGCTGAGGTAATTAATCGTGCCCAGGGCGCCATATGCAATCATTAGTATTTGGTCAAAGCTCAATAACCAACCTGCAATGAAGCCCCAGGTACTACCCAGTTCGCGGTGGATGTAATAATAGGCGCCGCCGGTCCTTGGTATTGAACTTCCAAATTCCGCGTATGCCAGTCCAACGAGCCATAGGGATAGGGATCCTAGGAGCATCGTTATTGGTAGTAAGGGTCCTGAATTAAGTGCGACTATGCCTAGCGTGAAGTAGTAGGTTGATGATACGTCCGAGTACCCAAGAGCCAGTAACTCTAGCGTGCTTAAGTCCCTCTTTAACCATGTAATTCTTTCAGTCATTAGGGTTAAAGCTCACCTGGTTTCAATGGTTTAAAAATAATGAGTGGGGCTTTTTCATGGAAATTTCACGGTGGTTTCTTCAACATACTTTTTAAGTAATATTGCCATGATGCAGTTGGGTGGTTCAAGTGAAGGGTTGGGTTATAGGTGCTATAGTGGTTGTAATAGTAATAATAGGAGTGGTTGCCTATCTAATGCTTGGTGGGCATGGCATAGGCATAATACTTAGCGGAACTACTAACCCAATAAGCCAGGTATACGTCTATTTATCTGATAAACCCGTTAAGGTTGATCACCTATATGTAACAATAAATGAAATTGCCTTTCATAAGGAGGGTGGTGGCAACGATACTTGGGTAACCTGTAGCCTAACGCAAACAACCTTTGATCTGGTGCAGCTAGTTAATACTAGTCAACTCGTTGCTCAGTGTTCGTTGACTAATGGTACGTACAACATAATACGATTATACGTTACTAGCGTCCAAGCATATGTTAACGGGCAGGTCTATAACTGCACGTTACCGAGTGGTAAGTTCGAAATACCCCTTGAACCAAGTCCTATAGTCGTTAATGGTACTAACTATGATGTTAGTATCGATTTTGGCGCGGTGAATAATGTTGCCATCACTGGTAATGGTAAGTGTGTAGTAATACCGGTAATTCACGCATCAACTGAGAAGCATTCGTAAAATCTCTCCACAACCATCAAAATCATTCAAAATCATTATCGCATTTTACTAAAGGTTGCAATAAGGTTGCCGTTTAGTTGCCTGTGCGCCTTTACGATATGGTTAAAGACTGTTGCAGAGCAAACTCTCTTGATGTATAGGAAGAGACCAAGGACTAGGGTTGAGATATACTCGGATATAATACTGTCCCTCGATAAGATGGGTAATTGCGATAGGTTAAGTAGGCTTGCCTTGATGGTTGGTGTGCCCTACGATAGGTTAATACGTTACTTAAATGAACTGAAGAACCTAGGTCTGATTAGGTGGGAGCCATACTCAGGGGTTTACCTTACTAAGAAGGGTTTGGAGGCACTAATCAATGCCCAAGGTAATAGGGATAACTTAGTCCTTATTCTTACTGAGCTTGTCCAGGGTGTTAAGACCACTATGTAAAATCAAAACATTAGTAACACCAGCCCTCCTTCTTTCAATAATTCCCTTAGCCTCAAGTCTCTTCACAAGTCTTGACACTTGATACTTACTTAGCCCTAACTCACGCCCTAATTCCGCCTGGGTCATCATACCACCCCTCTTACGTATTGATTGCAAGGCCTTTCTTTCTAAACTTGATAGTGCAATACTGCTTATGGCATCGATACTATTGTCGTGGTTATCAATATTCACCATTAAATTACCTTGATACCTCACATTATCCCTATATTTACTGTTTAATACTAGTGAGGAGTAAATAAGTATTGAGGCTATGGATGATAATATAGCCGTTAATATAATGCTCATTATTATATCATACGCCAATACAGGGCTTGTGAATGGTTGTATCGACCCGATTACCTTTAATGCACCATCAGGGCCAACAGCCACTATAGGTACTTTAAGGCTTAGGAACAAGCTATCGTATAACTTAATTATTAGATATATTGATAATCCCATAAGCGCCATACCAATCCACAGTTTATAATTCCTCATGGTTGTCCACTCAGTCATATCAATATCACTATTAATAATTTCATGAAGGTACTTAAATTTTCTCCTCTTAATAGATAACCTCCTCCCCGCCCTTTAAGAGATGGAGTTTCTACCTTGGGGTCTTGGGTGTTAGTCCCTGATGGGGCTTAATGGTTTCACACCGTTAATCGTTACATGATGACCCAATATTCTACGCCTTAGTCTCACTTCGACGTACTTAAAGCCTCACCTTTTAGGGTTGGGGTGAATCGTCTTTAAATATTATCATGCATATCTTTCTTTTTCTCTTAATTCCTTTGGTTTTTCGTTATTTCCCACGTATATTGCAGTGCTGGCACTAGCTTTGATGAAAACCTTAATGGGTTTAATTAGAATTGCACCAATGAGCATTGCAAGGAAGATCGATTAGATGGTAAGGATTATTTTACCCTACATTATTAGTCTCTCAGTGAATGTATTCATAGTATCCACAATGAGTGATTCAGGAAAGACAGTGATAGTTAGTGCATTATTAAGGATTCTCAGCACCAGGGGTTTTCACGTATCACCATTTAAAGCCCAGAACATGTCGCTCAATAGCTACCCATCTATTGAAGGCGGTGAAATAGCGCTGGCTCAGGCCATGCAGGCCTATGTAGCTGGTGTAAAACCCAGTATTTACCATAACCCAGTCCTAATAAAACCCATGTCGAGTACCAAGGCAGAGTATATAATACTTGGTAAATCAAGGGCTCAATTGCTCTTTAATGAGTACCTCAATAATGGTGCGATTCGACGTCTCGCAATTAACGCTGTTAAGGCGAGTATACGTAAGTTGACCGAGGATTTTGACTTAGTGATTGGTGAGGGTGCTGGATCAGCCTATGAACCTAACCTGGTTAGTAGGGATATAGCCAATTTCAGACCTGCCGAGTGGCTTAGGGCCAACGTATTTGTTGTCCTAGACATTGATAGGGGTGGTTCATTCATTCAAGGCCTTGGCTTAATGAGTTCATTACCACCAAGGTGGAGGAAACTGGTTAAGGGCTTTATCATTAATAAGTTCAGGGGGGATGAGAAATTACTGGGTACAGCTATAAAGTGGCTTGAGAAGAAGACGGGTAAGCCTGTCCTTGGGGTTTTGCCTTATGTTGATGATTTATGGTTATGGCCTGAGGACTCCATGGATCTAAGACCGATTGGTAACGGGCCACTGGATATTGCGTTGATTGCCTATCCATACGTTTCAAATTTCAATGATATTTACTCATTAATTCTTGAGGATGACGTCACTGTCAGGATTGTTAGAAGCCCTAGGGAATTAGGTGAGCCTCACCTCATTATATTACCTGGCTCTAAGAATGTGGTTGCGAGCCTTGAGTGGATGAGGAGGGTTGGCTTGGATAAGGCATTAATGAAGTTCAAGGGTTCAGCCGTTATTTTAGGTATATGTGGTGGTTTTCAGGCCATGGGCAAGGTACTGAGTGATCCATATGGGCTTGAGGCTGGTATTCCTGGTAATTATGATGGGCTTGGTCTCATTAATGTTAATACAATCTATGGCGCTGATAAGATAGTATCATTGTCAAGAGCAGTTGGTCTGAGGGGTGAGATAGAGGGTGTCGAGATCAGTGGTTATGAAATACATAGAGGTGTTCCTCAATATGTAGGTGATGATCCATTAATAGTAATAAGGGAGAGGAACGGGAGAGATGTAGAGCAAAAAGATGGGGTATTTAGGGAGGAGGATTTAATGATTGGAATAACGCTGCATGATTCGTTAGGTGATCCGATCTTTAGGAACTTTGTGCTTAATATGGCCAGGGAGGTTGCTGGATTACCTAAACGTAATTCACTTGAATTATCGAGTATTGAATTATTGTTGAGACAAATTGACAAATTTTCCTCGATAATTAAGAATACATTAGATATAGATTCTATGATTAATGATGGGTAATACGTTGATATTTATGCGGTAATTATTGTTATTTTTTAGGGCATGTTTAAAAGCGATTTAGTTCTGGGGATTGCTATATGGAGAAGTGGCCTGAAAGGAAGGAGCCTTACTTCCACCCTGCCGTTCTGGAATTTGAGAAGTTTGTTAATGATCAGGGAAAGTACTTGGAATTCCTTAGGGAGTGGCTCGTGCGCTCATGGAGGTGGGCTAGAGAGGATAAGTATAAACTCGTCTTCAAGGTTCAGGCCGAAATAATTGATGCCCTAAGGGACTTCCTCAATTCGAGAGGTTTTACTGAGGTCCTGGCACCAATAATTGGCCCAGTAACTGACCCAGGGATTAGAGGCGCTAAGCAGGCCACCGTGGACTTCTACGGCATGGAGTACAAGGTAATGTCGAGCGCCATACTCTATAAGCAATACATGGCTGCTTCGCTCGGTAAAATCTACTTCCTAAGCCCAAACATTAGGTTTGAACCCAATGACAGTGTATTCACCGGTAGGCACCTAGTCGAGTTTTACCAATTGGACCTCGAGGTTTATGGCGCCACTTACGACCAAGTGATTGACCTTGCCGAGGACATGATAATATACGTTATTAAGAGAGTTAAGGATAACTACGGTAAAGAACTCGAGATAAGACTCAATAGGCAACTTCCAGACTTCAAAAAGCCATTTAAGAGGTATACGCATAAGGAGGCTGTGGAACTTGTTAATGAGCTGGGCTGTAAGAACCCACCAAATACTGAGATAAGGTGGGAATGCGAGAAATTCCTTTCGGCTTATCATGAAAATCCGCTCTTTATTATTGACTATCCAAAGGGAGCTAGGGGTTTTTATGACAGAGAAGATCCACAGAGACCCGGCATACTCAGGGACTTCGACATGCTTTATCCAGAGGGCTTCGGCGAGGCAATTAGTGGTGCTGAGCGTGAATATGAACCCATAAAGGTCATTGCCAGGATGAGGGAGGGTGGCGAGGACCCAAATAAATATAGGTGGTATCTAGAAATGCTTAGGGAGTCATACCCATTAAAGACCGCTGGATTTGGTATAGGCATAGAGAGACTTACTAGGTACGTGTGTGGCTTGAGAGCTGTTTGGGAAGCTAGGCCGTATCCTAAGGTTGCTGCAATTGGCCCAGCACCATAATTGCCGAGTTAATCTCACTATTCTAAATATACACAATGTTCTCGCATGAATGAGGCGGCGTAATGCTTTATAAACTAAGTAATTCCTGTGGATTAATGCAGGAACTCACCTTCACAACATCTGTGGTTGGTAGCTTCCCAAGGCCTAGGTGGCTAATCGAGGCCTTTGATAGGTATAATAAAGGTGAAGTCAGTAAGGAGGAACTTGATGAATACTTGGATGATGCTGTTAAGTTGACCGTTAAGGAGGAGGAGTTGGCAGGACTCGATGTATTAACCGATGGAGAGCAGAGAAGGACTAGCTTCGTGGCGTTTGTTGGTCAGAAAATACCTGGATTTAGGTTGATTTACGTGACTGATATTAATCCAAGGGCAATAGAAATAATGAAGCAATACAAGGCACAACTAACCTACTGGAGGGCAGTTGCTGTTGAACAAATAAGGGATTCAGTAATAGCTCTTGACGAATTCAAATTCACTAGGTCCGTCACTGATAGGAGAATCAAGATCACATTACCAAGTCCATACCTAATCATGTGGGAGACCTGGGATGCCAAATACTCAAGGCAGGTATACCCACAACCTGAGGATTTAGCCCAGGACTACATTAAGGTGCTTAGGCAAGAGATCATTAGGCTTAGGGATGCTGGTGTGGACTTCATACAACTTGATGAACCAATGCTTGGCGACTTAACGGAAGCAAAGGAGAATGAACCTGATAGGTATAGGAAAGTTATTGAGGCAATACATGGGCAGAAGTACAGGGGTTTCAAGAACGAGCTTTACCTAGCCAGGGACTTAGTGAATGAGACTGTCAAGGGAATTGATGGCGTAAGGATTGGGATGCATATGGATAGGTGGCCAAACCCGGACTCGCCATTCTATGGTATAGGCTTTGAGAGATTAGCACCCGAGGTTTATGATATAAAGGTTAGGCAGTACGTGCTTGAGTATGCAAGTCCAGGTAGTGGTGACCCAGCAGTATTTGCTAAGGATTTACCCAGTGATAAGGAGCTTGGGCTTGGCGTTATTGATGTTAGGAATCCACAGGTTGAGGATCCACAAATCGTCGTTCAAAGGGCTGAGAGGGTTGTGAAAGTTCTTGACCCAAGGAGGATATGGCTGAACCCTGACTGTGGGTTTGCGCCTGGTATGTATAGGAAGTTTGAGAGGAGGATAGCCTTCTCCAAGATACGCTCAATGACCGAGGCAGCAAGAATATTAAGGAAGAAATATGGCGAGAAGTAAGGATCACTTCTATGAATGATGAGTACGGACCGGCTCGATAAAAATGAAGAGTGCTATCCTTGCTGATCAAAACAAACCCTAGGCATGAGTCAGTTAGGATACCCATCGTCACTAATCAGTTCCCAATTCATCATCATTCCGCCCTAATACCACAAGGTCTCTAAGTGGTTTTTACGCTTTAATGCCATTATTGATTAGATGATTATCTCATCTCACTGAGTTTAATGGTGACGTATTCCTTAGAAATATATTAGTGAAAGGTTATTATAGTTATTAGGCGTTGATTCACCGTGACTGGAGCCTTAATAGATATTTTAAACATGACTGGCCAGTTAATAGCAATACTTAACCCAATAGGCGCCATACCAACATTATCCATATACATAATAAACATGGAACAAGAGCAATTAAGGAGGGTCTACCAACTAGTTGGTATCAGCGTACCTTTACTAATGGTGATATTCGCAGTCGGCGGCAGGTACATACTACAGGCCTTCGGCGTTAACCTGGACGCCTTCAGGATTGCCGGCGGCGTATTGCTCATGGGCATTGCCATGGAAACCCTAATGGCCGGCGGTCCCAGAGCTGTTGGTGCCGTTAAGGAGCCCGAGGAATTCGTGCTAGTGCCAATAGTGACACCACTACTCGTTGGTCCAGGTACAATAACCGAGTTAATACTATTCTCGGCACTATACCCAATATACGAGGTCATAATAGCTGCATTAATAAGCTCAGTAGTCACATATGCAGTAATTAGGTTCTCACAACCACTACTCAAGAGACTGGGCAGCAATACGCTTAAGGTACTTGGCAGGTTCATGAGCCTGATAATCGCCGCGCTTGCCATAGGAATGATACTGACCGGTATTACAAATTACATAGAATCATTGCATATTAGTTAAGTTAAGTAATGAAATAAATAAAAACTTCCTGCCTAGCCAATACGTGAATACGACCAGATACCGTCCTCTTATAAATGCTTTTGAACCTAAATGCATTTTTATCCTTAATGAGTGAGCCCGTGCCGATACATGCTGAGGGTATATTCACAATGGGGATCGACGGCGGCGTATGGGAGAACCTCATTTTTGAGTACTTGGATGAGAATCATTACTACAGGGGCTTACTGAGGAATAGGGAGGGATTACTTAATGAGTTGAGGACTGTCATGAGGAATATGCAGGGCTTCCTGGATGAGGAGACTATTAAGATTAATGGTGAGGCTGTTAGGGCTAGGGTTATTGATGTTAGTCTCGGCTTTAGGGGCTCCTTCGATAGGCCCTACCTAGAGTTTTACATATACTTCAAGGGTAATCTGAGGCGTGGCGTTAATAGGTATGAGAATTATTATGAGGAGGAGGTTGCCGAGTATGATTATGAGATTGTCTGGCTCTTCCCGCCGGGTTTTAGGATTATTGAGTATGAATTTGCCGGGGAAGGCTCGGTAATGGGTGGTGGAAACATCCTGAGATTAATCGTGAGAAAAGGCCTTAAAGTTGGTAATTATGAAAGTATTATATTTGAGGTACCTTAAAATTTATAATAAACACTTTCAGGGTTGCTATTGAATGCGTTCCTTATAATTTCCGGTATCATTGTTTGGTTGATACCTACGTCGCTGAATTTCGTAAATCATCGGCACAATGATCACTATTAGGGATAAACACCGCTATCATGATTACACCCTCCTAAAGTTCGATAAGCCCATACCCATTACTTATCCCGGATTTTCAAAGCCTTTTCTGCAAAAAAGCCTAGTGTGAGTGAAATGCTGCATAATTAAGGTAACCTATTTCAAGAAGGTGCCGTGCTAATTCAAGCTCCTTAACTGCCTCTTCACGCATTTCCTTTAACCCTTAACTCTAGAGTAGTTTATATCCTTAAAACGATTTATATCATCATAATCGTGCAATTTTTCATAACGTTAAGTACTTACTCAATTCATCATTGTTTATTATACTTCTTAGTTGTTCGCGATCCTTTATTGGCCTTGCCGCAATTATTTTGTTCAGTATTTCCCTGCTCATGTGAGGGATATACTTAAGGAGTCTCTTTGGCGCCTCATTAACGTTAACTGGGTATGGCACGCCAATCACAGATCTAAAGCCGTGCTCAGACACGACAATGTCAATCCACCTCCCAAGCTCTATCTTGGTGGGTATGTAAATTAGCAGTGGGTATGAACCTACCTGCCTTGCGTACGTCCCATCCCCATAGTGAGTCTCTGTGAATACTCTCCTTAGTATTGTGCCCTTTGGCACAATCCTCCTGAGCATCTCATGGTCGAAGTTCCTCCTAACCCAGTACTTGAAGGCTAGGAAGTACTTCCTGTGAACCCTCAGTAATTGCCTAATCTCATCGGCTTGATTCCACAGCGGTGTCGGTGGTAGCACAAGGACCTGCCTAATGTTAACTCTCCTAACCCAAACATCATCATTAAGCAATCTCCTTAAGAATTCAATGTTTAACCTAAAGGTCTCCTTAGTCTCGCCGGGCAAACCAATGACAAAGTTAATGCCAGGCAGTAGCTCAGGCATTCCATTCCACCCCCTAACCCTACCCAACTCACTAATCGTCCTAACTGCGAAGTAGGCTTCGTCAGGCATCACCTTTAGGTTGTTCAATTTGACAACCCTTGGATCAGCGGTCTCGATACCCATCGCAGCCACGTCACCGGGCGTGTGGTACTTCATCAATACCTTCGTAACTTCAATACTCTCCCTGGGCCAGTGATAAACGGTGCCTGGATTAACATTGTCAATGTGTAGAGTCTCCAATTCGGGCGCCACGTTCCTAATACCAACGAGTAACTCCTCAATAGCCCCTGGGTTAGGCCTTGGGAATTCCAGCTTACCTGTGTCGTGGGCCATGTAAGTGTAGAAGTCGGCCTGCCTACCAAGTCTGAAGTGCCTAACCCCAAGACCATACAATGCCTCAACCTCTGCAATAATGGCCTTCACCTCCCTATACCTAACCGGGCCATACCTAACCGTGGCGCAGAAGGAACAACCACCTGAGATGTACCTTGGGCAGGACTTGTAGGTTTCAAGCTCAATGATTAAGTTCTTACCGTAATTGGGATGCTGTGTAATTATACGTGAGCCCAACACTGCAAATTGGTTGATTAATTCATAATCAATGTGCATTAGGGCTGGCGAGACCTTCGATAATTGGTAATTATTTCTTAGTAATTCATAGATTACTAAGTCTACGTCACCCGTAACCACCAAGTCATAATACCCCTGGAACTTACTCCTTGGAATTGCTATTGTACCACCTGCCGAACCATAACCAAACCTAGCCACAGGGCCGCCGAGAATCCTTATGGGTCTGGTAATTACACCTGTGATCTTCTCAATTTCCTCAAGCCTTATTGGTTCACCACCAAGATACTTACCTGGCGTTACGATGCCCGCTATGACAATGAGTACATGGGCTTCATTGGCAATCTTAACGAAATTAACCCAATCATTTCTAACCTGGTCAATAGTGAAGTACTTAACATCAATAGACTTATCAACACTCCACACAGCACCAGCAATATAACGTGGATAAACATCTAGGTATGGTGGTACACCAAGTCCAGCTGGTTCATCAGTATACCCATCGAGTATTACCACTCGGTCCATGTCCCTATTGATTTTAATTTAAGGAACCTTTATATTTTTCATTGTATTATCAATAACTTCAACATACTCCAGGTCATTAAATATACCTGCCTGTTCATCAATGACCTGCCTCATGTACTCATCAAATGCTTGGCTCATGTAATTATAAACCTTCTCAACTTTTTCCTTAAATTTCTCATTACTAATTGGGTACACCCTAAGGCCAACCCTACCAAGGGCACTACGTACAATCATCCAGTGAGCAATAACCTCTTTATTATATAACTTAGAGATATCATTCCAACTAAGAAACCTATTATATAGCCAGTAAATCTCTCTCGTGAAATTCTTGGTGATTACGGCAAAGAACCTCTCCTCTCTACTCCTTATGGCTTCCCTACATGTATTAACGTCACTTAAGTACCTACGTAATTCATCATACAACTCCTCGCGGTTACTGTATATGGATATGTTGGTTATCGCCATTGTGAATTCCCTATCTTTAAGGAGGGCATTACAATCCTCATTAACATAAAGCCAAAGTGCTGTAGCCACGCTATCGAGAACACCCCTGAAAAATCTCTCCTCAAGTTCCCTTAAGTCACCCTCGAACACACTGCTTGAGTACTCGCCATCGAGCATTGCCTTAAGTCTCTTGAAGTCGACTATCCCTGCAAATACTAACTCGCCATTAATGAAAATACTCGGTACCGATCTAACTCCTCTCTCCATTGCAGTGTACGGATCCCTAGAGGTATCTATTATCTTAACAATATCTAGGTAATTCCACTGCTTCAGTAATCTAATTAATGTATGGCATGTTGAGCAGGTTGGGTGTATGAAGATCTCTATGTTTGTTTTGTTCACGGCATCGCGGTTAATAGCAACTTATTTTTAAGGGAATCGCGATTGCCATTAAATCCTTCACCCTGTGGCATTAATACCCAGTGAGTTGAGTAGTGTTGTTGCATTATTACTTAGGTAAACCCCATCCTGAATACTAGTCACCTGTAATGTTTGCGTAAGGTTTAATGGTGCTGAATAACCACTAACACTTAGTGTTGTGAATACACTCAGCTTTATTAGAAGTGGTACTCCATCCTGCGTCATGCATATCTCACTTGTAACATTTACAGGGACTGAACCAAGTCCCGCCTGGACGGCACTGGGCATTACACTTCCCAGTGTTGTGACATTCCTTGAAGCATAACAATATGCACTATACCCAAGTATTTTCTGGGTACCAATTAATGTGAATGATGATGAATTAACTATGGGGAGTGCTAGGTATACTAAATTGAATGTCTGATTTGCAGGAAAACAACCAGCGTACATGGGTTCGGCTACACACTGCACCATCGTTCCATTACTTAATTGCGTAGTTACTATGTAAAGGCTCATTTGAGGAGAGCTCGTGGTCGTAACAACTATGTACCTATCCATAGGTCCTCTCTGGCTATATAAGAAGAGGTATTCTTCAGTACTTACCTGCCCAGCTATATTTGAATAAACATAATAATTATAATTAGCTGTGTATGTATTATTATTGGTATAAGCAAATAATTCGTTAAAGCTAGGACCTGTTGGTTTATAAATTATATGCGGGACAAAGACTAAAATCAGGACTACTATTACCACTACCACTATCGCTGTTATTAATACGTACCTTAAATTCATAATACATTACCGAGGATTTCACGCCAACCTATTAATAAATGTTTACCTACACGGCATTAAAACTTACACTGTACCCAGTAGTATGTACATAAGCAAAAACTATTATAACGTTAAACCATTAATGATTTAGTGGCCGACATATTTTATGACATTTATTATAAACGATTAATGGAATTGAATGAGAACCACAGTCTAAGAAGAATTAATACAATGCATGGTGTATTAAGTAAAATTATTGATGCCAGCGATATTAGGGATTTATGGAAATCACTCCCCACCTTCTCTAGGCATGATAATAATAAGGCAGTGGCTATTGATGGAGGCGTTAGGGAACTTGAACTTAGGGATGGAAGTGCCATAATAATCGCTAGGGCTATTGCAGTTAATAATATTGGTGAGCAACCAATTAAGGATGTGATTGTTGATTGGATACCCGTATTTACACCCGTTATTAAGTGGGTATTATTGTCGTATATAGAGAGCGAGGTTGCACTGAGGACCATTGAGAGAGGTAAATATGACTTCCTGCTGTTAGATGGTAGTTTATATGCTAAGATTACAGCGTTAATCCACGAGTTAATATTAACGAAGGGTTTCTTAGATCTTTATTACATTCCTGAGGTTATAAGGGCATTGGAAAGCCTATATAATGTTCTTGAGAGAGCTAGGGAGTTAGGAGTTAATGTAATCTTTGTGGCTAAGGATTCTAAGTTAAAGATATTTAAGGACTACATACTATTTAAGGCACTTAAGGAGTTAATACTCAGTGACGTGCCCTTTGTTAATGTCAGTAAGGAACTCCTTGATATACTCAATAGGGGTATTGATTGGTATAGTATTGTTTGGATCAGGAATTATAGAAATAAGCTAATCTCATTGGCAAAGAATTACAATGGAACACACAGAGACTTAATTAGAATTGGCATTAGAATGGCACTGAGTCAATCAATATCTGATATTATGCTTCTAGAGGAGTTAGTTAGAATGCGGGGCATTAGGGCAGGTATGACCAGGAAACTACTAATAGGCGCAATGGACGCGTATCTAAACCATAAATCATTAACACAAATAGATAACCTATTAAAATTCATTAAGGATAGAATTGAAGACAGTGCTGGATTAAGAACCGTTGATGACTATGATAATCTAAATATTGATGAAGAACTAAATAAAGTTAGGAAGGTATTAATTAATTTTCCAAGAATAATCATGCTATACATAAAATTTAATGAAAGTGATACTCCAATATCAGTGGAAATACCTTACTATGACTGGCCAATGTTTAATCAAGGAGTTCCCTGGAAACTATTCTATGATAAAATTGATATTAGTAATCACCTAGGACTACTTATGAGCATGTACAAGGACCCCATTCATTATAATAAATTACTCTGGCTTGCCCATGAATATGCCAATTTTGGTGAGGATCAATTTCTCGAGTATGCAATGACTGCGGTGAGTAAGTTAAGAATACAGACCAAGAGAAGATTCGGTATGGCCTTCAACATCAACCTAAATCCCCAACCTGAGGATTTCCAAGAATGACCCAGTTAGAAGTGCACTATATACCTGACTATTCCCCGATAACCAGCAAGTCTCACAATGTCTACTTCTACGTAACTTACATACTTAAAGGCGATTATTTTTAGGAAATTCTTAATACCATTAACATGAATGTATGCCGAGAATATAACGTTACCCTTACTCTCCATTGAGGTACCATCAACCTCATTATTAAGTAAGTCGGGTAGTTCAAGTTCGTTGTATTGCCATGGCTCTGAATCAAGCCTTATGGCGTATAATTTTTCAATTGTTTTTCTTCCAAGCTTTAATTCATTTATTTTATTTATGATAACCTTTTCCTCAACATTAAGGGGTAAGGATAAGTATGTTAATTCTTCATTAACAAAGAATTTATGTGGAGGCACTTTAAACGAATTAATCTCTATGTCATCAATAATCTCCTTAACTTTCACAGACTGTCTTAAGTATTCAGGAATTGAAGATGACATTACCCTCAAAATGATGGCTAAATAAGCAAGTTAAAAAAGCTATCTTATTACGATCCCTCTACAAACAATGGTCTAATTAATGTAACCTCCACCTCATCACCCTCATCAAACCCCTCCCTATTCTCAGGAACAATGAGAATACCATTACCCCTGACCAACGTACTCAGTACCCCACTACCTGTTAATGCAAGTGGATCCACATACACCTTACCATCTCTTCCCAAGTAAACCCTAACCCTCACAAATGACCTAGTATTAACTGGCGTTGATACCCTCCTGGTTAGAATGCCCCTGACAATGGGCCTTGGATCATCAGTAGCCCCCATCATATGAAGTAGTATAGGCCTTACAAGCACATCAAAACCTGTTGCGGCTGCAACAGGAAAACCACTAAGCATAAAGATAGGTTTTCCATTAACCACTGCTATGCTGTTTGGCTTTCCAGGCCTAATTGAAAGCCCGTGATTAATATACTCAGGTTTTAGTCTCATTACGGCTTTTATTGTATAATCAACCTTACCCACCGAAACACCGCCCGTTGTAATTACTGCATCATAATCCCTGAGAGCATTATCTATGGTTTCGGCTATCCTCTCCTCATAATCACCAACAATGCCTAGGTAAACTGGTTCGCAACCAAGAGACTTGAGCAAACCCTCAATTACAAACCTTGAACTATTAACTACCCGGCCAGGTGGCGGTCCCTTACTTAACACATCAGTTACTTCCACAAGCTCATTACCCGTACTTATTATTGCAACTCTTGGTGAGAATACCTTAACCCTATAAATACCCATTGACGCTAATACACCTAAATCCCAAGGCAATATTTTCATGCCTTTCCTATACATTACCTCATTGGCCTTAACGTCCTCACCCCTCCTTGATACATTACCCATGGGTGGTACAGGTCTTAAAACCTCAACATAATCCCCTGCCCTGCGTGTATCTTCATACATAACCACTGCATCAGCATTAATAGGTAATGGAGCGCCAGTGCTTATTTCCACGGCCTCACCTGGATTTAATGAGTATTTGCTTGGATCATCACCAACCGACATAAACCCTATCACCCTCAGCGTTATTGGATTTGTTGATGATGCCCCAAAGGTATCTACGCTCCTTACTGCATAACCATCAACTGCCGACCTATTGAATCCAGGTACATCAAATTTAGCCACTGCATCCTCAGCCAAGTACTTATTAAGTGCTTCAGTTATTGTAGAATCAACGACTCTAGGCACGTGCTTAATATATTTAATAGCCTCATTGAGTACTTGATCCACGATCTTTGTCTCCTTAAAGCCCATGCTAATTAAACCCAATGCATAGGCGCCATTTAACTTTAATCAGACTATTAAAATGACTTAAAAATAAGGTAATTACAATAAGTACGTGAGCTCTAACTACCTAAAAACACCACCTAGGATTAAGGTTCTTGAGGCCCTTGGAGCCCTTGCTGATGGTAGGGTTGAGGAAGTTAATGAGAAGGAGGCATTGGTTAGGTCGTCAGATGGTACGAGAACATATAAGGTCTATGTGGATATTTCTAGGAGGGAGGTCGACAGTACGGACAATGGTACTATATATAGGGGTTATGTTGGTTATCCAATAATATCATTTTTAATGACTAAGAGGTTACTACCGATTAATGAGAAATTGATGCAGTCCCTAAGGGGCATTCCCTGGAAAAAACTGAATGAGGAATATAAGAACTATGCAAAGGTTATGGAGGTAATAATTAAGGATAGAGAATTGAATGAAACCGAGGTAAATAAATACATTGATCAAGTACTATCGGTATTAAGGCGTATGAACCTAAAACGAGTACAGAAGTATCATGAAGTTGCTGAAGAGTAATTTTTAGAACCAAAACTTGCATTAAGTAATTCATGATTTATCCTAATTAATTAGAGAATTACGGCCTAAGCATCACTCCTGTACGAATGACTTAAATGGGCATTTATTATTAAATTCACATACGGCGCATTTACCAAGTGATGGTGAGGCCTTGGGTTCTCTACGCATCAGCCAATAATCCAATGCCCATTTAAGGTGAACCTCTATTGATCTATCAAACTCATTAATGTAGACTATGAAATCCCTAAACCTAACCTTAGCAGGAAATTCCACAGAATTCATTAAATACTTAACTGCCATAGAGAGAATATTCCTACGTAACTTCTCGGTGATGTTAATATCACGCTTAGTCTTTATCACAATAACCAATGGATCCTTACCTAATCCCATTTTATTTATTAGATATGCATATAATTGTGCCTGTACATACTCGTTATCGAATAATCTATCCAACCACTTATTACTTGTCTTTAATTCAATAACAGCCTTGGCTATTCCACCCATAAATACCACAGCGTCGGGTATACCCAATACAGTAATACCACTTATATTTGCTATTAACGGTAATGTGGCTATTACAATCTCACTGCTCTTAACAACATTGAGAAACTCCTCTGTACTCACTCTCCTTCCCTTAAATACCTCATCGTGGATTATTATTCCCATTTCCATGGATGGTGTTTGCACCCTACCTTCAACGACTGATAAATGCAATTTGTATTCACAATATAGCTGTTGGGCTATTTCAGAAACAGTTACGTAATCCCTACTGAATCTAATCATTGAATTACCTACCAAGACAATGTTTGATTAATACCTAGTCATTAATAAGGATAATGAATTAATTTTAATTTCATTAATCCTTAACGGCTATAGCAGATATCTCTATCAAGGCGCCACCAGGTAAGTTACTCACCTCAACAGTAATGCGCGCAGGTGGATTCTCCTTAAAGTACCTTGAATAAACCTCATTAAATTCCGAGAACCTGCTCAGATCCTTAAGTGCCACGAATACCCAAGCCACGTCAACCAAGGAATAACCTGCAGCCTCAAGGATAGCCTTAATATTCTCGAGAACCCTCTCAGTCTGTTCCTTAACGCTACCCTTAACCAACTGCCCAGTTGATGGGTCAATGGGTATCTGCCCACTAATGAATAGAGTATTACCAACACGCACAGCCTGTGAATATGGGCCTATTGGTTTAGGTGCCTTATCGGTAAATATTGTTGTTCTTGGCATGGCAATTCACAATAATTCACTTTTCTTTAAAGCATTATGGTTTCTCAACCCTAAAGCTAAATCCAAGTTCCTTAAGTTTATTCATAACTTTATCAAGGGCATTCTCCTCGGGCGGTAATTCCACTATAAACGACACCATGGCATAGCCCGGCGTTATTGTTGGGTCATACCTCTCATGAAATATATCGAGAATATTAACGCCTAAATCACCTAACACAGATGTTACCTTACCAAGCATGCCAGGTCTATCTGGTAATAAGCCGCTTATCTTCACAATCCTTCCCTCTAGGGCCAGGGCCTTACTTATTACTCTAAATAACATATTCATATCTATATTACCACCACTAACCACAGCTACCACATTACCACTAACCTTAACCTTACCGCTCATCAACGCAGCAACGGCAACCGCACCTGCACCTTCAGCAATTACCTTAACGCTCTCCGCTATTGTTAATATGGCCTTGGCAATTTCAAGATCGTTAACCAACACTATATCATCAAGCAACTCACTCATTAGTTTAAACGTTAAATCACCAATCTTCTTAACGGCTATACCATCCGCTATCGTGTCTACCCTCTCTATCGTAATTATCCTACCACTCTTTAAGCTTAAATATGCTCCTGGAGCGCCATCTGATTGAACACCAATAACCTTAGTTCTGGGGCTTACTGTCTTTATTACAGAGGCTATCCCTGATATTAGCCCACCACCACCGACGGGTACTATTACGTAATCGACATCCTTAAGATCCTCGAGTATCTCAAAGCCTATTGTGCCTTGCCCAGCTATCACGTCAGGATCGTTGTATGCATGGACGTAATACGCACCCAAATCCCTAGCCAATTTAGTTGCGTATTCCTCAGCCTCGCTGTAGGATTCACCGTGAAGGACAACGTCGGCTCCGTACCTCTTCGCCCTTGATATCTTTATCCATGGCGTGTACTGGGGCATTACCACCGTGGCCTTTATACCCATTAGGCTTGCTGAGTAGGCTACGCCCTGCGCGTGATTACCTGCTGAGGCTGTAACGACGTGGTTTATACTCATTCTCTTGACCGCATTACTAATCGCAAAGTAAGCACCCCTAACCTTGAATGAGCCAGTTTTTTGGAGAGACTCGAGCTTCAACCATACATTGGTACCAGCAATATTACTGATAGTCTCGGACCTTATTAAGGGTGTCCTATGTATTAAACCCCTTGATTGAGCATCCTTAATCAGCTTTAGTGCATCTAATGATCGTTCATAGATCTCGCGTGGTGTAGTCATAACATGTTGATACGTATTGCGTAGTATTAAGCCTTACTCAGGAACCATCCTAACCTAATAATTTAAATTATGCGATATGCCAGAGTTGGCGTCATGGTTAAGATAAGTAATGAAGTACTAAGGAGAATTGTATTTACGAATTTAGGCGTTAAGGATGATGATGTAATCGTCGGCCCTAAGGTAGGTGAGGATGCCGCAATTATCAGGATTAGCGACAAATACTTGGCAATGCATACGGACCCAATAACCGGCGCTATTGAGAGGATTGGTTGGTTTGCAATAAATATAGTAGCTAATGATATAGCCGTTAGAGGTATTAGGCCGAGGTGGTTTTTATTAACATTGCTATTGCCCACAGACATTGATGAGGATGGTATTAGGAAGATAATGACGGACGTAAATACCGCACTCATGGAATTAGGAGGTTCGCTTGTTGGTGGTCATACAGAGTATGCTCCAGGTCTTGATAGAGTTATTGCATCAACCACAGCCATTGGCGTTGGGGATCGCTACATAACCACGTCTGGCGCCCAGGTAGGTGATTTAATCCTTGTAACGAAGTACGTAGCTATGGAAGGCACGGCAATACTGGCTAGCGACTTTACTAATGAGCTAATTAGGAGGGGTGTACCTAAGGATGTTCTTGATAGGGCCAAGGACCTTATTTGGAATATTAGTGTTGTTAAGGAAGCACTCGAGCTAGCCGATGTTGCTAATGCAATGCACGATCCAACCGAGGGTGGGTTATTACAGGGTCTTCTTGAGATTGCCGAGGCTAGTGGTGTTAGGTTAAGGATAAATGTTGATGGGATACCCATACTTCCAGAAACGCGGTATTTATTTAATACGTTGGGTCTCGACCCACTTAAGTCACTAAGTTCAGGCATGCTAGTGGCTACAATACCCAGGAGTGTGGTTAATGCCGTGGACTATAAGTTACGGAGACTTGGTATTAATTACTCAATCATTGGTGAGGTTGTTAAGGGCGAGCCAGGTGTTGATTTGGTTAAGGATGGTGAAGTACTTGGTAATGTTAGCGGCTTTATTGAGGATGAGGTTATGAAGCTCTGGCACGAGAAGTACTAGCGTACATGTTAGGTTTTGTATTTAAATGGGATGAATTAATTGGGATGTGATGGAGGTAGTGGCACCACCGAATTGGGATGTTGCTATAACTAGGGCTAAGTCTTCGAATATACCTGCCGTTTTTGAAATACTTAAGAGACATCCGTATCTTCTTGATTTAGCTAAGGAATTGAGAAAGGCTAGGGAGGAGGTCATTAAAAACCTTGATTACTACATAGACCTCACTAAGAAGTCCGTAGAACGAATAGGAGGTAGGTTCTATCTTGCTGAGACTGCTAATGAAGCTAAGGATATTGTCGGCAAGATTGTCGGCAATGGCAAAGTCATAGTCATGAGTAAGAACAATGTAGCCTCGGAGACCGGATTAAGACCGTACCTCGAAAATCTAGGTAACGAGGTCTGGGAGACGGATCTTGGCGAATTCTTGATACAAATTGCTAATGAGGAACCGAGTCACATACTAGCACCTGCGCTTCACATGACCAAGGAGAGGATAGCCCAGGTGATGAAGGAAAAGCTCGGTATTGATGTACCGCCAGACCCAGTGGCTATTGCGCAGCGAGCCAGGGAATTCCTAAGGGATAAATTCCTTAAGGCCAATGTGGGAATTACGGGCGCCAATGCCATAGCTGCCGATACAGGTGCGGTGTTATTGGTTGAGAATGAGGGAAACATTAGGATGACCAGTGTGGTACCCACCGTACATATTGTTTACGATGGTGTTGAAAAGATAGTACCAACATTATACCACGCTATGATTGAAACACTAATACAGGCGGCCTACGCTGGGCTTTACCCACCTACGTACGTCAACTTAACGGCTGGACCAAGTAGTACAGCTGACGTTGAGATGTATAGGGTATCACCAGCCCAAGGCCCTAAGGAGTTCCACATGGTGCTTATTGATAATGGTAGAAGAAAAGCCGCCAAGGATCCCATTCTATGGGAAATATTACTATGTATCAGGTGTGGTAGGTGCAGTATGCATTGCCCAACATATTGGGCTGTTGGTCCAAGGTTTGGTAAACCACCATATACAGGTCCTATGGGTATACCATGGACGGCCGTAACCAGAGGAATAATGGAGGCAGGGCCGGCCGCCATGTTATGTACACACTCTGGAAATTGTAAGGAGGTCTGCCCTATGGGTATTGATTTACCTAAGTTAATACTCCATGTTAAGGAGGAGTATCTAAAGCAATTGAAAATTAAGTAAGTAAAACGAAAAAGTGCTGTTGAAGGTTAAATCTACATCAATAATGCTATTATTATTAGGATCACCAATATTGCGATTGCCAACGTAACGAGCAGCATCTCTAAATACGTTCTTAAATAACCCCTTTGTATTGACCTAATATACCTAGACAACGCATTAAATGCGTCTGGTATCAGGAAGTTGAATAATATATCGAAACCCTTATAGATGTAAAACGCGGCCAATGTCAAAGCGAGCCCAAAACCTGCCAAGACGACGTCCATGAAGGTCTGTATGTAATACCTCCTTTCGAATATCCTAGTTATTAATCCCAAATTACCAACCCTAGGCTTTATTAGGGCTATTATGAAGATTATCCATAACACAATACCCACAGCGATGACTATAGGATCAACACCTGCACTTATGAATATAGCTGGCTGTAACACGAAGGGTATCGCTAATGAGGCGAGCGCTGCCGTTCCTGTAATTATGTAGGCCGCAACCATAAGTGGGTACTTGCCATGCTCCTCATGTGTGTGCGGTCTCTCACCCTTTATGAAATTAAGTGAAACAAATCTTGATAAGAACGCCACATAGGCTAGGCTGGCCAACAACATGAGTATGTACGCGCCATAACCGACAACAGAAACAGTTTCTGTGGCGACCTCGTCCATCGCAGCATGAATCCAATAGCCAGCTAATGGAGGTACACCACCGAGGGATATGGCGGCGGCCAATGCTGCGTAGAATGCAGCCTTCATTCTCTTACCGAACTCCCAATCACCCATGTTAAACCTGGTGTGGGTTACATGTATTAAGTGACCACTGACTAGGAATAATGTGGCTTTAGCAAGTGCGTGAATTATTAAGTATGAGAATGCCACAAGCACGGCCAGCGGTACTACGTACATACCCACCGTGAGCGTCTGGGGTATAAATGGCGTTAACGCTGTTACACCCATCATAAAACCTAGGGAGGACATAGTCGATCCTGCCAAGATAACCTTCCTCTCATCAATCATCGTGGCAAACAACGCCCCCAACAATGCCGTTAATAGCCCTATATACACGGTTGTTAAATAAACAATCTCAACACCTGCACTCGTTAATGCGCCAGCCATGTACAACGACTCCGTCAGCCTCATGAATATGTAGACACCGGCCGCAACCATAGTCGCTGAGTGTAGTAATGCTGAGACCGAGGTAGGGCCCGTCATTGCCGTGAGTAACCAATCATTAAACGGAACCTGGGCACTCTTTGTGTATGGACCAAGCATGAATGCCAGTAATAAGGCAACGGTACCACCAACACCAAGTACTGAAATCACATGAGGCCAGTTTATGGCTGAAACACCATTTACAGGGGTCAATATTAGGGAACCACCTAATATGCCTATTGCGGCTATTGCACCTAACATTGGCATATCACCAAACCTTATCGTGGCTATAGCCCTATACGCTGCATAGGATGGCGTGGTCCAGGCCGGTTTATTCAAAATTAGTCTCTCACCAAACCTCCCTACGTATGATAATTCATCATCATCCTTATACCAATGCCCTATGAGAGCCCAGGAACTAAAGCCAAGACCCTCCCATCCAATGAACATGAACAATAAGTCATTAGCATATACCATGAGTAACATGGACGCTGCAAAGAGGTTATAGAAGAACCAGAACCAACCAAGTCTGTAATCATCGGCTAAATAATCAAGGCTATATACTCCTATTATGAAGGCCAACCAAGCAGTTAATAATCCCATGTTCCTGCTGAGAAAGTTAACAATAAACGATACATATATAGTGAAACTACCACTGGGAGTGGGTATGATCATCCAAGGCATGTTATAGGCTATGTTCATCCATGGAAATGCAATTTCTATGTAAGTGGCTATGATTGCGGACACTCCGAGACCAATAACCGCTAGATAAGCTAATGGCTTAGCTTTCCTCGGATCTTGGTTAAATAGCCAATAAATAGTTATGGGTGCAGCAAGTACTATAGGTGATAACAACATTAATCCCATTAATTCACCAAGTAAGGTTTCGAACATGCTCATCACCTCATTATCATACTAATACTCATTAGTACTGAATGCACGAGGTATGTGGATGCTGGTGGGAATAAAAGTATTATCGCGGCTAGACCAAGTACGTATAATGGTATTACGAGTTTAGGATCAACGCTTACCTTATGGTAATTACCCCTAGATTGCCCATAAAACACCTGCTTAAGAGCCCAGAAGCCGTAGTACCCCGTTAACACAAATATGATAGCTAATCCACTGGCTAAACCTATGAATACCCATAATGGATATGAAGGCAGTATAACATTTATTAATCCAAGAAATAGGTAAAACTCGGCAAGCATTGATAATGTTAGTATTCCTGAAAGCGCCATCCAACCGAGTACAGCAGCTGCACCAACCGATGGCATATACGTCTGAAGACCACCCATTTTTTTCATGTCAAATTCCTCATAGTAAACAATTATTGATGCAGCGGTCATGAAGAGTATTGTTTTGCCGAATAAGTGTGATATATAATGCATTGTTAGTCCAAGTATTCCATAAGGACCTAGTGCAAGTCCTATTAATAAGTACGTGGAGTTAGCCGCTGTTGAATATGCAAGCAACCACTTATAGTGGTAACTATGCCTAATCACACCAAGACTTATTATGATCCCACCAACTATTGCATAAACGAGTATTGGTAATCTAAACATGTTTATGAAATATGGAGAGACTAGGTATATCCTAGCTAGTACATAAGCCATTAATCCAACAAGCCCTGATATTAACGCCGCTACTGGAGTTGGATGAGATCCATGAACCCAAGGTATCCATACATGTGGACCAAAGCTTGGTAATTTTATTAATAATCCTATGAACATTAATGCCCACGCTATAACTGATATGCTCTTTATTGTATAGAGATCCATTGTCCCATTCTCTAGACCAACCATAACGGCGCCTATTAGGAATAATGTACTTGCTAACATTCCATATACGAAATAAAGAAGTGCAATCCAGCGTCTTGTCATACCCTGCGTATCATAACCATAGTAATAAATTAGTATGACAGGTGTTATTAATGAAACCTCTAGGGCTATATACATTAACAATAAGTTATATGAATATATCATTAATTCCATACTTGCCGCGCATAAGGTAAAGAGTAGGTAATATACATCGAATTGCTCAGTTAGTTCTAATACATGGAATCTATGCTTCATGTATGGATAAGAAGCTATTTCCAGCGCTATTCCAACAAGCGCTATTGCCAAACCAAATGCATTACTTAAGCCATCACTTATCAAATAGACCATACCTATTGGTCTTGGCAGGGCGCCAAGTGGAATTAAGTAAGCCTTACCAAGTACTAGTAAGTATGATGAGTATATAAATAATGGTATAAAGGATATAGAGGTTATAATCATTGCAACCCTACTGAACCTCTTACCTATTATTCCAGCTATTACTGAAGCCACGAAAGGTAAGGCTAAAGATGCTAATAGTACTGGATCACTTTGCATGAGCATTACTCATCACCTGTCATTGCCTTCTTGATTAATGATACATTTCTGCATTGATACGTCATTAAGTAATACCTTTGCAATTCGGTACTATTCATTAGCATACGTGCCTTAAGGAAAGACCGTATTTTTAAGTACTACCTCTATCATTAATAATCATGGAAAATGAAATAAAACAAAGTAATACGTACATAGCCAATGCAGGTGTTTAGACCATACATTGAGTATAGAAAATCGGCGCAATTCCTGGATAATCTACGGCTTGGTAAACAACGAGTTGAAACCAAGCAGGTCTTGTTGGCAATACTTAGGAGGATGGGCATTATTAATGATGGCAAGCGTGGGTGGGTTAATCATCCCATTGTACTTATGTATTACAATAATGGAAATCCCTATATCGATGACTTAATTAATTATTTCTATGCACTAGTTGATGAGTGGGAGAGTAGAGGATTTAGAAACAGTATTTCCCTGAATGACGTTGAGGTGTATCTTAAGTATGTAAACGGTATCCCTGGCACGCCCATCACGCCTATAATTGCTAGGGAATATCGAAGAGTCTTATTGCTTAAGGATCCATGTTACTACATTGGTAAGTTAAGTAATGATGAGATCCTTGAGCTTGTTTCGACGAGCCCCGTGTATTTTAAGGGCATTAATGAGTGGATTAGGGATGTTTACAATGATTACCTTAAATTTGTTGATGCGCTTAAAAAAGGCATTATAACCTGTAGCTCTATTTTTCCTAAGCGTGATTAATCATCCTTCTCGCCCGTCTCTCATCATAACCCTCAGAACCAACGCGCCCAATCACTAATTACTACCATTTGCATATGCTTATAAGCCCTAACTCAATTTGATTTACTTGCTCAGAGGTTATGGGCTGGATTGAGCTGTTGCAGGGATTGGTTAGGGAGGGATTATCATCAAATCACAGAAGACTTATTGTGCTTGTGGGTACTAATGAGGAAAAAATTGCTAAGTATGCGGCAGAGTCCCTTAGGGTATTCTCATCGCTTGTTAAGGATCCACATGGACTATACATGTACCAACCGGAGTACTCCGATGCCCAGAGAAGGATGGGTAAACTTAAGGACCTTATTGAGGGAATTCCCATAAATATTGATTATAGACCATATAAAGATACTGATAAGCTCCTTGGTATCACTGTCGATTTTGCTGTTCTCGATCTAATGAACGATTTGAAGCCAAATGATGTGGGTAGATTAGGAGGCATCGTTAGGGGTGGCGGTATTTACGTATTCATGGTGCCACCATTGAATGATTGGATAAAGCAATTAACGAAGTTCCAACAAAGCCTTTTGGTTCCTCAATATGGACCTGAACATGTTAGGCACTTCCTAAAGGTAAGGTTCTGGAATAAGCTAATGAGCATGGATAAGGCATTGATAATTGATACCGATAATAATAAGTTAATTAAGGAGCCAGTCCTTGGTGATTCACAGCCCTGGAGGCCAAGGGAGATAGTAATGCCTGAGAGGATGAAGTTTACAAGGACTATATATGAGCTCGCTAAGACCCAAGACCAGGTTGAGACGCTTAGAGCGATGGAGGTACTAATGGAGAGACCTCCAAGGGGTAAGAAGGTCAATGTAGTATTGATTGCTGATAGAGGCAGAGGTAAGTCAGCAGTTATTGGTCTTGCGTTGGCTGCCTTAGCACATAGGCTTAGGAAGATTAAGGGTAGGGTAAGGTTCGCGGTTACGGCAATGAATCCCAGTAATGTCTCTACATTAATGGAGTTCGTAATAAAGGGACTTAAGGCACTAAACTATGATGTGAGCACAAGCTATTGGGGTAATGATGTGGTTTCGGTGAAGGTTGGCATTTCAGTCTTCATAGATTACATAAGGCCTTATGACATGCTTAGTGAGGATGGTAGGGATATTGTTGTGGTTGATGAGGCGGCAATGATACCATTACCCGTGCTTTACGGAATACACGAGAGGTTTAGCAGGGTTATATATGCATCGACAATACATGGTTATGAGGGCGCTGGCAGAGGCTTTAGCCTTAGGTTCCTTAAGTATCTACGTGAGGATAAGAATACGAGGATTATTGAGTATGAGCTTAAGGAACCAATTAGGTATGCACCCAATGACCCAGTGGAACAGTGGTTATTTGATACATTGTTACTTGATGCCGAGCCCGCCAGGATAACTGATGAGGATCAAGAATTGATAAATAGGCATGAATTCAATTACTTAATTCCCGATCTTAAGGAATTCTTCCTATTGAACGAGGAACAACTAAGGCAGTTCTTCGGAATATACGTTCAAGCACATTATAGGAATGAACCGGATGACTTAGGCATGATGATGGATGCGCCTCACCACTTCATAAGAGCGTTATCATTAAGTAATGGCAAGATTGTGGTGTCCGTTGAATTGGCTGAGGAGGGTGGTATAGGTGATGATATGATTGATATGGTTGTGAGAGGATTGAAACTACCTGGAAACATAATACCTGATAGGCTAATCAAGTATTGGGGACTTACGGATTTTGCTAAATTGAAGGGCTGGAGGATAATAAGGATTGCCACGCATCCCGAACTTCAGGATAAGGGTCTAGGCACTGAGATGCTTAAGAGAATTGAGGAAGAGGCTAGGGAGAGAGGTATTGATTGGGTTGGTGTGGGCTTTGGAGTTAACGCCAAATTACTGAATTTCTGGATTAAGAATGGCTACATGCCCGTACACATAAGCCCCGAGAGGAATCCAATAAGTGGTGAGTATAGTGTATTGCTTGTTAAGCCAATAAATGAGAAGACAAGAGACATTATTATCTATGCAAATAAGGAGTTTAGATTAAGACTGCTTAATTCATTGCAGGGTCCATTCCATGATATGGAACCTGACGTAGTCAGGATGCTACTAACTGACTGGGGTCAGGCATTAGATCCTGGTTATACTCCAAGGCTTACTGAGGCTCAGACTAGGCGTTTAGTTGCTTATTCATGGGGTCCAATGACCTACGAGAACACTGCTGATGCAATAACAGAGTTGGTAAAAACGTATTATTTAAGGAGGGGTGTTGATAGTATTAATCTTCCTCAGTTCTATGAGGAGGCGCTAATTTGTAAGGTGTTGCAGGCAAGGCCTTGGAGGGAGTCTGCTAAGGTTCTTAGTATTAGGAAGTCGACATTAATGCTTATGCTTAGGGAGGTAATTAAATTGCTCATTCAATACTATGTAAAGTATGTCGAAATACCGGAGTTTATGATTAGTGTCACTAAGTTACAAAAGAGGAGTAAATAGTCTGGGGGGTTAATTTTAAATTAGGTTAATGTTTATTCAGTGGCATGGCTAAAAATGGCAAGAGAAGAATTGTAATTGAGGTTGATGATAGGCAATATGAAGAGTTAAAGAAACTTAAGCAGTTGTATCATTCAAGGAGTTGGGCCGACCTACTTCTAAGGTGCCTTGATAATTCATTACTCATAGCAGAGATAATAGAGATTCATGATGACGTTAAGGACATAAGTAAGGCCATTAGTGAGATCTCCAGGTTGATTAGGGAAGAGACGTAGTGTTTAACTGTCGTACGAGACTCACCATTAACTCTCACAAGTAAAGAATAAATATAGCCTAATTAATGAGAATCTGAATGTTAGTACTTCTGTTTAACACAATTGAGGACGCAATAAGTAAATTGAATATAATTAAAGAACAATTATTAAACCTAAGGGAACGCTATGGGGCAATTAAGGAGAAGCTGAAAATAAACGCAGAGATTGAGGATAAACTTACAAAACTTGGTTTTCAACCGTCTCACCAAGTAATAACAGTACATGCTATACCTCACACGATGAACATACATATCGCACCACACTCAACATGGTTACTAAGTAAGTTGAATGTAATAGATGATAATATTAACTATGTAGTAAACGAAATTGAAAAGATAAATAAATACTTAAATGGCATTAAGGGTAGGGATGCCTCAGTAATGGTGCTTATTGACTATGCAAATAAAAAGACAAGACTGGTGATAATGCCATGAGCACGAATATAGATATTAGTATTAATGTCGATGAGCTGCACAGGAGGATATTAGAAAATAAGAGGAAGGTTACTGATTATGTTAAGAGACTATCCGATATATACGATAAGATAAATAATGAGACTGATCTACCTGATAGGAGCGAAAAGGTAATTATTGATATACCCAACTCTATTCCAATAATAATATATAAGGAACCATCAAAGGAGGCTTATAGGGAACTATTTTCAAAGGCACTTCAATTTCTTAAGTTAGAATACGCTATTTATGAGACCCTTGAAGGTAGGTTAGGTAAGCTTAAGGGGCATGAATTTAAGGCAATAGTTAGATACTTTGGAGACGTACCATCCTTAGTGGTGATCGAACTTGATAGTACTAAGAAGTGATAGGTTGAAAGATATAGTTTTAAGTCTTGGTAATAGACTTAATGAGATACTCCAGGTTATTAGTGAGATTTATGCGTATAGTCCTGATAATGAATCCATGAATAAAATGATTAGGGAATTGAGGAGTAAATCACCAGCCACATTAGTTAAGGGCAATACCAACGTAACGACCAAGGTTGATGATATTGAGGTGATTTACACATTAACAGCTAATGGCTATAAGGATGCAATAAGAGATGCAATTAATTATTATACGAATGTATTAATGTCTATTAAACAGGCCATGGAATTTACTGAAAAACTTGGCGTGAATGATGATTATGTGATTATAATAGATGATGCATCAATAGATGTGGTAATAGGTTACTCATTGCCCGACATGTCGGAGACATCACTGTTATACTTACCTAACATCAGGGAAACCACTGAAATACCCAGCATTTTAAGTAGTATTGTTGGCTTAACCGCTGATGAGGTTGCTAGGCTCATGAAGATGATTGATGAAATAATTTCATCGATTAGTAATAATTCAAGGAATGTCGAAACTATCGTGAAATTAGATAATATAAACTATCCAGAGCCATTTAGGAAGATTGAAGAAGAGGTGGGTGGATTATCATGATTGTCGAAATTAAGAGATTTGAATCACTAAATGAACTAATTCAAACACTAAAGGGTGAATTGAGTAACTCATATAGATTTATGTATATGCTCAAGCAGAATTGGAATGAAATTTTAGGTGCAGAAAATAATATTGCATTGGCCAGTGAAATTTCTGAAAATATTAAGTTTGTTGACGGTTCCTCAGAAGTATTCTCCTTAAGAATCGTTTATAAGCCAGGTTCTAGTACAAGAAGTAATGTAATAAATGATGTCGCTGGCTATATACAAAGAAGATCTGCAATTATAAAGTCAATTATTGACAGATTAGAGACCCTCAATATTGATAGGAATCGCCCAATAATCACTTTACTTATTGATTCAATACCAATAATGATAATAATACAAAAAGAGAATACTTAGCTCTCCTTATGAAGAGTTACGAACTTTCTAGGTATTCCATCTATATAGAGAACTAGTATCTGCGAATTAATCATATATTGAGAAATCTCTTTATCACGTATTAACTTCTCGACTATATTGTTGAACTCCTCAACATAACCACTCATTAATTGCGCAGTAGTCATTAAATCGGTAGTCACATCCTCAGGCTTCACATATACTATTAATTTATCCTCATTACTCTTAGACCTTGATCTTCTCTGCCTTTGCTTCTTAAATGCAGATTCCTCCTTTAAGGTAAGACCCAGCGATAGGGCTTTATTCTCATACTGCCTAATCCTCGATAGAAATAGGGCCTCCTTACTAATAATCTCTGTACTATCCTTGATGTCTATGAACCTTCTTGATACGCTTATTATGGTGTCGGTCCATCCATCGTAATACTCAATCCAACTACCCAATGCTTCATTAGTTGTTATTCCAAGTCTTAAGTCGTCAATGGATTTAGGAATTATCTTATCTAAGTCCTCGGGCTTAATCCCTGGTTTCTTCTCGCTTTTTTGCTTATTCGTGATCTTTCTAGGCCTCTTAGAGACCGTCTTTTGACCCTGGTTTAGTTTAAATAGTGACCGTACATCAATACTCATATACTTATTTATCAAAATGGACATCCCATAACCTATAACTAAGCCTATTATCGGGATTACTATATATTTGATACTAAGATACTGATTAATTGTTAGGTTTGGTATTATGTACGGTATTAACATTAGTATTATGTAGATACCTAGGAGCGGTATTATGACTGTTAATGGTGGTCTGAGCAGACCTAGGATTAGCATTCCAATCATTATTGCAATGATCAATACAGGTATTAGCATTATCATGGTACCTCACTCAAGGTTAAGGGCTGTGATAGTAATACTCTCTTGGGTATGCCGTTATTAAACTCAAGCAATACGATACCTGCATAATTACTATCATTAAACTCATCCCTTATTTCCTCAAGTAGTGAATTAATTGCATTAATCCTATTATCAAGTTCATCTAATATTCCCTTTATCTCTGTTATTCTTTCTCTCTGTATAATAACGTTATTGTTCCTTATTTCGATGATATCTACGAGCGACTCCTTATTCACTTCCTCCTCTAATATTTTCTTGGCTACTAATAATTTATTCAAGTCTTCATTTAAATATTTAACAAGAGAATTAAGATCTTTAAACCTAAGTAATACTTTCAACCTTGATCACCTTTACCAAGAACTTGATTAAGTATTTTGTCTGGGTTTGTATAATATGTCTGTACGTATGTAGATACGTCCTCAAAGTTCAGTATTTCATTCTCAACCATCCAATTAACAATACTAGCCCTAGTGTCTATTTCCTTGAGAATTTCATAAACATCCTTACCTGTCATATCACTTATCTGCTTAATTAGGACGCTCTTTTCTACATATGAATCGTGAGAGTCAGTTTTTGGATTCCACTTAAATACTGTATTAAATCTTATTTTATCGCCATCTATATAAACCTCACCAACCTCAGTGACTCTCCTCGTTAATCTACCATTAATCTTAACCCTCTTAATCATAACAAAGATGTTCATGGCAGGTATATAAGCCGGTGGTATGTTCATTGGCGGGCTCATGAGCCTATTAACAGCCGCCTCAAAGGACTCCGCGTGCATAGTGGATATGCCGCTATGTCCTGTGTTTACCGCTTGAAATAGAACATAAGCCTCCTCACCCCTTATCTCACCAACTATTAAGTAATCAGGTCTCATCCTAAGCGTTGCCTTAACTAAGTCAAATAATGTAATCTCATTTATCTTCTCAGAACCATAGCTTTGCCTTGTAACGAGCCTAATCCAATTCTTATGTGGTAAGTTTATTTCAGGGACTTCCTCAACGGTTATTATCTTCATGTGAGGCCTAATGAATGTGGCCATTGCATTGAGGAAACTCGTTTTACCTGCACCGGTAACACCAAGCACTAGGAATGACCTGCCATTATCCAGCATGACCCAGAAGTAACTCGCAATCTCCGCACTGATGTTACCGAACTTAACGAGTTCCGTGAATGTTAATGGGTTCTTCCTAAACTTCCTTATTGTGAATGTGGAGCCACCAGGCGAGACCTCTTTCCTATATGTCACGGCTATCCTAGAACCATCAGGTAATTGCGCATCAACTATTGGCGTTGCAACTGAGACATGCCTACCTGATAGGTGTATTAGCTTCACAACCAGGTCATCAAGGGCTTGGTCTGTCACTGGCACTATGTTTGTTGGTATTGATTCATACTTCCTATGAAACACATAAACAGGTCTACCTACGCCATCGCACGATATATCCTCAATATTCTCATCCTTCATTAAGGCATCTATGGGGCCGTAACCAAGTAAATCTCTCTCCATGTAGTATAGGAATTTAGCGAAGGATGATGTGGAAACATTTCTGAACAGCCTTCTGTATCGCCCAACGATCTTCTTTAATTCATTAAGCAGGTAATTCTTGACATCACCTATCTTTGTTAATTCCTCAGGTGGTGGTAGCTCAAGCATAACTATCCTTACCAACTCCTTATATACCTGCTGTTCGGTAGGGTCAAGTGTTATCTCCTCAAGGTAATACATTATATCTCCCGTCTTCTCATCCTGGACTATTGTGGCATATGCAAATGGTTCATATAATGGGTACCTCTCCAACTCCTTGAGTTGACCTACCAGTTTTATTAACTGAAAGTCTAAGCTCATTCAATTTACTAAAGAACAAGCCCCCTAAAATACTTTCTGTTTCATAATTTCAGTAACTCTTAATGATCAGAAACTTATATAATTGCTGGCGCCATATTAAATGGTAATGATTAACAACAAATGGATAATATTTGCAGTATTTCCAGCAATTATCTTCACATTAGTCTCATTTATCACATATGCAAATACTACCTATGGTCCAGCACCTACGCCCGTAGTTTACAGGACATACGTAATAACAATGAACCTGACAGACTCAAGACCAACAGCACAGTTCCTAAATAGCATAGTTAATGAGTACCCATTAACATACCGTGAAGATTCACTAATCACCAATACAACGCCTGTCTGGGTCACCACAGCCAATAGGGAATTCACACTATACATAGTCAATGCATCAGAAACCACTATACAGCAGGAAGTAATGCTCAACTCAACAGCGCTGACCAACGATACTGGCGGTATCACGTGGACCTTAGAAGTCCCGCTATACCTAATATATCCGCAGCCCGTATACGCCAATTGGTACGTGATAATAACTGAGGACAAAAATGGCGCTGAATACGTGGTCTTCGCCTTCGAAACAGGTAATGAAAGCCTTACGCAAATACTAAGTGAACTGAGTACGGTAGGCGGTTACCTAATCGCCCTTAATGGTGAGTCGTATCACCTATGGAATTATTACTATGGTTATAACCCAGTCACTGGAGGTATTAGTGAGCACTACGAGGTTGGTTTGCCCGGTCTGAGCCTGTTCACCATGTGGGTTGGACAGGGCATTAATGCAAGTTCATGGCCTAGCTCGGGCTTTCAGGAGGCGCTTCAGGTCCTTAGCTACTCATTCAATGAGTACGTTAATTCATCATCAATCACTCACCTAACCCTTAGTCCTAATGTGACTATTAGTGAAATCACGAATTACGGCTATACGGTATACCAAAGACCGAGGCTTGTGCCCTTTGGGCCCGTGATATACATATCGCCAATACTCCTGCTTCCAAATGGCACGATAATAAACCCAGCCTGTTTGTCAGGTACTTATTACCTGCTCCAGGTTAATTACGTGACGCAGAGCGGTTATTCGATACCAGTTTATGAAACCAAGAACTACCCAATGGGACTATACCTACTCAATGGCTCATTATTATTTGGAGGTTATTTACAGGCATATGATCTCTTCAATGAATCCATCATACCAATAACTCCTGAACAATACTTATCACCGATTTATCAATCACAGGTAAGTGAGGTTTCATGGTGTGCATTACGAGTGATTAATAATGAAATAATTACGCAGATGAACAGTATAATGAGCGATATAAATGTTAGTGCAATAAGCGTTAATAGTGTAATTACGGATGCAAATTCGCAATATGAAATTCATCAATATAGTAAGTCATCATATATCATTAATAGGATCAACATGGAATTAAGGTTGAGAACCTAGTAAAATCCCCACTATAAATGAAAACTTACCTATGTTAAAATTATTCACTTATCCTTGAGGACTTAATACCGAACTTCTGCTCAATATTACTTAGGGCCTTTATTAATAATGTGGCTGTGTCAACTCTAGCCCTGGTACTTAGGGCAGCCGCTAATACATGACCACCCCCCTCACCATTGAAGTATCGCGCTAAATCACTAAATACCTCGGCAAGTGATATCTTCTCGGCAATTCTCTTACTACCTCTACCGAATAATCTAATCTCTTCGTCATGTTCTGAGGCCACCAATGCTATGTCACAACCTGCCCTAATCATGGTATCAGCGAGCGATGATTCATACGCGTTCACATTACTTAAGCAAACGATGTAATCATTAATCCTATACACCCTCATCCTTAGTAATCCCTTAACTATAGCCATCCTCTCTGGAAAGGTCATTTCCTCAGACATGGCATTGATTATATCTCGATAATTCCTACCCGATAGTCTAAGTAACCATGCCATAACCTCAAAGGTTTCAGGTCTAGCTCTGCTTAACCTACCACTATCACTTAGGATTCCACCAATGAGCAAGGTGGCAACCTCATTGCTTGGCTCAATATCTAACTCCTTAAGTACTTGTGCAACTATCTCAGAGCAACTCGTAGCGCTTGAATTAATTATCGCTAATGTGGGTGTAATGTTATGTACCTCATGGTGATCAATCACGACTATTGGTTTATTGCCTATGATATCCCTAAACTCATTTAATTGGGCGTATGTACTAACATCAACCAAGATCACCATATCTGATCCATCACTGCAATTGCTTAGGCCTTGATAACTAATGCTAAGTTTACTAATGAATGATTTGACATCATGGGACAAACCCTCAGGAATCACTATATATGCATCACGGCCTAATTTAGTAATTAATTCCTTAACAGCCACTCCACATGCATATGCATCTAGGTCTGCATGCCTATGTGTTACTATACAGATTTTTTGCGTATTCCTCAGCAATTCTCTCAATTTCTCCAGTTGATAAACCAATCAATTCACCCCCCTTGAACTTATCCATTAGGTAATCAGCTATTTTAAATCCAAACTCAACAGCATCATTTATTATATTATCAAGACCCTTTAATAATGGGTTCGTCATTGCTTCAATACTTATTTCAAGGTTGTAATTCGCGAGGTTTGTAAATCCCACGTTAATAACGAAATCCTCAAGCAATTTTTCAGGAAGCCTATGCATTAAATACCTATATATCTCCTCCGCAATCACATTAGCTATGTCATTAAGTATCTCGTAATTACTCATTACCTTTAACCACCACCCTTCGCAACTTCACCAGCCCCACCCTGTAACTTTGCCAAGGCTTCATTTATCTGGGTTCTTAGGTCCTCAATTTGCTTCATTAACATGCTCTCCTGCCTTGACAGCGTCTTTATATGAAGCTCAAGCAATTCCTTCCTATCCTTAAGTTCCTGAAGTGCCTGATCCTTAGTAACCAAAACCAGGAAGGAACCAACGATCTTATACACCTTACTCTCGGTGGATATCTTTTCAATTTCCGAAATAGCCTTCTCAACCTCCTTTAACTCACTCTCAAACTGTTGCTTCCTAACCCTAACACTATTTAATTGGTCCTGTAACGCCTGCAATTTCTCCAGGTCTGATTGTAATGACGGCGGTAATGAACTCATTAAATTGCCATTGAACTAAGCCTTAATAAGTATTAATCCGCATGTGAATCATGAATAAGCCTATGATTAAGAAATACAAAGCCATGACCTAGTCAAGTTCCTCAGCCTTTAATATTAAGTATAGTGATTTCATGACCCCACTGACTAAACTCCTTAAACTTGATAAATCCCTGGCGCAAATAACAATAATCACATTATTATCATTAACATCAACACTTACAAAACCCCTGCTAAACCTCATTTCTTTTTCAAGCGTCTTAAATGAATTAACTATTAATTCTTTGTCAACATTTTCTAATGAAAAAACAGTCTTAAACGTACATTCATTCAAACTTAATCACCCTAGGCCTTACATAAGTCACGTCGCTAACCTTCATGAAAGGACCATAAGGACCCAGGTCCATACCATTTAATATCTGAATCTCGTACTCATTATTAGCCCTATGAATTAGGAAGATCACATCATACATGCCCCTAATACTCTCAAAATCGTAAATTCTCACGCTAGGTAATTCAAGTTGCTCACTAAGTACATCCATTATCTCAGTATACTCCCTTAGGGCCACGATAATTCCACTCCGTACCCTTCGTCTATGCGTAATACTAACCTGCATATCAGTGAGGAGTTTAACCCCAAGTATTTTTATGAAGTACGGCATTACCTCAATCAATCCTTCCTTAATTCTTAAAAAACGCATGAAACCAGGATTACCACCCCTCGAACCAATATATAGTATTTTCATGGCCCCTAAACTCAATGCCTTACCTGCAACCTCAACTATTGATAACTTACCCCTATTCACCTTAATGACGCTGGGAATAACCACCTCTAACTCATTAAGAAATTGCCTCATTCGAGTACTGGGATTTCGTGATGATGTTAATACTATTAAACTCATTACGACAATGCCTTCATCTAGTGCTTTGTTTAGCCGCTGCTTCGGTGGCCAGGGTTTTACCCATTATTGTCTGCGGAATCCAGGCGCCACCTGCGAAGGTATAACCACACTTAGGGCATCTCCAAATGCCGAAGGCTATCCTCTCCATTTTAACCAGGGACTTACATCTTGGGCATCTATGCCTACCCCTCTGCTTAACCTCTATCTGTAGAACCTTCCTTCTAACGCCCATTCCATACCTAGCACCATACCTTCCAGTTGGCCCTACAATCTTTGTATGGCTAAACGGCATCAAGGGCCTAGCATTTAACTAAATAAAAGCATTTCTATTGATGTTTACTTGGGCAATTTAAATAATGGCGCCACCTTGCCCCTGAGGCATGCTAGGTAGTGGTTGTAACTCCACATCAGAATTCATAAATACTCTAAAAATAAGGAGTATTTTCTCCCTATCCTTACCCATCTCATCCTTGCCCCTGTACATCCTCAAAATAGTACCCCCTGAATCTAAGACAACGCCAATGAAACTAATGCCACTTACCTTATTTATTAAATCCTTAGACGTCCTTATTCGGATTAACGGCATTAATGGTGAGTAGTGTATTGATAACTCGGCCTCATTGCCAACAGATTTTATGAATATTGGTATCTCAGGCTTAACGCTCTGGGCTAGGGCGGGTGGTATTGAAGCCATTAATCCAATTAAATTATTCAGCATGAGCCTTAAATAATCAAGTGCATCATCAGCACTCGGTATTGAAAGCTTAATCTCCGAAACCAAGCCCACTCTGACTATTTCTGAGATCATCTTGACAATATTGTTACAGGATTTTTTAGTATTTCCATCTACTTGGGCTTAAGGAACGAGACCAAAAATTTAATAAGGTTATTGCCTTATAAACCAGAGTTCGTCTATGCATAGACTTAACGTAACTATAGAGTTCAAGAATGGTAACGAGAGAGATATTGAAATCGCTGTTAGTGATCTAGTGATCTTTGTCTGGTCTGGGAGGACTACGGACATTATTAAAAAGGAGGTTGAAGAGTTAAGTAGGATAGGCATTAGTGGGCCTAAGAACATACCTGAAATATACATATTACAGCCATACCTGGTAACCACGAGCAACTACATCAGGAAGGTTAGTGATTTACATAGTGGTGAGGTTGAGTATGTATTGTTGATTAAGAATGAGGATGAGATATATGTGTCTGTGGGAAGCGATCACACGGATAGGGAAGCAGAGAGGTGTAGCATACTTGCTGGTAAGCATATGTATCCAAAGATTGTCGCGAGGAGGGCTTGGCCGCTTAAGGAGGTTGAGGACCATTGGGATGACTTAATACTAAGGAGTTGGATACTTGAGGATGATAAGAAGACGCTTTATCAGGAGGGCACCATGAAGTTCCTACTAACACCAGAAAAACTGGTTGATTTGATACGTGAGGTTGTACCAGACCTAAAGAATGTCGTTGTTTTCTCGGGTACAATACCCCTAATAAAAGGCCAAATAAAGCCTAGTGGGTATTTCGAAATTGAGCTTCATGACCCAGTACTTAATAGGTCAATTGACCATTATTACTGGATTGAGTAAAATCCCTTAAGTGATGATGCTTGCAAGGTCTGAAGAGATGATGTACTGGGCTAAGCTGATTACTTTAATTTTTCATAGTTAATACTTGCTGGTAAATCAATTGTTGACAGTACTCCATAATTATCGCACCCACTGAATATGTTCTTATTGAGTTCATTAATTAATGAGTTTAAATCTTCGAATTCATATACAAACAGAGTCACTGAAAAATTATTGGCAACTATCGAATTCAATTCCCTAATATACTTATTAAAATCAAGGTCCTTACACTTATAAACAAGAACCCTCAGGGCGCCGCCAAATCCCGCCCTTCTAAGTACCGTATTCATAGCACCTTTAAACTTATCTAATGTATCATTGCAAACATCCACAATCAACGTCAAGCAATTTTTCTGTACTCTCTTCACGGTGGTTACAGGGAGACATCAGATATTAATAAATATAATCCTCTAGTACGCTCTTTCAAGAGCTTCCTTGGAAAACATGCTCACTAACTCATCATATATAGCCCTAAACACGCCAGAATTTGGTTCCTCAAAGCTATTGAGCACGACCCAGGCATTAATTAAGGCCCTATATTCAAAACTTAATTTAATATCATTAAACCTATCAATTATTGGAAAGCCAGTATCTCTAAGGAACTTATGTAATCTCATTAAATCATCGGGGGTAATCTTCTTACCGCCAAAGTTTATGGATCGACCGCTCACGTGCCTCTCACCACCGCCAGGCATTATCACCTTACCATAGGCCGCCTTAACCCTCCAGGTACTCGTATCTGTACTATCAACACCTATCAACTTTAGTATTGGATTTATTATCGGTGATCCAAGGCCAAGTACATGAATGCACGTATCTGTTTCCTGTTTGATCCTTAGTAGAAACCTTAATGCCGATCTCCGCGAATCCTTAGGAACACCCCTACTGATCAATACATAAGGTACTAAACCTCCTATTGCAATACACTTAGGATTAAAGTCTAGATACTTAACTAGATACTCCATGATTATATCGGTCCTCCAGTGATAATGGAGCACTGGTAATACGTTATCAAATCTCTTAGTCAAATACTCATAATTAACCATTGACATCCTTAATTTCGCCTCCAACTCATGATCACTATCAGTAGGGCTTGGAGGATAATCAAGATTTAGAAAGTACCTAATATCCCAGAATTGGTCATAAACCTTAGCTAAGTCCTCTATTTCTGGTACTTTACCATGCCTAAGAAATTGAAATCCACCACTATCCATCCAAACCTCACCGTCGTATTGCAGTACATTCTTTATGACACGTTCCTTTTTGCTAATCCTATTTCTTATAACATCAAAGGCATTCACCATAATAGTCGGTACATGGAAATAAAGCCAGGGTTTAGGTCTCGAATTAATTGGCGTGCCTAAGATTATTCGCACGTTATACGTCAATGGGACATAATAAAAAGTTTTACCTAACTCTATTATACTTAAATTATACTTAAGTTACACACTTATGATATTATTTCCTGGGAATAAGCGTTGGTGTCACACCACCATGCTCAGTTAACCTATCCCTAACCTTAACAGGCAATGGCATTGGAACAGCCAATCCCGTTACCAAGGCATCATCCTCATTAAGAACCCTTACCTCCCATAGGTCCTCATCAGAGATAAACTCCACAACATTTCTAACGTACTTAAGATCAATGGGATTAATAATCCTCTTAAAAACCTGTGTTAGACACTGACTTAGTACATCAGGGTGAACCTTAGAAGGCCTTTGACTAATTATGCAGAGCCCAACACCGAATTTTCGACCTTCTCTGGCGATCTTTATTAGCGTCGATGTACTAAGTGATGAGCTAACTGATGGAGCATAATTATGCGCTTCCTCAACGACGATAAGTATAGGCTTGTCCCTCCTCACTGTGGATGCCCTAAATATATCACTTAGTATTAAGGCCACAAGAGCCTGCTGATCCACTAGGTCTAAACCACTTAAGTCAAGTACGTGGATTCCATACTCCATGAGCTCCTTAATATCCAACAACCTTATTGGTTCATTTCCATAAAATTCGCCAGGTCTCGTTATAAAGAATGGCCTATTCTCCACCAGCATTCTAACCTTAGTTAGTAATGTGGATAATGCTAATTCATTACCATAACCCCTAACGACCTTACCACCACTCTTCTCAAAATCATTTAGGAATTCCTCCATGCTCGTTAATTCATTATTCATACCCATGTACTGCCAAGCCTCCTCAAGAATCCTCCTTTGGGCATCCGTAAGTCCATAGTAATGATTTAGTAATCCTTCCATAAGCCTTAACGATAATGCCCTAGGATTAATACCAAACCTGGTATACCTCCTCTCAACACCAAACCTACTCCTGAAGTATTCATCAAGGCTTGCGGTATCAACCTTACCTGGCACATAAACCCGTACTAAACCTGATACGTACTTGGCGTCATCAGTGGTAAACTTAGGGACCTGCATTGCTGAGTATTCGCCATGTGGATCAATGATTATTATCGGTATTTCGGCCCTCAATGCTAATTCCTCAACTATAACACCCGCCAACCAAGACTTACCACCACCAGTGGCAGCAAGTATTGCGCAGTGATGAGAAACCAGCTTATTGGCATCTAGCTCTGCAGGTATTGATAGTGATCTAATATTACCGATCACCAACATAACACCATTATTATCAAGCCTCAGTAACCTACTTAATTCACCCTCAGCTGGTAAATGCACAAAATCCATAGGCTTAGGGGGCTTGAGCGGTTTAGAAAATCGTGCACCAACCCTATAACCAATAATTGATGCTCTGGCTAGTGTTGACTGCGCAATATACTGTATATCTACTCCATAATCCCTAAAGGTATTTATCACATCCTCACTACCCAGCTGGGCAATGACTCTATCATCCACCAGGTAATTATGCCTAATAACCCTTGTTACCCTGGCGAGTATTGGGCCATTAGTCCTATTTTCATAATTATCGAGGGTTACGAATGTGCCAACGTTTATTCGATCCTCCACATTATCAAATACCCTAAACCAAAATGATCTAGGGCTTTGCGCCTTAATTATAACACCAACCCTCACATCATTAATCGGGAATTACCTAGTTTTATTATTATTAAATAAAATAAGGAGTCGTGCATTGGTGTTAAATTAATTAAACAGAATCTCACCAATTACTTTAACATGGATTATGAAATAAAGTTTTTAACGCAACAGTTAATAATTACTAAACGTGACAATTAAGGATTATATAGTACTAATGAAGCCAAGAGTTATTTGGCTACTTATTCTCGCCGCTATAGCTGGGTACATATTCGCCGCGGCACCCAGTATTAATGCAATTTATGTAATAGAACTGGCGCTCATAGGGCTTCTGAGTACTGGTGGTTCTGCAGTATTTAACATGTATTATGAGAGAAATATTGATGCTGAGATGACCAGGACTAGGACTAGGCCAATACCTGCAGGCCGTGTGAGTCCAGGTAATGCATTAATCGAGTCATTGATCTTGTCTATTATTGGATTCATATTATCATATTTATGGCTTGGCTTGTTACCGACGATATTTGTGGTGCTTGGTTGGTTCTTCTATGCAGTAATCTATACAATACTCCTGAAATGCAGGAGTTGGAGTAATATCCTAATTGGTGGTGTGGCTGGTAATGCGGCATTACTGGCTGGGTGGACTGTGGCAAGGCCTTTGGACCTCGAGGCTATCCTATTATCCATGGCCATATACCTATGGATACCCGCACACATATGGAGCCTCGTGATTAGGGCTAAGGATGATTACTCAAGGACTTGCATCAAGATGCTGCCTCTTGAGATGAGTGAGGATAAGGCCATGATAATGGTGGCACTACTAAATGTACTCTCAAACATATACATGCTATTCCTCTACATACTCATACTCAAGAACTTCATTGGATTAGTGATACTAATCATTACAGCAGCCTGGAGCAGTTATTACAGTATTAAGGCCATAATTAAGCCCAGTAGGGAGGTATTCTGGCAAATGTTCAAGGCAAGCTCACCTGTACTAACGGTCTTCCTAATAATCGGCATGGCATTATCATTCATTAAATGAAGAACCTAGCCAAATCACTCCTAAACTCCCTAATGAGGCGACTATGATTAAGCCATACACTTCCCGCCAATAATGAAGCATTCACGTAATTAATTGCCTCATTAACGTCCGAAAACCCCCTTATATTAACCCCCATGCCATTCCTAACAGCCTCCCTTGCCTGCCAGATGCCCACAGGAACCTTATATTCTGGTGTTACCTCCCTAATTGCTATCACAGATGCTTGCCTACCAACCTTATTGAGATACTCAAGGACACCAAGCCTAATTGCGTAAAACGCACCACCCGTGTTTTCCGCATACCCCTTCATGCCCCTTGTCCTCTCGTAATCTGCGAATACCCTGGGCGAGTTACCGTCTCTATTCCATATCGAGCCGGGCATTTTCAATTCAATAAGTTCATACCTCCAGGGACCTGGTATGAGTATTACAAAATACCTATTTCCCATGTACTCCATTTTGTGAACCTCTACCTGCCCAACCTCATCATACTCAATAATCCTGTTCCTAAGGTAATCACCAATTATTGAATCAACAGCCGTTATAGACCACCTTGTCGGTACTAACCTCCTAAATCTCCTACTGCCTAACAATCCAATCGTAAACATGCGCTGTATACGGGATACAGGTATTGAGCCACGGTAAAGCTCAATAACGGCCGTCTCGGCATCCACATCATAGTCATTGATTAACCGCTCAACCACATTCTCGGCACTGACATTAGACGTTATCCTCAAATCCCTTAACTCACCAATATTACCAAGCGGTGCGTGATAATCATCAGCCAACGCCCTAAGCACCAATTTCCTCAACCTAACCTCAACATCAACTGAATTACGCCCAATACTTAATTCCTGAATCCTACTAATTATGGGATTATTAAGTGAATTAACTGAAGCCCTCGTCCTACTGAGTATTATCCTAGACCTTAACCGGACAATATCCCATTGGGTAAAGCCACGTTTAAACCACTCCTCTGGGTTATCAAGTATTGATGCGTCACTGCTACCGTCATTAACTAATGCACCAACATTAATGTATGGGTAATTCATAGAACCAATGAAATTTCCAGGTGGTGATAAACCACTGATTTCATTGCCCACACTACGCCAAAGCCTAAATTCTCTCCAGAATTCAGGCGATAATTCGCTAAATCTAACCATTGCCTATATTTAATAATCCTGGAAAATTAAATAGATTTGCTGTTAAATAAGGAATGCTGGGTGAAGAATTCATTTGAATACTTTTATAATCATTAACATTTATTTACATGCTAATTAATGCAATAATAAATAATAAATTTTTAAGTGTAAAAATAAGTGCATCAAATGCATCCATATGCTGGTTTATATATTGTAATCAAGTGAATGAGAATGGTGATTGAGAATGGCAGGTCTCTTTATGGACCCACTGGACATCTGGCTAATGATACTTGGAATAACACTAATAACCGCAGCGTATGGCGTCTTCATGAACTTCATTAGGAGACCTAGAATAGCCGCTGATGGATCTAGGGCAGAGACTGTGGAAAGAATTCAGGGGGTTACTGCCTGCATTAATATAAATAAGTGCCTAAGCATCTTTTTCATAAGTGTTGGGATCTACGCACTAATCACTGGTCTTTGGGCTTCAATGACTTGGCCGCTTCCAAGTTCGTACAACCTGGTCTTTTCCGACGCTTGGCCAATCTTTGGCTTAGTAACATTAATGCTTGGCTTAGCAATGTACATAGGTGCTGACTTAAGGTACCTAGCGCTACCCATAGCGTTATTTAGCATACCAGTTATTGTTTATGGTGTTGATATACTAGTACATGGGTTGACTACAGAGCCTTTATTTGCGAGTGCTATGTACCTGTTCCTGGGGATAGCGATGCTAATTAGCCCAGGCGCCATGTTGCCTAGGAATAATGCAGGTAGGTACGTTGGTGTCCTTGTCATGGTCTTACTAATCTTATCCGGTATCCTAGCATTCTTCATAGGTATAAGTGCCACATTTGAACACACATTGATCTGGGCTAAGTGGGCTCCTTGGTATGGCGTGTCAGGCTGATAATTAAATTCAATTCTGTTTCAAAATTAAAGTTTATTTTCCTTCCTTTTCTTAAAAACCTGGTGAAGATAAGGGCTGCTGCCTGATGAGTGATGATTGGGAAGAGCACTGAGTATTAGGTTATTACGCTTGCAGGTCTCATGCTTAAGTACTTAGGCATCGTAAGTGGTCTTCTCGGGTAACCCTTAATCTCCTCCTCAATCTTGCTGGTAAACTCGTCAATGCCCATCTCAATGGGCTTTTGCACACCCCTAACCCTAACGCTTAATTTACCAGTCTTAACTTCCCTATCGCCAATGACTACGATATAGGGCACCCAGAAGGTTTCCGCGTCCCTAACCCTCTTGGCTAGTGTCTCATCAAACCTGTCATCAATATCAACCCTGATCATCCTATCCTCAAGTCTTGAGACAATTTCGTTTGCAAAGGTCAAGTGCTCCTTGCTAATCGGTATTACTCTAACCTGTATTGGTGAAACCCACGTTGGTAATCTTGGGATCTCACCCTTAGACTCGGTTATTGCCGCCGTGTCAAGGAGCGCGTATATGTATCTCTCAACACTACCTATTATCGCCGTATGTATAATCACCGGGTACCTAATCTCCCCATTCTCATCCCTATACTTAATACCAAACCTCTGAGCGTTACCAACATCGAACTGGAACGTGGCTATCTCCCTAGGCCTCCTCAATTCATCAACTATGTGAAACTCAACATTGAGGACCCAGTAGTACTTCTGCTCTGGCATTATCCTGATGAGCATCGGCTTGCCCTCACGCTTAGCCAACTCGATTAGGTAATCCCTATGTTCATCGTAGAATTGCTTAGTGACGTTGTATAGGCTCACGTAGTCCCTACCCAACTTCCTAACCTCCCTAAATATTATCTCATGAAGCTTCAGGGCAACATCCATTGCGTTCTTTAGATCCTTCGTAAAAATGTGCAGGTCAGGCATGTAAAACCTCCTGAGCCTAAAGCATAGCACGGTCTCGCCAGGTTGCTCATACCTATAGCTATCAGCAACCTCAAGCATACCAATGGGAATATCCCTATAACTCAACACCCAGTCCTTAATCATTGCAAATTGCTGGAAGCAGGCGGCATACCTCATTATCAACTCGTCCTTATCGCCCTCAATCGTATACATCCTCTCATTGAACAACCTGGCATGCTCATCAATAGCTCTCTCACCACGCCTAAACATGTTAGTACCCCTGATCTTAAACACGGGTATGCCAAGTTCATTCGCTAATTTCCATGCATAGTCCTCAACGAGCTCCATCATTAATGTTGCTGCTGGTCCATACCTCATGTGACCCACATCACTCATGGATTCCCATTCAAAGCCGAATTTACGGCAGTAATCGATATACCTAGGTTCCTTACCACCCTCAAGCTCCATCTTCAGCACCTCCTTCTCAACCAAAGCCTTCAAGTCATCCTCACTAGGCTTGAATTGATATTTCATAGCGTCGTATTCCTCACCATTAGGAGTCAATATAACGTAGTAATCCTTACCCACAGCCTGTTGCTGAACTGTCTGTGCACTAATCATGCTAGGACTAAGCGACTTACTGAGCTCTGAGAGTGGATGCCCATAGCATTTAATGTCAAATGCCTTATAGTATCCAAATGGTGCTCTCATTACAGGAACTGGTGATCTCTCTCTCAATTTATTATAAACAGCCGATAAAACGCTTAATGCTTTACTTGGCCTTGCAAGGTTAGGGCTTAAGTGCGCGTACGGATATAGGACTAATTGTGACGCCTTAACCTCATTTAATACACTTAATATTTCATCAACGACGTAATTTATATAGCTGGGTTCCTCATTATCGTTATCCTCAACGCTCACAAAAACCACAAGCGCGTTCTTTGCGGCGCCCTTCTCAAGTTCTGGTGTTAATGGTTCAGGGTTTTCAACAGCCTTATCCCTAACCTGGTATGAAAAATCCTCTGCATGTATGAATAATAACCTCATTAATTACGACAGAAACAAACTAGTATTAATTTATTAATCTGACCTCCTCCCCGCCCTGAAGGGGACGAGGCTTGTCGTTCTTTTTGTCAGGGTTATTCCACTAATCTCTCCATTTAATCCTCGGCTTAAACAATGCCTCAATCCTCTTAATCCTATCAGTGTATGGCTTAAGGTCCTTAAGCATTGTAACAACTTCATCCTCCATTACCCTAGTAAGCCTATAAATACCGAGTTTGGGCAACACCCTTTTCTCTGGCTCGTAGAGCAAGTCCTCCTCAGGCTCAACCCTTGGATTAGGTAGATGCGTTATCTCCGGTTCATAACCAAGCACTTGCTTAGCGGCTCTCCTAACTAATTCGGCCATTTCATTCAGCGTCTTTATCTCCCTATAATGATGCACAGTCCTAAACTCACCAAGCTCCGGCGGATTCTCTATTAATGCCGCCAGCGCCGTTATTGTATCCTCAAGAGACGTGAAACCCTTCTTCTGTAAACCACTACCGTATATAGTCAATGGATGATTAACAACAGCCTCAGCACAGAACCTATTTATTACCGTACCCCACACATCATCAACATCAAACCTAGTGAATAACTCCTCCGAAATAATGTCAGTAGTCCTAGTCCCGTACACAGGACCCTGATGAAAATCAGTTATTGTTAAGCCCCACAATTTATTCGCGTATAGGAGCATGTATGAATCAAACACCTTACTCCAGTGGTACCAAGAGCCGGCCCACCTGGGCACGGTAATCCTATCCCTAACCCCCTGAATAATGGCATCAATAAAGGCATCCTCCGGTATCCTAAATGCTGGGTAGCCATACTCACCCAGGGTACCCATCTTCAATATGTGGATATCCCTCCTAACCTCCTTGACGGCGTATATCACATTTAGCGTTGACGTTAGGTTATTAATGATTGTGTACTTGGCATGATTAACATCAATCATTGAGTATGGCGCTGACCTCTGCTCAGCAAAGTGAACAATGGTGTCGGGTCTATACCTCTCAACGACCTTCCTTACCAAGTCATAATTAGCGACATCACCCTCAATAAACTCTAACCTGGCGCCAAAGATCTCCTCAATAGCCCTAATCCTATCCTGCATTGAGAGTATGGGTAATGCCGAGTCAGAGCCAACCTCATTCACGGCCCTTCTTGTATAGAAATTATCAACGCCAACAATCTCGTGTCCTTTCCTAATTAGCCTTAATGTCAATGCCCAGCCCAAATACCCATCAATACCAAGTATTAATACTCTCATTGTATTTCCTAAGCATCGAAATTATGCAAAAATAAATTTATTACCCAAGCGATTAAGGAACCATAAATTAGGTGGCATAACTTTAAAAGGGGCAGACAATCTTCAAGAATCCAAATAGAATGCCAGGTGCAGTACCAGTACATGTTGGTGTTATACCAGATGGGAATAGGAGGTGGGCTAGGAAGGTTGGATTACCAATAACAGAGGCCTATAGAATTGGCTCAGATAAGGTTGAGGAGTTTCTAGATTGGTCTTTGGATTTTGGTATAAAGGTTGTTACAGTGTACGTATTATCCACCGAAAACTTCCTTAGAAGATCCAAGCTGGAACTTGATCTACTGTATAGTTTGTTAAAGGAGAAACTGATCAAGATTAGAAGAGATGTGAGGATTCATAGGAATAGGGTTAGGGTTAGGGTCATTGGTAGGACTTGGCTCTTACCTGAGGATGTACGTAGAGAAATAGAACTTACTGAGGAGACTACGGCAGATTACTCAGATCATTATTTAAACCTGGCGGTGGTTTATGGTGGTAGGCAGGAAATAATTGATGCAATGAAGAAATTGCTTATTGATTATAATAGTGGTAAAGTAAACATTAGTGACCTTGATGAAAATGCGTTATTTAAGTACCTATACGTGAATGATGAGCCCTACCCTGAACCAGACCTAGTAATTAGGACTGGAGGAGAACATAGGATAAGTAATTTCCTGCTATATGAAACTGCATACTCCGAACTCTACATCCTGAATAAATATTGGCCAGAAATAACCAGAGAGGATCTTAAGCAAGCAATTGACGAGTATGAAAGGAGAGAAAGGAGGTTTGGCAGGTAATTCTTACTTTAGTAATGATAGCACATTAACTACTGGTATCGCACCATCCCTGGTTATCATAAATGTATCCTCAACCTGAGCCACTAAGCCTTTACCATGCTCTATCAACACGGGGTAACCATAAATATGACCCTTTACGTATAACTCGTTTATTAAATCACCAACTTTATCGCCAAACCTAGGAACAAGCCACCTTGGGGTGAATGGCAACGGTCCAATCTCACTACTTATGTATGAGAGCACGTCATAGTGAGGATCTGTAGGGCTTGGGTTCTTAAGTAGGTGGTAAATCGTGACTTGCGGCCCATCATCTACATAACCAGCTCCATTCGTTGAGAAAGGCTCGACAGCATACACCTCACCCTCAACTATCTTCTGCTTATCACCATTATCATAATTGGGAATTGACTTACCAGCGTGAAGTACATATTTTCTTATTAAATGCCCACTTAGGTTCTTAATGGGCTTAAACCCGAAGGACCTTATAGCCCTCTCTATTTGCGCACCCACTGACGTTAATGTAACGCCAGGTTTCATGATTAATTGAGCAGCCTCTAGTGCTTTCATAGAGGACTTAACTAATTGATTATACATTGGATTAAATGTAACCGTAACCGCTGTGTCCACTATGTAGCCGTCGATATGCGCACCAAGGTCTATCTTAACAATGGCGCCCTTAGGTATTACTGATTTATCGCCTATAGTCGCTGTGTAGTGGGCAGCAACTTCATTAACACTTACATTAACAGGGAATGCTGGCTTTGCACCACTTTGCCTAATCCTATTCTCAACCCTCTCACATAGCTCAAGTATCGGCATTCCAGGTTCCACCATTGACATCGCATAATTAAGCGCATCCCTTGCAATAACACCAAGTCTCTCATAAATCCTCACTAGGTCCGAAGGCACGTAAGCTGATCACATAGACTCCTTTAAATAGCCTTGTCCTATTAGTAATTGTATTGAGTAGGATTAGTAATGTGTGAGATAGTGAGAGAAAATAATGATACTCAATCAAGGTAGTCTAACTATCCACAAAGGGAATCAGGTGAGAAGAGGAGTAAGGCCTGTACTTTGCTAGGAATAACCATAGGCGAAATCATTTTAACCTAGTTTAGTCATGAAGTACTTGGTGTCGTAATGGGAGCCTTAACAATTGTGGCTAAGTACCTAGTAGTCGCTAATGTGGAGGTTCAGGGAACTGTGGAGAAGTACGACATAATAGGCGCATTATTCAGCCAAACAGAGGGACTTTTAGGCAATGAACTTGATTTGAGGGAACTTCAAATGAATGGCAGGATTGGCAGGATAGAGGTTGAGACCGAGTATAAGGGTGATAAGACCGTTGGTAAGGTCTACATACCATCGAACCTGGATAGGTATGAAACTGCCCTTGTGGCTGCAATGATAGAGACTGTGGATAAGGTAGGGCCTTACAACGCTAAGGTTCAGGTGGTTGAGATTAAGGATCTCAGGGAGGAGAAGAGGAAGAGGATCTTTGATAGGGCTAGGGAGTTGCTTAAGCTTGTTGAGCATGAGGCATTACCCGATACTAAGGAGTTGATTACGAAGTTTATGGAGAACATTAGGGAAACCGAGGTTATTGAGTATGGACCAGAAAAATTACCTGCAGGGTCTGAAGTGGATAAGGCTGATACAGTAATAATTGTTGAAGGTAGAGCAGACGTACTTAATCTAGTTAAGCATGGGTTTAAGAACGTAATAGGCCTTGGAGGATCAAGCGGTGGTGTTCCGAAAACCGTGATTGAATTAAGTAAGAAAAAGACCACAATCGCCTTTGTTGATGGAGATAGAGGTGGTGAAATGCTACTTAAGGAGTTGCTTAAGTATGCTGATATTGATTACATAGCTAAGGCGCCGCCTGGTAAGGAGGTTGAACAATTAACGGCTAAGGAAATAACAAAGGCACTTAGAAATAAGGTACCTGCTGAGGAGTACCTAGCGAGCCTTGAGAAGAAAGAAAGGAAGATGATTGAGGAAGCAAGACAAGCACAGACACAACAGGAAATACCACAGGCACAGGCAATAGAAGTTCCAATTCAGGAACAACCGCAACAAACCGAGAAAGTTCAAGTAACACCACAGCCACAGCAGGCGCAAGCAGTAACTCCGGTACAAGCTACCACTCCACAACCAGCACCTCAGCCTCAGCAGGCAAGCCTTGAATTACCTCAATTGCCTCAGAATATTATTGATGAGATGAAGAAATTGAGCGGAACCCTAGAGGCAGTAATATATGATGACCACTGGACTGAGGTAAAGAGGATACCCGTGAGAGACCTTGTTGATACACTGCAGCAATTACCCAATGCATATGCCGTTGTGTTTGATGGCGTCTGCACACAACGCCTGGTGGATGTTGCATCAAGCAAAGGCGTCAAGTTACTAATTATGTCGAGAGTGGGCAACATAACGAAGGTACCCACTGACATGCTAATACTAACCATAGATGAGTACCTAAGTAAGGTAAATACTGAAACCAAGCAATGAGAACCTTAAGTAAAATAATCCTAGTTAAATATTTTCATAAGTTATGAGAAGTAGTCAAGTATTGATTTACCTGCCTTACCCTCCATAAGCTGTGACTCCTTAATCCCCAAAACCTCGAGTATCCTCATAGCGGCAGGAACTATCTGCTTCTCAACATAGTAATCAACATCAATCTCCCTAATATCCTTAACAAGTATGTATGGCTTAACCTTATAAGCCAACTTGGCGCCTCCACCCTTAACAACTACGTAACCAATCATGTCACCCTTACCAACCTTATAACCAGCCTCCACCAACTGCTTAGCCGCAGCAACATGCGGCGTCAAAACCTTATACTCATTCAACGACTTATCAAGTGTCTTCCAAATGATTACATCATCAATATCGAATTGATACGCCTTAACCTTATCAATTATGGACTTAACATAAGAAACCGCCTTACTAACATCACCCGTTGTTAGCACTATCTCGGCGACGCTTTCCTGAACATCCTTAGCAATCTCAGCCCAGTCGCCTCTAGCGGCCTCAAAACCAACAATGTCTATCTCACCATCGATTGTTAAACCAACATACCTCTTCTTAGCCTCCGTGAACAAAACCCTCCTATACACCTTATCAACCTTTACATCAAATCCAAGCTCATTATTTATGTAGTTAATTAATGCATCAACCTTATCACTGATATTCCTAACAAATAGGCTGTCAGTATCACCATAAATAATTGGAAGGCTCAGGGATTTAGCCTTCTCAATAACAGTCTTGAGCAAGTTTCTGCCCCATGCCGTGACAGCCTCGGCGACCTCACGCCTATACCACCTAGCCCCCAACCAACCACAGTATCCGTACATGGCATTAGCCATAACCTTAAGCGCCCTCTGTCTCTCGTTCAAAAGGGTCCACTCAGGACTATTCTCTGGATATTTCTTCATTAACTCCCTTACTTTACGTCTACTTTCAACTAACATCCTAAGTAAACCTGGATATAATCCCTCGGGTGACTTTCTAAACTTGTAATTAACCTCAGGCGCTACGTGGCAATCATCACAATCCCCAAGTACTAGCGTATCTGGTGAAACATTATACTTCATCATGATGCTCGGGTACATGCTTGAGAAGTCTATCACGGCAATGTCCTCATGAAGACCAGGCCTTGGCTCAAGCACGACAGCGCCCTTATAGGTCTCGTAGGGTCTCTCCTCACGATTAGGCGCTAACTCGCCTCTCTTAACAGCCTCATAAAATATCATCCACTCAACCCTAGCACCCACACTAGCCGCACCTACTTGATCCAGTGGAAGCCCTGATATTGAGGATAATTGAATAGCAAATGGAAGAAGTTTCTCAGCTAAGCCGTAAGTACTGACCACATCATCCCTGGCATACTTAAGTAGTTGATCACGCTTAGACTTATCATCCCAGTACTCATGTATTCTGTGGCCAGGTATTAAAACACGTTCATCCCTCTTCATTATTCCAAAAAACTCCGCAGCTCTATCAAGACTTTTCACCTTTATCTCACCAACCTCCTCAATGAAGTTATATAGGTCGACATTTGCTCTGCCAATTATTGACCAGTGGCCATAAACGCTGGGTTCAGGTGGATTACTCATCCTGGATAGGGCCAGCCTAACGCCGATTCTCGAGGATCTATTAACTAGGTAAGGCCAATCAAAACCATTATTATTATAACCAACCACAACATCAGGGTCGTACCTCTTAAAGTAATCTAGGAATTCCCTAATTATTTTAGCATCGTTCTTATCATCATTCACCACAAACATTTTAACACCATCCTCTTTGGTCATCGTTGATATTATTATCACGGGGTCCCTGTCAGGATTTGGCATACCCCTTGGGTTGTAAACCTCAATATCAAATGCAAGGATCTTGAAACTAGGTAATTTATGTTCTTCAATCATCCTAGGCCTTGTTTTAGCAAGACAAACCAGGTCAACCTGGTAATTACCCTTAGTTTCCTCACACTGATCAACAACAACCCAATTGCTCGGCTTAATACCCATATCCAGTAAGTACCTCTGTGAGAACCTAATGTCGGCCTCAAGTACATCCTCGACACCTGGAACCTCAGCAGCGAGTTCCCTAAGTTCCCTAACCTTCTCAGGAATTGTCGCAATTACCTTAATAGCATCAACCTCATTACTAAATAACCTACGCTTAACAATCTCCACATTCAATACCTTACCCTCCAACTTACGCTTAACGTTAGTGAATACATTATTGACATCGCCTGACGGTAATACATAGAAGTAAGGTCGAAAGGATCTATCAAGAACAAGAACCCTTTTATCATCGTTAGTAATACCAAATAATCTAAGCTCTGGTGCGTTACCGACAACACCATATGTTACGTCCAATAACCAGAATGTTAATTCCATTATTAAGTTAGTAAAGAACAAATATCTTAAACTTACTCTTCATGAATTAATTTAAAGCAACTACGTAGTTAATCCTTTCCTTTTAGATGGGTAATCTTGGATCCTCCTTAATGACCTTAGCCACTATCAATGTTGATGTTCTCTCAACCTCCTCCATATTCATTATCTGCTCAAGTATCCTAAGAATCTCATCCTTACCACTAGCCCTAACCTGCAATACAAAGTCCCACTCACCAAATATGTAATAAACAATAGTCACGCCACCAATACTCGCCAACTTTTGGCCAACCTTCTCGTGGTAACCAGGACCGTACCTAGCCTTAACTAATACCACAGCCACATAATCCTTACCCATTTTCTCAGGGCTTAACTTGGCGTGACAGCCAAGTATTATGCCAAGTCTCTCAAGCTTCTTAATCCTATAGTAAACCGTTGATTTTGAAATCTTCAGCTTATTAGCCATTTCATCGAGGGTTATCCTGCAATCATCCTGCAACATCTTTAAAATTTCAATATCGGTCTGGTCTATCTCCTCGGTTATTGACATCAATGAAGTACCCAGTGAACTCATTTAAAAAACATTCGCTTGTTATAAAAATATTCATAACGCACATAACCACTTTACATAATTATCTTTTCCACATACCTATTTAGAGATCAATTAACCATGATGATGATCATAAAAGCGTAAATAATTCATGCATACTTAAACCCTGAAAAAACATGAATGCTATAGAGTAATTAATGAATTAATCAAAGAAAATGTTTTTATATTAGTTATCAACGATTGTTCAGCACAAAAGACCTTCTTTGGTGATGACCATGTCAAGTAGACAAACACCTGGATTGAGTAAGGATGAAACGGACGAGAGAATAAAGCAGGCCCTATATTACCTAACGAGGGTTGTTCAGGACATGGGTATACCTAGAAATATTAGAAGGGCCGCCAGTGAGGCTGTTAGGATATTAATGGACCCAAACATGAGCCCAGGCCTAAAGGCTTCAACGGTTATTAGTATACTCGATGATGCATTGGCGGACCCAAACATGCCACTTTTTAGTAGGGTTATTTTCTGGCAGGTAATTTCATTACTTGAACAGATTAAGGACTCAGTATAATTTAAGTCATGTCACTCAGTAAGTCCTTTATTAATCCCTTACCAAATAAGGTCTCAATCATTAACCTAGCACTAGCAATAACTTCCTTAGCTCTCTCATACTCCTCCTTCCAGGTTAAGGACCTCCTAGCAACACCCAGTTCAGCAGCCTTAACAGCAACAGCAGCAGCAACTCTTGGGTAGAAGTCCCACTCCTCCATCGTCGGTAGTATCTTGTCCTCACTCAATTTATCACCAACGAAATTCGCTATTTCCTGAGCAGCGGCTATTATCATTTCATCAGTTATCGTCCTAACCCTAGCATCCAGCGAACCTCTGAAAACGCCTGGAAACACCAGGGAATTATTCACTTGATTAGGGAAGTCGCTCCTACCTGTAGCCACAACCTTAGCACCAGCCTCCTTAGCCTCCCAAGGCCAGATCTCCGGTATTGGGTTTGCTAGGGCAAAGACTATTGGGTCCTTATTCATTGACCTAACCCACTCCTTCTTAATCACGCCGGGTCCCTGAACAGATGCGGCAACCACGGCATCTATCCCTACAAGAGCCTCCTTAATACCGCCCTTCCTCCTCTCAGCATTAGTCTTTATTGCTAAGTCATACTTCCAGGGATTAGTAAGCATTAGTTTATCCATGTCCTCTCTCTCAGGGTGTAGTATTCCCTTACTATCAACGAGTATTATATTACCTGGCTTAACACCGTACTTAATCAATACCCTGGCAGCGGCTATGTTCGATGCACCAGCGCCTATGAATGCTATTGTTGAATCCTCGATCTTCTTACCAACGACCTTAAAGGCATTTATTAGACCGGCCAATATTGCACCGGCTGTTCCCTGTTGATCATCATGCCAAACAGCAATCTTCAGCTCCTCCCTTAATTTCTCGAGTATGTAGAAACACTTTGGTGACTCAATATCCTCTAGGTTAATACCACCGAAGGCAGGTTCTATTGTCTTACCAATATTAACAATATCGTCCTGCGTCTTAACCCTTACAGGTAATGGTACTGCATCAACACCGCCAAGGTACTTAAAGAGGAGCGATTTGCCCTCCATGACTGGCATCGCCGCCTCTGGACCAACATTGCCAAGCCCAAGTACCCTACTACCATCAGTTAAAATCGCAATTGCGTTCCACCTCCATGTGTACTCAAAGGATTTATCAACATCCGCATTTATCTCCTTTGAAACCGCAGCGACACCCGGCGTGTACCATATTGAGAAATCCTGTAAACTCCTAACGGGTACCTTCGGTAATATCATTATCTTCCCCCCATACCTTCTTGATGCTTCAATGGCTATCTTAAACCATTTACTTGACTCCTCGCTCATCGCGAAATGCACAACTTAAGGATTTATATTGATTTCTGAATATGAATTCGGCAATTGATCAATATAGAAATTATATGAAAAATATTCAACTGAATACAGATTCATTAATTCAATCCTTAATTACATGAACACTTTCCCTAGGTATTAAAAGTAAAACCTTATCGCCAGGCTTGAAGACACTACTCGATATTGCCGTTAAAGACAGGTTATTACCTATCGAAACCAATAATTGATACCCAAATCTACTCCTAATTACCTCATTAACAACACCCCTAAGCACATTATGACCATCAATATTAACACCTTCATCCCTAGCGACCCTAATCCATTCCGGCCGTACACAAACATAAACCTCACCATCAACGTACTCATCAATACGTAACTCAATCTCATTACTAAGCCTAACGATACTGCCCTCCGCAATACCTCTGATTATGTTTTGAAAACCGAGGAATTTAGCTGTGAAAACCCTGCTTGGTTTATTAAATACTTGCTCAGGATTTCCCTCCTCTATTATCCTGCCCTCCCTCATAATAAATACCTTATCAGCCAGTGAGTATGCCTCATCCCAATCATGAGTCACGTGAATTACCGTAATACCATACCTCCCAGGCAATTCCCTCAGCATAATCATTATCCTATCCCTAGTCTCTCTATCAAGCATTGAGAGAGGCTCATCCAGTAGTAGGACTTTAGGTCTAATAACGAGCGCCCTAGCCAACGCAACCCTCTGCTGCTCACCACCACTTAAATTAACTGCCCTCCTATTGAGCAAATAATCAATACCTAAGTCCTTAGCAATCTCCTGAATAAGCCTACGCCTATCCTGCCTTGGCACACCTCTAAATCTAAGCCCATACTCAATATTCTCATAAACAGTCATATGGTCAAAGACCGCGTATCCCTGTGGCACATACGACACATTACGGGACTCTGGCGGCTCCCTAGTCACATCAACACTATCAATCAATATATTACCCATACTAGCCCTATAAATACCTGCAATTACCTTAAGCAATGTGCTCTTACCTGATCCTGTTGGCCCAAGAACCACATTATACGTCTCACGCCCAAATACAGTACTTATGGGGCCTAGGGTAAAGTATCTAAGCCTTGTGACAACCCCTCTCAACTCAACCATGTTAGGCATGACCACCACCTATACTAATTAAGACCCTGTAGATTACGAAAATTACGAGAATAACCGCGACAAGAGCCGCTGAAAACTCCACGGCATTTACTAAACCAATACCTACGTAACTCTCATAGATATAGACAGAGGCTGGGTAAACAAGATTCTTACCAAATAGTACATAGTATGCAACAATAAACAGGGCACCAGCCTCAGAGACCGATCTTGCCCATGACAAAATGGCGCCGGTCGCCATCGACCTCCAGATTCTCGGGAGTATTACTGAAGTGAAGACTCTTAGTGGACTTGCACCCAGTGTTCTTGCGACAGCCTCCATCTCAGGATTTATCATTACAATTGATGACTCAACAACTCTTATGTAGTATGTCGATGAGAGGAAAGCCACGGCAGTTGTGGCCCCCCAAAGCGTATTTATGAAGTTAATACCGTGCGCCTTCAGGATAGGGCCAAGTCCGTAGTATGATGCGAAGGCCAATACAACCATTATTCCAACTATTATATGTGGTATCATTATTGGTATGTCAATCACAGCATCAACAATACTCTTTAGGTGGAAGTTGTATCGAGCCATTACGTAGGCTATTGGTGTCCCCATGATTATGGCTATTAAGGCTGATAGTGTTGACATGGTCACAGTAACCTCAATGGCCTGTATGAAACTCATCACGGATAAAGCCTTAGGTATCAATGGGAAACCAAGCACTATAAGTAGGGCTAGTGGGTATATTATGAGAATTGAGAAAATAAATACGGAGATTAGTAGGATTAGGATTATGGGTATGTTTGATTTTAATGAATGCATACCTTTAATTCCCTTAGCCTTGGCTTGGGAATATGGATGCATACTGTGGGTACTGGCTTAGGGGCGCAACAAAGGGTTTAATTGCATTAGGCACAGCGCTGTAATTACCATATACAATACCGGGTATTATGGGTACAATACCATTCTCCTCAAGTATCTTCTGACCAATTGGACTATAGAGCAGTAATAGGAAGTATTCAGCAGCCTGCTTATTTGGTGCCTGGAATGGTATTGTTATTGTGTAAACCACTGGATTGCATGCAAAGGTCTTTGTGACGCCATTCTCGGTCCAGGTAACACTAACCTGGTGGTAATAATTGACGTAACTTAGATTACCGAGGTTTATGAAAGGCGGTAATGTTATGAATACGGTATTGTGATAAGTCTGCGTTTGTGGTATTGCATTGCTCTCGTAGGCTGATAATATGAAGTCCACCTGCCCAGAGGTCATTAGTGTTAGTAGGTCTATCTCTGTATTCCTCATCATGTACTTACTTGGGTTTCCATAAATGGCGTTGTAGAGGTACGATGCATTATTAAAGAAAGCAAGTCCTGCGAGCTTAACGACACACTGTGCTTGGTAACCAGATGGATCCGTGAATGGGTTTGAAACACCAACTACAGTGCTTGAGTTAAGGGCTATTATCTGCCATATTTTCTGCCAGGTCTCGTTATACTGTGCAGATAATGGTGGATACGACTGAGCCTGTTGCCATAGTTGATAAACCTCCTGACCAGCAGTGGTGTTTAGGTCAACTATTATGACCATTTGTGTGATTCCAAAGGCTATCTCATAATTAGTGTAGTTGGGGAATAGTACAGAAGGTATTGTCGTAGTGTCCGCAGAAGCCACAACACTGAATTGCTGAGTAGTTGCCTCAGTATGAGCAACCTCACCACTGCCCTTAAACATGGCAGGGGCTATCGTTATGCTTGGATACATGCTCTGCATAACATTAAGTATATCACCAAAGGCAAACTTTAGTGTACCAGCAGCACCAACTGCAAAGGGTGCCGTTGATACCGTAGTCGTAGTAGTGACGGGGGTAGTTACATTAGTTGTGGTGGTTACATTAACGTATTTAGTAACAGTAACTGTCTTAGTAACAACCTTAGGCGGCATTACTGCATAACCAATCGCTATACCAACCACAAGACCCACTATTAATCCAACGACTAACCAAACGGTTGTGCTTGCCATACGCTTGAACCGATTTTTGCCTGTATTAAAGTTTTATTTTTTATCTGATAATTGATAATAACTTTCATTTTTAAATAAACTATAATCACTCTGGCGGTATCTCGGTATATGCCACAGATATGTCAATGCCGTATTTCCTAAGATTAACATAGCGTGACAATAGGTACACCACTATACCGAGTATTACTGCGCCGAGTTCTACTCCGTAGGCCAGCCAATTACCACCCCAAATCTGTGGATAGGCTAGGAATTCATATGTTATGTATGCC
>ERZ1669251.12-NODE-12-length-93458-cov-9.437202_pt1 | contig 93458 bp, 97 predicted proteins | sample MGYA00579294_ERZ1669251 | MGnify/ENA primary metagenome ERZ1669251 (study PRJEB41166, sample SAMN08046056) | hot springs metagenome | biome: hot spring; feature: acid hot spring; material: thermophilic sediment; isolation source: thermophilic sediment from acid hot...
ATCTATTATCGATTATAATAATGATAATTCCTTATATCCCTTTCTTGATCTATGCATCCTTCAAGAGGGCTTATAAAAATTTCGATATGAAAATGTTCATATCATTTTTAATCTCGATTTTTGCCTTTCTCAACAGCTTTGCAAACAGATACGCAGCAGAAGGCATAGCTATGTTGAATAGAAGAACTGTTGATAACGGATATAAATATGTCTCAATAATTACCGTAATTTTAATCATAATTGTAAGCTTCAATTTTCTATTTTATACCAACACTAATCCCAGTCCCTATTTTTACAATGAATTAACCATCAAAACCGGTGAAATTAATATTATTCCGGTAACATTCATGCAGAGCACTGTACCTCTGGGTGAATCTAAAATATTTTATGAGCTCTTTAAAAAGATTAATGATACGAAATATTACGTTGTTGCACTATTATATGATGTAGGATTTGCCTATGAAGCCGGATTAAATCCATCAAGGATTTTCGATGCTGGAGAAAACATAAGTTTGCTTTACTCCGAAAGCAATATTCTTACGAAAGAGGGTTATCATGTTTATACGGTTTGGTGGGATAATGGGAATTGGTACGGTCTGAATGCCCCACTTGCGAACTTCCAACCCGTAGTTACAATGGAAAATATCTCGCTTTTAAATTATTATTCACCCACTCAATAGAACTTTTCTTGTTAAAGGTTCTATTCTTTGCATGAATGCGGGAAGAATCGAGAAAAGGAAGTCAATGTCATCCTTTTTAAATGCCTTTATAATTCTTAGTAACAGCAAATAAACAATGAAACCCGTAAATATCAACATAAACAAGTGGAAAACAGAATAATGAACTATTCTTATAATAAAGTATAGAAATAGGAAGGTGGAGAATCCTGAGAAATAGATTTTGGTTATTTTCTTCACATCTATCATCAAAATGTTATACCTCTTAGAAAAATAATATAAAAGCATGAAGGAAACTACTGAAATTGAAGAGAAGCCGATTGATGCCCCTATAATTTGGAATCTTGGTATCAGTATAAATGAAAGTATTGCATTAGACAATAATGCAGAGGTGGATGTATATAAGAAAATTTTAGTTTTCTTTATGGCTTGGAGTCCTATGGATAATATATTTCCTGAGACAAATATAGAAGAGATTGTCAAGATGATTTCAATTGGCAAAGCACCTCCTATATAGCTCTTATTAGCTAAGAATAATAGGATGTATGAAGAAAGTGCCGCTGTTATCAGGGCCAAGGGTAAATATATGGCCACCAATATTTCTATACCCTTTGCAATTGTGAATTTTATTCTATCAAATTCGTTCTCCCCGTACATATATGATATTTTTGGTAGCAATATTGCATTTATTGGACCTATTAAAAATGATATGGCGGATATCATGAGTAATGAAAAATTATAAATTCCAAGTTCAGACAGATTAAGCAAATATGAAACAATGAACCTGTCTATATAGGTTGCTCCGTAACCTATTAGAGAGGATATAAACACGGGAAGGGAGTATATGAAGAGCAAACTTAAATCAAATGATTTCTCATCTAAAGTATTAATATTTTTCTTAATTTTTTGTAAATTTATAAAGAAACCCATAGAGGATATAGCATAACCTATAGACCAACCTATGACTATCCAATATAGACTATGAAAGCTAATTAAAAAAACAATAGGTGTGGAATAAGCTAATAATAAACCCACTATATTCCAGATTGCTTGCGTTTTGAACCTCTGCAGCCCTATTAAAATAGATCCTAATATCCCGGTTTGCATTATAAAGAAAAAATCTATCCCGCTTAACTTGATCAAAAGAATGTATTTATAGGTATGAAAGAACAAATTCGCCAGCGAATAACTAGCCATATATATGAAGATAGCTCCAGCAAACCCGAGAATTATTCCCAACAGTTCAAATCTCTTGATCATGTTCTTTATTAGATCACTTTCACCTCTACCCATGTGATATGAAATGAAATGTTGCATTCCAGTTCCTACCCCCAGACTGAAAATTATATTCAACAATGAAACTAATGCTAATAGAAGAGAAACGGTACCCAGTAATTCCGAATTGTAGAAATGTATGATGTAAATATAAAAAACGAATCCCGAAAGCACTGTAACGATAGAATTCATGTATTGGAAAATTATTCCAGTGCCTAATTCAGTCTGGGTATTAAGGGACTCCATTCATTACGTAAATATCTTCTTAAATATAATTAATTCCAATCTAGAAAAATTTTTAAGTATATGTAAAAATAAATAAATAAAAAATTAATATCACTGCTCTGGATTTTTATTCTTTTCGCTCCTATATTTTCTCACAAAATAAGCAGTGCCAACCGCAACTAGAATTACAACTATTCCGATTCCAGAATAGAGCAATAAGTTACCGCCCTGGCCATGAGTTGCTGTTTGATTCGTAACGGAATAGGCATATAAGGAATCCAATGGACTCATTGCCTGCTGATCAGGATAAAATCCCCCTACTTTGTTGTATAGGTACGCAAAATATACATCTGATCCCATTATGGGTATAACTGGTAGCTGCGAAGCCGTAATTCCCTGGATTTCCTTTATTGTATTGTTGAAAGCTGTCTGGTTTGTAACATCAAGCATTGATTCGTTTAATAATTGATTGACTACCGGATTGTTGTAATGCTCAAAATTCCAGTATCCAGCACTATCATATTCACACCAAAGGTCATACCATGGATTACCCAATAGAGGGCCGAAATTGAAGAAACTAGCTACCGTGAAATTATAAGTCCCGAATATATCCTGTACCCAGACACTGGTCGGAACAACATTAAAGGTTGCTTCAAAATGATCGGCTAGCAGGTTGTCTTCTATTAATGTCATTGAAGCATCCCAATCAGCCAGATTTAAATCGATTAGGCTTATTTTAACTACGGTTCCATTAGGATATTCCCAGTATCCACTGGGCCCTATACGTAATCCAGCTTTTTCAAAGTAGTAATTCGCCTCAGTGATATTATATGAATAGTATGGCACACTATTGTTATAATAAGATGAAAGAGTCCACGGCAATCCTCCCATATTTACCTTTCCTCCCAATCCATATTCACCCTTCTCTAGAATCGCAGTTTTGTTTATTGCATAGGCCAACCCTATTCTGAAATAGGTATTATTGTACGGGGCAACATTATCATTGAACCATAAATTCAGGTTAAATGGGTCCTTGAATGCATAAACCCTGACACCCGGGTATGCACTCAATGCATTATATGCACTGCTTGGATCAACATATGTCACATCTATCTCGCCTGATTCAAGAGCTTCTAACTCAGATGATGATGACTGATATAGGATTATTACTTCTTTATCAAAATTTGGCTTTCCTTTAAAGAAATATGGATTTGCGACCAAATTAACTTGATTGTTACCAATTGACTGTAGAAGCATTGGTCCACTTTGCAATTGATGTCCAATATCCATATTTGGATAACTGCCTATCTGGGAGAGATTTGAGAAATAACTATGCCAGGCGTAAGGTATAATTGTCTGACCTCCTATAAAATCAAAAAGCATAACGTTTTGTTCGGTCAAATTAAATATAACGGTATAATTATTAGGAGTTGAAATGTTACTAATGAACGGATCCACGTTGTTGATATCCAAAGTCTTGTTTACTTTTAAAACCTCGAATGTAAATGCAACATCCTGAGAGGTTATGGGCATAACCTTCTGTGTCCCGTTTATCCAATAAGCATTGTGCACCAAATTAAAGGTAATGGTCTTTCCACCATTTGTAATCGACCAGCTCTGAGCCAGCCATGGAATATAAGATCCATTTGGAAAGATATATATCAATGAATCAGCGTATGTTATGCCCAATATGTCTCCGGATAACCCAGAAGCCGTTAAGGGATTCATATTTGTGACCATTTCCGATTCAACTGTTCCAACAATAAGTGTACCACCAGATTGTTTAATCAACGTTGCGTGGGCGGGAATAGATATGCTTCCGAAAACTACTGCAAAGGCAATAAGCAGGATGCTTATTCCAACTGTAGAAATCATTCTACTTTTAGACATAATTGATTAAAGTCAAAGTTTGGATTTAACATTATTGGTTTTTTAGGGTTATCTAATAAATAATTTAGCATAAAAATTTTTAATATTAAAGTTATTAGGTTCTCGTGGAATACAAATACACCGTATTGACTAATACTATGCTTGGTGCACTGATGGCTTCAATAAATATGAATATTGTGTTAATAACACTTCCCACCATTTTTAGAGGCCTGGGTATAAATCCATTTGCACCTGGTGAATTCACTTATCTGCTCTGGATATTAATGGGATATAGCATAGTGCTTGCATCCATCCTTGTCACATTCGGTAGAATTTCCGATTCTTATGGAAGAGTAAAGATGTATTCGTACGGTTTCATTATTTTCACAATTGCCTCAATACTTCTCTCAATCGTGCCTGGGAATTCGGGGAATAACGGAGCCCTCGCCCTGATATTGCTTAGAATTTTGCAGGCTGTAGGCGCTGGCTTTTTAATGGTTAACAGTACAGCCCTTTTAACAGATGCGTTTCCACCCAATGAACGGGGAAAAGCCCTTGGAATTAACCAGATATCATTTGTCGTCGGTTCACTCCTGGGAATAATATTGGGTGGCTTCTTAGCAGGATATGATTGGCATCTCGTTTTTGTTGTAAACGTTCCCTTTGCAATCGCCGGAACTTACTGGTCCTTAGCTAAACTTAGGGAAACATCCGAGAAAATAAAAGTTCCAATAGATATCCCAGGAAATTTAACTTTGGCCGGGTCGATGATCCTGATTTCGCTTGGGCTAACATACACCTTGGAACCCTATAAGAACTTCCAAACAGGATGGAGTAATCCATGGGTTATAGCTGCCTTAGTAATAGGAGTATTGCTCATGATAGCATTTATAATAATAGAGAGGAAAGTTAAGAATCCTTTATTCAATCTCTCATTATTTAAAATTAGACCATTCCTATTCGGTAATCTGAGTCTATTACTTAGTTCCCTTGGCAGGGGAGCTGTTATGTTTCTGGTGGTCATATGGCTACAAGGCATATATCTGCCCCTCCATGGCTTTACTTATACCCAAACACCCCTTTGGGCCGGAATATACATGCTTCCCATGCTGGTAGGAACGGTGATTTTTGGTCCTATTGGAGGAATGCTTACAGACAAATACGGTGCTAGACCTTTTGCTACCATTGGCATGATAATATCCGCTATAGGCTTTTATCTATTGACCCTACTTCCTTACAATTTCAACTTATTGGAGTTCGAAGTCATTCTTTTCATAATTGGAATTGGAGGCGGCTTGTTTGCATCACCAAACACCACTGCTATTATGAATGCTGTTTCCTCAAGAGACAGAGCTTCAGCTAATGGTATGAGGATGACCATTAACAATATTACTTCCACAATCAGCATGGCAATTTTCTTCTCAATAACAATTACAGTATTTTCACAGGATTTGCCATCAGCTATCTATAAGACTACAATTTCTTTGGGTCTTCCTCAGCAGCTGGCAGTTTATCTTTCCAAGATCCCGCCATCTGGCGCTCTATTTGGAGCCTTCCTTGGAATCAATCCCATAACAGTTATTCCTCCAAATATTCTCTCAACTATACCAGCTAGCGTAATTTCAAAAATTAGTTCCAATTCATTCTTTCCAAATATAATCGGCCCATCCTTCATTAAAGGACTTGACATATCACTATTCATAGCAATAATAATGTCTATATTAGCAACGGTGTTCTCATGGTTGATGGGAGAAAGATATGTGCATGAGGAGCATGGAGCAATTTCAAAGGACAGTATTGGAAACCTAAGAAAGGAGGAGATTCCCAATGGCAAATGAAATAAACCAGGAGCTCTTAGAACAGTACCTTTCTCTGAAGAAGAGCCTCACTAAGCTATACAGACTTGCAATATCAGGCGCTGATTATGATCTGAACCATTCAGAGATATTGATGATAATGAAATTGGAACCAGACAGAGAGCTCACACTCTCAAAGCTCTCAGAAATTACAGGATTTTCTAACACCATGGTTACCTTCACAGTGGATTCATTGGAAGAAAAGGGGTTAGTAAAGAGGATAAGGGGGAATGATAGAAGGATTTATTATGCCAAGCTCACAGAAAAGGGAAAAGAGAAGTATGTAGAATTGAAAGAAAGGATGAGAAATAGGATCAATGAGGCATTTGATCGACTATCACCTGAAGAAAAGGAGCAATTTTCGAGATGTGTCAATAGCATAAGCTCTCTTCTGGATAAAATAACCTAAATTTTCTCCTATAATTATGAAATGCATAATTATACTCGGATGCAAACAAAATTCATTACTGATAAATGAAGAACTGATTAATCGAGCAGACAGAGCTATAGCTATTTTTGATGAAGATTCTCTAATTATTGCGTCTGGCGGAAATACCAATGGGATTAAACCAGAATCGGCATATATTAAGGAATATCTTATTCAAAGAGGCATTTCCGCCCAAAGGATATTGGAGGAAAACATGAGCCAGAACACCTTTGAGAATGCCAAATTTTCACTAAATCTAATTGGAGAGAGAGGATTAAAGTGTTCCAAACTGATCGTGGTGACCTCTTGCTACCACAGTTTGAGGGCAGGGTTCATTTTTAAAAATATGAGTAATATTCCGGTTTTAACTGAATGTGTCCAGTATGAAAGGCCGGATGCCGAAGAAGCGAAGAAATTTCTAATTGATGCTTTAAGAATTTACAACAGGATTATTTAGTTGATTTTGATAAATTCATTAGGATGAGACCTTCTTGGGATGAATATTTTATGAGAATGGCCTTCATGGCCGCCAGCCGATCCACGTGCACCAGGAGAAAAGTTGGAGCGGTAATAGTAAAAGATTCAAGAATTATTTCAACCGGTTACAATGGCCCTCCTACTGGTTTGCTTCACTGCGATATTACAGGCTGCATAAGAGAGACTCTGAAAATTCCATCAGGGGAGAGGCATGAATTATGTAGGGGATTGCATGCTGAACAGAATGCTATAATTCAGGCGGCTTCTAATGGAACATCGATTAAAGGTGCTAAAATATATGTAACCACGCACCCCTGTGTGGTCTGTGCCAAAATGCTCATAAATGCTGGAATTGAAGAAATTATCTACGCTGATGGTTATCCCGATGAATTAGCAGAACTTATGCTAATAGAAAGCAAAATGAAAACCAGGAAATATGATATACCGGAGAATTTCAAGAAAATACTTTTTGGAGAGGAGGAATACCTACTTAGGAACGGCGAGGACTAGTATATAGATAATTAATTTAAACCCTGTAGAAATAGTAGTATTATGGTAAGCGAGAAATATGCGGAACTGAACGGCAAAAAGGTACATTATTTTGAAGACGATATAAAATCACCAGCTGTAGATTTAATATTTCTCCACGGGAAATCATTTAAGGCACAAACATGGATAGATTTGAAACCATGGGAATATCTCAGCAAGGAAGGTATTAAAGGGATTTATCTGGATATACCGGGCTGGGGGAACTCTGAGCCCAATGACAAATACGATGTTAGTTCACCCGACTATTCAGGAATGTCCAAATTTATTGAAGATTTCACGGATTACCTGGGATTGAAAAAATTTTACCTTCTTGGCGCTTCATTTAGTGTGCCATTTGTCTTGAGGTATGCATTGGATAAACCCGAGAAAGTTCAAAAATTAATTTTAGTGGGAGGAGTATTTGCGAAAGGGATTGAGAATAAATTGCAGAAAATAAATATTCCTGCTCTGATAATTTACGGGGAAAATGATACTGTTGTTGGCTTAGAACCTGCAGAAAAGTATTCGAAAATTCTACCGATAAACAAGAAGATTATTGTCAAGGGGGCCAGGCATCCATTGTATCTTGATAAACCCAATGAATTCTTTGAGCATCTTGTTGAATTCATTAAAGAAAAATAATTCCCAATTCAGCATTATTTGATCAATTTTTTATTTTGTACCTTTTCCGCTTTAGATTTTGCATATTGATTTTAAAAAATCTATGAATAGAATCTGACAGAGATCGAAATGGAGATATAGGTAAATAACTAAAATACGTCCAGGTTTTCGATTACCTGTTTATATGCATCATCTATTCTCTTCATTTGCTCCTGAGTCAATCTCCATCCGCTGCTCTGCAAATTTATAATTGCTTGATCCCTGTTCTTTGCTCCGGGAATCGGTATTACACCGTCATGACTTATGAGCCAATTTATAGATATCTGAACAATTGATTTACCTATCTCACCCGAGATTTCTTTGAGTACCTTTACCATAGGTTGCATTGCCTTCAGATTCTGCTCGCTGAATAACTTGTTTGATTTCCTGACATCGTTGCTATCCAGCATTATGTGATCGTATTTTGAAGTTAGTAACCCCTGTGCCAGTGGGCTATAAGCTATTATTCCTATATTTTCCTTCATTTGGTATGGCATGATCTCTAGTTCTATCTCCCTTTGCAAAAGATTGTATCTGACCTGATTTGATACAATATCCACAGTAGAAAGATAGGATCTTGCCTCTTCCATCTGACAGACAGAAAAGTTTGATAACCCTATATATCTAATCTTACCGTTATTAACCAATTTTTCCAGGGCTTTCATAGTGTCCCTTAATGGAGTATATATGTCTGGCCAGTGTATTTGATAAAGATCGATGTAAGAAGTTTGCAATCTCTTTAAGCTTCCGTCTAAAGCTCGCTCCAGTAAATCTGGCCTCAGATGGTTTCCTGATACCTTTGATGCGATTATTATTTCATCTCTTATCTCCTTGACAGCTTCACCTATAACGGTTTCTGAATGTCCGTCACCATAGGCTTCTGCCGTATCTATAAAATTAAGTCCCATCTCTATAGATGTTCTTATGGCTTCCTTTACATCTCTATCAAAGACTTTTCCCCATCCTTGAGCTCCAGCCTGCCAGGCGCCGAGCCCAATACTGGATACTTTTAGATCGGATTTTCCAATAGTTCGATATTCCATAAACCCTGTATAATAGCTTTTATAATTAAATTTGCCTTACAAGATGGAAATGAAGGTTATAAAAAATGAAATACCCTTGACCACAGAGTTTTTTCCAGACAGAATAATTGGGAGAGATCAGGAAATAAGCCTAATCAATAAACTAATGTTCTCATCAGACGCTCAGACCACAGTGTTGATCAAGGGAAGGCCAGGAACTGGCAAAACCTTATTGGCTAAATTTTTAATGAAATTGCACCCCGATTACAATGGGAAGTATGTTAATTGCTATGTTTCTAATTCCGATAGGTTGATTTTATCTGAAATTGGTGGGAAAGATTATTGGAGGGGTGGGGATCTCCAGTCCTCTAGTATAGAGAGCATAATAAGACAGATTTTCCAGAAAGAAAGACGAAGGAATTTGGTAGTGTTGGATGAAGTCCATTCTCTGAAATCAAGCAATAGTAAAATAATCTACATCCTGACCAGGTCTACTGAATTAGAATTACCTCCTATTAAATTGATGCTTTTATCAATTGAGGACCCTGAAATGTTTCTGGATAAGAGTTCACTTGCCTCAATCAACAGGATAAATCAGATTGATCTGAAGAATTACAACTCCTCTCAGCTGTTGGAAATCCTTAAGGATCGAGCACAATTAGCCCTTTTCGAAGGCACCTACGATAACGATGCCTTAATGAAGATAGCTGAGATAGCGGAGGCCTCCGGCAATGCCAGATTTGCAATTGAATTGCTGAGATACTCGGCAAGATTGGCAGAGCTCAGGGATCAGATTCTGACCTCAGATATAGTGCTTGAATCATCGAAAGACTACACTGAGCCTATAGATGATAGCGCCCTCAGGTATCTGGATGAGTGGGAAATAGATCTTTTAATAAGACTTCTAAATAACTGGAATTCCAATAGATTTACAACTGAAGAAATAAGATCAATTCTTCCGGTAATAAGTGATGCAAGGCTGTATAAATGGTTGAGGGATCTCGAAAGTGCAGGGATAATCAATAAGAGAAAGCTGAGCTCAGGATATGGGGGAGGAGTAAGGAATGAATTCTCCCTTAATGTGCAAAAGAATTATTTACTCAATGCGCTTTACAATTTGAAGAGATGATCCTTCAAATAATGAATTCTGTTATACATAATATTGTGGAAATATTTATATAATGTCATAACCATGTCATATATATGTCGGACAATTTCAAGATTATAGCTGTAGGAGATGCGGGAGTAAACTCCACATCAGATGTTCAATATCCCCTCTTATTCAAAATAAGAGACAGAAATGACAAACAAAGGGTTGGTAAATTTCCAAAAACTGAATATACCATAGTAGTAGCATCGCCTGCTGGATTATTTTCATCCATGTACTTACCTGCGCTTATCGAACAATTGAAATCCCAGGGAGAAAATGTATTTTTCATCAGCATCATGCCATTCCTGAGCGAATCCGAAGAAAGATCTAAAAGGGCGTCCCAGGTAATTAATAAATTGTCCAAGACTGTTGACAAAATTTTCGTAATAGAAAATGAAAATTTTGCTCAGAGGCACTTGAATGAAAGGCTTGAAGTTCTTCTCGGTTCTGTAAACAGGAACATATCGGAACTTATAAACAATCTGAAAAGCCATATGAAATCATTAGAGGGCTTCAAAAATCTTGGTTTTGCATATTCCGAGGGTTCTAAGTTTGAAGATCTTGATACGAACCTCGTATTTTCACGGAAAAAGGATGAAGTGGAAGGAATTGTAGGTGTTATAGAGTCTCCCACCAGATCAGATGCGACCAAGATATCAAAATATTTTGGGATAGATATGTTAGAATTTAAGGAGTCTAAAAGCCTAAAAATAACAGCCTTTACTGTTCACGAGAGTAATCCTTACATCCAATGGTACCCATCAGAACTCTATACTCATACTCAGTTATTCCAGCCCTAGCCATAACCCTCCTAAATAGGAGTTCGGTCTTATCTATCCTGTGTCTTGGATAATTGTTTCTCAATAAATTTTCCCTGAATTTAGCAACGAGTCTATCAAGCTTATCCCTATCTATAACATCCCTGGACTCTTCCTTTTCAGAGACGAACAATTCATATAATACAACCGCAACTGCATGTGAAACATTCATGATGGGATAATCCTCGTTGGTTGGAATCTGCATGAAAAGATCACAGAGAGATAATTCCTCATTAGTCAATCCTATGTCTTCCCTTCCAAATACTATCCCCACCTTCCCTTTCACATCTGAAATCAGGGATGCTATATCCCTGCTGCTGTAATTTTTCCTAAGTACTGCATTCCTGGATTTGGAGATTACTCCCGAAGTCCCAATCACCATCTTTAAATCCTGAATCGCGTCCTTAAGGCTATTTACATCTCTCCTCTTTTCAAGTATCTCATGACCCTTCATAGATCTGAAATAATCCTCGAATGGTATTTTTGGAGCATTTACCGTTACCAATTCATTGAATCCAAAATTTTTCATTACCCTTGCTATTGATCCCAGGTTTCCTGGATTCTTTGGCTCTACTACTATTACCCTTATTTCAGCCATGAATTAGTATAAATTCTTGCATAAACATTTTTACCCCTTTCAAAATTACCCAGTAATGAACAGGGAATTGGAGAATTACTTTTATTCTTTATCAAGGTTCGGAATAAAGTTAGGATTGGGACCTACATCAGAATTTGCCAGAGAACTTGGAAACCCACAGGATTCGTTCAAATCAATCCATGTTACTGGATCCAACGGTAAGGGGAGTACTACCACATTCATATACAATGTACTAAAGAGAAGGTATTTGGCTGGCATATATACTTCCCCCCACCTCCGAAGATTTAATGAGAGAATCATTGTCCAGGACAGGGAGATTGAAGATTCATTTATAGAGAGTTTCCTGAAGAAATACAAACCCGTGGTAAGACTTAATGATGAAGAGGTTAATCTGACTTTCTTTGAATATACAACGGTGATGGCATTCCAATACTTCAAAGAGATGGGTGTTCAATATGCAGCCATAGAGGTGGGATTAGGAGGAAGGCTCGATTCTACAAACATAATCAAATCAGAAGCATCTGTCATAACTTCCATATCCCTAGAACATGCAGATAAGTTAGGAGGATATATAGAGAGCATTGCCAGGGAGAAAGCTGGAATAATAAAAGAGGGAAAGCCTGTTGTTGTAAATCAGGTGCCATTGAAGGCAATGATGGAGATTGAAAAAGTCGCAAAATCTAAAAAATCTCCCATTATAAAATTTAGGAACGAGATGGTTTCCAACATCGAATACTCAATTGAAGGGACTAAGTTCAGGCTAAAATATGGTGATTATGATTTTAATTTCAACTTAAAATCAATAGGTAAGCACCAGATTCAAAATGCTTCAATGGCAGCAATCTCATTAATTGAATCGGGAGCAGTCACTGAAAAAGAGGTTATTGAAGAAGGAATAAATAACACAATAGTTCCGGGAAGGATGGAAATCAGAAGTAAGAATCCTTTAATTATATTGGATGGTTCGCATAATTCCGAAGCAGCAAGAGTACTGGCAGAAAACATCAAACTCTATGGAATAAAAAATCCCACAATTTTAGTAGCAATCCTGAAGGATAAGAACAGCTACAATGTACTTAATAACCTCTCCACTGTATCAGACCATATCATTATAACTGAACCAAACGAGGAAGAGAGGAAAAAGAGTGCTGAAGAACTTGCTTTGGAGGCTAAGTCATTTTTCAAAGATGTAGAAATCATCAAAAAGCCTGAAGAAGCAATAAAATCAATTCTACAGAGAAAACTGGATACGGTAATAACAGGCTCCATGTATTTGGTGGGAGAGGCAGAAAATATTCTTGATAATTTATTAAATAATTAACAGGATTCCAATGGAACCCTCTCCTGAAGATTGAACATTGAGTACATCAATTTCCTAAACTCGACAATATTTTCCACTGGAAATGGAGGGGGCGTGAATGAACGGAGGGAAATAAAGATATTGGTAAAACAAATGGTAAGAAACCATTTTAATTAGGATGGTATTGGAATAAATTACCTATGAATTCAGGGAGCAGGAACATATTTGAAAAATTTCTTGGAATGAATCCAGAGATAGGAAGAATCAAGGGTGCACTGGAGCCATCCTTCCTCCCTCAGAGACTCCCTCACAGGGAAGCGGAAATGGAAAGAATAGCACAGATACTGTCTCCTGCTCTTAATGGTATAAGACCTTCCAATATCCTGATATTTGGAAAGCCAGGCGTGGGGAAAACTAGTACCATAAAGTTCGTTGAAAGGGAATTGACGAACATCATAAATTCTAAGTATGATACAAAGGTCAAGGTAATAAATATCAATTGTGGGATTAATGACAATTCCTATAGCATCCTTGCTACTATGGGTAATTCCCTACTGTATTCTTGGGAAGAGAAATTTCCGTTCACCGGATGGCCCATGGATAAACTCTTTACATCTGTACTTGAGAAGATTGAAAATTTCGGAGGAGTTATAATATTAATCCTGGATGAAGTTGATAAACTGGTGAAAAAATCAGGGGATTCCGTATTATATCAATTATTGAGGATTAATGAGATATCGGCAAACGGGAAGATATCATTAATAGGGATCAGCAACGATTTGAAATTCATGGATTATCTGGATCCTCGTGTAAAGAGCAGATTGCAGGAGGAAACCATAGTCTTCCACCCCTATAATGCCACAGAGATATTTGACATTCTTAAAGACAGGGTGATCTTCGCTGGAATATACGACTTAATTGATGAACCTGTACTGAGGCTGGCAGCGGCTATAGGTGCTCAGGAAAATGGAGATGCTAGAAGGGCTATTGATCTATTGAGAGTTGCCTACGAAATATCAGTAATGAAGAAAAGCAGCAAAATAACTGAGGAATGCATATATGAAGCGCGTGACAGGTTAGAACAGGATGTATTCAGAGAGATAATATCGTCACTCCCATTGCATAATAAGGTAGTGCTCTATTCAATTTCTCTTCTTAAGAATTTCAAGGGAACTGGAAAGATAACCTCTGGAGAATGCTATGAGCTTTATGGCAAAGCGGTCAGGAAAATAGGGCTGACACCATTAACCAACAGGAGAGTCAATGATCTAATTTCAGAACTAGATAAAATGGGCATAATATCTACAGAAGTTCAAAGCTTCGGAAGATACGGGAGAACTACGGTGATTCAGTTAAACTATGACCCAGATCTGATCATGAAGCTGCTTGAAGTTGATGAGGCAATGTCTCCGCTTGCCACGGTAAAACCAGATCAAAAACCCCTTTTCTGAATCTATTATTAAAATACAAGAAATTAATTAACCGAAGGATGAAGTTCAAAGCCATGCTTATTGTGGGTATGCCTGGATCAGGAAAGGATGAATTTGCCAATGTAGCCAGGGAACTTGGAATTGAGGTAATTAACATGGGGGACATAGTTAGAGAGTTTACTGGGAATATTGGAATGGACATTTCCAAAAGTGGAATAGTGGCTAATGAAGAACGAAGGTTACATGGTATGGATATCTGGGCAAAGAGAACTATTGAAAGGGTTAAATCAAATTTTGTTGTCATCGAGGGAGTAAGAAATAGAGAAGAAATTGAGAGGTTTAAGAAAGATGCTGAGATCGGATTGGTGGTTGGGATATCTTCCGGTAGGATACATAGACTTAGAAGATTATTGACCAGGGGGAGGGCAGATGATCCCAAAAACGAAATGGAATTTGTAGAAAGGGAGGAAAGGGAGCTAGGTTGGGGAATAGGGAATGTACTTGCAACAGCTGACTATTATATTTGCAATGATGGCTCCTTGGAAGAGTTCAAATCCAAAGTGCGGGATTTTCTCAGATCCCACATAAATCAATAAAATTCTGGAATATTTTTCTGCCGTACTGAGTATGCTCTACTTCAGGGTGAAATTGTAAACCGTATCTTTTCTTAATCGGGTCGGCAAAGGCCTGCACCCTGCAGCTTTCAGAGCTTGCAAGCAGTTTAAAATTTGCTGGCAACTCTTTAATCTCATCATTGTGACTTTCCCATGCAATTATCTCATCTGGCAGGCCATTCAATATCTCGTCCTTTTCCCTGACAGTTATCTTAACTTTTCCAAACTCGGGCACATTTGCCCTGCCAACTTTTCCCCCATAATAGAGGCCCATGAACTGAGCACCTGCACATATTCCCAATATGGGAATGTTCATTTTATCCAGATATTCTCCAGTCCTTCCAAGTTTGAATGTTTCATATTCAATGGTGGCGGCCCCACCTGAAAGAACAAGTCCATCTGCATCCTCTAGTTCCTCTAGAGGAACATCATTCCTCTTTATTTCCGTGGAAACTCCAAGCTCCCTAAGTACTCTCCATTCCCTGTGGGTCCATTGCCCTCCATTGTCCAGAACATATATCTTGATCATTACAAGCAGTTAATAATGAATGGAAATAAAATTTTCCTTCAATAGTCAAATGAGGTCTTTCTCATGGTAAGTATCTCTAAGAATTTATCGAGATGTTCTACTAGAAGAGGATTGTCTGAGAAACCGCAAGCGCTGAGGTCAGGTGCAGCTATTATTGCCTTTACTCCGTCGACCACCATGTCGGTGGCAATTAGATTGTTATTCCTATAAATCCTTACGCCAGGTGGTGCTCTCTGATTATCCGGGGCTATAACCGATATCTGAACATTCCTTGATTGAGCTGCTTCAATTTCTTTTCCTAACTCAGTCCTTATTTCTCTCAATTTTGGAGTGGAAATGACCACATACTTCTCAGCACCGTTGAGCATCTCTTTCATCTTTTCAATAACCTTATCCTTGCCATATATGGTATAGATAAGCTGAGGTTCACCCTTTTCTGTCAGTATATCTGCTAAAGTTGCAAGTTTGTCAAAAAGATTCTCCAAATTCTCTGAAAACATCTTCCTGATCTCGTACAGATTTCTGGCCTTGAATACCTTTGGCCTACCTTCGACAGACTTTATTAGCCCCCTCTCTTCAAGTTTTTCCAGTATCTTGTAAGTGGAAGTTCTGGGTATTTTAGCAATCTCTGCTATATTATCTGGCGTCCCTGTACCTAACATCGTTAAGGCGAGGAATGCTCTCAGCTCATACTCCGTCATATTGAATTTTTCGAAGTATGATGCAATCTGTTGCAGTTCTTTTTCAAAATCTTCCATGTTAGATTATAAATAAGGCTTTAATATTTTTTTTCACTACATCTGCAATGAAGTGTTCATTCTGCGAGAGGGATGCAATTATCAATATTCGCTACAATGGTACCCACCTATGTAAGGAGCACTTTAACAGATTCCTTGAGAGAAGGGTTAGACTGGAATTCAGAAATCAATTAATAATAGAAAAACCCATAAAGATAGTTGTTGCATTATCCGGTGGAAAGGACAGTTCCGTTGCACTCTACCTGACTAAGAAAATACTGGGAAAGAGAAGGGATGTAGAAGTAGAGGCAGTAACCATTGATGAAGGAATAGGCGGTTACAGGAATCTTACCCTTGAAGCAGCCAAGAAGCTAACAGAACAGCTAAAGGTTAAACATGAAGTAGTGTCATTCAAGGATAAATTCGGTATAACCATCGATGAAATCTCAAAAAACGGTCAACTTCTCCCGTGCAGTTACTGTGGAGTCTTCAGGAGAAAATCCATAAATGATGCCTCAATTGAACTCGACGCAGATTACGTTGTGACGGGATTGAATCTCGATGATTCTGTTCAGACTGTAATAATGAACATGGCACGTGGCGACCTGGATAGATTGGAAAGGTTGGGGCCACACTTCAAGAGAAAGGACGGAATGATTCCCAGGCTCCAGCCTCTAAGGAAAATCCCAGAGAGGGAGGTATTGATTTATGCCATTGTGAACAATATACCTTTTTCCCACGCGGAATGCCCCTATGCATCGGATGCTATACGGAATGAATTTAGGGAGGCTGTAGACAAATGGGAAGAGAGAACTCCGGGAACCAAATTTGCCATATTGAACTCATTTGATGAAATAAGAAATCTGCTCTATAGCAGAGAAGATAAGAAGGAAATCAAAAGGTGCAAAATTTGCGGAGCACCATCTGCAGGCGAAATATGTAAATCCTGTTCCATGTTAATGGATTTGAAAGTATGAACCCAATATTAGGACTTATAATTTTCATTGTGGTAACCATTATTGCTTCTCTAATGAGATCTTTCTATCTCATCAAATTTGTCTATGGGAAAAGAATAGCGATTTATAAACTGGCAAATTCATACGGCTGTTATATAGGCCCCACGATTTATGTGATTTCAGTTTTTTTCATAGCATTGGGCCCACTGTCATTCAAGATTTTCAATTTGAATTTTATTCAATACTATAGCCTCAACACCATAGCGGGCATTGGTTATGGACTATTATATCCACCCTTTGCACCTGTTACCAATTCTGGTGAAATTTTTGTTGTAAAAAGAGGAGAAAAGTTATTTGCTTACGTGGGCAAATTCATGGGAAGAAAATTTGAGGTCATTAGCATGCCATCCAAAGAAATTGCCACTATGATCGCGAAAAGGCTCACTAACCGATGTGAATTCGAAGTCACAGTAGATGATTCTAATAACCGTGATTAGTCAATTGGGGCGTCTGCGAGAGCCTTGACAGTATGGTTAAGCCAAGATTCATGTATTTCTCTTCCATGATAAAGGTCAGGTCTGTATAGAATGACGCAATCTGGTAAATGTTTATTCCATTAGAAGCAAGGATTGAAGCTATGTAGGCTACATAACCCCTTATGTCCTGTATTACCTCGGGAGAAATAATTACCAATTCTCCCAGGTCATCTTTTATGCTTAGAACGCTTTGACCAAAGACATCCATAACCTTGCCGGTATTTCCCGAATCAACAACAATGACGGTACCCTGGACACCCTGAATAGCTCTGAATTTCCCTCCAAGCTCTGTGATGCTCCTATATAAACTGGAGAGTTTATCGAATAGTTCGGGTGTGTTTTTGACTGTTATGTTTGAAATTGAGAAATATGCTTCAATTCTAGATTGCTGGAGTATTTTTCTATATTCTGATTCCAGGGAGGGATTGTACTGGGGGTATCTCTTAAGTGCTGCCACTACAGCATTGTATTTTTGAGTACCGATCTCCTTCATTATGTACCTTGCAAGGGATGATGTGTTCACCACTCCCAGTTGCACTGCTTGCAGAAGACACGGATTTGTCGAAAGGTATTCTGAGACCCTCTTGCTTATTTTTTCCATGATTATGATAAAGGACGGGATAATACAAATATTTCACGCATGCTTCATAAGACATGTACAACATTCTGCTCTACAGGATTATTCAATTTGAATTATAATATCATCAACTAGCCGTCTATACAATTATCCTTGTTGAACTTTCATTAATTGTATTATACCAAGATATCCCGAAAAACACTGAAAAAGTAATTTATTTAAGTAAGGCATAATCCTGTGAAATGTTAAAGATTGGCGTATTGATTAAATCCGTTCTGGATACTGAGGCAAGGGTGTCTTCAGAGAATGGATCTCTTAAAGTCATTTCTGGAAAATTGATATGTAATCCCTTTGACGAATTTGCAATAGAGGAGGCCGTCAGAATTAAAGAGAAAATAGGAGCAAATATTACTGCAATATCATTAAACTCCAATGGGAGGGAAGACGAACTAAGGTATGCCATGGCAATGGGAGCTGACACTTCAATTCTTATTAAAACTGATAAAGATATAATTTCCCCTCTGAAAAAAGCAAAGATTATTGGACAAGTTATTAAAGATCAGAAATTTGATCTAATAATCTCTGGTAGAGAGGCTATAGATGATAATTTTTCTGCAACATCGCTCATATTGTCGGAAATCCTGGGTTACAATCATGTCTCAGAAGTGATAGAGGAAAAGATTGAGGGGAATAAGATTATTGTAAAGAGAATCCTCGAGGAAGCTGAGGAGACCTATGAGATGCAATTACCTGCCTTAATTACAGTCAGAAAAGGGATTAATAATCCAAGATATCCAACTTTGCCTAATGTCATGAAGAGTAAAAGGATGCCGTTGAATAGGGTCGAGGTAAAGTCTGATGGTGATGATATATTGGTTCACTATGAGGATAAACCACAAAAGTCCGGCGCCAAAATCCTGGACGGAAAATATGATGAGATAGCTGATAAGCTCATATCCATAATGAAAAATGAATTTCACGTGATTTAGGTGGTGAAAAATGAAATTGCTGATTTTTGCTTATACAACTGATGGTAACATTCCAAAGAGTGATCTGGAGATCATATCACATTCCAAGGATATATCACAGGAAGTTCATCTGGTAACGAACATGCCTTTAAATGCAACAATAAAAGGAGTAAATAAGATTATAACACCAAGCGGAAGGCTAGATCAGGACTGCTTCTCCAAATTTATTGAAATGACATTTAAGAAGGATGATTATGCTCACATAGTAGGCAAATCCGATATAGTTGGAAAGGAAATAGCAAGCTCATTATCGGCAAATCTAAATATAGAATATGTGAATGAAATACAGGAATTTGAAAATAAAGATAAGTTGATTGTTATCAGAGATTTCTTCACTGGAAAATTGTCTGGAAGAATTGAAATCAATAGTAAGAGCATTCTTCTTTTGAAATTCAACACTCATCCCATAAATGAAAGCGATACTGTACCCGTGGTGGAATCTTTAGAATTTAATTGCTCTAGCAACAAAAAACTGTTATCAAGAATCATAACCACAGGCAATAAACCACCACTGGAAAGCTCGCAGATAGTCGTATCGGGCGGGAGAGGATTAGAATCAAAGGAAAATTATGCTTATGTAGAGAAGTTGGCTGAATTGTTAGGAGCAGCTACTGGTGCATCGAGGGCCATAGTTGATCTGGGATGGGTACCTCAGACCTATCAGGTAGGCCAAACAGGCAAAATAATAGCACCCAATCTCTACATTGCAATAGGCATATCAGGGGCAGTACAACACTTGGCCGGAATAAGGAATGCTAAGAAGATAATCGCCATCAATAAGGATCCAAATGCACCTATATTTAAATACGCCGATTACGGCGTAGTAGCTGACTTTAAAGAGTTCTTACCAATATTGATTAAGAAATTGGAGGCAATGAAGAAATGAAATTTCAATTCAAATACAGAGTAGCCTGGGTCGATACAGATGCGCTTGGAATAATGCATTTCTCCAATTATTTCAGACTGTGTGAAAGGACTGAACAGGAGCTAATGAATTCTCTGGGATTGGAAGATGATGAAACTTTTTTACCAAGAGTGGACGCGCATTGTACTTACAAATCACCCCTTAAATTCAATGATCCTGTTACCGTTTACATGTGGGTCAAAGAAATAGGCAAATCCCATATAACCTTCTCATATGAAATAGTGAATGATCTTCACGGTAAGGTAGCTGCACAGTGCCAGATTGTTGTTGTTCCAGTAGACGCAAAAATGAAAAAATCCACTTTAAAAGAAGAAATTACCGAAAAATTAAGAAAATTCATGGATGAATGAAACCTATACCTGCAAGGTTTTTGTACATCAGATAGATTGCTACGAGTATTATAATTATGGCATAGATTAGCCTTAATTTGTTTTTGTCTATGCTTACTGCTATCTTAGTCCCGATATAACCACCTGCAATCCCTCCCAACAGGTACAAAAGGGATATTGTTACATTGATTTCGTGATACAATGCGTACGTAGATGCACTTACAATTCCGAATGTACCCACTGCAATTAACGATGTACCTACTGCCGCTGTTATTTCTAGGGCTCCGGCTAGCATAAGGGAAGGCACTATTAGAAAGCCCCCGCCGATCCCAAAGAATCCTGATAAAAAGCCAACTGCGAATCCGGCTGGGAGCAGATACTGATACTTTATGTTGCATCCTGCATCGGCTTTCCTAACATCTGACTTCCTTCCCCGTATCATCAGATAAGCTACAACAATCATCAATATACCGAATAGAAATAGAAGAGATTCGCCATTGACCAGATGCCCTATATAGGCCCCTAAAAATGAGCCTACCACACCTGGAAGAGTGAATATAACCCCCTTCTTTAACCTAACATTCTTTTTCATGAAGTGCATAATTGAATTTACATACGCATTCAATCCCACTGCCAGTGCAGTTGTTCCAATTACAACATGGTCAACATAATTTTCGTAAGACTTTGTATGTGCCCCATATGCCAATCCCACGAAATACAGTAACAGAGGAACTGCCAAAATAGATCCTCCGCCACCAATCATCCCTAGAGATAGTCCAACTAAGAATCCAGAGATCACCGATAGTATATATTGAAGAGGTGTAACATAGATTGTATACATACTAACTCAGCCTTATTTACGTGATTATTTTTATCAATTTATAAGTAATCTCATTATTGGCCTCATGGAGCACGACTTAAATGAATGATTCTTAGCAAATTTCGATCTCAGCGCATAATTAATAGGAATATGCCCTTAACAAGATTGTGTGAATCTTTCAATAATTGAATTGCAAAGGGGCCCAATGAGATAACATTGATTTATTGTTGTAGCGTTTAATCGGTATCATGGATCCAATTATTTATTGGAAGTGGCCAATCTTTCCTTTATAAAATTCTCACCCTTTTGGCTCAATTGATAATATGTATGATGCGGATGAGTTGTGACCCTTTTCTTCAGCCTTGCCTCTTTTCTCTTGAGCATTCCGGATCTTCTCTTCTCTAGATAGCCCATTTCGAATAACCTTTTCAGAATCTCACATACATCTCTCTTATTCATCTCTAGGTCTCTGCCAACAGATTTGGCGTAATCCACTCCGAATCTCTTGAAATGCATAAGTACCTTATAAATTAGCTCTTCATCCAATTCTATTTTCTTGGTAAGATCCCTCATGGATCAACACTTCCAAGGAACATTAAACCTACCAATTTTTTCAAATATACTCATCAACAATTTAGCATATTCTGATCCGTCAAATAGGTTATTAACTGTTACTCTTGAATATCTCCCGTTGGCATGGACAATCAATCCGTTCCCTAAATATAGTGCCACGTGACCCTTGAAGAATATCAAATCACCAGGCTCCGCAGCTTCAAAATCTCTAATTGTGCTTGATGCATCCCTCTGCTGGGATGAATTCCTTGGAATTTCCTTTCCAGAGTATCTGAAGAGCCTTTGAGTAAATCCTGAGCAATCGAACCCAAAATCTGAGGTACCTCCCCAAAGATACGGTACCCCCATGAAGTTTTTGTATAGATCCAGAGGGTTGAACACTCCATCAATTGGCTCCAGCAGGCCACTGGGGATGCCGAAATATTCAACATCTTTATCATCCACGTAAGAACCGAACGGGAGTGCCATTTTTTCATTTCTGTACATTGAATTTAATTTGTATTTTCTCGGCTTTTCTTCACCTATCAGCGCAGTCTTTACATAACCCACTACTCCGTCTACACACCTTACTTTACTCCATTCACCAAGATTTTCTAGCAGATCCACAAATTCACCGTATATGAGCTGAGAATCTCTCTCCGATTCAAATTTAGGTTCAGTCCTTATATCAGCCACTGAAGTTATTATCATCATTGAATTTTGTATCATAGTTTTTTAGATATAATTTTTCATTGATTTTTGAAAACAGAAAATTCGGGAATGTTTATTTATGAAATAAGCATTTTATGGGGACCAATATGAAAATTGAAAAGATCGAAATTTATAAGGGAACAGTTTATTATAAGGCTCCTTTTAGAATTTCTTTGGGAAGTTCTGAACAGAGCGATGAAGTTGTAATAAAAATTACAGATGCTGAAGGAAATTGGGGAATTGGAGAAGCTGGACCTGCAGCAAGGATAACGGGTGAAACCCAGGGGACCGTCATTGAAGCTTCAAAGGTTATTGCCAGTTCTCTTGTAGGCCAGGATCCAGAGGATATACCCCAATTAATTGAAAAAATAGATTCATCCGTCTTGAGGAACAGTTCAGCAAAGGCCGCATTTGACATTGCTCTATATGACCTATTGTCAAGAAAATATAAGATGCCGCTTTACAAATTCCTTGGTGCATACCGGGAATCCATTATAACCGACGTAACCATTGGAATAATGGATATGGAATCGGCCATAAAGAAGGCCACATATCTTAAAAATATCGGTATAAAGAGAATAAAAATGAAGGTTGGGGAGAACATCGTTGAGGATTACAAGAGAGTGGAGGCTGTCAGAAATGTAGTAGGTGAAAATATTGACATATTCATTGATGCTAATCAGGGCTGGTCTCCTGGTGAGGCTATAAGAAATCTTGAATTATTTGACAACCTTGGCGTAGAATTTGTTGAACAACCTGTTAAGGCCTGGGATATAGATGGGCTGGCTTATGTAAGAAATAAGGGACCAATGCCAGTTATGGCTGATGAATCGGTACATTCACCAGAGGATGCAATCAAGGTCATCAAGGCTGAAGCAGCTGACTTCATAAATATAAAGCTGATGAAAAGTGGGGGGATACATAATGCAAAGAAAATAGCAGATATTTCTGAGGCAGCTGGAATTGCCAATATGGTGGGCTGCATGATGGAGGGCGCAATTGGTATTGCCGCGGGCATACATTTCTCCTTGCATCATAGAAATGTTAAATTTGTAGACCTCGACTCCGACCTTGACATGAAAAATACACTGACTGGCGGAAAGCTGCTGCCTTTAAAGGGAAGCCACAGGCTATCGGACGGTTATCCTGGACTTGGAGATTTGAACTTGAACCCTGCAGAAGTTCAGTTAGTCTCAACCATAAGTAAGTCAAGCGATTACAAATCATTCTAGACCAATTATGAAACCGATCTCCATAAAAGATGGCAAGCATTTCATAGAGGATATAGCCCTTTCAGAATTAGCTGATAAATTTGGAACACCCATTATTGTGTATTCTAAAAGGCAAATACTTGAAAATATAAGCAGATTCAAGAATGCATTCTCAATTTTTAATGAACATGAAGCACACTATGCCATCAAGGCTAATTATAACCCGGAAATTCTTAGAATCCTTCGGGAAAATGGAATTGGAGCTGATGCTGCAAACCCCAACGAAGCAAGATTGGCACTACAGATTGGCTTTGACAAGAAAATGATTACAGTTAGCCCTAACAACCTTACAAAGGAAGAGTTGAATTTCCTAGTTGGGGAAAAGTTCATTGTGAATTTTGATGATGAAATTCAATTCTCCTTAGTAGATGAGAAAATTGATTTATTCTCCATCAGAGTAAATCCGGGGATCGGAAAAGGGGAATTCAAAGGAATAACCACTGGTGGTAAAAACAGCAAATTCGGGACTTCCCCAGAAAAGGCAAAATTGGCCTATGAGAAGGCCAAGAATATGGGTGTCGAAAGGTTTGGAATACACATGCACACAGGTTCTAACGTTATTGACTCCGAGTTTTTCAAGAAATCCAGCTTAGCGTTCTTCAAAATTGCTAGCATGATTTCAAAGGATGTAGGAATTAAATTTGAGTATCTTGACATTGGAGGGGGGTATGGAGTTCCCTATCAACCAAATGTTGAAGAGTTGAATATTGATATGGTTGCGCAAAACATTAGGTCAAACTTTATGCTGCCCGAGATATATGAGTACCTCGGAACAAGCAAGATTATTACAGAACCTGGAAGATATCTGGTTGCTAATTCTGCAGCAATATTATCTAGGGTGACAAACGTTAAAAGAACTGACAGGAATTTTATTGGAACAAATATAAGCTTCAACACCGTGCTGAGGCATGCTCTCTATGGTGCGAAGCACCACTTTGAAATAATGGACAAGGTCAATGGAAAATACAGGAAATTTATCATAACAGGACAGGCCTGTGAAAATACTGACAGATTGGGGCAAAATGTTCCTTTGATTGAGCCCAAGATAAATGATATCTTGATAACTTATACAGCTGGTGCATACATAATGTCCATGGCCTCAAATTATAATTTACTAAGAAGACCTGCTGAAATTTTAGTTGATGGTTCCAACACAAAGATAATAAGAAGGGCAGACGATCTTACCGATATATTGCAACCTTTCACAATCTAGGAGGAACTAGAGATTGAAGTACCAGATAAGAGCGATTTCAGTGAACGTGGCAAGGGCAGTTTATGCCCTTAACTGGTTTGATATAACACCTGGAATGATATTCATATCCCGTGATTTGGATCTTAGGTTAGTATATTTAGGTGTAGCTACAACGGCGTTCTATATTGGACTGGCTTCGTTACAGATGATAGGAGGAATCCTTGCAACAAAGTACGGATCCAGAATGATCTCATTCCTTGGTATATTCATTTTGGGACTTGGCGGAATACTCAGCGGTTTTTCCAACAATCTCGTGCAACTGGCCCTCTTTAGATTTATAACAGGTTCCGGAGCTGCAATGTTCTTTTCTCCAGGACTCTCCTTATTAAAATCTGTTACACCCCAGGATAAATATGGACATTGGGTAGGGGTATACAACGGAGCTTTTAATTTGGGGGGCGGAGTTGGAGCTTTTGGATGGGTATTTGTTGATGAATTCATAGGGTGGAGAATGGGATTAGTTCTGGGAGGTCTTTTAGCCATTGCCTCCGGCCTAGTTATGCTACTTTTAACTGGCAGTTATGGAAACGAGAGACTTCATTCTTCAAAAATAATGTCTGAAACAGTTTTCATTTTGAAGAACAAATATTTATGGCTGCTATCCGTTGGACTGATGTCTGGAATGTTCTCAGAGACCATAATAGGGCAGTTCATCATTTATTATAGTGAGACCTATGTTAAAATAGGCGAAACCTTTGCTGGAGTTCTAGGTGGTATATTTTTAATTCTAGGTTTCCCGGGTGGTGTCATTGGAGGCTATATTTTCTCAAAAGTGAATAACAAGAAGAAATATTCATACACATTGTCTGTGATTGTTTCCCTTCTATTGGTACCCATAGCCCTGTCCAAGAGTATATTTATCCTGTTCGGAGCGGTTATACTTGAAGGATTTTTAACCGTTAACACCTTCTCGATTTTATATACTCTTACAACAGAATTCATCAGGGAAAAAAATTCATTGCCCTTTGCGCTCTCATTTGTTAATTTTGTACAGATAGCCCTTGGAAGTTTGTTTCCAACAATATTTACAGCAATAGCTTCAATTTATTCTTACAGAATTTCCTGGATAGCTCTATCTATTATGGGCCTTCTACTCACAGCTCTCATCAAACCTGTTCCAATCCTAGATAGAAAGTGATTTTTATTAAATTGGAATGAACCAGGGTGGATCAAGATTGTCCATTCTGTGAGATAGCAAGGGGTAAGAGGAGTTATCAGGAAGTTTTTAGTGACAAGGAGATAATAGCTGCCATGGATCACAGGCCTGTATCAAAGGGGCACGTGATCATATTTCCAAGAGAACATTACGAAAACATTTATGACATTCCAGAGGAAATACTTGTAAAAATAAGCCTGATATCCAAGAGAGTTTCCATGGCATTAAAAGAGGCCTACAATCCTCCCGGGCTAAATATAATTCAGAACAATGGGCAGTTGGCAGGACAAACTGTCTTCCATTTCCATATTCATATTATTCCGAGATATGACCATGAATATCTCAGATATCTGATTGAAGTGGCAAAGAACAGAAGGATAGCGCCGGACGATTACCTATTAAGGGAAGCTAATAACATCAAAGCTCATCTGATTTCGCAGTGGTAAACTATTTAATTGAATCCATCATAAAGTATGGAATATGTATAGGTTTGGTATTGCTGGCATTCCTCTGGGTTCTAAGGGAAGAACAGTTAAAGATGCCGTGGAAAATACCTTTCAATTGGGCTTAAATCATCTGGAAATTCAGCTTTTCAGGGTCAGCGTTCAGGACAGGGATCTGAGTGAATTTGTGGGAATGAAGCCCTACGAAATCGATGATATGCTCCTTATTGAATTGCTCAGGGGAGATGAGGAGGGAAATTACAATCCGATTCCACTTGACAGTACAATAGAAGAGGGGGATATTGGAAGGGAATTATTCTGGAGTATGGCCAGAGATTACAAAGAACTCAGACTCGCGGCAGATATTGCAAAGGAATTGGATGTAAAAATAACCCTTCATACTCCTTATTATGTAGATTTTGCAAATGATGAAAAGCTCATTGACGATTCAATACTCCATACAATATGGGGTGGAATCCTAAATGATGCTCTGGATGGGGAGTTCATTATTTCTCACCTTGGACTTGTTGAGGGAGATCGAAAATCGGCCCTTAAAAAGACCGAATCCTCGCTAAAGGAGATACTCAAACGGTTCAACAATTTGAATATTAAGAGCAAGCTTTACATTGAAAACTCAGGGCATCCAGACGTGCTGGGAACACTGGATGAGATTAAGAAAATTGAGAAGGATATTAAGGGTATTAAGGGAATTGTGAACATAGCCCATATTTACAGTCTTGAAACCGACAAAACCTATGAAAAGGATTTCTTCATAGAACTCATTGAAAACACCAAAAAGGAAGGGAGGCCGCTATACTTCGAATTTTCCGGAGTGGAAATCCTTGAAAATGGCGAACACAGATTTACTCCCATTAAGAGAGGAAATCTCAAGTTCGAACCATTGGCAGATGCCATAGCAGATTTTGATGATGAAATAACCATAATATCATTCTCTCCACTACTTGAGCATGATGCACTCTACATGAAAGTTATATTTGAAAGGTCAATATCCAAGAAGATTGGAAAGACGATTAAACCACTGCCATGAGCATAATTAAGGATTCCCTAAATGAAATAATAGGCAATTGCCACAGGTTGCTGGATGTCAATGAGAAAGATATAGAGAGAGCATGCAATTTCATACTCTCGGCTCAAAACATCTTCGTCTATGGAGTCGGAAGATCTGGGATCATCGGGAGAGCTTTTGCCATGAGACTAGCTCAGTTAGGGTTGAAAGCTTATATCGTTGGAGAAACCATAACCCCAGTGGTTAGCAACAAAGACGTGGTAATTTTAATATCCGGGACTGGTGAATCTCAGGGAGCATTGCTCGTGGAACAGATCTCCAAAAGAGTGAGTGCAAAGGTCATTTCAATTACAACTTCTCCAAACAGCAGCATAACCAGAAATTCAGATTTAACCATATATGTACCCACAAACAAAAGTTCCAATCTGGCACCGCTTGGGACGCTATTTGAGATCTCCGCGCTAATGCTTCTGGATGCCATGATAGCCCTATTGATGCATCTTAAGGGCGAAACAGAAGAAGATCTTAGAAGGAGACATGCAATATGGCTTTAATTTTTTATTGATTAAATTAGTAAAATATTTAAGACTTAAAAATTTAATGCAAGCATGGTAATCAAGGTAGAAAAGATCGAAAAAGTCGTTGAGGAAATAGTTACAAAACCAGAATTGGCCAATCTTGAACATCCCAGAGGTTACATAGGGTTTGAACCGTCAGGTATGCTTCACTTGGGCACCGGACTTTATTGGACCAATGTAATAAATCTTTTTGCAGATCAGGGAGTTGACATGACTATACTTTTGGCAGACTGGCATGCGCAAATTAATGATAAATTAGGAGGAGATATTCAAAGGATCAGGAAAGCGGCTGAATACATGAAGCATGGCTTTTATTCCTTGGGTTTGAAGGACAGCATAAAATTTGTTTACGCCTCAGATCTTGTTAATGATCCTGAATATTGGGGATTATTGATTAGGGTAGCCAAGTCCTTAACATTGTCCAGATTGAAGAGATCCCTTCCCATTATGGGTAGAAATGAAGAGGATGCTGAATCAGACGTTTCGAAGTTGATCTATCCGCTTATGCAGGTTACGGATATATTCTATATGGATCTTGATATAGCCTTAGGAGGGATGGACCAAAGACATGTTCACATGATGGCGAGAGATATACATAAAAAAATTGGTGCAAAGAGGTTTGTAGCGGTTCATGGTCCATTGATAACTTCTCTGAAGGGAGGAAATAGAATGGATCCAGCATCAAAGATGAGCAAAAGCAAACTTGATTCCGCAATCTTCATACATGATTCTCCAGAGGAAATAAGGAGGAAAATCAACATGGCCTACTGTCCCGAGGGGGAGATAGAGTCTAATCCTATACTTGACATCTATAGGATAGTCATATTTAACTTCTATCCGGACGATAAACAAAGTATGGAGGTCGTGATTCAGAGTGCTAAGAAATCTTACAGGAGCTTCAATGAACTTGCCGAGGACTTCAAAAATAAGATAATTGGCGCTAAAGCCCTGAAAGAAGACCTCTCGGAAAGATTGATTAAAATACTTGAACCCTCCAGGGAATATTTTAATAAGAGGCCTGAGTTAATGGAGATGGTGGAGGGATTGAAATAAAGCCCGTAAGAGATCTTGAATTGAAGAAGGGGATAAAAGTTTCCCAATTGCTGGAACAGTTCGGATCATCAGGAGGATTCACTGCACCCAAACTCTACATTGCATTAGAAATATTGAAGGAAATGAAGGAAAAGAATGCAGAGGTCTTCCTTAGCTTTCCCGCAGATATAATTTCCACAGGTACCAGAGGAGCCATAATAGATCTCCTAAATACTGGACTCGTTAAACACATAATCACTACAGCTGGGATGGTCGACCATGACCTGGCAAGGTGCTACAAAAATTATTATCACGGAGATTTCCTCATGGATGATAGAGAACTCCACAGAAAGAATATTTACAGGCTTGGGAATGTCATAATACCACACGAAAATTATGGTGGCATAATTGAAAGCAAGATGCAACCTTTCCTCGAACAGATCTACAAAGAGAAGAAAACCTGGACCGTAAGCGAAATTCTACAGAGACTTGGAAAACAGATGAAGTGCAGATCAATTTTGAAAGTTGCATATGAGAAGGGAATCGATATATTCATACCTGGATATGTAGATGGGGCATTCGGCTCACAGATCTGGTCCTTCTGGGAAATGCATCGGGATTTCAATGTGGATCTCCTCATGGACGAACATAAGATTTCAGATATTGTGATGTCTAATAATGACAAACCCATGGGAGCCTTGATGATCGGAGGGGGAATATCCAAACATCATGTCATCTGGTGGAATCAATTCAGAGGTGGGCTGGACTACGCCGTATACATAACAACAGCTCAGGAATACGACGGCTCTCTTTCAGGTGCTCAGTTGAGGGAAGCTATTAGCTGGGGAAAAGTAAAGGAAAAGGCAAAACAGATAACCATAGAAGGTGAGGCAACAGTCCTATTACCATTACTAGTCTCTGCATTTCTTGAATAGCTTCATACAAAATCATAATTGAAATTTAATCTTTCCAATTTCTCCTTCAATTCCATTTTTTGCTTTGAGTTGAACGATTTCTCGTCTATCAAGAAACCTTTGCATTTATCTGTCTTTTCATACATCTGGGTTAGAATATTCTCGGTGAGTTCGTTAAATCTGTACTTAGACGCGATATGACCGAATTTTATTCCCTCCTCTATGGCCATCCTTGTGAACTTCTCTGAATAATGTGGGCCTCCAATTCCGCAGTAGCTTTCATCTCTCACTGGAGATGAGCTCAGTATAGCTTTTGCTACAAGCTCTCCTGCGTGCTGATCCCTATATTCCCTTTCAGTTGATCCAATTTCAACAAATATCAATTTTTGATTGGAAGCGGGTCCGTGATGAGTCGCTTCGTATGTTACCCTATAATCGGTATCATTAAGATTACTGAGATTGATCAATATGGAATGCAATAAAAAAGGATCCGTATAAGTTAGAAAATTCCTCTCACCACCAAGATCGTTGGTGGAAAAATTACCAGCACTGTGAACTGTTAGGCTCTTAACTTCCTTAGCACTGCTATGCCTGCTCAGGAATACAACAGTTTCACCACTTGGGATTTCCATACTTCTTTCAAAATATTCTAGATAAACGGGATGAGTTTCGGTGAAAATAACCCTAATTCCCAGTTCTTCTAGATGCTTTGCAATATTTAAACCTGCATCGTCTGATTTGGATGCGATAAATATCATAGGTCTCCAGACAATCCATTAATATCAATCTAATAGCGTTTTCTTTTTATAGGATAAATAACTAATCTTCGATAATAATGGAATATCCTTATGTTCCATCAAAATTTGTAAGCTGGGAAGAAATAGAAAGATGGGCAGAAATTGTGGTTGAAAAGATTGGAAATAGGAAGTTTGATTCAATAATTGCCGTGATCAGAGGAGGTCTTGTGCCAGCGAGAATAATAGCAGATTACCTAAACATAAAGGATGTTTTTACATTGAAAACGGAGCATTGGGGTGTAACCGCATCACCTGACATGAAGGCAAGGATAACACATCCTGTAGTTATAGATTTGACCGGAAAGGATGTCCTTATTGTGGATGATATCACAGATACTGGTGATTCTCTTTCCCTGGCAATAGAAGCTACCAGGAAAAAATCCCCCAAATCGCTTGCGACAGCAACATTACTTCACATAACAAGGTCAAAAATTCAGCCTGATTATTATGCGGAAGAGATAACGGCACAAAACTGGAAATGGTTCATATTCCCCTGGAACAGAAAGGAAGACCTGAGGAATCTAATACTTGGCTGCCTCAATTCAGAGTCCACTGAGGAGGATGCAGTAACTTGCATGGCTAAGAAGCATGATTTGTTCATTACAAGAAGAGAATTTCATGAGACATTAGATTGGCTGGTTAAGACACATAAAATAGCCTTTGAAGATGGAATTATAAAGAAAATTCAATGAATTATTTTGTTACGATGGTTCCCTCATTTCCTCGAAGAGCCTCATAGAGGTGGGGAGCATCAGTTATAATTGATTTTCTTCCTGTTTTCTCAGTGAACTGAATAGCAGCTTGGATCTTTGGAAGCATGCTTCCTGAACCAAAGTGCCCTTCCTCCATGTATTTTCTCAGTTTTTCCACACTCACTACTCCCAATTTCTCCTGGTTTGGCTTTCCAAAATTTAGGAAAGCCGCCTTAACTGCTGTAAGTATTATGAATATATCTGCTTCAATTTCCACCGCCAATAAAGAGGATGCCAAATCTTTGTCTATAACAGCCTCCACTCCGGCATATCCATCGGGGGTTTCAATAACTGGAATTCCTCCACCTCCAACTGCAATGGGTACATCTCCTCGCTCCAGAATATCCTTGATTATCTTCAATTCTATGATTTTCTTTGGCGTTGGTGAAGGGACTACCCTTCTGTACCCCCTTCCAGAATCCTCCTTCAATCTATACCCGTAAGTCCTTTCAAGGATTGATGCTTCCTCCCTGGTGTAATATTTACCTACGGGCTTTGTAGGATTCTTAAATGCTGGGTCATCTTTATCAACCAACACTCTAGTTACAACTCCGGCAATATCCTTTTCAATTTTGTTTTCTCTCAGAACCTTTCCAAAAGCCGTTTGAAGGAAATACGCAATGGAGCCCTGGGACATGGCATCACATACATCCAAGGGCATCGGAGGCGTAATGGATGCAGCATATTCATTTTGAAGCAATATGGCACCAACCTGTGGTCCATTTCCATGCGTTAATACCACATGGTTGTCCCTAAAAATTTCAATGGTTCTGTATGCTGTTTCCTCCGCCCTCCTGATTTGTTCCGCTGCAGTCCCTTTATCATATTTTTCAAGCAGGGCATTTCCACCAACAGCCATGACTACTTTCATATAAGTCACCGAGAGAATGGGATATGGCTTGCGGATATTAAAAAGGTTTTATGAAAGGTCACTTTAAAACCTTTCCTGTTATGATGTACCATATAATCAGATCCATTATACCCGCATCCATGCTGAAATCTGATGAAACCTTGCTGAAGTATTTCTCCGCTTCCAGATATGCTCTGCGGGATTTATTGCTGAATTCCCTGCCGAAATATTCCATTAAAAACCTTAAAATGTGCTTATCCAGTATGGCGTATTCAAAGTAACCAATATTCCTGAGGAAATGGGAACCCTCTTTATAACCAATGCCAATGAAGTTTTCATATATGAAATCACGTCTATATTCTGGCTCGTCCATTTCCTTGATCAGTTCAAGCAGGTATCTCTTTTCATAGTTTTGATGGATAAATTTTGACCTCGTATTGGGAAACCTGTAACCGCATTTCCTTAACCTCAGTTGAATGTCTTGCAGGGATTGGAAATCTGCTTCCTTCAAAGAATTTATGCATTTTATACCTAATTCTGCACTTGTATTGGCAGTTAGTGTGCAGAACGTGAGCTCTTGAAAAAGTATTTCATAATTGGCAAATTTTAAAGATACAAATTCCGATACCCTTTGTGTAACCACTCCGATCAAAGTCCTGTTTTCGAGCGCTTCCTCTATTTTCCTATCCCATTCTTCCTTTATCATTTTTCAGGGCCAATTAGATAACTTAAGATATAGATTTCCCCTATTTCATTCAAATTCTATATATATTAAATAGTTATACAAGTATTGGTGAATCAACATGGGAGATTTAACACCAAATGCTCAAAAAGTTTATGATGCGCTCAAGAAACTGGGTGCAACCAACGAGGAGAAGCTGAAGACAGCGGATGATGTGATGAAGGCATCCCAAATGGGAAAGGGAGTAGTTAATAACGCACTGCAGGAACTTCAGAACAAGGGATATGTAAAAAGAGTTGCCAGGCAAAAGAGCGCTGGTTACTATATAATTAAGTAATGAGAACCTTAATTTTATGTGTTGACAGAGATAACGATTTAGGTGAAAAGGCCCGCATTAAGACCCCAATCATAGGGAGGGAATTTGTACTTAATGCGGGGATTTCTTTACTGTTGGCAGATCCTGAAGATTCTGACGGTAATTCTCTATTTTTAGCTGTAAAAGAATACGATGACTTGAAGAAAAAGGGAGAAGATGTTGAAGTAGCCGCGATAGCAGGTGACAAGAATGTAGGAGGAGTCTCTGATCTAATTATATCAGAACAGCTTGATAAGGTTCTAAAAGCAACCAATCCCGACAATGCCATATTTATCTCTGATGGTGCAGAAGATGAATTCATCCTTCCCTTGATCCTTTCGAGGATTAAGATTAGAATGGTTAAGAGGGTAGTTGTAAGGCAGGAAAAGAACATCGAATCACTATATTATATCATAATAAAGGCTCTCAAGGAAGAAAAATTCCTAAGGAGAGTCCTGGCCCCCTTGGGAGTGGCATTCCTAGTACTGGGGATATCAATGCTTCTCATTTTCATATTGAGAATAGTGTATTTTGGGCTGGGATCATTGGACCCAGCTACTGCTGGATTTATATCTGTAACCACAGCTATTGGCATCTATTTCCTGGCGAAAGCCTATTCAATAGGTAAGCGTGTCTCAGAAGCCTGGGAACGTTTGGAAGAGCAGTTCATGAATACAAGGATTACAGTTTTCTCAGGTCTAGTTGGAGTTTCAATTATAATTTATGGAATATATGTTGGTTTTCAGGCAGCACTATCTCAGACTATAGTTTATGAGGCCATCCTTCTTCTCTTATACAGATTTGTACCGATTTTTATAATCGGCATAATTGTCTATGACATAGGAAGAATCATGGAATCGCTCAGAATAGTTAAGGAGGATGAAAAGAAGAGGTACCTTATGAGATATGCATTTTCAGCCCTATTCTCAGTTAGTTTTGCGGCGGCTATTATGGGTCTCCTAACTTTAGTAGGGCTCGGGATTTTCAGAATTCAATTTGGGAATACCATTATTTACGCCATAGCTCTGTTCGGTGGAGGTATATTGGGTGGAGCGCTTGTGTCAATCGCGAGAAGAAAGCTCTTGCCGGATGAGATGGACAGCGGAGAAGTTAAATCTCCACAGACAGATAGTTAGTTCCTTTGGCTTTGATCCCTATCTTGACTTCCTCTCTGGCATCATTCTGGCGCAATACATTAAGAACGATTTGTGGAAACTTCTTCCAGAAGTTAGGGAGGCAAATATAATAGGACCCAGGGATCCGCCTGAGGATCTGGATGGTTATAACATAGTGGCGGATTCTGCTTTAAATTATTACCAAGGTAGATTCCAGATGTTGGTTACTGACCTTGATGGACCCATAGAAAGGATAATTTCTTCATCTAAGGATGGAAAATACATAGTCGTTCATGCACACGGTGACAATATAGACAAAATTTTGGAGTACGTCCCCCAATTGCAGGGAAACATCCTAGGCACAACCCAGAGTATACCAGTTAGAAATGTTAGAAACATAGGAGGATTCACAGATGGAGATAGGTCAGTGTTAATGGCTGCAATTTTAGGGGCCAAGGAGATTAATATATACGGTTTCGATTTTGAAAATCCCGTTGATGAACCCAAGAATATAAAAGCGAAGAAGATGAAATTCGCAAGGGAAATAATTGAAAAATTGAAAAATATAAGAATACAATACATCCAGTAATGATTGTCCTAGATGCAATGCTTGGGAGATTATCCAAATACCTTCGCCTGCTGGGGTATGATCTCATAATCGTCAGCAACGAACTGTCTGATGATTCCATAATCCAACAATATGGAAATTACCTTATATTGACCAGGGACAGAAACCTTGCCAAGAAGGCGCCCAGAAGCATTTATGTGAATAGCGATATTGTAACGGAGCAGACAAAGGAGGTGCTTCCCGTTTTACCAAAACCTGAACATGAGAAATTCAGTTTATGCACAATATGCGGCAATCCCTTGATTGAGGTCTTAAGTAGGGATAATCTTCCAGATTATGTGCCAAAGGATAAAGATAGAATATACTACTGCAGTAAATGCAATAAATATTACTGGTATGGTTCGCACTTAAGAAATTTCATACAGTCCATGGGGAAGATCGGAATTGAGATTTGAAAGATTGGATGATAGATTGAAAATAGAGGTTACGAAGGATGAGGATTTGTGGTACCTATCCCTTGTTCTAACTCCGGGAGATATTATCTTTTCCGATGTTTTTAGAAGAACTGAAGATAAAGGGGATAAAATAAGGAGTAAAAAGACAGCCAGAGAGAGAATTAGAGTAGGAATAAGGATGGAAAGCCTTGAATTTCTGGAATTTAATGGCCAGTTGCATATTTTAGGAAGAATAGTTTTTGGACCTGAAGACTACCTTGAATCATATCAATCCATAAACATACAAAAGGACTCTCAAATAGAAGTAATACCAAAGAACCCAGAATTTTTTGTTAAGAATCTTGAAGAATTTCTAGATTTTGCCCAGGAAAGCTTCTTATTACTCTCGGTAGATGATGAGGCCATCAAGCTTTATAAAATATCTGAAAATGACAATTTATTGCTATTTGAAATTGATAGGCACATAGGCAAACAGTATGAAACTCAGGATACCAAATGGCTTGACGAACTCAAGAGAAGGCTCAAAAATTATTCCGATAAAGAAATATTCTTAGTTGGACCATCTCTATTCAAAGAACAGCTTGTACGGGAACTAAAGGATTTCAAAATAACCAATACTACCATTTCGGAATCAGGAGAACAAGGGATCCGTGAGCTATTGCAATCGGGGTTAACCAAACTGAGAAAGTCCTTTGAAAATGAGTTGGTTGCACAATTCCTTAAAAGGATTGCGAATGAAACAGGTCTCTATGGCATTGAAAAAATTAAAGAAGCATTAGACATGAGATCTGTGGAAATAATTCTCATGACTGATAGATATTTCAGAGAAAATGCGGGAAACGAAATCTTTCAGAAATGCTATAGTGGCGGTTGCAAAATATTCGTACTTCATTCTTCATGGGAAACTGGCAAGATTATCCAATCTTTTGGAGGTATTGCAGCAATTTTAAGATACAAAATATGAATTATCCGCCGGAGAACGCCTTCATTATAACTATCTCCTCGCCTTCCTTAGGTATTTCGTCGTCAGGAACCGGCAATCCATCTCTGAGGAAGATCACAGATTCCGGGTTATAACCTAAATCCTTGGCTACTTCTCTTAATTCATAGTTCTTCTCGATGACCCGTATTGAATTTTTATCCAGCAACCTTACTTTGAACAACAGATGGATATAAAGATCCGATATTTTATACTAGTGAATACTTCTATCGATCAAATTTCAATCTGACCTTAGTGAAAATGGAAAGGAAAATATTTTGATTAATAAATGATAAAACAACTAATACATGTCCTTTATTTGCGTCTGGAAGGCGACTAATGAATTACTTGTAGAAGTTCCTATAAATTCCTGCAATAATATGAACTTCCCATTATGTGCAAAGTATATGGTAGCGTTTAAGCTGGAACTGGTATTAATTTCATACTCGCTGTATGCAAAATTCATGAATGAGCCATTACCGATTAACTTAAGTGTTGATGATTTCTCAATTCCTTTCATAACAACCTGGTATACATTCGCTGCATCAGAACTATTTTGAGCTTCTAATATAAGTACTGCTATTAGATTGAAGCTTATAGAATTACCTGTCCCATTAGCTGCATAAAGCCACATTTCTGCCTTTTGCAGTTCACTGTAAGTTGAACCAGATAAATTCAAACTGGTCTTAGTGATGTTTTGAGTATAGTTCTCTCCGGTGAAATTTTCATGATAAATAGACTTCAATTGTTGCGTGGTAATGAATGCAAAAAGATGGTTGCTGGAGAATGACGGAGTTATTGGTATAGAGTTTAGGAACAATTATGGCAGCCGCAATCACTGCTATCAACACCAATACAACTATTAAGATCCCCACACTCTTCTTTTTCTTATGTGGTTCATTATTCACCCCAGAATTATCCATAAATGATAGTTTTTAGATTTATTTAAGCATTGTTAAATTTTACTTTTAAATTCCAACTATCTAATAAAAATGAATTTAGGAAAAATCTAACTTAATTATCAGGTCTGCAAAAATATGAATAACATAGCCCCGAGCAGATTCGAACTGCTGTCTGCGGGTCCAGAGCCCGCTATGCTTGGCCGCTACACCACGGGGCTAACTACTGGTTTATTAATAACTATTAGATATTATTTACTGTAGAGTTTATTTCTTTGAAAGTCCAATTATATAAGCTTATTACCAGATCATGTGGTTTCCATAATGCCTTTTAAATTACCAATTTGAATGTCGTTATCCTCAGATACAATGGTAAATCGCATGTTTGCAACCAAATTAATTCTTCAAGCAAACTAATTTTCAATCTAAGCATGAGTCCAATTCTTGAAATCGATGAATGAAAATTTATTCCAATGTGAACTCTATCTCGAATTTAACAAAATCTAAAGGGTTCTATATTGGGCATTGAAACTCAACATTTTTATAATTTCGGTTATTATGGTGAAAGAAGTGATTTAAATGGAGAAGGGAGATATCATAAGATTGCAGTACGATTCATACACAGATGACGGAAAATTAATTGAGACCACCGACGTTGAGAAGGCGAAATCTGCCGGTATATACGATGAGCACACAATATACAAACCCATGATAGTAATCGTGGGATCAGGCAGATTACTGAAGCCATTGGAAGAAGAAATTAAAAAATCAAACATTGGTGAAGAAAAGGAAATTACCATACCTCCGGAAGAGGCCTTTGGAGTAAGAGACCCAAACAACGTTAAAGTCATCTCCATGAGGGAGTTAGAAAGGAGGGAAATTGAGCCTGAGCTTGGAAAGACTGTTAAGATAGGTGACAAATATGGAAGGATTACAGCGATAAGTCCAGGACGAGTTGTTGTTGACTTTAATCACCCTCTAGCCGGAAAATCAATTAAATATAAATTTAAAATTGCAGAGAAAATTGATGACGAAACTGAAAAAATAAAGGCAATCATAGAATTGAATTATAACAAAGATGTTGAAAAATTCCAAATCGAAGCAGGTGATTCGATTACCATCACAGTTCCGGACAGCGCCAAAATTGATGAGAATTGGCTGATCGCAAAATTCGGAATTGTGGGAGAAATAAGAGAGTACGTGGGAAATAAGGATGTGATCCTCAAGGAAGTCTATCAGAAGAGGACAGAGGAGAAGAAAGAGGAGAAAAAGGAGGCTCAAACGGAGAATACTAAAATAGAGGAAAATAAAGCTGAAACTCCAACTTAATTTTTTAATTTATTCCATTAAGGAGTAGAAATGCCCGAAAATAAGGAAAAAGATGTTGAAAAGGAACTCAAAGAGTATCAATTCAAAAAGCAGATAGAGGAGATTAAAAATCTTCAGGGTAGGGGAACTGAACTAATTTCAGTGTACATCCCGCCTGGGAGACCCATAAGCGATGTAATTGCATATCTCAGGGACGAATATTCCACATCCACAAATATAAAAAGCAAGACCACCAGGAAAAATGTTACATCAGCCATAGAGAGCATAATGTCAAAGCTGAAATATTACAAGATGCCTCCTGAAAACGGGTTAGCAGTTTTTGTTGGTCATGTGCCATCAAAAGGCGATCAAACCGAGATGGTTTCATACTTCATTGAACCACCCGAAAAAATTAACAGCTTTCTATATCGATGCGACTCCAAATTCTATTTGGATCCCATATTACCGATGCTTGAGCATAAGGATACCTATGGTCTCATAGTGATTGATAGGGCAGAAGCTACCATAGGCCTGCTAAGGGGTTCCAGGATTGAAGTAATTGACAATTTTGAGAGCCAGGTTCCTAGCAAACACCATCAGGGCGGCCAAAGTTCCAGAAGGTATGAAAGACTAATAGAAATAGCAGCCCATGAATTCTTCACTAAAGTTGGAGAAAGGGCGTCACAAGCATTTCTCAAGGAACCAAATCTTAAGGGTGTCCTCATAGGAGGTCCCGGATCAACTAAAGAGTTCTTCTATAAGAAAGGATATCTTCACTATCAAATACAGCAGAAGGTAATTGATCTCTATGATGTGGGTTACACAAATGAATATGGACTTAAGGAATTGGTTGATAAAGCTGCACAAACCTTGGAGCAGCTTGAAATAGCAAGAGAAAAGAAGATAGTGGAAAGATTCCTCGTAGAAATCAAAAAGGGGACAGGCAGAGCAATCTATGGGGACAAGGAGGTTATGGAGGCATTGAAACAGGGTAAGGTGGATACCCTCATCATATCAAAGGGCCTGGTTAAATTTAGGATCAAATATAGATGCGAAAATGACGGAACTGAGATAGAAGAGGTTGCCTCCAGGGAAGTGATTAAAGAATGCCCCAAATGTGGAAATCCCATGGTTCCCATTGAGGAAACAGACCTCATAGAGGATTACATTAGGGCCGGCCAGGAAAATGGTGCTAAAATCGAATTAATAACAGATGAGTCGGATGAGGGTGCATTATTTTTAAAGGCATTCGGCGGTATAGGTGCAATACTCAGATACACCAACTGATATATCAATTTGGGTTTTGGTTTCGTTTTAAAAATTATTTCATTTCAATTACTGGGTTGGTTTAGAATATTGATATTGAACAAATATTTTAATATAGAACGAATTAACAAATATGACTCATGCAGACAAAAAATACATTTACTTCTTTGAAGAGGGTTCAAAGGATATGAAGATGCTCCTTGGTGGCAAAGGAGCTGGGTTAGCTGAAATGACTAGAATTGGGTTGAGAACACCACCTGGTTTTACCATCACTACTGAAGCATGCAATTATTACTTCAATAATGGGCAGCTTCCACCAGGACTGTGGGAAGATGTTGTAGATTCAATGCATGAACTTGAGAGGAGGACAAATAGGGTGTTTGGCGGAGGCCCAAAAATTCTACTGGTCTCTGTAAGATCAGGTGCACCAGTAAGTATGCCAGGAATGATGGACACTGTTCTGAATCTGGGTTTAAATGATAATAATGTCAACATCCTTGCTAATGAAACTAACAACGTGAGATTTGCATGGGATGCCTATAGAAGATTTGTGCAGATGTTTGGGAGAATAGTGCTGGGAGTTGAAGGTAAAAAATTCGATTCCCTCATAGAAGATCTAAAGAAGAGCAAGAACATTAAAAATGATTATGAAATCCAGGCTGACGACTGGAAGATATTGGTTGGCAAATTCAAGAACATTATAAGGGAAGAGGGGAAGGAACTTCCCGAGGATCCTTACAAACAATTAGAGATGGCGATAAAGGCAGTTTTCGATTCCTGGAAAAATGATAGGGCTGTGGTTTATAGAAAGATAAATAGGATTCCAGATAGCCTTGGAACAGCAGTTTCTGTAGTCACCATGGTTTACGGTAACACTGGGCCTAAATCTGCTACAGGGGTTGCCTTCACCAGAGATCCAAATACAGGAGAGAAAAAGCTCTATGGCGAGTACCTCATAAATGCACAGGGAGAGGATGTAGTAGCTGGTATCAGGACGCCTTCTCCAGTTGAAAAGTTAAAAGATGAAATACCGGAAGCCTACGAAGAACTGGTCAGGTCCGCGGACATATTGGAAAATCATTATAAGGATGTACAGGACATAGAATTCACAATACAGGACGGTGTTTTCTATCTCCTGCAGACAAGGAGTGCAAAAAGGAGCGCTAGAGCTGCCATAAAGATAGCAGTTGATTTCTATAAGGAAGGAAAAGTTACCATGGAAGAAGCTGTTAATATGGTTGAACCCGGGCATATAAATCAGTTGCTCCATCCGCAAGTTGACCAGTCCAAGGCTGGTGCTCCAATAGCGAAAGGTCTAGCTGCAAGCCCGGGTGCAGGATCAGGGAAGATAGTACTGAATCCAGACATGGCAGTAAAACTAAACGAGAAAGGAGAGAAAGTTGTTCTTGTGAGAACAGAGACCTTGGCCGATGATGTTCATGGAATAGCTGTTTCAGAGGCTGTCTTAACCTCGAGAGGAGGTATGACTTCCCATGCGGCTGTAGTTGCAAGGGCCATGGGAAAACCGGCAATAGTAGGTGCAGAAGAAGTTAAGATCAACGAAACTGCCGGAACTGTAAAGTTCAGGGATTTGGAATTGAAGGAAGGAGATGTCATCACAGTAGATGGAACTAGCGGTAATGTATATAGGGGTGAAGTTCCACTGATTCTTCCAGAACTAAGTGGGGATTACCAGACATTCATGGATTTCTGCAAGAGGGTCAAAAAGATAGGTGTTCTGGCAAATGCTAATACCCCCGAAGAAGCCATTTTAGCCAGAAAGAACGGTGCAGAGGGAATAGGATTAGCTAGGACCGAAAGGATGTTCCTGGGTGCAGATAGGATTCCAATCATGAGGGCCATGATAATGTCCAGCAATCCTGAAGAGAGGAAGAAATATATTGATAAGCTCCTGCCTCTTCAATACAACGACTTTGTAGAATTCTTCAGAACCATGAATGGCTACCCTGTGATTATAAGGTTACTAGATCCCCCATTGCATGAATTCCTCCCTAAGAAGGAAGATTTAATGGTAGAAATCACCGAACTAAAGTACAAGATAAAATCGGCCAATGAAAAGACAAAGCCCAGATTAAAGAAAAAATTGAATGAATTGAATGAGATTTTAAAGAAGGTGAACTCCCTCAGCGAATTCAACCCCATGATAGGATTCAGGGGGATCAGAGTGGGAATATTGTATCCTGAAATATATGAAATGCAGGTAAGGGCAATAATTAGGGCTGCGCTGAAGGTACAGGACGAGGGCCTGAAAGTGCTTCCAGAAATTATGATACCGCTTACCGTTGAAGCCAAAGAACTAAAGCTTGTAAGGGACAGGCTTGAGAGGGTGATAAAAGAGGAGATAGGAAGCAAGTCCTTAAAATATAAGTTTGGGACAATGATAGAAACTCCTAGAGCTGCACTGACAGCAGATGAGATTGCAAAAGTGGCAGATTTCTTCAGTTTCGGTACTAATGACCTTACTCAGATGACCTTTGCTTTCTCCAGAGATGATGTGGAGGCCACATTCCTGCCCAGATACCTTGAACTTAAAATATTAGAGAGGAATCCGTTTGAAAGCCTCGATAGATCTGGCGTTGGTCAATTGGTCAAAATGGGGAGGGATAAGGGAATAAATTCCAACCCTGAACTAGAAGTTGGAATATGCGGAGAGCATGGTGGTGATCCAGATTCAGTAAAATTCTGTCACGAGATCGGCCTTCACTATGTGTCAGCTTCACCGTATAGGATTCCACTGGCCATATTGGCTGCTGCCCAAGCAGCTTCAAAGGATAAAGCGAGAGGTGATTAAATGTCTGAGATTGTTAATGCAGATATCAGGAAAATCCTGGACTCCAGGGGTAATGAGACCGTAGAAGTTGATATATACACAAAGTATGGCTTCGGGAGAGCATCAGCACCCAGCGGTGCATCCAAGGGAGAGAATGAAGTGAAAGATTATCCCCAGGGCGGAATAAATGAGTCTCTGAGGATTTTCAGGCAAGAAGTAGCACCAAAGATTGTGGGATTCGATGCATCAGATCAGAATAATTTTGATGCATTGCTTGAAGAAATAGATGGGACAGGTAATTTTTCCAGAATTGGGGGTAACCTTGCAGTAGCCATATCTATGGCGGCTGCCAAGGCCTCGGCCGATGAATTTGGAATTCCACTGTACAGATATATAGGTGGCCTCAACTATGCCATACCGGCTCCTTTGGGAAATGTGATTGGAGGGGGAGCCCATGCAGTTAATGGTACCACAATACAGGAATTCCTCATATCAACCCATTCAAAAGACATCTATGAAGCCATATTAACCAATGCCAAGATACATAGGGCCATTAAAGATAAGCTTTCAAAGAGCCTCAACACACCACTCGGAATGGGAGATGAAAAGGCATGGGTTGTCCCGATGAAGGATGAGGATGTTTTCGAATTGCTGAACGGCATTGTACAGCAGTACAGAGATTCAACAGGGCTTGACATAGATTTGGGGATAGATATGGCGGCATCCAGCTTCTACAAGAACGGTAAGTATTATTACAGAGATAGGGCACTCACAAGGGAAGAACAGATTGATTTTGTAATCTCCCTGGTGAAGGAATATGGTCTAAAATATGTTGAAGATCCCATGGAGCAAAATGATTTTGAGGGATATGCAACCATTACAAAGGAGGTCGGAGACAGGGCCTATATTGTTGGGGATGATTTGTATACAACCAACAGAGATTTGCTGCAAAAGGGCCTTAGCCTCCTCTCCACAAATGCTGTACTCCTTAAGCCCAATCAGGTAGGGACAGTTTCAAGGTTGATTAATACCTGGAAGCTTGCAAAGGAGAATGGCCTTGGTACCATCGTTTCCCACAGGTCAGGGGAAACAAATGATGAATTTATAGCTCACTTAGCCGTGGGTCTTTCCACCGATTACATAAAAACGGGTACGGTAGGTGGAGAGAGGATAGCAAAATTAAATGAACTTGTAAGAATTCAGGGTGAGATAGGAGGAATTAGATGAATAATGAACTACTAGTTCCGGAAGAGGTTTACAGAACATCCCAGGTGCAAATAGGCACAAAGGTAAAGAACGCCAACATGAGCCAGTTTATTGCAGGAGTTACAAAGGAAGGACTGAACATTATAGATATTTCCAAGATAGATGAGAGAATCAAGCTGGCAGCTAAATTTCTATCAAGGTATGATCCGCAGGGCGTAGTTTTTGTAGCCTCAAGAGAATACGCAAAGAAACCGGCGGTAAAAACAGCTGAACTTCTTGGTGCGAAGGCGATAACTGAAAGATTCATACCCGGTACTTTTACAAACCCAAACATCCAGGGATACGTTGAACCAGACGTTGTCTTTGTAAATGATCCTGCAGTGGATAATCAGGCCATGATGGAGGCAGTTAAGAACGGAATACCCATAGTTGCAATACTGCACACAAATAACAGTTCATCCTATGTGGATCTGATAATACCTGGTAACAACAAGGGCAGGGAAAGCCTGGCCCTAATCTATTATCTGCTTACCAGGGAGATCCTGAGAATCTGGGGTAAGGATGTTAGTGGCTTAAAGAGGGAGGACTTCCAGGCAGAATTATGAGAAAACCTCATGTAGCCGGATATTTCTATCCCTCCTCAAGGGAGGAGCTGATTGAGAAGATAGAATGGAGTTTCCTCCATCCATTCGGTCCAGGCTACATTCCTGAGGTATCCAGCGAGCAGGGCAATATTGGGGTGATTGCACCCCATGCTGGATATGATTATAGTGGACCCATAGCGGCCCATGCTTTTGATGCACTGGCCAAATCTGGAAGGTATGATTACTTTGTGATAATTGGCCCTAACCATACGGGGGTAGGGGCTGATATTTCTCTAGGAAGCCAGGATTACCAGACGCCCTTAGGAATTGCAAAAATACAGAGAGATGCGCTTGATATACTCAATGACCAGGGCCTAGAAGTTAATGATGATGGTCATGAAATGGAGCATTCCGTAGAAGTTGAAGTGCCTTTCCTTCAATACCTATATGGAGAAATAAGGATACTTCCCATAGTTATGCTTGATCAAAGTCTGGAGGCAGCGAGACGCCTATCTGATGCATTAAAGAAATTAGAGGGAAATTTTACCATAGTTGCAAGTTCAGATTTCAATCACTATTTACCTCTGGAAAAACTGAAACGATATGATAATATAATTGCAAAGACAATACTGGACAGGAATCTCAGAGCTTTATATAACTACGTGTATTCAGAGGAATTTACCCCATGCGGTTTTGGGCCAATGGCCACAATTCTCTTAACCTTTCAGGGTAGGGTTGAGCTTTTGAGGCTCTCCAATTCCATCGAAATTGCAGGGGGGCATGAAGGAGTGGGATATGCCTCCTTTAAAATTGACAAATTCAAAGAACAATAGCGCTTTCATACCCGGAAATGGCTATGAACTTCTTCCTTAAAGTGTACCTTTCCCTTTTCAGCCATAGGTCGAATACTGCTGTGCCCCTCATCTCAACGTACTTATCTTCTCCCGGCATCTGTATCCAATTGGTATAAGGATAGAGTGGCTGAGTAAGGTACAATTTTTCATGCCTGAAATTCTTGAGCTCCTCATAAATATATGATACCCGGTTACCTGCAACCAAATTTTCAATAAGGAATTCTCTAGCCTTAATGAATTCCACATAATCTTGTGCAAATTCACCATTTTCTAAAAAAACCGTTTCAGAAAATATGTAGGGTATACCGTTCTTATAGGCGATTGCTTCAACATAACCCATCTTCTCTATCTTTCGGTTGCTGTTCTTATGCCATATCTCGCTGATGGATTCGTCAAAAGCAACTATTGGCGAGCTTCTGATCTTAAAGCCCATTTCCGTCACAGCTGCCGAAATCTTGCGCCCGAGTTCAATCTCACTATATCCAACAACCGAAGACTGTAATGTTTCCATCACAGTATTTCTTAATTTTTTGGATTCGTCGATGAATATTTTGATTTCACTTTCCAGAGGGATATAAAACGATTTTATCAAGATTGAATCATCAGTTTGGCAATCCCTATTCTTAAAGGATATGGAAGAGCATTTGGCATTTCTGACATTTTCCATGAATTCCTGCTCAATTTCTTTGTTTCCGATGTGGATGATTTTTCCCGAGTCTATTAGAATCCCCTCCGCCCTATCATCATCTGTGAAATAATCTATTAATGGATTTTCTCGATAAATGATGAAGGGTTGTTTTGAATTATTCCATATAAGCAATGCTCTAGATTGCTTAACTATTGAGAAATCCAATACTTCACTCATCCAATTCTAATATTTGTTAAAACTATTTAAACTTGTTAAAAAACTGATAAAATTAATATGCCTTATGAGCATGTAAGACGGGGAAACTTGGCTCTGTTTAGGAAAAAAGAAGAAATGGAAAAACTGAATGATGAAGACCTAGCGAGAATAGAAGAAATAAGCTCGAAGGTTATTGATAAACCTATTTCTTTAGGCATATTGATGGCCAAGGCGAATGAAAAATCGGGTAACCCCATATTTGGAATAGCCTTAAATCGCTACAAAGATGATCTGGATTCAAGTTTAAAGAACATTGAATCGGAAATCATAAACGAGGCTGTAAGGCTTCTTGTTTTGAACTTACTTGATGATCTTGATAATGATTCATATATTGAACAAATGGAAATTCTAAAAGATAGGCTTAAATCGTTGAGGAAATTGGAAAGAACCATCAAAGGAAACATTGTTCAAACCGAAAATAAATAATTTTAGTGGTCTTTCCCAAAATTGGAAAAGTTTTTTGGTTATTTTGATTTATTGAAAAAATAACTAAATAGGAATTAAGCAATACGTAATAGTGTATAATCCAGATAGATGTAAAACCGGCATTGGCGAGTTAGATAGCCTTTTAAATGGGGGAATTCCCAGGGGAAATTCTGTACTGATTTCGGGTTCATGTGGAACAGGGAAGACTACCCTATCATTGGAATTTCTAATCCACGGAGTTGAAAATGGAGAAAAGGGGTTATATATTTCGGCTACTGAAATAAGTTCAAAAGTCATGAAAAACATGGTACCATTTCAATTCTTCAGGGAGGAGTATTTTGACAGCGGCAAGATAAAGATAATGGATATACCCAATATCTATTCGAAGCTCAACTTGAAGAAACTAGAATTTGAACAGGAAGATATAGATAGGCTTGTGAATTATATTGGCGAAATTGTGAAAAATGATGGTATAAAGAGAATTGCTGTAGATTCCCTGACTTCCATATGCTACAGGCTGAGGACTGAAGAAAAGATAAGAGATTTCATAATAAAATTTGAAGAAATAGTGAGCAAGATGGGAGGAACGGCCTTAATGATTTCGGAACTTTTGCCCAACGCAAAGGGCTATTCACAATATGGGGTAGAAGAAGCTGTTGCTGATGGTATTATTCTCCTTGGAAATCTTAAGAGAAGAGGAGACCTTTTGAGAACCCTGCAAATAATCAAAATGAGAGGTACATCGCATTCGAGGGCTGAGTATGTGATGGACATAACTCCGTTGGGAATTATGTTATCCCCTCTACTGAAGGGCTGGACGGTGAATCAGTAATGATACAGACGAGCGAAATAAAAAGAGTATTCGATGAAAACGATGTTGTTCTGATCAAGTCCAGTATTAATGTTTACACAAAGTCAATCTTAGAGCTTGTAAACTTTGGACTTGAGAACGACAAAGTTATTTTTTACATCTCAGCTACAGTGCCCAGCACCGTCTTTAAAACTATATTCGAATCAACTGGTATAGCACATGATAACATATATTTCATAGATTGCACAACGTACTCTTTCGACATTACTCAGGATCCAAATATAATCGTGGTAGAATCACCCACCATGCTTGAGACTATTATAATTAAGATAATGTATCTGCATAAGATAAGCAAGCAGAAAATGCCTGATAAATCCCCAATGATAATAGTAGACAGCGCCAACAGCTTATCGATACACAATGACCTTGGAATATTGAGCGAGTTCTTTCACGTGCTGATTACCATGGTGAGACCAACTGGTGCAAAGCTCGCTATACTTACCATAATGGAACAGCTTACTGAAGATCTTTCTCACACGCTGGAACTTATAAGCGATACTGTTCTAACTGAGTAATTTACCTATTTATTCTGTTCAAGAGTGTTATCACGAACTCCGAATGGCTCCATACCAGCGGTGAAACAGACAGGGGCTCTCCATTGTAGGGGTTAATCTGTTCAGAAAGTACGCCAGATGATTGAGCATGGTTAATCACCCAGTTTATGAGTTCTAGTGCTTTTTCCTTCTGACCAATGGAATCGTAATAGTCGGCGGCCCATAGTGTTGTAATTATCCAAGGGTTACCTGGGACCTGCGGGTCAGGCTTCAACCTCTGGTAATTGTCTCCCTCATACCTGGCAAGACCGCCTATATTCTGAACCCACAACTTCGATAATATCTTGTCAGCAGTACTCTTCATCTTGGGATCATCCGCACTTATAATTCCGAATCTTGGTAGAAGTAGAAGAGATGAATCGATGGTAAAGTCCAGATTGCCATCAATTATGGATCTTGCAAATTGGCCCCTCTCCTTAGAATAGAATGTTTCCATGAAATTTTGCTTGAATTCATTGGCTCTCTGTGAATATTTCTCTGCAAATGATGTTTCACCCAGTAAATCTGCAAACTGGCTCGCTGATGTTAAGGCTGCATAAACTGTGGCAACCGTAAAAGCATGAATTCCATACCTTTCTTCCCAAAGGTCGAAAGTTGGTTTTGGCAAACCACCCTCCTGGAAGTTATATAGAAATTCTGAACTCTTCTTAATGAGATTTTCATACACATTGGAAATAAATTCAATGTCGTTAACATATTTGTGATAATTATAAAGTGACCAGATTACCAATGCAGTTTCATCCTCTTGTATGGGCAAGTTATTCTTACCGTTAATAATCCTTGGAATCCAGGAGCTTGCCCTTGTACCATTCATGTTGTATTTGTGGAAAAAGTAGCCTTCATCCTCCACAACATCAACTGAAAACTGGAAAAATAACCTAGCTGGTCCATAATGAGTTGATTTCATCAGCGCATAAGCCGCTATTGCAGCATCCCTAGGCCAAACATAATAATAACCGTCCTTGTTGGATTTCAGTATATCTGAGTCGCTAGAAGCTGATATTCCCCCTAATTGATTCATATGACTCCTTATTATGAAAAGCGATCGTTTAAACAGAGATACAGAACCGGTCTCCATAGGGAAATTACCCTTGTTGGACCAGGTTCTCCAGAAATTAGCAGTTCTCAACTCAAAATATTTCAATTCCTGGAAGTTAAAGTTCTTTTTCAATACGTCTTCTTCTGAATTTCCGCAAGAAATGTAGTAATAAATCTGCGCCTCTCCCTCTGGAGGAATTGTTATACTGTGGCTTACAACAGAATCCACAGATCCTATTGCAACTGGATTTCTTGAGAGAATTCCGTCTTCAGCATCCTTCCATGTTCCTTCCAGTCCCCCAAAATCTTTAACACCTATGGCGAATGAATCCATGGTTCTTCCCGATTCATCTATGGTTCCTGCCAGAAAATATCTTCTTCCCTTGTAGTGAATTATTACGTTCTTCGTTGGTTCATAGATTGCAGTATCACCAATGTTATTTCCATAGATATTAAAATTCTGGTGGAAGAAGAGCTTTATATCTTTTTGCTGATTGGTTAAGTTCTTTAATTCAACCCTTCGAACAAAAATATCCATGTATGGGTAAACAAAATTGTAAATGGTAACTGCCACATCATCAAAGCGTGAATAAATACGCCCAATGGCTGTATGATCCATGTAATCATAATCTATTATGTTGTCATTCTTGACCCAATAGAAATTCTTATCTACCATCACACCCATCTTAAATGGGTGGCCGCCGTGATTCTCCGATTGGCTCTTTGAGTAATAGAAGTCTATCAAATTCATATCTCTATCAAACGTGACCAGAAGCCTTCCGTTACCCAATGGGAGGAAACGTACCATAACCTTAATTATGATATCTATATAAACATCTTGTGGAGAGAGAATTTGTTAGGGATAAGTTCTGGGAGAAATGGATACAAACCAATTCTTTTGGATCATTTTCAATCTCTACGCTTTCACTGACCAATACTTCTCGCTGGGATTCTCTCTTGAGTATCTTAAGAGAAAAAAGGTTCAATCTTCTGGGGAAGCTATGGGATGTGGTGAAGGTAGATGGGACGGAGTACATACTGGACACCAGCGATTTTGGTGACGTAATTCATCCACAAGGATACAAGTACATAACACAAATTAAAATGGACTCTGGATTTCAGATTTTCTATGATCTTCATGGAGTGGAATTGATAAAGGAGATACAGCTTAGCAGCAAGAGAGATTTGGTCTCTGTCAGGTACAGCGCTGTAGGAGCCAGCAGAATAGAGCTTAAGGTGATTCCCCTAATGCAGATGAGATTGGCAGAGACATTAAACAAGCAGAGAGAAGCCGATATAGTCGTCAAAAAGGGTGAGTTCGTTGAAGTTTCAAGGGGGAATCTCATATTAGAAATGAACCAGGCCGATAATTTTATAGCTTCGCCAGATACATATTACAAATTCTATTACCTGGAAGATGACTTAAACGGTTATGAATCCACTGAAAATCTATATTCACCAGGATTTTTCAGTTTTGAACTAGGTAATGACGTTAAGATTGACTTCTGGGTACCTGAGAGTAATCCGGCAAAAGAATTGAACAAACTTATGGGTAAGCCCAGAGGAATTAATCAGAACATCTGGGATGGCGCAGACCTATTCATAACGCAAAATAATATTATTGCCGGACTCCCATGGTTTGATTACTGGTCAAGAGATGCGTTTATTTCCATACCTGGATTGTTGTTGGCCAGGGGACAGCTGGAACATGCAAAAGCAATAATTGAAAACTGGATGAATCTCTATCCTGATGGAAAGATTCCCAACAGGATAGGAGGGGATATTTATCCATCGGATTCACCGTTATGGTTCATATATTCAATGAAAAAATACATGGATTACACCAATGATTCTGGATTTCTATACAGGGCACTGGAATATATAAAAGGGATTCTAGACAATTATATTCAGGGATATGAGGGAATAAAGCTCGACGGCTATTTCATTTATTCACCACCAGGAAGGACATGGATGGATGCTCAGTGCGATGGCAAGCCCATAACTCCCCGTGATGGAAAGCCAATAGAAGTTAACTCCCTGTGGTACAACGCGCTGAAATCCTTTAAAGAGTTTTTAACCAAGACCAATTCTAAAATGCCTGAGGAATATGAAAATTTAATAGCTGGATTTGAAGAGAATTTCAAAAAGGAATTCATCAAGGGTAATAAAATTAAAGACGTTGCCGATCCAGATGATTTCTCATTACGCCCCAATTTTATCTTTGCATTTTCACTGCCTTACAATATACTGAGCAACATTAAACCATTCAACCCTTTGCTGAATAAACTTCTAACTCCATATGGTTTAAGGTCGCTTTCCAGCGATGATCCAAAATACATTGGTATTTACATCGGAGACAAGTGTGAAAGGGATTTAGCATATCACAATGGGAGCGTCTGGCCCTGGTTGATTGGGCCATACATAACAGCCATGATTAGAAACAATATGGATAGGGAACAGATACTTTCTTATTTCACCCCATTATTCAATTTAAAATATCTACCAGAGATATTTGATGGTAACCTGCCCTCAATACCGAGGGGTGCTTATGCCCAAGCCTGGAGCTACGCGGAAATTATAAGATCCATGAGGGAGGATTTGAAAATTTGAAGAGCATCGGTGTGCTGGGGTGGGAGCTACCACCCTTCTTTGCCGGAGGTCTGGGTATACATACGCTCAATCTATTTTCTATAATCGGAAGAATTGAAAACATAACTCTTTACATACCTAGGTTCACAAATGAAGCAATCCGCTATGCCTTCAGAGTAAAGATGGTAAATTACAATCCTGTAGGCTCCCCCTATGAAAAGAATAAAGAGTTCTATCAGAAGGTGATGGATTATAATGAAATTTTAATAAATGAAGTTAGCAAAGATCACGATATAATTCACATGCATGATTGGATAACTGTTCCAGCAGGGATTAAATTGAAAGAAAAATATGGTAAAAAACTTGTTTTTACCGTCCACAGTACGGAGTACGACAGATCCGGTGGCTTCTACCCCCAAGAACGTGTTCTGAAAATTGAAAGGGAGGGAATGCTTGCTGCGGACAGAATAATAGCAGTATCACACTACACCAAGAGAATTATCACGGAGAAATTCTCCATAGATCCAAACAAGGTAACCGTTGTTCATAACGGAGTTAAAAGTTCCATATTTAGCTCTTTCACCAAAAATTATGAGTTGAAGAATAAGATTCTTTATTTTGGAAGGGTGACTCCTCAGAAAGGAGCTAAATTCTTTATTGAAGCTGCTTACAAAGTAAGAAGATATATCCCTTCGGCAAAATTCATTGTTGCCGGAGAGGGGGATCAACTCAATGAGATAAAGAGCCTGTCATATTCCCTGGGGCTTGAGAATACAGTTAATTTCTATGGATTCGTTAGCGAAGCTGAGTCGGTGAAGCTTTATCTGGATAGCGATGTCTTCATTCTTCCAGCCGTATCTGAGCCTTTTGGAATGACTGTGATAGAATCTCTGTCCACCGGTACCCCTGCCATAATAAGCAAGACAACTGGAGTCGGTGAAGCGCTGAACCATGTATTGAAAGCCGATTTCTGGGATACGGACAAGATTGCCAATTATATAATTGCTGTCTTAAAATACCGAAAGTTAAGGGAGGCATTGGGCATATTTGGAAAATTTGAAGCCTCCAAATTCAGCTGGGAGAATACCGCTTTAAAAACTCTGGAGGTGTACAATTCATTATGAAATTCATAGTAATGTTTCTCGAAGCGCATCAGCCAAGGAGGTTGAATAACTTCAGGTACCAGGACATAGGTACAGGAAAGGATTACTTCTGGGATGAGAAGAACAGGGATATCATCCAGAGAATTTCAAAGAACTCCTACTTGCCAACGCTAACGCTCCTAGCAGATTATAAGGTCCCAATAACCCTTTCATTTTCAGGAATTCTTCTTGAGCAGTTGTGGAAATATGAGCCATCCGTCCCGGAACTTCTCAAGGAGTATCTCAGGAATAGCGGAGAACTGGCCATTGAAAGTTATTACCATAGCCTTTCGTCAATATGGAACCCGGACAGATTTTTAAACGAGATAAGGAAGGACATGGAGATGAAGCAGAACATTTACAATAGGGAATTCAAGACATTCAGGAATACTGAAATGATATATAATGACAATATTGACAAGATAGTCAATAATTTAAACGTTAAAAATATCCTTACGGAAGGTACCGATTCCTTAATATGGAAATTCAATCCTAATTTCATCTATAAGACCCCCCACGGTCATAATCTCTTCCTGAGAAATTACAGGCTTAGCGACGACATATCTTTTAGATTTTCCACCAGGGAATGGAATGAGTATCCTCTGTTCTCAGAGAAGTACCTCAGCTGGCTTTCTAATTCGCCTGGTGATGTTATAAATCTTTTCATGGATTTTGAAACATTTGGGGAGCATCAGAGGAAGGAGACAGGCATATTTGAATTCCTGGAGGCGCTCATAACAAAAGCAAAGGATTACAATTTGAAATTTACCACCGTTAATGAAGCTGCCGAGCTCTTATATCCGCAAAGAGAGATATCGATACAGGATTATATTTCTTGGGCAGATATTCCAAGAGATCTAAGTGCCTGGCTGGGGAACGAATTGCAGAGAGATCTCTTTGAAATGCTTAAGGCACTTAGTGGATGCATTCCCGACAATATATATAATTACCTGCTGACATCCGACCATCTATACTACGTTTCCCTTGGAACAACCCCAGATATTACTGTACACACCTATTTTAATCCCTATGGCTCCCCGTATGATGCATACATTAACTTCAGGAACATACTTGAAGACTTAAGGCAAAAATACTGTAATAAAAACTAATTTATATTTATCGTAGCTGTATACCCAATGTCCTCCCGCAGAATTGATAGTGAGGTTAAAAGATATGCATCCCGGGCAAGATACAACCTTACGGATCTTGTCCAGATATTGAATTCTAATTTCATATGCAGCGTTGGATTCTCAATGGATGAAATAACCTACATCGACCCTATGATTTACGTCAATGATGGAGAAAATCTATTCCTTCATTGTTCACCTGAAAGCAGGATTTACAAAGTATTGAACTCTGACAAAATTATAACCATATCGGTTTTGAACATCAGAGGGGTAGTATTACATTCCAAGATTAGCAACAACTCCATAAATTATGAATCTGCTATCATTTATGGAAGAGGTCATGAGATAAAGGAAATGGAAGAAAAAATCCGGATTTTCAGGTTGCTCACCGACAGAATAATTTCCGGAAGGTGGGATGACGCAGAGATACCGTCGTCAGAGGAGCTTTCCAGAGTGGCTGTTTTCAGGATAGGCATAGTAGATTTTTCTTTAAAGGTTAGAGATGGATTTGGAATGGAAATAACTCATAACAGCATTTGGGAAGGCGTTATTCCCATTGAATTGAGATATGGTGAACCAATTCCTGCAAAAGAATCTTCTTTGCCAGAATATATTAAAAATAAATTAGTTTGACCAAATTTAGCAACTGGATTTATAATATATTAGAGTATTTAAAATCCAATATGCGGAATCTTTGGAATGGTGGAGCTGCAGGCGATGGAGAGAAGAGAGCACAGGAATTGATAATTGGGGAAGACAAAAAATATGATAAAGTGCTTTTCAAATATGAAATTCTCTCACTAATAGCTTACCATATGTCACTTCATGATGATTTGATTGAATCTAAGATCAGGTATGAAATTGTGGATGGGCTCAGAAAATTATATTGGGAAGGTATAGAATCCCTTGATAATTATGAGGATATCCATTCCTATGTAGAAGGGGAATTTTCAAAAAAATTTCCTGAGCTAGGGAAATATCTGAGAATACTCCTCTCTCGCAACGAACAGGTTCACAATGATATTAGGCTATTTTTGATTGACGAACTCCTGAATTTACAAAAAATAATTTTGGAGGGTTCCATAAAACTGTTGGAATCCGAAAACCAAGATATCACAATACCTGGCTATACTCATTATAGGCAGGCTATGCCCATCAAATGGAACAGCTATGTGGATATGCTTCTAGGTTTCAATGTACTTGCAGTAAAAAATATTGATTTTCTTATCAATTTGTTAAGTTATCCGGCTTATGGTTACGGATCAGGTTTCGGATCCTTGTCAAAATTTGACATTGAAAAATTTTCAAATCTATTGGGTATGAAGTTTGCAAACCAGAACCCCTTACTCTTGGCCAATTTAAGAGGTATGGATGAACTCAATTCAGTCCAATTGATCTCAAATATAATGCTCTTTTATTCGAGAATATCAATCGATCTGATTCTCTGGTCCTCGGAATGCGGATTCATAGAGATTCCATCTGAATATATAACAGGTAGTTCTCTGATGCCAAATAAGAGGAATCCGGATTTTCTGGAAATGTTCATGGGATATTCTGCAGAATTAATCTCCAATGAACATTTGATTCAGAACCTCTTACTGGGGAAAGGAACATTTTATCACAGAGAATTTCAAATGGCCAAATGGAAAGTTATGGATGCCGTAATGAAAAGCTCATCCCTCTTGTATTATCTTTTTGATCTTTTGTCAAAGGTAGAAATAAATTCTGAAGCTGTCCAAAAGATCATGAACAAATCCATTTATGCAACACAAAATTCAGCCAAGCTTGTCTACAATGGGGTTTCATGGAAGGAATCCTATGAGATCATTGGTAATAAAATTTTAATTGGTGATGAATTGGAGAAAATTGAACCCATAACCTATAAGACAATAGATAAGAAATTATTGATGGAAAAATTAAATGAGGTGAATAATGAGGTGGAGAGGCGTAAATCAATCTATTCTCTTTTATTGAAATCCACATAAATTAAGCGTGGAAAGAACCTGATACTCATAACCTCTCGATGAGAGCATCCATGCTTCCGTACACAGTATTTATAAGAAAATCTATTTTTGATTTAACGGATTCCAGCGATTTCCCTAGCACATTGACGTGCCCAACCTTTCTCCTTGGACTGTTACCAGGCTTACTGTACATGAATACTTGTCCGTAACTGTCGATTTCTGATGGCAGACTATTTACGCCAAGAAGGTTTAGCATTCCGAAGAATCCTTCGCATTCTGGTTTCATAAGGCCTAGACCAGAGATTGCCCTCAAATGAGACTCAAATTGGGAGTGATTGCATGCTGTGAGGGAATAATGACCAGAATTGTGAACCCTCGGAGAAACCTCGTTTACTAAAACTTCATTCCGCCTTACAAACAGTTCTATTCCCATGGTTCCTATGTAATTCAATGATTTGGTAATTAAAGAGGCGATATCCTTTGCTTCGTCTATGGCAAGAGGTCCATAATTCATAATGAGAATTCCCTTTTTATTAAGATTGAAAGAAGGGGGATAATAGATGGTGCTTTCCTGATCCCTTGAAACAATTATCGATGCTTCATAATCAAAGTCCACATATTCAACAACTACAAACCTGTGAGTTTCCTCTTTAAGAAAATCAAATTCCTCTATATTATTCCTTATGAAATACTGGCCTTTGCCATCATAACCTCCAACAGATCTCTTTATTACAGCTATACTGTTAAATTCACTTTTAGCTATCTCGATAGCCTCTCTCCCGTCCTTTGCCACCTCAAATCTGGGCAGAGGCGCTCCAATACTTTTCAAATATAGGAATTCCTTTTCCCTCTCCCTCTTCAATTTCACAGAATTTATATCAGGCCTAAGCTTCCCCTGTGACTGAGCGTATTCCATCGCCTCAATACTTGCGTGTTCAAATTCAAATGTGACTACATCAGAGTTATCCACAAATTCTTTATATTCCTCAGGATCATAGCAAGAGGTGTACTTGCATAGTGGATCATCTTCCTTTCCTAGAACATTAAATTTGAATCCCAACCTTATTCCCTGCTGAAATAGCATTAAACCTAGCTGACCCGCTCCTATTATTCCTATCCTCAGATCACAGGGAAGTGCTGAGCACTTCATTTTTCATTTCCTCCATGAATTGCTCCAATCTTCTTTCAAGTTGCACATCTTCCAGGCTTAGTATCCTTATTGCCAGAAGTGCTGCATTCTTAGCCCCATCTATGGCAACAGTGGCCACTGGAACACCGTAGGGCATTTGCACAATTGAAAGGAGCGAGTCAATTCCCTTGAGATTCTTTGATGGTATGGGCACGCCTATCACCGGGAGTGTGGTGAGTGAAGCGGTCATTCCAGGTAGGTGGGCTGCCCCACCAGCTGCCGCAATTATAACTTTTATGCCTCTCTTTCTTGCCCCCTTTGCAAATTCCATCATAAATTCAGGGGTCCTGTGTGCTGAAACTACTCTCTTTTCATATGATATGTTGAATTTGCTCAGAACCTCTTCAGCTGGCTTCATGTATTCATAATCATTTTTGCTACCCATTATTATGGCCACATCAGGCATAAATGAAGAGACTGTATTAATAGAAAAATGTTTTCTAAAAAAATAGGAAATAATAATTATCTTTCATCTTACTTCAAATTTCACTCCTTGGGCAAGGGGTATATCGCTTCCCCAGTTAATTGTGACTGTTTGTCTTCTGCAGTAGTTCTTCCATGCGTCAGAACCGCTTTCCCTACCTCCTCCAGTGTCTTTTTCTCCTCCAAATGCTCCACCTATTTCAGCGCCTGCGGTTGCCGTATTGACGTTCGCCAGACCACAGTCACTACCCATGGCACTGAGGAACATCTCTTCCTCTCTGAGATCTGTGGTGAATATTGCAGAAGAAAGGCCCTGTGGAACTGCATTGTGTATTCTGATAGCTTCATCTAAGGTATGGAATTTGAAGACATACAGAATAGGAGCAAAGGTTTCCTGACAGGTTATTGGCGTGACTGATGGCATTTCCACTATGGCAGGCTTCACATAATAACCGCTCTCATAGCCCTGGATTTTAAGCCTCTCGCCACCAAACAATATTTTTCCTCCCTGCTTCTTTGCGTCTTCCAGTGCTCTCTCAAAGTTCTTAACTGCCTCTTCGTCAATCAATGGACCAACCAATACACCTTCCTCCAAAGGATTTCCAATTTTTACTTTCTCATATGTAGCAATGAGCCTTGATATGAATTGGTCGTATATTTTATCCTCAACTATTAACCTCCTTGTGGTAGTACACCTTTGTCCAGAAGTTGCCAGGGCTCCAAATGTTACTCCCTTGAGGGCTATGTTTAGATCCGCCTTGGCAGTGACTATTGCCGCATTATTTCCACCTAATTCAAGAATGACCTTTCCAAATCTTCTTGAAACGGCTTCCGAAACTCTCCTGCCTGATTCAACAGATCCTGTAAAGGAAATCAATTTAACTCTGGCATCGTTAGTTAGGAGATCCCCTATTTCCCCTCCCCCGCCAACTATAAGGGAGAAAATCTGTGGATAGCCGTACTTTTTAATGGTTTCCGTTATAATCTTCATCACAGATATGGCTGTTAAAGGTGCTTTGGAGGATGGCTTCCAAATTACAACATCCCCTACCACAGCAGCAATGAAAGAGTTCCATGACCAGACAGATGAGGGGAAATTGAAGGATGTAATAACGCCGATGACACCAAGGGGATGGTATTGCTCATACATCCTATGCTGGAATCTCTCACTGGCCATGGTGTATCCGTATAGTTGCCTTGACAATCCCACTGCAAAGTCTGCAATGTCTATCATTTCCTGTATTTCTCCCTCCCCCTCTACAACAGTTTTTCCTGTCTCCAAGGATACTATTTTACCAAGTTTTTTCTTATTGGCCCTGAGTTCATTGCCAATTAGTCTAATCAGTTCTCCTCTCTGTGGTGGCGTGTAATTTACCCATTTCTGGTAGGCCTCTTCCATCTGGTGCACTACCCTTTCATATTCTTCCCTCGTACCACCAATTGCCGTGGCAATGTATTTGCCATCAATGGGGCTAGTGATCTTTATCTTCTTCCCCTTTGGTTCCTTTATCCATTCACCGGCAAAAACACCAGAATTTTCATCTTCAATTCCTAATTCTTCCTTTATTTGCTTCCTTAATTCATCCAGTGACATGCTACCTCAGACTCTCTATTTCCAACTCTGTTAAATTTTTTCCGCAATTGCCCTGTCCAATTTTAAGAATAGTGAAACGCTCCCTGACCTTCCTAAAGTTGATACAACGTAAACTATAAGGAGTGAGGTCATCAAGGGCAAAAACCCTTCCATCATTTGAGCTGAAAGTCCTCCCAATATAGACCCGAAGAAGGTAACCGTACCTATTACGGCACTGTAAATACCTGTTGCTCTTCCTCTATTGTCTAAGGTTGTATTTTCTATGAGGTATGATGTGAAGGAAACGTTTGTCATTGCAGTACCCACACCTGTCACTGCATTAATGGCATATAATTCATACACATTGGTTGAAATCCCATATAGTAATGGTATGGGAGCGAATATGATCCTAGACATGATCATGAATTTCTTTGAGCCAACCTTATCCGATAATTTGCCAAAATATCTCAGAAGCAGTACAGTAAATAACACAGAAATCAGGTTTATCATTCCCACTTCAAAAACATTGGCCTTAACAACGTCCACTGTTGTCACATAAAAAAGAGGCCATGCCAATGACATGAAGAAATTGTATACGGCTACTGTCACAACAAAATCCATAAATTTTTTACTTATTTCCACCTTACCGCTGTCCTCAGATTTGGTCTTCTTCCTAGGTTCAGTTGCATAGAGCATTAACAGTGCTGAAACCGTCCCCAAGACTGAGGCAGTATAAAATGAATAATAGAAGACTATAATGTTCAAACTCACATTTTTATATGCATAAATTGTAAAGAATATCAGAGAAATCATACTGGCTAGATTTGAGTAGAAGGAGAGGTTGGCTATGAACAAACCTTTCTTATTATTAGATGAGACCTCCCCAATCAGTGCATTCCATGCCGGGGGAACCATAGCGCTGAATATGGCCTGAACTGATAATGCCAATATGAAATAATAAAATGTATGGGTTACTATAAATGCAGAGAACATCAGATAGCTTACAATGCCCCCAATTATTACGAAGATAATTCTCCTTCTTAACAGGTCGGAGATCCTTCCCCAGAGGTATTGGAAAACATTTGGAAAGAAGTTAGAAACGGCCTGCACAAATCCCATCTGCTCTGAATTGAAACTCAAGTACGCAGCATAATACGGGATGAATGGTGATGCCAGGCCGGAGCCCAACGATCCTATTAATTGATTGGCATACATTGCAAATTTAGTTCTCTTTGTCTCCTTTTCATCCATTCCCTATCCTATTGCTTTCGCATATTTCAAATTGATAGTTGTAAATTTATTTTCCCCATATTTATTAGTTAAAACATTTTTAGAAGTTTTTAATTACCTTATCAATGAATGAACAACCGGTCATCGTGAAAAATCTGGTAAAGAAGTATGGAGATTATGTTGCTGTGAATGGAATTTCCTTTGAAATAAAGAAAGGTCAGGTATTTTCATTGTTGGGTCCCAATGGAGCTGGAAAAACAACAACTGTGGAGATCCTAGAAGGGTTGAGAAAGAGGGATGGTGGTGAAGTAGAAGTCCTGGGAATGGATCCAGAAGTCTCAAAAGAAATCTACAATAAAATAGGAATCCTTCCACAGGATTTCACTTTCGTTCAAAACTCAACTCCAAAAGAGGCAATTGAATTCTATTGCAAATTATTTGGCAGAAAATTGGATCCCCTGGAATTGCTCAAAACTGTGGAGTTGGAAGATAGGGCAAATGTTCCCTTTTCCAAGCTCTCTGGAGGGCAAAAACAGAAATTGGGTTTGGCCTTATCGCTTATAAATGATCCTGAAGTTTTATTCCTGGATGAACCCACGGCAGGGCTTGACCCAAAGTCCAGAAGAAATATCTGGCAGATAATTGAAAATCTGAAAAAGGAAGATAGGTCAATATTGTTAACATCCCATTACCTCGAGGAGGCAGAGCTTCTGGCCGATAATGTGGCAATCATGAACAGAGGAAAAATTGTAGACATAGGTTCTCCCAAGGAATTAATACTAAGGCACAGGGGGAAGGATCTGCTCTACATTAAAGGTGGAAAATTCCTTGGTGAAGCTCTTGAAAATTTAGGAATTCAATTTAAGAATGAGGATGGCTACTTCATTCTGGGATTGAATGATTCCAAGGAGGCCATTGAGATTCTGAAAAGGATAGATGAGATGGGGATTCCATTTGATGACTTTATGATAAGAAGGGAAAATTTGGAGGATATCTTCCTCAAGGTTACGGAGGAATAAAAATGAAATTGAAAAATATAGCTGCTTATTTTGTTCTGCATGCCAAAGCATATATAAGAACTAGGAGTGGAGTTTTTTTCCAAATACTTTTCCCAGTTATACTTATCATAATGTTCGGTTTTCTTTTTGGTTCAAGTTCTGTAACTCCTCAGAATTTGATCATAGTAAACCACGATAATGGGCAGTTTTCAACTCAATTTATTACGGCCCTTTCTGAAACTGGAACTTTCAAAATTAAAGTTGAAAACATTTCGAACATTAGGCAATTCCTGGATCAGAATCCCAATTATATGATAATGGTAATACCTTCAAACTTTACGGCAAACATATTGAATAAAAGCAAGGTTACAATACAAGTATATTCCAATTCAAATCCCCAAGTTTCCTCAGAATATGCTGGTATAATAAACACGGTTTTCCAGGCTTATATTAATTCCTTCAACGGGAAGGGATTGTCATCCAGTTTACAGGTTTATGATTATAGTGGTGTATCCTCCAGAACAATCAATTATTATATTCCTGGATTGATAGGATTTACCATCATAAGCTCTATGTTCAGCATGCTATATCAGGTTCCAAACTATAGAAGAGAGAAAATTTTTAGGCAGTTCAAGATAGCAGGTCTTTCTAAGAGTGAATGGATTATAGGTTCTTCGCTGTTTAACCTGACTTTTAACCTTATTGCAGATGCTCTAATAATTATAATCGCTTACATTTTGTTTGGAGCAGTTCTATACTATAATCCCCTGAATGTATTGATGATGCTTATAATCATTGTCTCTGGTAATTTGATGTTCATAGCTCTAGGAGCACTGGCAGGAATGGTTTCAGATAATGAAGAAACGGTATCCATTGTCGGTAATTTAATACTATTCCCAATGATGTTCCTGTCCGGAGTTTTCTTCCCCCTACAGTTTGCACCAGGATATGTCAAAATTATTTCAGATTTCCTACCGCTTACCTATTTCATTAACGCACTGAACTATGTCCTAATCTACAACAATATTGAAGGCTCTTTATACATGATAGCCATATTAGCTGTATCATCAATAGCTTTGTTTGCTTTGTCTTCAAAGCTTTTAAAATTTGAATCCTAGGGCCCGTGGTGTAACCAGGATATCACAGAGGCCTCCGGAGCCTCTAATCTGGGTTCAAATCCCAGCGGGCCCGTTTTAATAAAACACTTATAATGGAGCCTGTTAATTTACATTTTAATAATTACTACGGCCTTCATTTATAAAATAGAACTAGAATCTTTTATCTTTTCAATAATAATTAAGAGTCTATCAAGAATGAGATAAATATCTTTACATCCATACATAAACCCACTTTTATCCATTTAAATCTATCATATGAAATAATGTATTGCTCCATATGCTGGTGGGGCATATGTTTATAAAATATATAGCCTGTCAGCGATGTAAATTTCGCTGTACTCCTGATTCAGTCCGGTTAGCATAAATGCCCCAATTTCATTTTCAAGCCTCTCACCAAGAACTACCCATCTAATGTTCTCAAATACTTCGGGTGTCAGATTTCGCCAACAACTCCACCGTTGCAGTGAGAGGCGGCTCGGTGCAGGTGATCTACAACGGCAACGTGATAAACCAGACCTCGGCTTCCACCACCGGTTATTATAACATAAACGTATCCCTCATGATCTTCGGCTACCACGGCTGGCCCAATGGGAGGCTTCCTGTTAAGGTGGTATTCTCGATCCCCTACGGCCCGTCCCAGACTGTTGAATACAACCTCACGGAGTTCCAGGTCAACTGGCTCAACGAGACCATGAGATTCAACGGCTCCTTCTCCTTCGGCAAGATCGTGATCTCTCTTCCTCCCGAACTTTCAAATATGTTTTTTTAACTACTTTGGAGTTTCAACTTTAAGTGCTGTACTTTTCATTGTTTTCTATCTGGGAATTATTGGGTTTATATTGTGTGCTGTATTCATTTTATATAGAACAGGTAAAAGAAGAGAGAGCACTCAAGCGAAAATTAATAAATTAAAAAAAAACGAATAGAAAAGAATAGACCTTATCTCTTATCTATTTCTTCTTTCTTATTTATGGTAATGACATTTAACCATTATATATCGAATAATTCTAGATAGAATGGGCCACCCTGGTTCACTTCAACTTTATAAATATTGAGAATTCCCGTATCATATTATGTACTTCCAAAGCGTTGAAATCGCATTTAAGGTCTTATACAATTGGAATATTCGAATTAAAATAAGGAAAAGCTGGATTTAGATAATATTGAAATTTTATAGGACTATTATTAAATTTTATTCAGGAAATGACATGATGCAGGGAAAAATTTAGAAAATTCGACAAATTCATCTATAAAATATACAAACTTTTAATATGACACTTTACTAATTTCCGGTTATGAGCCAAGAAAATGAAAGTTCATCTAAAGGAAAGCGGAACAAATATGTCATTATCGCAGCAGTTGCGATTGTGGTAATTATTATTGCGGCCGCCGTAGTGGTAATAACCACGAAGACTCAACCTGGAGCAAAATATGTACCCCTCTCTATAGCACCGTATTCCACAGCTGTTCAGACTGTTGCGGGTCAAAGTTTAACATTCGATCCGGGCATACCTCAGGGGGCACAGTTTACCAAAGTTGTCTGGAATTTCGGTAACGGTTATAGCGAAACAGTAACAACTGGCAATGGTGTTGTGAATTATACTTACCTTATTCCTGGAAGTTATCTCGTATCGGTTGAGGTATTTAATTCCACATCTGTTCTCACCAACAATCAATCTCTACTACTCATAACAGTTGTTCCTAGTTTGAATGTTAATCCTGCTTCGATTTACGGCCCAATCGCTATAACATCAACATCAACAGGTTCCAGCAATCAGAGCATACCCGTTGGAGGCTGGGTAAATATGACATTCGGTGGACTCCTCTCACCAACTCCTGAAAATATTGGATCCCCTGTCCCTAATGATAATTCATACCATATTACTGCGTTTAATTGGTATATAGACAATGGAGTTAAAGTTATAAATAATACCAACGTTAATATGAATGGGACCATAAATGTTACTTTCTCAAGCCCTGGATTTAATTTTGTCACTCTTAATGTTACAAGTAGTGGGCCTAATGGGAATGCATATGGAGAGTATGAAGTTACGTTGGCTGTCGGGAATTATAGTATTCAAAAGGTTGTACCCAAGATAACTCCAAATAAGAATGAATTAATTGATGCTGCGTATTTGCCTGGTGGACCTGCAACTTTTGATCCGTCACTCACCTCTGATGTTGTATCACAAGAAGTAACCTTCGAAATTTACCAGGGTCTTCTAATGAATACAAACAATTCCATAAATTCATATGTACCGGTGATTGCGAAAAATATCCCAACCATTCAAAATGGAGAAGAACAGGTATCTCAGAATGGCTTTGTGAATTTCACTTTTTATATCAATACATCGTTGCAGTTCTCGAATGGTGACCACGTATCACCATATGATGTTTATGTGTCCTTTGCAAGAGACTTACTCTTTGCAAATGATCCTGGTTCTCCAGACTGGGGTCTTGCAAGTCTAATGTTGCCAGCGCCTTCTATATTTGGACCATACAATAATAGCTTCTACTGGATACATAGGGCTATAACATGGAATAACGCCACTGATTCAGTAACATTCCACCTCTTGCCGGCAGCACCCACTTGGTTGCCAAATGTAACCGCGGTTTATGCAAATCAATCTTATGGCAATATGAATCAATCATTCCCGGTCACCAGCTGGGGAGGAATTCCAAACTTCCTGCAGGGCCTGACACTGGAAACAGATGGTGGAGGTATCACGCCTGCAATAATGGATTGGGAGTGGCTCGTACAGCATGGGGGATTCCCAGCTAACAATTCCTCTGCTTATGCCGCTTTTGCCAACCCAGTAACTGGGCCTGGAGCTCCTGGAATGCAGAATACTTATATTCAGTACCATGCCATGGGAACTGGACCCTATCAATTGTCATTATATGAACCCGCACAGGAAGTAGTCTTAACTGTTAATCCATACTATCACTGGACAGTTGGAATGCCACACAAATCGAAACTCATTCCGAAGGTTGTTATAGAATACCTCACAAATCAGGCCACAGCAATTCAACAATTGGAATCTGGAGAAGCTCAATTTGCCGATGGAGCCATAAGTATTTCAGATACTGCCCTTGCGTTAAGGTTGGAAAAACAAGGCATCATAGGGATGGAATTTGGAACAGATATTGCCTTGAACTTTTTTGCATTCAATTTCGACTTTAATCTAACCGGTGCTCAACAATATTTACCAAGCACAAACATTCCCGCCACATTCTTTGCCAATTTGAGCGTGAGGAAATCTTTCACATATGCATTTAACGATTCCTACTGGATTGATGTTGCCAATTCAAATTCAGGAATTTCATATATGGCCAATTTAAGTGGGGTTATACCTGCTGGAGTTATAGGATATTCCCCCAATTTACCATATTACCAATTTAACCTGACTCTGGCAAAGAAATATTGGGATCAGACCAATTATTCCAAGACAGGTAAGACGTACGTGGTTCCTCTGTTTAACTGGATTGGAAATCCATCTGTGGATGAAATGTATGCTCAATATGCCAGCGATCTGGCAAAAATGTCCAACGGGCAAATTCAGGCGCAGACAGTAGATGTATCATTCCTGACTCTGCTAGATTTCACCAATTATGGTGCTGGCGGCGATCCAATGCCCATATACTTCCTTGGCTGGAGTGGGGGAGATGCCGCAGTCTTTACTGGAGTATTCCTTTCTGAGTACGGATTCCAACCCTATACAGATGGCATTACACCTCCATCGGCATTCAACGCTACGTCCTATCCTAACCAGTGGGAGAACTTTACCAAAATGTGGAGCTTGCTAAATATGGCTATGAGCACATACAATGTAACACTTTCCGATGAATATTATTACGAAGCCCAACTTATTGGAATAAATCTATACATGTATTTTGGAACTAGCCAGCCAAAAGCAGTACTAATATACAGCACGGAAATAAATCCATCAACACTGCAGCTCACTATGCTCAATGGCGCAACAGACATCTATTTCTATGATGTCCAATACGTTTAATTTGTTATCTTTTTTTAAATTTTTTATATTGATTTAAAAAGTAGTCCTTTCCTATGAACTTCTGCGCTACTTTAGTTTTAAGTAGAGGTACTGATCTGGTCTCGAAAATAAAGTATCTATCATCTTTCTTCAAACTAGTATTTGTTAAGGGCTTGCAATTATTTTGTGAAATAATTGATATTAGATCTGGGCTAGATGCTGTCAATTTTTGTTCCCGAAAAGCAAGATGATTTTCATTCTTAAACCATATGACCATAGTCTCTCCTTCATATTCCTCAATCCCTTTAAACTTTGATTCTCCGACCATATAATAATTAACATTTCTCCACGAAATTCCCTCCAATATACCCTTGAATATTAATTCGGAACCGAACTCCCTCCTCATTCTTTCTATGCATGCTCCTACATCAGAAGTCGAATTTAGAAGTTTACCTAGATAATAGCTCTTAGTTAATGTTCCAGTTATCACAAATTGCTTAGCTATTTCAATATCCAACGGGAATCCGACCTGTGCATACGTCATTTCACTGACCAATTTTCCCATTCTCTCTGCTACCATATTATTAATCGAATTTTTTATTATTACAATATTTCCATAATCATCTGCACCTACTATGGGAACTGCCTTACATCCATAGATGGATGGTAAAACCTGAGTTATTTCAGGTACTGCACGACCTGCATAATCCCCGTCAATCATATCAATACCTGCCAAAGACGATAATGATAGAGCTCTGCTGGTACTTCCACCTCCGAGTTCTAAAGGAACAATATAAGAGGCCCTTTTGCCCAATAATCCTTCAAGTTCCCTTAATGCCTGTAACATTGGATTATTCCATATTTTATCAATAAGTCCAATTTCTCTTTTAATGTTAGTGGTTTCAGGTGACTCTGGCGCTGCGCTGCCCATGATATATGGAGTTACAGCCACCCCCTCATCCTTAATTTCGCTTAAATCAATCCAAGATATTCTATATCCAGATTCCAATATATTTTTTAGAATTTCCCTTCCCCTGTCTGGATTTCCGCCCCCACCAGTGCCAAAAAATGTTAAACCAGTGACAAGATTCTCTATATCCTCAAGCTTTTTAATCTCAAACATTTTAAGACCTCTCATTCCATATTAAATGAATCATTTAATTGACAATTTATGAAATATATGCAAGCAGTTGCATAATGTTATATATTTTCACTGGATCATCTGTTTCAAATAATAGAGTGTACGCATCAATTCTATTTATTCCGGGAACCAGCTCTGCTAAATCAGCATCTTCTGAATTCTTCATTATAAATTCAACCTTGTAATCAGCCTCACCAATGAGCGATTTCATCGCCCCTTCTTTTAGAGAAGAATAAGACTCTTGACATTTTTCAGCTATCTCAATTTTTAATTTTTCCAAAGAAGGGGATATTGAAGAATGCCTCCAAATAGATTCCTTTAATTTCACATATTTCGCCCAAGGAGTTTTCTCTTGAACCTCATTCATTAAGATCTGATCGCCGGCTACAAGTATGACAGGAACATTAAATTTACCAGCAATTAGTGATATCAAGAAATATTCACTCATCCTTACCCCATTCAACCTAATCTCATGAAATTTTGAACTGCTATATGTATGGTCAAATGATGAATGTGTTGATCCTGCTGCTGAATGATATCCGATTAGAGCCAGCGCATTATAACCTTTCTCAATACCGGTAATCATGCTTAAGGGTCTTCTGGCTCCTCTCATTAGTTTAGCGTAACCTGGGATACTCTCATAATAAATATTGCCCATTCCGTCATGCGAATCGGCAACAGTTATTTCTTCAAATCCGGATTGGTGGAAGCTTTCCAGGAACATTGAAGTTATCTCCGTCATTATTCTCCTTCCCTCTTCATATCTACTTCCATCTGGATCCGTCTGAGATTTTGAGAATATGCCTGGCATCCCCTCCATATCCACTGATAGAAATAATTTCATGGTAATAATATTGAAATTCTTGCTTAAAAATGATTCTATTGATAATTTAGAAATTTGAATAATTTAAGAGATTAAAAATTGCATTTAGTGAGCAAATTATCTGAATCTTTCGTTAAAAATTTGATTCTTGCTGATTAGATCATTCAATACATTAAATGCCCTCCCTGCATCCTTGTTCGAAACCAAGAGCAATGTGTCGATATAGGAGCTCGTTGTATCCTCGATGTTTATTCCATTATCTGCAAGTGTCTGATAAATCAAATTTATCACTCCTGGAGTTTCAATTATGTCCTTAGTAGAGTGAATAGTTATCAAGGAAAGCCCTGTTTTAATTTCCACCGCTTTCTCATTATTTTTGCTTAGGATGTTTAAAATGTGATTAAATGCTGATTTGCTTAAGACTATGGTAAAGGTATTTACAGTTTTAGAGAAAAATATCACATCATCGCTTATTAGGCTCAATTTCTCCGTAACGGTTTTCAGAGAGCGCCTATTTACGACAATCTTTCCTACATCCGTTGTTAGACTAATATTGCTATTAGCTATTACTCCATAAGGCCTGTATTGATCACCATAATCTGATGGCTTATACCTTTTTATGGCGGAAGAAACCGATGCCATGGAAGACTGAATACCTTCCCTTTGCAGATCTTTGTAAATTATTCTTGCAAGACTGCTCACATTTACAATTCCCATCTGCATGCATTTCTTCAGTGAATTGTCTGAATCAATGTATTTTCTAACCATGCTGGCAATAGATTGGTCTTTTTGCTTATTATTAGTCATTCAATTCGATATTTCTGGCATAAATTTATAATTTACTTAATAAGTGTCTGATCATGACAAAGATATTGTTATCATATTCCGGTGGACTAGACACGACAACTTGCATATATTGGATAAAAGAGAAATATGGCGCCGATGTAATAACAGTTACAGTAGATGTAGGACAGGAGGATGATTTTGAGGAGCTGGAAGAGAGGGCTTATAAGGCAGGAGCATTGAAACATTATACCATTGATGCCAAGCAAGAGTTTGCCAATAAATATATCCTTCCGGGGATTAAGGCAAACGCCCTCTACGAGGGGAAATATCCACTTTCTACAAGCCTCGCTAGGCCTCTAATATCTGAAAAAATTGTTGAGATTGCCAAAAAGGAAGGGATATCGCATATCGCACATGGAAGCACTGGAAAGGGAAATGACCAAGTTAGATTTGAAATTTCAATAAAATCTCTATACCCAACGGCTCACGTTTTCTCGCCAGTAAGGGAATGGAGCATGTCAAGGGATATGGAATATGAATATTTACTAAGCCATGGTTTTGAATATCCCTATTCCAGAGGGGAATTTAGCGTTGATGAAAATTTGTGGGGACGCTCCATAGAGGGTGGCAGGATTGAATTTGAAAATGTCGAACCTCCTGAAGAAGCATTCTTGTGGACTAAAAACATTTCCGAAACCCCAGATAATCCAGATTTCATAGAAATAGAGTTCCAAATGGGGAAACCTGTCGCAATCGATGGAAATTACATGGACCTAGTTTCATTGATAAGGTACCTGAATATACTTGGAGGTAAGCATGGGATTGGAAGGATAGATCATATGGAGGACAGGGTAGTGGGAATAAAATCCAGAGAGGTTTATGAAGTTCCGGCAGCTAAAATCTTGCTTGAGGCTCATCAGGACTTGGAAAAATTAGTTCTCACAAAGCATGTCCTAAAGTTCAAGCATATAGTTGAAAAATATTGGACGGATCTGGTTTATGAAGGTTTGTGGTACGACCCTCTTAAAGATTCCCTGGACGCCTTTATTGAAAAAACGCAAGAACCTGTCTCCGGAAAGGTTAAATTAAAACTTTTCAAAGGTAATGTTCAGGTAATTGGCAGGGAATCTGAAAACTCGCTATATAGGCATAACCTATCAACATATGGGTCCCTTTCAACCTTTGACCAGAGCAAGGCTATTGGATTTATAGAGATCTGGGGAATGCAGACTCTCCTGTTCAATGAAATCAAATCTAAACCTCAGTTAGCCAAGACGCAAAGTGGTCCGAATAGCCTCTGACTATTTTACTGAAAGTATCAATTATTTCTCTTGTAATTTTTCCTATTTTTCCATTGCTTATTTGGATGCCATCTACATTGGTTACAGGGGTTATCTCTGCCGCTGTTCCAGAGAAGAAAACTTCATCACTGGTGTAAATGTCCTCCCTAGGTATTTCTGTTTCAACTACTTCATAACCCAAAAACTTGCCTATTTTTATCACAGAATCCCTTGTAATTCCCTCCAATATTGAATCGGACATCGATGGCGTGTAGATAACTCCCTTCTTAACTAGGAAGATATTTTCAGCTGACCCTTCTGATAAATAACCATTTTGATCCAGTAGTATGGCCTCATCAAATCCAGATAATTTAGCTTCCATATTTGCAAGGATTGAATTAATGTAGTTTCCGCTTGCCTTGGCCTTAACCGGTAAAACAGTAGAATTAATTCTTCTCCACGATGATGTTTTAATAGAAATGCTCTCTTTTTCTCCTAGATACTTTCCAAACTCCACTGCCGCTATATAGATTGAAGCTGGTTTTCCAACAACAGACAAACCGATTTTATCATCATTGTAAAAGGCAAATGGCCTTATGTAAGAATCACCCAAATTGTTTTTTCTAAGCAATTCAATTATAGCCTCCCTTACCTCAGACTTTGTAAATCTAACTGGCATATTGTAAATTTTCATGGAATTGAAAAATCGATCAAGATGCTCTTCCAATCTGAAAATATAGGTCTTCTTCCCCCTATATGACCTTATGCCTTCGAATATGCCAGACCCATATTGTAGAGAATGATTTAGTATTGGAACCTTTGCTTCTTCATAATCAATAAATTTTCCGTCCCACCATACAATTCTTCCCATCTTATCAAATTTCACTATAAATCGATCCTATATTATACTTGTCTACTTTCACATTCTCCAAATTATAGAGAATGTGCTTTATTCCAATTCTACCAGTTTCATTCCACAATTTGTTGAGAGTTTTATAAAGCGAACTGTGGATTCTGCCAGCGAATAGAATTTGATTTTCAATCACTCCATTTCCAATTGATTTTATCATTATATTAAGTAGTACATTATATCTGTTCTCCAAAAAATATTTGCTATCGTTTCTATATGATTCTCCAGCATCAATTTCCATTAACTCCTCACCATTTTCTTTCCCTATTTTAATGATGAATTCGGATGAATCATCTGATATGAACTTGGGCGAACCTATCCATTTTTCTTTGAAGATTTCAAACTCCCTATCTTTTAATAGGCTCTCATTCAATTTCCATACATATTTGAGGAGGTTTAATTCTGTTATGGATGTTAGGTAATCAAATAAGAGATTCCAATTATTTTTACAATTTTGCCCATAAAATTTTAAATCGATTCCCACAGGCGCTTCACTGATAAATTTGGTTATCCAGTCTGAAAATTGCATTTCATAGCCTTTAAAAACACCTATAATTATCCTTAGTTCATCCCTTTCCCAGTGTGTATTGGGATAAATAATTATTCCCGGTTTTGATGCTATTTCATTCATAAACTCATTGAATTTTGAACTTCCCCACCTATACAACTTACCATTTTTAAATTCCGATCTAGCATCAAGACCCATATTGGCATATTGTGCTGTCATTTGAGAGGATATTAGCTCGGATGTTTCATCAGATATATCTTCTCTTGTTGTGAATTCCACGAGCCATTTCTTACTGCTCCTGAAAATAGTACCAGTTGCTTTGCCATTTGTATTTTCCACTATCTTTAGTAAATTAGGCGTAGGGTGATAAATTCCAATTACTGCTAATTTATCAGGAAATATCATTTTATGATTTAATATTTAACGATCTTATATAAGCAATTCGCAATTCACTTTTAGGATCATATAACCAAGGCGGTTCAACTTACATGCAATTAAGTCTAATTCTTAGCAGATATTTATGAAAGTCGTTGTTTGATAGAAAAAATTATGAAATTTTTATGACTAAGTAATTCTATCTGCTAGTAGTTTTACCGTTCTCCAAAATTCTCAACATATCTGAGTATTTCGCCAATATCTGATAAATCTCTGATTCCAAAACATTGGGGTCCTTTTCTATTATGTAATTTACGTATTTTTGAGCCAGATCTTTCCTATTCAGTTTTTCGCAAACAAAAGATTTTACTATCCATAGATTAAGATCCTGCAGGTTTCTACTCAACATGTCAGTAACAAGGTTATTTGCCTTTTCCCAGTATTCTCGGTTCATTACATCAATTAATTCTCTCGGCAAAAAAGGATCCAATTCATCAAATCTATTTTCATTTGAATCTGTTGCCTTTGATTTTATAGATTCTGGGTTTCCTGAGTCTTTCCCAGCCATTTTCTCCGGTAGCTCAAGGGGCTTATAACTCATATACCTTTCATACGCATCGTTGATCAAATTCAAGATAAATTCATCGAAATCCTTTTTCCCCATTAGATCAGCTAATAATCCGGCCCCCATTTCAGCTTCCACATATATTTTCGAATTTTCACCATCTTGCTTATAAAGGTCAATGGATAATTTGAATTCATAAGGTGATTCTGGTTTTGAGGTATAAAGTATTGAATATTCACTTGTAAATATCTTTGCTATGACTTTAAATCGCCTAGTCATATGCATCTTGGTCCATTCAAATTGGATCTCTACAGAATCTCTAGACACATTTATTTTTTTGACGAATTTAGAATTGCCAAATAAGTAATTGGGGTCTTTCAAAATCTCAATAAATACAGCGTTATGGATTTCCTTATTTAACTCAAATCTAGTTTTAAGTGTCAAAATAGGTCACCTATCCTGAATTAATATTGGACATAAAATATTTATTAAGATTTAAGTGAAACTAGAGATAATAAAAAAAATCTTATCGGAATTAAATTATTTTAGTGGAAATTCAAATTTGGAATGTTAAGATTTTAGATGATAACCGATGTCCCAATCTATGGGAAATACAACAAACAATCACTTAAAATTGTTATTCTATAAAATAGAGATCAAAAATGTCATCCATAAGTTCATAATGGAAAGGTTATAAGCTATAATAAAGGTACAATTGATCTGATTAAGGACGTATGTTAATGCCCCTATGGTATGCCTTCTGAAGATGAAAAGTACTTTGAATGGAAAGCCATTTGATTGAGAAAGAGAGTTGAATACGTTAACAAGCAAGAAATTAATAAGGAAGATGCAAACTCAATCTTATACAATTAATCAGAACTCGCCAAATATTTGGATTTGAAATGACTGATTTTGAGATCTAGGGAAATAAAATCCTCGAAAGGCTCTCTGAGTCTTATTAATATACTTAGAAATTTTAAATGATGCCAATTAATTGACCCCTAAAAACTAGAGATATAAATTTCAGATCAATTAATTGGATGAAGATAAAGTGAAAGGGTTTGCGAAGTTTAATATTTTAAAAGAGACAAAGTGGGATATCAGATGATAAGGATTTGTTCGATAAGTCTAAAATAGTTATTATGAGATCTATTCATAATGATTTCATCAATATATCTTAATTGGAATAATACAAAATTCAAAGAGCAAGATTAATCTCAAGATATTAATTTACTATGAAGGAGAGTCCCAAAAGTATTGTGAGGATTAGATGCACGGAGTTCCAAATTACACTTCTCCAGTTATCAGACTGCCCTGTTGTAGATTTCTATCCCATCTCATGACTTCCTGATTGTTCCTGAGGTCATAATGACTTAATCCCTCCTTCATGATTATAGGATCTACACTTATATTTAAAAGGACACAAAGATATACTAAAAATGATACGGGCCCGCCGGGATTTGAACCCGGGATTACTGGCTTAGAAGGCCAGTGCCTTATCCAGGCTAGGCCACGGGCCCAGTCAAAGGTGATGCTTTTTAGAATAATATATTTTTCATGGCTTTCAATCTATTCGTACTTAAGCGTGTTAAGGCAAAGAGAACTTAATTGAAAGAAATTTTAAACTTCATCGACATTCCCACTGGCCAAATGATAATTGGAATTGCAAGACATGGTGAGACCGATTCAAATTCAATGAAATTATGGGTTAGCGATGGAGATTACCCTCTCAACGAAAAGGGTAGGGCCCAAGCCAAGCTTTTGGCAACCTCACTCAAAGATTTCAATTTTGATTTAATCCTGACTAGTGATAAAAAGAGAACAATTGAAACAGCTGAAATAATATCGCAGGAGTTGGGGATACCTATTTATGGTTCTTTTAAGATATTCAGAGATAGGAATTATGGTCCCGCAGAGGGTTTAACATCAGAAGAAATCTACGCAAAATTTGGAATCAGGATGAAAAATTCTTTAACTCCCGAACTTGATCTTCTTCCTGGAGCGGAAAAAGTTGAAGAGCTAAAGGAAAGGGTTTTGAAGGGACTCAGATTCATCATCGACAGATTCCAAAACCATTCCGTCCTATTAATTACTCATGGTGCATTTGCTAGAATGGCATATAGAATAATCAATGGAAATGATGTGGGAATTTATATTTATAATTGTTCAAATTTTATAGTGAAATGTGAGAATGAAACCTGTGAGATAGTCAGAGACATACAGCACATTAACTATGACGATTCTTCCTAAATTTTTTCTACCTGTGATAAGCTTTAATATTAACTCCCATTTTCCATGGGGGAGCCCTAGGGTGACTGTCGCCGTTGGGTGAGGAAAGTCCCCCCTTCAGGCAGAAATCCGGATAAAACCTAGGCTGAGAGGCCTATGCCCTTCATGAGAAATGCCACAGTTCCGGTTAGAGTGTGAATCTCCCGGAGAGGACGTTCCCGGAAATTTGTTGAGACAAGAAGGGCAGGATGAAGAAAGCCCAAGCAGCCTCTGTGAGCGCTGCCTGAGAGGCGGGTAGGGCGAATAGACAAATGTCACCAACCCATTTATTGGGCTAACAGAAGGGGGCTTACTCAGGGCACCCCCAGAATTTTAAAATATATGTATGCATATTACAATGAAATAAATGAGCGATATTGATAATGTAGCCAATCAGATTGAAGCAATTCTCATAGCTTCACCAGAACCTTTATCCAAGGGGGAAATCTCTGCAAGGCTGAATACAGACATTAAGGAGGTAAGCAAGGCACTAAAACATTTGGAAAAGAGATATCAGGGCACAGCCTTGGAAGTAAAGAACTATGGTAAAAAATACAAGATAGTTGTAAGGGAAGAGTACTCTGAATTAGCTTATAGATATTCTGAACTTGAGCTCACAAAAGGAGAATTGGAAATTTTAGCCTATATTTTTAGGAACAAGAAGGTCTACCTCACCCAAATAAGGAGGCTGAGGGGGCCGAAAGCCATAGAAGAAATTTCACACTTGGAAAAAATTGGATATGTTAAGTTAGAAAAGAGTGGGAGATATAACGTTTTGAAATTAACAAGATTATTCATGAAAAAATTCGGGAAGGAACTTGAAAAGGCCCTTAAGGAAAATGGCATACAATCAAGGATTGAAAATATAAAACCTGAGAATCAAAATGAAATTCAGCAAGAAAAAAATCAAGAGAGCAAAAATGAACAGTGGGGTGAAAATTCTTGAAGGTAATGGTTATAGGCGGCGGAGGGAGGGAAAATGCAATTGCCTTGTCCGCTGTTTCATCGAATAATAGCATATACTCCATTTCACATAATAATAACCCCGGTTTAATTGGAATCTCAAAAAGACATTTCAAGGTTAATGAAAACGATAAAGAAGCGGTGCTCAGTGTTGCCAAAAGAGTAAAACCTGATTTAGTGCTTATCGGACCTGAAGATCCGCTTTCAAACGGGGTTTCAGATATTTTGATTTCACAGGGGTTCAAGGTCTTCGCTCCGACTTCAAAAGCGGCAAAATTGGAAACATCGAAGTCATTTTTAAGGAATTTTATGAAATCTCATTACATAGATGGCAACGTAGAGAGCCAAAGCTTTACTGATTTCAACGAACTCAATAAGTGGGTTATGGGCCTTGATTATGAATTTGTCCTTAAGCCTGACGGATTGACCGGAGGGAAAGGGGTTCTGGTACAAGGAAACCACTTCTATACCAAGGAGGAGGGCCTTTCAATCGCCAAGAAGTTGTTTGAAAATGGGATGAATAAGCTCTTAGTTGAGAGGAAACTAATAGGTGAGGAATTCAGCTTGCAAGCGCTTGTTTATTACGATAAAATACTTTTCCTTCCAGTTGTTCAGGATTATAAAAGGGCCGGTGAGAACGATACAGGACCAAATACGGGTGGGATGGGCTCCATTTCCTTCTCCGAATCCGGGCTTCCATTCATACCAAAAAGCCATGTAGAAACTGCCAAATCAATTATGAGGAAGATTATGGAAGCCATGCATTCAGAAGGGACTCCGTATGTGGGACCAATTTATGGGCAGTTTATGTCTACAAAATTGGGACCAAAATTAATTGAGATAAACGCAAGATTTGGGGACCCCGAGGCCATTAATGTACTCGACCTTATGGATGATTCTATCGTTGACGCCTCAATTAAATTAATGGAAGGGAATACGCCCACATTAAACATAAAAAACCAGATAAATGTAGTGAGATACATAGTTCCGATAGGGTATGGTTCAGACCCAAAACCATCGAAGCTCAAGATTGATGAAGTTTATTTGAGGAGGAAGGGGTTAAAGATTTTCTATGCGAGCGTGGACAAGAAGGGGAACTACCTTCAACAGACAAGGTCAAGGAGCATTGCCCTACTTGCAAAGGGAGATTCAATCAATGAAATAATTCCTAAATTTGATGGCATGGAAAATGCAATTGCAGGCAATTATTACTATAGAAGGGATATTGGAACATTTGAAAGCATTGAGAGGAAAAATAAGTTCATGAAGGACCTTTTAAGCAGCTAAATGAAAATACTTGATAATCTCACTAAGACATCTGGTACCGTGAGTTCCCTTTCACTTATTGAGACTTTTTCAATTGGTGGCAGCTCTGATATATAATCCCCCTCCGGAAATCCACCTATAACAATAATATCAAAACTTTTTAGATAATTTAAATCCCTTGTACGACCGTATTGTGACAATACAATAGACCTCTTACCCGGAGGTATGAGATCCTTAAGTTTCACTTCCCTTTGCAGCTTCAGTATGGAAATTACCCTTTCCTTGAATTCGTGATATGTTTCAGCTCCGGATAAATCCTGCCATGTTATTATCTTGTTATTTCGTGTGTGGATTATATATTCCATTCCTTGTTTGGTATAATTTGAGAGAATTGTGTGAGCAACATATGCTATATCTGGCCTACCAGCCCTTGAGGCATCCTTTCCCAATAAAATAAACCTATGCTTACCCCTTTCAAGTATATCCTCTTCTTCATTCACGAATATGTGATTTCGCTTGGTAAATTCCGAGATTAGCTCAAGTTCAGCGTCTGCAATTATTATCTTCATTTTACCCAAATATGGATCCTAGTCCATTGAGAACATCGGATCTTTCCTTCTCTATGAAAGCTTCAACTTTTTCCCTCTTATCTTTATCTAGTGTATCTGATATTTTAGAAAGTTCCTTTCTGGCTACTGACAGCCTTTCCTCAACGCCTTCTAATATCACATAAACATAGGATGCATCATCAAATACACTTCCATCCTTTATGGTTATTGACAGTCTTGAAATTTCATCAATATTTAGAATCTTATCCAACTCGGACTGCTTATCTTTCTTAATCCTGAATATTTCCATGTTTCCCCATTGTTAATTCATAATTATCTTTTTTGCATTTCTCCTATGCTTTACATAGGCAACCAATATTGTGCTCACCGATGCAAGGATAAGAACTATTCCTCCGATAAGGAAGGAGTTGAAGAGGGTCTTGATCTTCTCCTGAACCGTATTTACATAGTAAACCGAGACATTCTGAGGCCCTTCATCATAAATAGGTACCTCATAGAATGATGTACCGTTGGATTCACCTACGAGTCTGTAGCTTTCATTCATACCATTAACCTGTACATACTTAATCCTGAGGAAGCTTTTCTCTGCTACTATAACCATCCCTTCATGTCCTGTAAGCAGAAAGATGCTTGCCTCATTCATATTGCCGCTGTAGGAAAATGCATAAGAAGAGTTTATTGGAATGTATGAGATGTTCTTACCGATGTAAATTAAGCCCAAATAGGAAGAATTGTAGAGTATCCTGCTCAGGTATTTTGAGGCGGGAGATAAGTCTGTATTTATGTAAATAATCCTGACGTAAGAGAGAGGATCGCTAATAACCATTGATGAGTTCTTTAAAATCTGAGAATCTGAGGGAGCGTAAATGTAACCCACAATAGATTTATTTAGGAAAATGTCAAAATAGGAGTAATTCTGGATATATCGGTCAAATCTCCCAAGTATGGGAATGATGAAATTATTACCAATATAGGAATTCGAATTGGATTTTGATAAGTTGAAGCCTGGATTAAGTATTATTTTTGAGTTTCCATAGATATTGAACAAGTAAACTTCGGGGTTCGGATTATCATCCACGCTAGCAATCTGGCTGTTGGAAGAAATTAACCCGTTTTCATCTTCAATTTCTCCATTGAACACTATTTTGTAAATGGGCTGGATAGATATGTTTCCAAAGGTGAAGCCCAAATTTTCAATGAAATTATTACCCAACTGGTAATTTATGAAATTACCTATATATGTATCGTTTACCTCTTGCAATTCCTTTATGGGGCCCGATAATGGAATTAACATGAATAGCATGAATGTTGGAGTAACAGATGATAGGTATATGCGATCATCCGATGAAAAGGTTGGAACTCCGCTTATTAATAGTGAGGTAACATTATCTCCATAAATTGTCCTGTAATAAACATTGTAATTCATTAAAGTAAAATTGTTTAGATCGCCTATTTCAAGAGGGGTACTCATTGTTAAATTTCCGGCCCCTATCCAATAAAATTCCCCATTGATTCCTTGAATAATATGGAACATTGAATTACTGGCAATATCTCTTATGATGGGGGTGTAATTGATATAATTGAACACCTTAACATATGTCCAACCGGTGTAAACCTGAACACCCGTAATGTTGTTATACTGCTGACTATATGATATAAATTCAAAGGAACTTGAATTTGAAGATCCAGCTGCAGGAATCGTTTCCATGACCAGTATGAAAATTATGGATATTGAGATGAAGTGTTTGACATTGAGCTTCACCATTGTTTATCAATTCTATATTAATAATAAATTTGATACAAATTTCGAAGAATTAATTTGAAGCTTAAGAAATCTTTGAAATATTGAGCTGTAATCCGGTATTGATAATTATGCCTGGAGTTATAAAAAAGAATGAACCTCCCAAAGGCCCACCTGTTGAATTTAAGGTAAGTACCGAAGATGAATCCACGAGGGACATAAAACACATTCTCGTCGTAATGAGTGGAAAGGGAGGAGTGGGTAAGACAACCGTTGCGGTAAATTTGGCAGTGGAATTATCCAACAGGGGATTCATGGTAGGTCTTGTCGATGCTGATATCCACGGGCCTGATGTTCCCCAAATGCTTGGATTGATAGACGATAAACCTTATCCCAATGAGGAAAACAAGATTGTACCGGTTTCCTATAATAAAAATTTGAAAGTCATTTCAATTGAATATTTTCTCCCCAGCAGAGATACACCTGTGATCTGGAGGGGTTCCCTCAAGCACAAGATGATACAGCAATTCATCCAGGATGTGGACTGGGGGCCTCTTGATTATCTCATATTTGATCTTCCTCCCGGAACTGGTGATGAACCACTCAGCATTGTGCAATTAATCCCAAAAGTCACAGGATTCATTATTGTGGCAACCCCTCAGGATGTAGCAATGCTTGATGTTAAAAAAGCCATAAATTTCGCCAAGGAACTGAAGAAGCCGGTAATTGGATTAGTGGAAAATATGAGTGGCTTTATCTGCCCTCATTGTGGCAAAATAACCTACATATTCAAGAAGGGGAGTGGCGAAAAAGTTGCAAGGGAATATCAGATCCCATATCTTGGATCCATACCTTTGGAGCCCGTGGTGGTTGAAGATGGAGATGAGGGAACCCCATTGATGATCGCACATCCTTTGAGTCAAAGTGCCAAGAGCTTCAAAGAAATAACTGATAAGATAATAGATATAGTCAATAAATTAAATATGTGAAATTTTTAATTTTCCTTATTTAGCCATATTTCGAGCCAGGGAATCATCAATGCCGATATAACTCCAAAAATCATCACAACCCAGAATGAGTAGGCCAGGGAATAATGGTAATAATTCATTATGGAAATCATCCCAATGCCTGTGGCGCCTCCCAGAACAACTCCTATTCCCCATACGACTCCGCTTGAAACGGTTGCTATTTCCTTGGGAATCTTCTGGTTAACATACCCCATTAGAACAGGGAATGAAGTGAGGGAGAAGAGCGAAAAGAGTGCAAAGGATGTGACTGAAACCCAGAGGATTTTAGAGTAGAACAAGAAAAGTGAAAATGTAATCAGTGAGAATATGGTTGTTATTGCTACAACTACTTTACCTCCCCATTTTGTTGTAAGATGCCCAAAGAGTGGTTGCCCTATAACCGCCATTAGTAATGAAACTGTCATGATTATACCCATGAGAGCATGGGATTTGGTTAACTCAACAAAATACTGAGGTATATAGATAAATGTGCCGTTGAAGAAAATTGCCCTCAGGAAACTCATAATTGTCAAATATATCACAAAAGCCAAAAACCCCTTTTCCAGCTTTGCTTTCTGCTTCTCCTTCCCCATTGAGGATTGCTTGAACTTATAGCTTCTAAGCATAATGTCGATCAGAAGGGCAGAAATGATTGCCAAGATGCCTATAATGGCCAATCCCATAACATACCCAAGAAATTCAATTGAAAATACTATAATGGACGGGAAAGCTGCTCTGCCTAGAGAACCAAAGGATCCGTTCAGGCCCATGTATGAGGCTGCTTTTTCATTCTTATATGATTGAGAAATGATGAATGCTCCCAGAGGATGGTAGGTTGACTGCCCCACCCCAAGAAGCAATGCACCTGCGACAATGATGACTAACGCCATATTATGATATACAAAGGGAATTATGAATAGAAATACGGAGATTCCCTGCAATAATATCCCCAATGACATAAATGAAACGTGTTGCCCCATTCTCTGGGCCGCTAGGCTCAAAGGTGTACTCAACAACCCGGAAGTCACTGTGTATACTATTGCAACTGCCCCCAAAATAGGCAATGTTAAACCTGGAACAAACAGATAATAAGTTATCAGTACCGAAAATATGATGTTGTATCCATCATTCACAAAGTGAGCTAGTGAAGTCATTATAAAGGGCATAAGTGAATTTTTCATTGCCATGGATTTCATTCTTAAACTTATTTATTTCTCATATAAGGATAAGCTATATATCCCATTAATAATTGGTCAAACAATGAGGAGAGTCAAGAGGGAGAGAATATTCAAGGGAATAATCACGCTCATGATACTGAAATCTCTCTGGGACTCTCCCAAACATGGATACCTCTTAGAGAGTGAAATAGGTGAAATAATAGGAGAGAAGCTCTCCGAAGGTGAAATATATTCACTCCTCAAGCACATGGAGATGAGAGGATTTGTATCTTCGAAGGCAGAGGTTTGCAACAACAGATTGAGAAAATACTATGAAATTACCCCGAAGGGGAGAGAGTTCTTCTTGAAACATAAAGCACCCATTACAACAATGATACCCATGATGATGGAATTAAAGAAATTTATGGATTCGTTGGACACAGATCAACCTGAAAATAAGAATCAATAAGGTTAAAAATCTGATGATATTTCTATGCATGGACTATTCGCTATTGTATTATGGTTCAGAAGAATTTGCAAAGCAAATTGGAAAATCATCAGGTGAAACTGATATCAAATACTATCATACGAAGAGGGGGGACTCAGAAATCACAATTCTTTATCCTTTCAAATTTCCCGAAAGGATACAACCCCTAATCAATAGTGCTTCAGTATCTAAGAAAGCTCTCATTGAAATACAGAATCTTGACAAATTCACCGGTGAATTGCTATTAGCCTTGGATTATTATGGAGTGAGGGATCTGGGTATAATTTCTGATGATTCCATTTTTTCAACAGTTGAGAAGATTACAAAAGGAATGAAATTTAATTTGTATAGAGTTGAAAAAAATATGGGTTCCATATATGATTTTCTGGACAAACCTGTAGAACCATCTAAAATTGAAAAAACTATTATTCTAGTTGACCAGGCTTTCCCAGTTAAGGGAGTTGGTACTGTGGTATTGGGATTTGTCATAGGAGGAACTGTCAAAAAACATCAACAGTTAAAATCATATCCCAATGGAAAGAATGCAGAGGTTAGAAGCATCCAAATTATGGATGTTGATAGAGAGAGTGCCATACCTTATTCCAGAGTTGGGCTTGCTTTGAAGGGTGTTGAAGTGGACGATGTCCAGAAAGGCACTATATTATCAGAAGACCAAGAAATTGAATTAGTGGACTCACTTGAAATTAATATCAGGATAAATCAAGGGGTCAAAACTCAACCAAGGCAAGGGGAAAAGATTCAGATAAACTTCGCCTTTAGCAATGTAAATGCCGTAGTTTCTGACTTTGACAGTGGGAGAATACTAATAGATGTGGATAAAAAGATACCTAAAATTGAAGGAATAATTTACAGTATAACAGATCTAAACAATTCCCCAAGGATTCTGGGGGCTGGCCAAATTGGAGATATCAATTGAAATTAAGCTTCCAAAAGATTATTTGACGGCAATAAACAGCATTATGCCAGATCATGAAAGATACATAAAGTGCCAGGAAATGGAAGGCTCAATCATTTGCATTGCAAAGGGCAATCCCAATGACCTAAGGAAAACTGTGAATGAATTCTTAGAATCTCTCATATTCGTAATTGATTTAGAAAACTTAAGTGGAAATATCAGTTCTAAAAAGTAAGGCCAATTCAGATATATTTTTAACAGGGATCATAATTTCAAATGCCCGAGTGGGGTAGCTTGGATTATCCTAGGGGCCTGCGGAGTCCCAGACCCGGGTTCAAATCCCGGCTCGGGCGTCATAACAATTATAAGCATTGTAATTATTGAATGGGTATAAGAATTGAGATACAAGCTATACCGTTTGAAACTTTATCTATCAAGATGGCATAATTTTTAAATTGAATTTAATAGATAAATTACAAAGTGCGATTCTAAATTAGTGTAAAATCGTATGGTTAAGCGGTTGGAACCTATATGCACATGCAATTGAACAATAAATGGATCATTTTGGAATTATAAACATGCATAATTCCTCGCAAGCGGTATACATCTACACTACTTCAATCTCTGTCTAAGTTGTTCGAAGATTGTATTACAAATCATATATATTCGAAGAATTTTAATTTATCATGGTGAAAATTTTTGCAATCATATTAACTATGGTTATGATTTTAGTTGCGACTTCCCCGCTAACACAAACAGTTTCTGCTACACCATATACTGGTCCTGAACCAACACCAACTAACGTGACTTTCTATTTGCACAACGTCAGTAGACCCATATATGTTGGCTCTACTCCGGCGCTTAATGTTCTGAATACAGTAAATGATACCAATGTAACCTACATAAAAACAGGTAAACTTGTCACAGGGCTCCATTATATTTCAGTACAATTCTATATTGTGCCTCAACTTGCTTCAAATCTTACAATAAATGGCACGCCCGAGCTTTATCTATATTTGAATCAAACGGGAAGTTCATCTGGCGGGAGTATTTCTTATACCTTATACTCATTAAATCCAAATGGAACTACATCAATCATAGGTACTTCAGCCCCTTATGCCCTCTCAAATGTAAAATATGGATCTACTCCAAATCTAAATTTAATAAGCTTTGGTTCTAAGTTGCTTTACACAATTCCAAAGAATAATTCTCTTGAGCTTTCTATAACTATATCAGGAGCATCCAGCAACTATTACGGCATATGGTGGGGGTTAGTATCCCATACCTATTATTACAGTGCATTGGACTTGCCAGTCAGCAATTACCTTAATGTTGAAAATATATCAACATTTGTTAATGGAAATTTAACTAGCGTTTTCCCATCTACAGGAAACAAAACTGTCAAAATAATAGCTAATATAACGGATCCACTTGGAATATACGACTTCAATTCTTATCCAGTTAACCTTGAAATCAGCAATTTGAGCGGGACTATTTTCTCAACTGGTATGAAACCCTTGAATAATCCACTTGAAAGTTCTTATTATCAGCTCTTCTATGCGTATTATAATTATTCTGGCCTGCCGCCTGGAAGGTATGAAATAAGTGTAAATGCCACTGATAACACTTATCATAATCTTATAAATCAGAATACTGGAAGCAGCTATTATGGCAGAAACGCCTTTGGAGTAGCATATTTCTGGATAGGTGGAAGACCAGTAAATGTTCAATTCAGGGTTGTTGATACTCTAAATAATTCTGTACAAAATGCCACTGTAAAAATATACTCAATTACATCTTATATCGGAAAGAATTCAACAAACTCATCTGGAATAGCTTCATTTGAGCTGAGCGCCAATTCCTCTTACGTTGCTAAGGTGTTCTATGAGAATTCCCCTGTTGGAGTTTTCCCATTCAATACTTCAAGTTCCAATGAAAGTTTTTCGTTATCTGCACTCATATATTATCCCACATTTAAAGTCCTCGATAATGCTTCCCAGCCACTGGGGAATGCACTAATATATGCAATCAACCCTGGAGGCTTGCATTATCCATTATTGGTCACGTCAAAGAATGGCACTGCATCTCTAAAGCAAGTACCCGGAGGAAATTACTACCTTAACATTTTATGGCATGATACTTTAGTATTCAATGGATCCATTCCATTAAATAGCAATAGAATAATTCCAATTAATGTAAGTGTGTATGAGCAAAGCATATATGTTTCATATCCTCAACTGGGTGCCATTGATCTTGCCTATATAGAAATATACAACATAACCACTGGAAACATAATAGGATTCAACAATACGAATATCAATGGATTCTCTCAAATTCCAATACCAGTTGGCAGCTATGGAATAACAGTATTCTGGAAGACATTCACAATATTCAGCGGCTTAGTTCAGGAGCCATCTAATGCTACTCTGCACATCACTGCTGAACTTTACAACTTTACCATGACCACACTGGATTATAGCAATCTACCTATTGCCGGCGTTGTCATAGATATATATGAAAACAATACCCTTGTATCAACCACCATTTCAGGAAATAATGGAAACTCATCTGTGGTGTTGGGCAAAGGAGCATATTCAATGCAGTTTTATTACATGGGATATAATGTTGGCCAAGCACAAATTTCAATAAATTCCAACACTTCTATGAGTTACGCATTATCCATTTATAGCATCAATTTAACAACATTTGATACCAGGAACGCTACCATAGGCGATATTCAACTGAAGATATACAACCCATCAGATCCACAATACCAGATCAGTGTGGTAACTAATGTAGAAGGGAATGCTCAGGCCATTCTCCCGGCAGGTATATTTGACTATGAAGCATATTATCTAGGAACAGATGTAGCTTCGGGAAGCTTCACAGTTACAGGCCAGAATAGCATTCCAATACCTACCATGGTTTATTATGTCAATATAAAAATATTGACCAACTCGGGCCAGCCTTTGAGTGGCACATTCGTTGAAGTCTGGCATGATGGAATGTTGGTAGGGAGCGGATTAACCAACAAGAGCGGAATCGTTACATTTAGGCTGCCTGCAGGAAATTATACCATGGAAGCTTATTATTCAGGTACATACATGTTGACTCCTGAAAAGCAAAGCATCATAGAACCATTAAATGTTATGGGTTCCCAGACAATGGCTTTCAAGTTAAGTGGAATTAATTTGCCGTTCTATGATACTTATGCCTTCTATCTTGCTCTAATATTCGTCATAATAATTGCAGCCTTTGTATTTGCCATCCGTCGTATGGGTAAGAGATAATTCTTTTTCTTCTCTCTTTTTCTTGATTTATAATTTTTTAAATTTTCTATTTCCTTGAAATTAGGATTTCCGGGATGTTAAGAGTTTTATCCAATCAAAAATTTACCTCCAATGACTAACAACGTAACCCCATGGGAAGTAAAGGGCAAAATCGATTACGATAAACTCATTGAACAGTTCGGAACCCAAAAAATTGATGAACCATTAATAAAAAGAATGGAGGAGTTGACGGGAGGAAATCTTCACACCATGCTCAGGAGGGGGATATTTTTCTCCCACAGGGACCTGGATTTGATCTTGAAGGATTATTCCGAAGGTAAAAATTTCTTCCTTTATACTGGGAGGGCTCCATCACTTGGAATGCACATCGGTCACCTTATCCCCTTCGTCTTCACTAAATGGCTTCAGGATGTTTTTAAGGTAAATGTCTACATTGAAGTCACAGATGATGAAAAGTTCATGAGAAATCTTGATTATTCATTGGAACAAACTAGACAATGGTCTATAGAAAATATTCTGGATATCATAGCTGTTGGATTCAATCCCGATAGAACATTTATTTTCCAAGATACTGAATACATAAGAAACATGTACCCCATCTCCATAAAAATAGCCAAAAAATTAAATTTTTCAGAGGTCAGGGCCACATTCGGATTTGACAACTCCTCAAATATCGGAATAATCTTCTACCCAGCCCTACAAATTGCTCCAACAATGTTTGAAAGGAGGAGATGTCTGATACCCGCAGGAATTGATCAGGATCCTTACTGGAGACTTCAAAGAGATATAGCTGAATCACTGGGATATTATAAGGCAGCTCAGATACACAGCAAATTCCTTCCACCCTTAACTGGACCTGAAGGCAAAATGAGCTCATCATCACCGGATTCAGCAATATATCTATCAGATGATCCGAAGACTGTCAGGAAAAAAATAATGAAATATGCATTTTCCGGAGGGCAGCCCACGGCTGAACTCCAGAGGAAACTGGGCGCTGATTTAAGCGTTGACGTCCCATATCAATGGTTATACTATTTCTTTGAGGAAGATGATGAAAATATCAGGAAGATTGCAGACGAATATTCAAGCGGAAGGATGCTTACGGGCGAAATTAAAGAATACCTTGCAGATAAACTTAATAAATTCCTTGAGGAACACAGAGCTAGGAGAGAGGAAGCAAAGGAGCTCATCAAGGAATTTAAGTATGAAGGGAAATTAGCGAGGGAAATGTGGAACAAGACGATAGAATAAATTTATCCCTTCTTTATATAGATTGTAAGGATATCACCATCTGCCAATACGTGATCCAATCCAACCCTCTGGTTGGGGAACTTTACTGAGTTTCCCTTCACTGTAGCGAATTTGAATCTTTCAACAAATTCATTGTGGAGCATCCTGCACACATCTTCCACAGTGCTTCCTTCCCTGATGGCCATGGGCTCATCATCTGGTTCATTCTCATACTCCTTCTTGAGATAAACTCTTATCATTCGAGTGTTCTCAGCAATGGCCTTCTTCAAAGATTCCAAATTCTCATGGTTTGCAGCCGATACCGGGATAGGGTCTATACCTCTTGACTTGAGATATTCATATGCATCCTTAAATTCAGGAGTGTCCGCCTTGTTGAGTATGTATATAGCCCTTAGATAAACCCTGTTTCCCATCAGCCCATCTATGAACCTCTCAGAATCCATGTTTTCCCTTATAATTATATCAGCGTTAATGAGCCCGAACTCCCTTGCAATAATGGTGAAAAGCTCGGTATCAACCTGAACTTTTCCAGTGGTCATTATATTTAATCCGCCCCTGTCTTTCTTGATTATGCTTATCCTTGGGGGTTCTTCATTTAACCTTATTCCCATGGCCCTGATTTCGTTGATAATGTATTCATAATTATACTTGAAGGGGTCAAGTACAATTGCTACAAGGTCCACATTTCTCAGAACGGATATGACTTCTCTGCCCCTTCCCTTACCTGAACCAGCCCCTTCGATAATACCTGGCAGATCCAATATTCTGAATTTCATCTTATTGTATTCCATTATGCCGGGAACTATGGATAGTGTGGTAAAGTCAAAGTCTCCCACTCTACTTTCTGCATTGGTTATGGCATTGAGAATGCTGCTTTTCCCCACTGATGGAGGGCCAATCAAGGCAACAGAAGGATAAACTCCTTTTTTAATGAAGAATCCTGTGCCGCCTCCGCCCCTCCTTCTTTCCTCTTTAGCCTTCTGGAGCTTGGCTAGCTTCGCCTTCAATTTCCCTACATGATGCTCAGTAGCCTTGTTGTACTGTGTCTTCTTAAGTTCTTCCTCAATCCTGGCAATCTCTTCCTCTATTGTTGGCATTTCCAGACCCTTACCAGCCTGATTTCTTCCAAATGGTATGTTATTTTCCCGACTACTTCATGGCACAGGCCTTTAGTCTCTTTCCAATCGATTGGAGCAATGGATGATTCTATTATGTAAGATACTTTACATTTGTCCCTTGCCTGATTTAGAAATTTAATGGTGGTTTCATTCCCTATAATCCCCCCGCTGAGATCCCTGTGATTGAATTCATCTGAAGGCAAATAGGGAGGATTGAATAGGCAAAAATCAAATTCTCCCTTTATTGATGATAGTAGATCAGAAACTATAACATCCCCACTTAATTTATTAAATTCAAGATTCTTCTTAGTGCATTCCACTGCCTTTGGATCAATATCTATGAAAGTTACTTCATTCCCCTTCTCCAAATAATGGATTCCAACAATGCCTGTCCCACATCCAACATCTAGTATTTTCCCTCTCACCTCAGGAATGCTCAGCATAAGATATGAATCGTCTTCAGGTTCGTATACGCCTTCGCACTTTGATATCTTCATAGATCCAATGCTTCCTCAATATTCAGAACCTCTATGGGCGTGCTGTCTTCTCCGACCAGAGCACCCTTGGAGTTGGCAATAACTGAAGCACCAACGTACACGCTTCCAAAATTGGCGGTCCCAACCTTTGCCTTTGTTCCGAATATGGATTCAATTTCATGGACTTCATCATCTTCCAGGAAGGGTGGGAGTATAAGACCCTTGGTGGTTATAAGGCCGCTAGAGCCTATGGTCTTTATATCATGGAAAGAAAGCTTCACAACCTCTACCGAAAGCGCGTCCTCTATTTCCCTTATGGTCTTTCTATCGTAATCCTCATGGACAATGGCTGCCTTATCATTGGCAAGTATGTTGTTTCCAAACGCGTTCAGGTTAGAATCAATTACCGTATATCTCAAATCACTGGGGATTAATTTGAGTTCCTTGCTATCCACAAGATTGCTAAGGATTGTTCCCTGAGAGTTCATAATCATCAAAGAACCAAGAACTGTTGAATTACCCAGCGATATCTCCACTACTTCAGTACCAAGGGTTTCCCTAATCATATTTACTAATTCAGGATCTGTAGATTTTGGAACAAATGTGTATTTTTCCCAAGTTCTTATATAAATACCCAAAAAAGGGGAATTAAAAATTCTAGCCTTTTGTATCATGAAAATTCAATCTGGCAAGAGGACCTCCGCAGAATTGTCCTCTTCAATTTTAACTATCTTAACCTTTAACTTCTTTGGTGGTTTTTCAATTCCCCTGCTCCAAATCAATTTATTGACCTGGTCATCTATCCATACCTTTTCCAAAGGTACCTTTGCAAATCTTGAGACTTTGCGCCTTAACAGTGAGATTGCCGCTGGGCTCCTTCTCTTCCTGGAAACATAAACTATTTCCCTCAATGAAATTACCATATTCATTTCCTTTTCTGCCATGAGCATCACTCCTTGAGCTTATTTCTCCTCCATGTCCTTCTCTTTGGATTTGTTGTCACTCTTCTATTGGTTCTGATCATAACCCAAGCCGGTACTCTTGAATTTTCCTTTACCTTTGCCATAAGCCTTTTTTTCATAGCTTCTGGTTTATTCCTAGCCATTTTCATTCATCTCCTTTCTATTCTTATTTCCCTCTTTTCGCTTAACCTTGCCAGTAGAGCCTTCACCTCAGCATCTGTAATCTGCCGAGTGAGTCTACCAGATTGAGCCAGATAAATTATCTGGTTTTCCACATTTTCAGCCAGTTCTGGCCTAACCAGTCTGACGTTTGAGAGCCTCTGTAAGGCTTCAGGGGTCAAGAGCTTCCTTAGTATTTCCAGTCTTTCCTTTTCAGCGGCCTTTCTCTCTGCTTCTTGCTGCTCCTCCATGGCCTGCCTCTCAAGGGCTTGCTTCTGAAGCTCCTGCAGCCTTCTTCTTCTAATTTCTTCCAACTCTCTATCGTCAGACATTAAATTCACCTCCTTTCAGAGGTATTTTGATATTTCTGGGAGTTCCTCTTTCAATTTTTCAGACAGCTCTTTTGTAATTGAATTGAGGTATTTCAATCCCTCGGGGGATACCTCTCTTCCTTTCTTGCTTTTTGTTATATATCCAAGCTTTTCAAGGTCATACATGCACTGTCTAATTATTTTCCTGGATCCAGTGGATGCATGATACCTCTTTGATCCTCTATCCACTTTACCACCGTATTCAGCGGAGAGCCTTATGGAACCTATTGGACCTAGGATCGCTATCTTCCTGAGTACGGAAGCCAGCCTCTTGTAGTACCAATCGTTCTCATAAGGACCTCTCTCTTTGTGTTGCCCCGTTTTAACTACCAGTGCCCATTCTGGTTCCTTTACCTTACTTTTTAAATCTTCCGCTATCCTCTCTATGAGCATATCCGGTGGAATATCTTTGTAACCAACCATTACTATCTCCTTCTGGCAAACTGTATACCAGACATATTAATAATTTCTTCTATTTAATATGTCTACCTCAATCTTATGGTCTCAAGATTATAGGGTGCATAGGCTTCCACACCGAACTTCGCTTCTAGCGTTCTGGCAAGTTCTATGGCCTTCGATGGATCACCGTGATTGACTAGAATCCTCTTTGGCTTGGATTCCAAAGCCTCTATGTATTTTATAAGTTGTCTCCTGTCTGAATGCCCGGAAAATCCATCCACGCTTTCAACAGCCATGTTTACGGTCACCTTTTTTGGTGCTCCACCCCTGGCTATTTCGATTTCTTTAATTCCGCTCTGTATCTTTCTCCCCAAGGTTCCTTCAGCCTGATATCCTACGAAAACAAGGAAGTTCCTCTCATCCTCCGCCCAGTTAGTGAAATATTCTAAAACTGGGCCACCGTTCATCATACCTGATGTTGCCAGGACTACAAATGGACCCACATCGTCTATTATCTGCTCCCTTGTCTCCTGGACATCGACTCTCTTGAATATATTAGACAGGAATGGATTTTCTTTCTTCTTCGTTATGGAATCTCTCAGATTAACATTCAGGAATTCGGGATAGGCTGTGTGGATAGCTGTAGCCTCATATATCATTCCGTCCAGATATACTGGAATCGTTTCCAGTTCACCCTTCCTCATTTTCTCCTCAAGAACCAGCATCACTTCCTGACTTCTTCCAACCGCAAAAACTGGCACTAGGACCTTCCCCTTCCTCTCAATGGCAAGCTTTACAATCTGTGCTATCCTTTCCCCTGCTTCCTGCCTTGATGGTTGCACGTCGTTCTTGCCTCCATAAGTGCTCTCGGTGACGTATGTCTCAACTCTCGGTACCCTTGAGTCTGCCGCGTTAAATAACCAGGAATTTGAATACTTAATATCTCCGGACATTAGCAAATTATGGAAACCCTCTCCCACGTGGAAGTGGACAACGCTTGAACCCAATATATGCCCTGCATTTCTCATGGTAACCCTCACATCTGGGGAAATATCTGTTGTCTCATTGTAATTTAATGTCACGGTATGTCTTATCATATTCCTGACATCTTCCAGCTTGTACGGAGATTTCCTGTTCTCAGATATGGCCAGTCTAATATAATCCATTAACAGAAGCAGAACCATATCTCTTGTTGGCGCCGTCAGATAAACCGGACCATCATAACCTATGGAGAAAAGATATGGCAGAAATCCACTATGATCCATGTGGGCATGGGTCAGTACCACGCCATCCAGTGAATTCAAAGGCCACAATTCGGGTGCATTCAGATAGGGGGCACCCATGGACGGATCCTCTGAATCAACCGCGGACGGGTCCATTCCACAATCTATCATTACCTTGGTATTCTTTGTCATGAGTAATGTACTGGATCGCCCGACTTCCCTCCATCCGCCTAAAGCTGTTAATCTAACATAATTTTCCCCAGGATGGGGTTCTCTGGCGATCCTTTTCGCCAGGTTCTTCAGGAATTTCCTTCTTTCCTGATATTCGGATTTCATAAATTCCCTAACCATTTTAATCGTGGTGCTTCGCATGGGTGGAGTCCTTATGATCCTTGGGGCCCACTTAACTGCCTTTCTGATTTCAGATATATAGGGTTTCTGAGGATCCATAACAGTTTCTGGATCATCTAGTTCTATGAGAACCTCGCCAGTATCATTCTCAAAGAAAATATCCGAGATTTTAATTTCCCTCGGAATTATTCTCCT
>ERZ1669251.14-NODE-14-length-88984-cov-20.556939_pt1 | contig 88984 bp, 85 predicted proteins | sample MGYA00579294_ERZ1669251 | MGnify/ENA primary metagenome ERZ1669251 (study PRJEB41166, sample SAMN08046056) | hot springs metagenome | biome: hot spring; feature: acid hot spring; material: thermophilic sediment; isolation source: thermophilic sediment from acid hot...
AAGAATGGTAAACAGTTAAATCTAAGGTCAGAATTGTAAAAAGCCTATTGGAATTGTATAATCTTAGTAAATAATATCCTCAAATTAATATTTATTTAATCTAAAATCACGACTTTTTTTAAGTCTTGTATATATCCCCAACTGTAAAATGGGCCCGGCCGGATTCGAACCGGCGGTCTCCGCCTTGTAAGGGCGACGTCATAACCTCTAGACCACGAGCCCTTATTCGTTAAAATTTTGTTATTAATTAACATTACTATTGCTGCGAATTAGATCAATAAATGTAAATTAAAAAATTTCGGAAGGAATTAAAATTCAAAGAATTGGAAGTAATTTGTTGATCTCCCAGTCAGTCACGTATGACCTGAATTCATCCCACTCCTTCTGTTTGATATATATGAAATTGCTGTAAATGTGCTCACCTAGTGTTTCCTTCATGAATTTACTGTTCCTAAGATGATGAAGTGCTTCTCCAAGAGATTCAGGAAGGGAGTCTATGCCATTTTTCAGTCTCTCTTCCGGTTTCATGTGGAAAATATCCTGCTCCACTGGATCAGGCGGTTCAAGCTTCCTTTCAATTCCGTCCAGGCCTGCGGACAGTAGCGAAGCAAATTGCAGGTATGGATTTCCAGCCGAATCAGGTGCCCTGAATTCAAATCTCTTCTTCAAACCAACTCCTGCAGGTACCCTTACTAGTGCAGACCTATTCCTGTTTGCCCAGGAAATATAAACAGGCGCTTCATAACCTGGCACAAGTCTCTTGTAAGAATTGACCCACGATGCGATTATTGAGGACATCTCAATTGCGTGATGGAGTATTCCTGCAAGATAATGGTAAGCGAAATCTGACAACCCGTACTTGTCATCTGCATCCCAGAACTTATTGTCCTCTCCATCAGTATCCATTATGCTCTGATGCACATGCATACCGGTTCCATTGATTCCAAAAAATGGTTTAGGCATGAAAGTGGCATAGAGACCATATTTTGAGGCTACGGTCTTTATAGCAGTTTTCATCGTTATTATCCTGTCAGCCATTTTAAGTGCCTGTGCAAATCTCAGATCAATTTCATGCTGACCTGGGGAAACTTCGTGATGGGCAGCCTCAGGGTCATAACCCAATGTGTTGAGGTGATTTACTATCTCCTTCTTGACGAGCTCTCCCTTATCGAGAGGACCGAAGTCAAAATATCCAGCAGAGTCGTGTGGAACATATTTTCCGTCCTTCTGTTCAAGGAGGAAGAATTCGAATTCCGGGCCGACAAAAAAGTCCAGTCCCATCTTATGCACTCTTTCCAGTTGCCTCTTCAGGGCAAATCTTGGATCACCAAGGAACGGCTCACCATCAGGAGTGTATACCGAGCACACAAATCTTGCAGCCCTTCCCCCATCTGTTGTCCATGGGAGAATTTCGAATGAATCATAATCAGGGAATGCCCTCATATCACTTTCCTCAATGGCAGCATATCCTAAAACTGACGATCCATCAAAGAGAACACCTTCCTCAAGCACCCTTTCCAGTCTGTTTCTTGGTATCATTACAGATTTTACTGTTCCTCTAATATCACTGAACTGAAAATAAAAATGTTTCAAATCATTCTTGTCAGCCAGCTTTACAATCTCTGAAATATCATATGCCATAATTTTATAGAGAGTATCGACATTAAAAATTTTGCGTCAATCTAAATTATCATTTTGGCATCCACTATTAAATAGGAATCACTGTAAAGGAACACAGGATTAAAATCTACCTGCTGGAAATTCTCACCCTTCCATGTCTCAGATATCTTCACAAGAAGGTTGACTATTATATCCTCGGATGTCCTGAGACCCCTGTAACCAGAGAATATATTCCTGTATCTGAGCTCATTGATCATGTCCGACGCATCTTCCCTGTCCAAAGGAAGTTTCTTGAATGTTACATCCTTTATCAATTCTGAATAGAATCCCCCTATGCCGAAAAGGATCAGCTTCCCGAATTTTTCATCATTCAGGAGACCTATTATCACCTCTATACCCCTCCTGGCCATCTCCTCAACATAAATGGGTTCTCCCGGAAATTTTGTTCTCAGGCTATCAATGGATTCCCTGAGCTCCTCAGGCCCCTTGATATCCACTATCAGCGCCCCTATTTCGCTCTTATGAGTTATTTTATCTGAACTTATCTTCGCCACAGCAGGAAAATTTCCCCTGTAATCTTCCACTCTATTCACCAGGAAACCTCTGGGCAATGAAAATCCCAGTTCTCTGATTTTATTCTTGAATTCAAACTCCGGAACTATGGTCATTTTAGAAACCTCCTCATAAATTTGCCTCTTTCACGGAGTGCCCAGACTCCGTCCGTAGCCCTCTCTATACTTGGAAATGTCGGGATACCTAGGGAGAGCATCTTTCTTACCATATTTTTAGTGTATTCCCCGCCAAGGACACCAACAACGAAAGGCATCCTCCCCTTTTCATTGAAACTACGAAGAATGTCTATCAAACCCTCAGTTACTCCAGCGGTCTGGAACAATGCGAAAACTATAACAGAATCGTATTCCCCGGATGACTCAATTTCTTTAAGGAGATTTTCATATTGGTCATCTGTGGCCTCTGCAGTCATATCTATTGGATTAAGCGGAGAGGCAATGGGGGATATTATTTTCCTGAGTCTTTCCTCTAGGTTCTTTGAAGGTTTCGAGACCCTGAATCCCTTATTTTCTAGAAGATCAGATGAAACCACTCCAACGCCTCCAGCCGATGTTATTATTGCAATTCTGTCACCCATCACTGGCTTTCCATATGCCAGTGCAAGTGCATAATCGAGCAACTGAGTTTCACTGAAAGCCTGAATTATCCCGTGCTGGTTGAAAATTCCCCTCAGAGAGAAGTTTGATTTAAACAGAGAACCTGTATGAAGGCTCGTCGCCCTGTTTCCTGCCTCACTCTGTCCACCTTTCATCAGGACTATTCCCTTTGTTCTTGAAATATCCCTGCTTTTCTTTAGGAAATCATCGGTATCGCTTATTTTCTCGAGGTATAATGCAATTGATTGAGTTCCTGTATCTTTTGATACAAGATCATAGGCATCATTTTCCGTGACATCAGCCTCATTTCCCAGGCTTATGAAAGATGAGAAACCCATCCCGTTATCAGATGCAGCGTCCATTGACAGGAGTCCAAGCGCCCCGCTCTGTGATATGAAACTCACCTTTCCATCCCTGGGGAATGTAGTCTTATCTATCTCTGTCAGGGCTGTATTCAAACCTACTCTTGGGACAATAACACCAACTGTATTTGGCCCTATGACCCTCATACCATATTTCTCGCATATGTTCTTTATCTTCATTTCAAGCTGTTTGCCCTTTTCTCCCTGCTCACCGAAACCTCCAGAAACGGGAATGGATACCTTACACCCTTTTTTCCCAAGCTCCTCAAGAGATTCTATTGTTTTCTCAGGGGGAAGAGAGATAACTGCTATGTCGGGAGATTCAGGTAGATCCTGGACAGTCCTGAAGCATCTTATACCATTTATTTCCTGGGCTACAGGATGAATGAGATATATCTTTCCTTTGAATTCCCTTGAGACATTCTGCAGAATGACATTTCCTACCTTGCCCTTATCCCTTGACGCTCCTATTATACAAATTGACCCTGGATTGAATATGATATCAAGACTCATAATTTCATCGCCATTTTTTTCCTTTCCTTAGCATTGTAGCCGGTGGTCTCTTCAAGGAATTTATTGAAGACCTTTACAGCCATGCCTGGATCACCAGTATTCCCAGAAACGGTCTCCACCCCTATTTCCTTCTTACCTGTCAACACAACTTCAATCCTTTCAAGAGGTGGGAAACTTGAAATGAATTTCCCGGACTCCTCTTTCACATTTCCAAAAATTGTTTGCATTTTCTGTTTCAATATTTCATTTGAAATTTCCTTCTTGCATGGATAGCTTCTCATTTACCTGTTATAATTTGAAGGATTAAAACTTTAAGTTTTTTCATATTTTTATGGTGCTCATCGTAATTATTTTAACGCAGAGAAAATGTAATATTTATATAGAAGAACGAATTAACGTTTTAGGGTGAAACAAAATGTTATCAGGTCAAATTCCTATTCTGGTATTAAAAGAGGGAACATCGAGAGAATCCGGAAAGGATGCTCAGAGAAATAATATAGAGGCCGCAAAGGCTATTGCAGATACTATTAAAACAACATTGGGTCCGAAGGGAATGGACAAGATGTTGGTTGATTCTTTGGGTGATATTACAATTTCAAACGACGGCGCCACAATTATGAAACAGATGGATGTTGATCATCCAACTGCAAAAATGATTGTTGAGATAGCCAAGGGTCAGGATCAGGAAGTGGGAGACGGGACTACAAGTGCTGTTGTCATAGCAGGAGAATTGCTCAAGCAGGCAGAGTTGCTGCTGGACCAGAATGTCCATCCAACAGTTATTGCCAACGGATACAAGCTTGCATCCACCAAGGCAACTGAGATACTTTCAAATATAGCCATGAAGAATATAGATGAAAAAGCCCTGAAGAATGTTGCCAAGACGGCCATGACAGGAAAGAATGTCGGCGGCGTGACAGATTTTCTCGCTGACATTGCAGTAAAGGCAGTCAGTTCCATAGTAGAGGACAGGGATGGAAAGAAGGTTGTGGATGTTGACAATATACTTGTCCAGAAAAAATACGGTGGTGGCATTACCGATACAGAATTAATAGACGGAGTGGTCATAGACAAAGAAAAAGTTCACGCAAGAATGCCGAATGAAGTGAAAAATGCAAAGATAGCATTGATAGATTCAGGCCTCGAGATCAAGAAAACGGAGATTGATGCAAAGGTCCAGATATCAGATCCATCAAAAATCCAGGCTTTCCTGGATCAGGAAGAGGAGACGCTCAAGTCAATGGTCGAGAAGATAAAGAAATCAGGAGCAAATGTGGTACTGAGCCAGAAGGGTATTGACGATCTTGCACAGCATTTCCTTGCAAAGGAAGGAATATATGGAGTTAGAAGGGTTAAGAAGAGCGACATGGAGAAAATTGCCAAGGCTACCGGAGCCAAGATAGTGACAAATCTCGATGATCTCTCATCCAAGGACCTTGGATTTGCAGAGAAAGTCGAAGAAAGGAAAATTGGGGACGATAGGCTGACATTCATCATGGGATGCAAATTCCCGAAGGCCGTATCCATACTCATAAGAGGTGGAACACAGCACACAATAGACGAAGTGGAGAGGGCACTCCACGATGCTCTGAAGGTTGTAGGCGTTGCGATAGAGGATGGAGCAATAGTCGTAGGTGGGGGCGCAATAGAGTCAGAAATAGCCCTTGAACTGAGGAAGTATGCACCTACCATTGGTGGAAGGGAACAGCTCGCCATTGAATCATTTGCAAACTCTCTGGAAATAATTCCAAGAACCCTTTCAGAGAATGCAGGGATGGACCCAATAGATACACTCCTATCTTTAAGGGCAGAACACCAGAAAGGAAACAAATCATTCGGCGTTGATGCTCTTGAGGGGAAAACTGGAGATATGCTCAAGAAGAACGTCATTGAGCCTGTGAGGGTTAAGAAACATGCAATAGAGAGCGCTACCGAGGTTGCTACCATGATACTCAGGATAGATGATGTTATATCATCAAAGAAGTCCAAGTCTGAGGGCCAGGGAGCTGGTCCAGAAGGCGGCATGGGCGGTATGGGTGGAATGGGTGGCATGGGCGGTGGAATGCCTCCAATGTAAGGTGTGAGGAAATGGACCTTATTATTGGGGAAGAAGAGAAAATAGAAAAGAGGGACTTTGATTTAATAATAATAGGGGCTGGGGCCGCTGGCCTTTCAGCCGCTATTTATGCCACCAGATCTGGGTTATCCACTATAATCATAGATGGAAGTTCGCCAGGCGGATTGACAGCTGAGGCACCTCTGGTAGAGAATTACCTTGGATACACGGCGATAAGGGGTACGGAACTCGCGAATAATATGGTTGAGCATGCCAGAAATTATACAAAGATAATAGATAATTGCAAGGTTCTATCCATTAAAAAGGAAGGGAATTTTACACTCACCACAGAGAAGGGAAAGTTCACAGCCAAATCAATAATATTCGCAACGGGAACCAAACACAAACATCTCGGTGTGAAAGGGGAAAATGAATATTACGGGAAGGGTCTTTCATATTGCGTAACCTGCGATGGCTACCTGTTCAAGAACAAGAAGGTTCTGGTAATAGGCGGTGGTAATTCGGGTGCAATTGCGGCGATATATCTTAAAAATCTTGCCAAGGAAGTGAAGATATTCGAATTCATGCCGAAGTTCATGTGCGAAGATGCTTACGTTAAGCAGATTCAGTCCATGGGGATAGAGTACAGAAAGAACGTGCAGGTAATGGAGATAAAGGGTGACGGGAAATCCCTGAAATCAGTAACTTTCAAGGAAAGGGGAACTGACAGCATACAGGAAGAGGAATTTGATGGTGTCTTCATATATGTTGGACTAATGCCGCAGTCTGAAATAGCAAAGACAATTGGCGTCAAGACAAATGACAAGGGTTTCATAGAGATAGACAGAAACGGAAGGACAAACGTTGATTTCGTATATGCAGCCGGAGATGTGGCCGGATCATTTGCGCAGATAATAGTTGCCGCTTCAGATGGAGCAATAGCTGCAAATTCCGCATATCAGGACCTCAGTAAGAAAGGAAACTGATGATACTTGAAAATGTAAATGTAGCTACACCCCCAAATGTTCCTTTCCTCAGAGGAAAGGAACTGGAGACATTGGATATAATGAAGGGGGTGGATTTATTTATAGAAAATGGGATTATAAAGAAAATAACCAAAAGCAGAAAGAATTCTGAGCCTGCACACTGGATAATCCCCGGGTTCGTCGACTCTCATTCACATCCTATTTTTTGCGGGATGAGGGGAGATGAAATTGATCTAAGAAAGAAGATAGGTTATGAGGGTGTGTTGAAAAGTGGCGGGGGAATCTACAGGACTGTCAGGGATACAAATTCATGTGACAGGGATGAATTATACAAACAATCAAGAGAAAGAATAGAAACCATGATTATGAATGGCACAACTTCCATTGAAGCCAAAACAGGTTATGGACTAACACTCGAAAATGAAGGAAAGATGCTTGAAACAATGTCAAGGATTGAGAAAGACCTTGGGATAAGAATCAGGAAAACACTCCTCGCTCATGTCCCGCCTAGAGACACTCCAGAATATGAATTCCTCAATAAATTCAAGGAAATGATAGATGTATTTAAGGACAGAATAGATTATGTAGATGTTTTCCTGGATGATGGAGCATTCAGTCCTCAATTTACAAGAGAAGTGTTCATTTATGCCAATAGAAAAGGAATCCCCGGGAGGGTTCACATAAATGAAATTAAGAATATCAACGGAATTGAGATGTTAAGGGATCTTGATATAAGATCATACGATCATATGCTCGAAACCAGGGTTGAGGAGATAGATGATATCAATGGCATAATAAATTTCCTTCCTTTCACCTCACTGACTTTGGGAAAGAATACATCCATATTCAGAGAGTTCCTGAATCACAATAAAATTATAGGCATGGGCTCTGATGTGTCCCCAAACTCATACATCCTTTCAATGCCACTTATCATTGGTCTGGCACGTCAATTATCTCCATTCACCCTGGAACAGCTCCTAAATATGGCAACAATCAATTCTGCATATTCTCTCGGGATTGATTCCCAGGTAGGAACTATACACGAAAATAAGGAGGCAAATTTCATTGTATTGAAGTCATCCTACAAGGATATAGGATATGTATTCGGCAATGAAATAATAGAGGAAGTATTTGTTGGCGGCAGACCAATAAAAGGAACAATGGAAATTAATTTAATAGAGTAAAAAATTAGGTATTGATGAAAGATCTTCCTTTTTTTACTCTGGATGATTTTGACATGAAAGGTAAGACAGTCTTTTTAAGGGTGGATATTAATTCGCCCGTCGATCCAAAAACTAGTACCATACTTGACGACTCAAGATTTAAAGCACATATGGAGACAATAAATGAGTTAAGGAATTCCAAACTTGTAATAATGGCCCATCAGAGCAGACCTGGCAAGAGAGATTTCACCAGCTTGAAAATTCATGCCGAGCATCTTTCAGGGCTCCTGAAGAGGAAGGTGAAGTTCCTTCCTGGCCTTTTCGAGGATATGATTCTTGAAGAGATAGACAGGGCCAATTATGGAGACATTCTACTGCTGGAGAATACCAGATTCTATTCAGAGGAAGTCGTTCTTGCTGAGGAAAAGATGGATGTGATTAAACAAACGCATATTGTGAGGAATCTCTCAAGGCACATGGATTATTTCGTGAATGATGCTTTCGCAGCTGCACACAGGCCCAACGTAACACTTATAGGTTTCACCGAAGTAATCCCAAATATAGCAGGAAGACTGATGGAAAGGGAAATCAGGGGTGTAGAGACATTTTTCGGAATGAAGATGAAACCGAGAGTTGGTGTCTTCGGAGGGGCAAAGGCTGATGACTCCATCAAGATAATCAAAAGGATGCTGAATGATGATAAGCTTGACTATATTTTAACTGGTGGGCTCGTTGGCCACTTATTTTTAATGGCCTCAGGGATGGATCTTGGCCAGAAAAATATGGATATCATGGTGAAGGAAATTCCCGAACTTGATAAAATGGTGAAACAGTCAGCTGAAATAATGAATAAGTATGGTGACAAGGTCATGCTACCAACAGATTTTATAGGCTCAGAAAACTCAAAACCCGTATATTTCAAGAAAGATAATTTTAGAAAAGATGTACCAGCAATGGATATAGGCATAGACACGATTGCAACTTATGCCTCCCTTCTGAATAAGTCCAAGGCAATAATACTGAATGGTCCGATGGGAGTTTTTGAACTTAATGAGTTTGCAACGGGCACAAGGGAAATTTTCAGCGCAATAGCAGATTCAGCTGCGTACAAGATAGCAGGTGGGGGTCATACAAATGCTGCCCTTGAAAAAATGGGTCTTGCACACAAAATAGATCACCTCTCCACAGGCGGGGGTGCACTAATAAGTTATCTGGCTGGTGAACCGATGCCAGCTATAGAGTCACTTATAAATTCAAAGAAGAAATTCGGAGAGAATTGAAATGACGCAGGATGATAAAATAAACCAGATCGTATATTCGATGGAAATACTGAAGCAACAGCTGGAGGAAGTGCAGGATCAGGAGCAGTCTCTTTCTGTGATATTACAGGAAATATTGAGCAGTCTCAATTTCCTGAGAAATATTGGTAAGATAGAGGGGGAATCCCTCATTCCCATAGGAAGAGGGATTTATGTTGAAGGTACTCTGACCAATAAAAACAAGGTCCTAGTGGATATAGGAAGCGGCGCGTTCAAAAAGACATCCATCGAAGATGCAATAAAAATTCTTGAAGACAGAAGGGAAGAAATAACAGGGGCTATAGAAAACGCTAGAAAATCGGAAGAGGAAATACAGAGAAGATACCTCCAGCTTGATGATTATCTGAACAGAATATACCAAAAGTGAAAGAATGTTTGAGAAATTAAAGGAAAAACTGGGGATAGGAAAGAAAGATGTTCCAAAGGAAATAAGCGATAGCCTCACAACAGGGATAGGAAAACCAATAGGGAACCTTAAGGAATATACAGGTGACCTTAAAATTTCACTACTGGAGGCTGATGTATCCCTTCCGGTTTCTGAGAAAATCAGCGCTTCATTATACGATAAGTTGAACGGGAAAAGGATAAAGATAGGTGAGAGCAGGGAAGAAGTTCTCATGGAGGCGGTGAAATCAACCATTAGGGAAATTGCCACTGTCAACATTCCGGACATAATTAAAATGGCAGAGTCAAAATCTCCATATGTTATAATGCTTGTTGGAATGAATGGAACTGGAAAAACAACCTCCGCGGCCAAACTTGCCGATATGTTCAAGCGAAATGGATTCTATGTGGTAATATCAGCTTCGGATACATTCAGGGCGGGGGCTATAGAACAGATATCACTCCACGGAGATAACCTAGGCATCAAGGTCATAAAGCACAATGCTGGCGGAGATCCAGCAGCAGTGGCATTTGATGCAATAAAGCATGCTTCTCGATTCAAGAAAGCTGTGGTCATAGTTGATACTGCAGGAAGAATGCAGAATAATAAGAATCTGCTCGAGGAGATGAAGAAGATCAAGAGAGTTGCAAATCCTGATCTGATAATACTTACACTGGATGCGCTTTCCGGCAATGATGCAATCAATCAGGCCAGAATGTTCGACGAAGCTGTCGGAGTAAATGGATTCATACTGACAAAGATAGATGCGGATGCAAAGGGCGGCAGCATTCTCACACTTCTCGCTGAAATGAAGAAACCAATCTTCTTTGTTGGGAATGGACAGAATTATCAGGACTTCATAAATTTCTCTTTGGACTGGTATCTGGACAAACTTTTTTCCTAGAGTGATTTCAGTCTCTCCTTAATTTCTATGGGAGTCAGTTCAGTAGAAACAAGGGGAACTTTCTCCAATTCTGAAATTTTTATTGCCAGCTCGTCCACCCTTCTTGGCTTTATGTAAACCACCATAGCAGGCTTCAGAGGATGAACCCTTACGGCTATCATTGGAGATCTGCCGAATTCGACATTGGTGAAAAAAAGTGCCCTTTCAGATGTCCAACCATAAACCTTGAAATAATCAAACGACGTCAGTTCCAGTATAGCATTTAATGAATCTAGTATAGTATAACCCCTAATGTTTCTCTTAATATCAATTTTAGAAACAAGAACCCCATCAATCATCTTTATGAATTTTTCAATTGGGATGTCGTAGAAGAATTCCTTGATATCTATTATAACATTTTTTTCTGTCCCCAGAGAATATCTTAAAATGACGGGACTCCCCCTTTCAGTATCAATCTCTATCATTGCTTTAACTATGGCTCTGATGAATTGTGCACCTGGTGATCTCCTTCTGCCTGTTTCATAATCACTTATAACCGATGTGTTTATACTTAATCTTTCCGCCAAATCTTTCTGCGTCAAAGAGAATTCTTCCCTCCATTTCTTTATTGTCTTCCCAGGATCATCCGACATAACGATCTCTCCTGAAATATTGAATTCAAAATCCTGGATGCTCAATTTGCTATCATTCACGCAACAATATCAGGTAAAGGTTTTTAAATTCTGCGACAATCAGCTAAAGGAGGGCTTGTGGGGTAGACTGGTCCATCCTTTCGGCTTCGGGAGTCGAAGACCCCGGTTCAAATCCGGGCAAGCCCATGAAAAGTATTAACCGAATAATCTAGTTATGAGAAGTCATTTAGGTTTTCCAAGTTCCATTTTATGTAAAAAGTTATTGAAGATCACTCCATTCTTAACTTTGATAATTTTCCAACGAAAGCTTAATAAAAATCAAAATACATCTTTAGAAATTATGTATAGGTATTGTTGTGGTTCCACGTTCAACATCCTATGGTTTTAAGGTTTCAGGGATAAGGCTCCGCTAATTCTATGGAATGCTATTTTTTTAATAATGGGTATGGGAAGGATTTAAAAAGAAAAAAGATTTGAGCGCTGAATAGATACTGAAAGCGATGGTAACCAGGGATGAAGTATTGGAGGTTTTGAAAACTGTAAATGACCCTGAAGTTGGCATTGATGTGGTAAATCTAGGGCTGATTTATGATCTAAAAATTGAAGGCGAAGTGGTGAAAGTTAAGATGACTATGACAACTCCGAACTGCCCGCTGACCGATTGGATACTATTTGATCTTCAGAAGAAGGTAGAAGAGATGAAGGGAGTGAAGGAATGTGATATTGAGTTGGTATGGGATCCTCCATGGACCCCGGATGCTATATCCCAGGAAGCGAGGAAGATGCTCAATATTTGAACCATTAATTGTGAAATGACTCTAAATCTGAATTTGAAATAATACGGAAATTTCATGGAATACACGAGTATCAATCTCTTGATAGACGGGATTTTAACAGTATTGAAAATAATGGGTCATTTCAAAAGGTTTAACTACGCTTAACAAATAACTCGGGCGGTGACCTATTATGAAGATATGCCTGGCAACATCTGGCGGAGAGGGTATGAAAGATAATGTTAGTATGAATTTTGGGAGATGCCCTTATTTCACTATTGTCGAAATAGATGAGAACAAGGATTTAAAGAGCGTCAGGGTTGTTCAGAATCCCGGAGGGTCTGCAGGAAGTGGTGCGGGGGTTCAGGCTGCCCAGACAGTTGCAGATAACGAATGCACAGTTGTTATTGCAGGGGCATTCGGGCCAAATTCATTCCAGATACTTAAGGCCGCAAATATGGATGTCAGAGAATGTCAAGAAATGAAGGTAGAGGATGCAGTCGGACAATACCTGTCAGGCAAACTTCCTGCATCATCTGGAGAAGGAAGGGGTCCGGGGCGTGGTGGCCAAGGTAGAGGGAAGAGAGAGGGAGGAGGGCCCTGGTGATGACAAACGACAAAAATAACAGTCACTGGCGGAAAAGGCGGTACAGGTAAAAGCACAGTTGCAGTAAATATCGCAACATTGTTATCGAGAAACAGAAAGATAGTACTGGTGGACTCGGATGTGGAATGCCCAAATGATCACATTCTTCTTTCATCTGGACTCAAGGGGGAAGAAAAGAGCTATATCTTCAGACCTCGTTTCAATTATTCTAAATGCACAAAATGCTCCCTCTGCAGGGATAACTGCACAGAAAACGCCATTGTTATGTTTAAAGAGGGTTACCCATTTCTCATGCCCACTCTCTGTTCAGGGTGTAAAACCTGTCAACTTGCATGTCCGAGCAAGGCTATAGAAGAAGATAGAAAGGAAATAGGACTTACGTATGTTACACCTGTTAACAATAACCTGACCCTTGTAACCGGTGTTCTAAAAGAGGGGGAAGAGAGATCATACCCACTTGTCCTCAATACTAAAAGGAGGGCCGATATCATGGATTTTGATCTGGAAATTTATGACACATCTGCAGGAACAGGCAATCATGTGGCGGCTGCGCTTGAAGACTCGGAATTTGCACTTGTTGTAACTGAACCGACACCCCTAGGTATTCACGACATGAAAATGATCATGCATCTCCTGGAAAAGCTTAACATAAAGGGATATGTGATATTGAACAGGGCTGACCTGGTCAATGATGAACATATCATTCCAGATTATGAAATAATAGGAAGTATACCATTGAGTGACGATATTGTACAGAGCTATGTAAGAGGAAAGCCTGTAGTGGATGCCTTTCCAGAGAGTGATGCATCTGTAGAATTGAGGAGAATAATGGAGAGGGTGAGTGAACTACTATGGTAGAGGTGGTCATTGCCAGCGGAAAGGGAGGCGTTGGGAAAAGTACAATCTCCTCATCTATTTCTGCCCTTCTTTCACACAAGAATATTGGGATTGTAGATGCAGATGCAGAGGCTCCCAACCTACATCTCATATTCGACACAAACTCATGGGAGGAAGAAATAGAATATAAGGAGAAGAGTGTCGCAGCGATAGATTACGAGAAATGCGTAAATTGTTCCATCTGCCAAGAGGTTTGCACATACGAGGCAGTAGAAAATAGGAACGGTTTACCTCATATAAAGGAATATATATGTGAAGGTTGTGGTGCTTGTAAGGTGGTATGCCCGGTAGATGCGGTAAGAATTACAAAGAATAATCTGTCAGGCTGGATAAGGGTAGGCAGGACTAGATATGGCCCATTCGTAACCTCAGAGCTTGACGTTGGACAACCTAACAGCGGAAAGCTGGTAACGGAGGAGAAGAACATAGCTAAGAAATGGGTGAGGGAAGGAAAGATAAAGCACATAATAGTAGATTCTGCAGCAGGGATTGGATGTCAGGTCATTGCATCAATGAGCGGGGCGACTTATGCATTGCTAGTCGCAGAACCAACGGAATCAAGCCTTAGTGACCTCAGGCGTGTTTTTTATCTTGCTGAGCATTTCAGAACAAAATCCTTCATAATAATAAACAAAGAAAATATGAACTTAGGATTCAACGGGATAATGAAGTTCTCTGAAGAAAATGATTTAGAGATAATTGGAAAAATTCCATATGACAAGACAGTTGCCGCATCAATGACGCACAAGATGCCCCTGGTGGAATATGATGGCAACTCACCAGCTTCCAGATCAATAAAAGAGATTGCCTCATTCTTAGAAGACCTTATGCCCTGACGAAAGTGGGCAAAGTTTAAATAATTATTATGAATATATATTCATAACTAGAGGTGAAAAAATGCCATATGGAGATGGAACAGGACCCAATGGATATGGGCCAAGAACAGGAAGGGGTGCTGGATTCTGCGGTGGTTACAATGTACCAGGATTCATGAACAATGCAGTGCCCAGACTGGGAGTTGGAAGGAGATTCTTCGGACGTATATTCTATGGAGGTAGGGGATTTTATAGAGGGGGTTTCTATTATTATCCATATTACGGATACAATGCAGGCATACTTTCGGCCTATAACACAAATCTCTCTAAAGAGGAACAGGTCAGGGTGCTGGAAGAGGAATTGAAGGAGATAGAAAAGGAGAAAGAGAGGATAGAAAACATAATAAAGGCATTGAAGTAATTGGCAAAGTGCAATCAAAGAAGTAAATAAAATGCCTTAATGGACCGGTTAATACAGTCTTGCAAGGTCCCTGATGAAACCGAGGAGATAATCAAAAAATCATAGGATCAGGAAATATTGACTCTTGAAAACACATGAATCTGAATGAGAGTAACAATACTATGGTAATTAAATTTTTATCATGCAATATTTTACAAATATATAGTGGGTCCAGATATGATGATTACAAATGCCAAAGCTAAGAGCAATGATATCATAATGGAAAGAATTTTTATCAGTCGAGCAAAGGTAAATGTCCTTGCACTTTAGGATTTTCACTTTTTTCTTTAAGAATTGGTGGGTGAGGGGTTGAAAAAAGTACTTGTCAATATAGACCTTCCCGTATGCTCGCAAGAATCAATAAATAAAGCGATATCTACACTTGAAGACACTAAAGAATTTTTATTTGTCTCTATCATTCCTGATATATATTCGCATTTCTGGGACTACCCTAAGTTGAATTCAGAAGGAAGATCAATGGAAACAAATACCAAAAGGTTGAGACTTCTTTCCTCGTCAATTAAGATACCGGGAACAGCTAACACGGATATAGAACTCGTACAGGGCAATCCCCTCGACACTATTCTTAGGTTCTCTGAAGAGCACATAATAGACATTATAATTCTGCAATATCCTACAGGTTACAGTTTTAAGGAATTAATGGCAAGAAGGCTCGCAAGGAAACTTATATCAAAATCAAAAGTACCAGTTATGCTAATAAAATGAAGGCGACAAATTTCATTTTGAGATAGCAATAAGTGTCTAGAAGTTTCTAATACGCATAAATACCATAAGCGGGGAACCTATTTACAGGTCGATTGGAATAACCTTGGTAATCACACATGCGTTAATACCAAGTTTCCCATTATTTGTAATAGAAATTATCAGGTAATTAGTCAAAAACTATATGTATTAAAGATGGGTAAGAAATAAAGAATAATTCACCTATGCCGCCCATTTTCTTTGCAAAGAGTTCTTATGACAAAGGGAAATGAAATTTACGGTTCAGATTTTCAGAGCTGAAGTTTAATCATTTTAATATTCATATTGGCTTAAAGAATAATAAGGTACAGGTAAAATTCAGTATAATCTAAAAGGTATGGAATAGATATGGAATTTTAAGATAGAAAAATTAACTTTAAACCAAACTCATTTCACAGACTTCTCTGAATGGGCATTTAGCACATTTTCCTGGACTGTTATGGTTTCTGTGTGGGTAACTGTTATCCCTTACCTCCATAGCTTTTTCGATTACAGTTCTTTTCAAATTATCATCATTCTTTATTCTGAATGATTTATTCCTATATTCCAAATAGCCAAATGGCACATCCCCATAATTCTCTTCAATTAATATGAAATAGGCTCCAAGTTGGAGAATATGACCTTTTTCAGGTCTATCGTGAGAAGAGCTCTTGTATTCTATTGGTATAAATCCATTCTTAACTTTCATAATTCTGTCTGGTTTCCCTGTAATCATAAATTCCCGGGAAAGGAGAGGTTTTTCACGACCGCTGAGGTCATCATATATTATTTCTCCCTTTAAAGATCCGCTCTTCTTCAAGCTTTTTCTCAATTTAATTTTTAATAAAATGAATAGAAGCAATATTCCTATAAGAAGGAAAATAATAATATTAATAAAAGAACACCAACCCCTATAGCTATAAGATAAGAAAGCCCCCTATTCATCCTTCTAAGATTATTGATATTTTTCCCGTGCCTGATATGTCTCAGGGTCCCTTCATCAAGATGGGATTTCCCATCTCCATCAATTTTTGCTCCATTTTTTAATAGATAATGATACATACTGCAGAATTCATACTGTCCGAGTTCTGAAGCCCTCACAATTTTATCATTCTTCATATCATCCGAAATATCCCAAATCCTCTCTTCTCTCTTCTGGCTGGTTCTCAACTATTTTATTTGTTATCTCTTCTATCTCTTTGACTTTTTCATCCAGTTCCTTTGTATCTATTTTGATTTTCAAGTATTCAAGCAAAACCTTGGTCACCTGTTTGGCAGATTTTGGATCAGAAAAATATCCTGATGTCTCACCCATTAGGCATATCCCGGGAAGATTGAACAGCTCATATCCCATACCAAGGAAAAGACCTGCCCCACCAACGATTCCTCCTCCAGGTTCACTCTTGGAGAATATTACTCCCAATTTCTCAACCTTTTCCTTGAGCTCTTCATTTGTATAAGACCCAAGAACTCTGGGTATTTCAACAAGTTTTCCAATCTGGTATCCTCCAAGTGTGATGACCTCCTTGACATTTAAATCCCTTGACATTTCGAGTATTCTGTAAGAGATTTCATACTGTCCCTGTGAGGTAAGGCCCTGGAAATCTCCAGTAAATATGAGAATATCCCCCTCCTTCCTCTTCTTATAATAAAGTTCATTCCTCACTAATTTCGCCCTGGCATCATTATTGATCAATACCTGTGGTGGTAAATGATACGAGAATACATCGGCAAATTTCTTCGCTTTCATCTTATCTATAAGATAATCTGCCGTAATCTTACCAACATTTCCTATTCCAGGCAGCCCGACTATTAATGTCGAGTTTCTTAATTTTACATTGTCAATCATTTTAACTATTACACTATCCATCTGTAATCACTCCTTCCCATACAGTAGTCTTATTCTGTACTTACCATATTTGTCTTCCGGTGAAAATCTCGGCGGTAAGGATGAAATAGTATCATTTCCGCATTTGGGGCATTTATCCTCCAATGTATACGTGTTGCATTTTCCACATTTCTTTATTAAACTTTTCATCTACTCTTTCACTGGCCCTTCTCCAATTCCGCCCATCTTCTTTATGGCGTTTATAATTGATTCAGCAGACTTTCTCATATTCTCTTCGGCTGATTTCATATCCTCTGCAAATGAGACAATCCTATATTTAGGCGCTCCCGCGTATGTGATCTCAATACCATCCTTTTCGCCTGCCGTAAGAGCCTTTTTAATAATTTCTATGCCATTTCCTGCATTTGTCTGAATCTGAATGATCCCTGAAACTTTAACCTCAGGTGGTTTTAAATTCTCTCGAGCATAGTCTGCTATAATTTTGGCCCATGCATATTCTTTCAGCTGATTTAAGAACTGGTCAGGATAGGTGCTGGCAACATCCAGAGAATAAGACAAGGAACCAAATTTCTCTTCCAATACTTCCATAATTTTATCAATCTGGAAACCTGTTTTGTGTTGTGTTCCCAGATTTTCAAGTATTTTTTTTGCTCTCTGCTCATTCTTCCATTCCTTTAATTTCTCTCTTCTCTGATGGTCGTTTACTTTTCTCAATGAAAGGTCAAACTTTCCTCTGTTTGGATTTGCCTCAACAACTTTGCAGACTATTCTCTGACCCTCTCTAACATAATCTCTAATGTACTTGATCCATCCGGACGAGATCTCTGAGATATGAATAAATCCCTCTTTATTTTCATATTCATCTAGATCACATACTACTCCAAAATCCTTGACGCTCTTTACGGTACAGACTACGAGATCTCCAACTTCTGGATCCTTCTTCTTCATTTAAATTCTCCAGTTATTTCTCCGTTTACTATTATTTTTCCGCCTGTTGGTTTCGCAATGGTTGCATTGCATACCTGGCATTTGACCTCTGTTGAGGCCCTAATGTAAGTTATGGTCTCAGACCCGCAATCCGGGCATTTTATCTTAACGAATGATTTCTCCAGTCCCTTCAACTCCTTAAATGTCATTGTTCAGCCTCCGCGAGTTCGAATTTCTTGGCTCTCCATGTTGGAGAGTGATAAGATTTCTTGCATTCAGTGCACCTGTATCTGATATTGATTCTCTTTGTTGGTTTTTCTCTTCCCTCGTAAACCGGCCTCGGGAAACCACCATAACCAGAGGTTGTTCTTCTAAATCTCCTCTGTCCTTTTCTTAACTCACTTGCCTTTTTCTTCTTAACTCTTTCTATTTCCTGTAGAGTATGCCTTTTACAGTGCGGACAATATCTCATTACTTTTCTCGGAAGTTTCAATTATATCACCGAAGATTCATAGGGCATTTTAAATGCATATTTAAGCATTTATGACCTGGAAATTTCACAGATAAAAATTATCAACATGGACAATATATACTTGTTTGTGTTAGATGAAGTTCCACAGAAATTTGACTTACTGTCAATTGAAAAGGAAGTTTCAGATAAATGGAAAGAAAAAGATATTATCCAAAAGTCTTTTGAAATAAATAAGGGAAAACCAAGATTCTCTTTCCTTGAGGGTCCGCCAACTGCAAATGGACCCCCTCACATTGGCCACGCTGAAACCAGGGCGATGAAAGACCTGTTCTTAAGATATAAGACTATGAAGGGATATTACATAAATCCAAGAATAGCGGGCTGGGACTGTCACGGCCTCCCTGTTGAAATAGAGGTGGAAAAATCCCTCAAAATAAAAAACAAGAGAGAAATTGAGGAAATGGGGATTGGGAAATTCAATAGTTTATGCAAAGAAAGTGTTTTTAAATATGTAAGAGAATGGGAGGAAGTCTCTCAAAGACTGGGATACTGGGTAGATTACAGGAATGCATATGTTACAATGAGGGACGAATACATAGAAAGTGAATGGTGGGCCTTGAAAGAGCTTTATAATAAAGGACTCTTATTCAAGGATTTCAGGATATCACCATACTGTCCGAGATGTGGAACCACGCTGAGCTCCCACGAAGTAGCTCAGGGATACAAGGAAATTGAGGATTATTCAATATACGTGAAGTTTAAAATCAAGGGAAAAGAAGAATATTTTGTTGTCTGGACAACAACACCATGGACACTTCCAGCTAACACATTTCTAGCCGTCAATCCTGATTTCAATTATCTTTTGATAGAATACAAGGGTGAAAAGTTATGGATGGTTGAGGAAAGGGCTAACCATCTCGTAAAGGATTTCCAGGTGCTGGATAAGAAAAAAGGAAGAGATCTGATAGGGGTGCAATATGAACAAATAATACCATATCTGCAAATTAACAAGGGCCTGTATGTTGTGGGTGGAAAATTTGTTACGAATGAGGACGGTTCTGGAATAGTTCACATAGCTCCTGCCTTCGGATCGGATGATTATAAGGTATTGAAGGAGGAAAAAGGGGAGCTATATCTAACTGTTAATGAGGAAGGAAAAATAAGTCTTGACTCTCCATGGAAGGGAATGGACACCCAGCAGGCAAGTGAAGAGATACTCAAATATCTTCACGAAAATAAAAAATTATTCAAGAGGGAAAAGGCGAAGCACTCCTATCCATTCTGCTGGAGATGCGATACAAGGCTGATTTATTACCCCATAGAATCATGGTACATAGGGGTATCAAACAGGAAGGAAGATGTTATTAAATATAACAAGAGAATAAATTGGAAGCCCGAGCATATAAGGGACGGAAGATTTGGTAATTTCTTGGAAGAGGGAAAGGACTGGGCAATATCAAGGAACAGATATTGGGGGACACCATTGCCTGTATGGACTTGCAAAAATGGGCATGTATTTGTAGCAGGAAGCAAGAAAGAATTATTGGAAAAGGCCATTTCCATTCCAGAAAATTTCGAACTCCATAAACCCTATGTGGATGAAATAAAGATCAAATGCCAGGAATGCGGGGAGATCATGGAAAGAGAGCCCTATCCAATAGACACCTGGTTTGACTCAGGTTCAGCATTCTATGCACAGTACCACTATCCATTTGAAAATAGAGAATTGTTCGAGGAGAATTTTCCTGTGGATTTTATAAGTGAAGCTATAGACCAAACCAGAGGATGGTTTTATTCACTTCATGTAATTTCCTCTCTACTGTTTGATTCAAATTCTTATAAAAATGTAGTGGTAATGGAATTTGTACTTAACTCCAAGGGGGAGAAAATGAGCAAATCCAAAGGCGATGTGGTGAATCCGATACAGATAGTTGATAAGATAGGAACGGACTCCCTCAGGCTATTCTTTTTCCAGGGGCCACCATGGAAACCTAAGAGATTTTCCAACGAAATTGCAGAAGAATATTCAAGAAAACTTCTGGGGACAATATATAATTCTTACCTCCTGTTCTCAACAAATGCCAGGCTTGACAAATGGATCCCAAAAGAAGAGAAAATATTCGATGAACTGGATCAATGGATATATTCAAGAACAAATGAAACAATTGAAAAAGCAAATAATTTCATGGATGCCTATGAACCTCACAGGGCACTTGAAGAGATAGAAAGTCTAACGATGGACCTAAGCCAATGGTATCTCAGATTGTCAAGGGACAAATTCTGGAACGAAGAGGTTACTGATGAGAAGAGATCATCTTATTATGTTACATATTATGCGCTAAAGAATATTCTGAAAATGCTGGCTCCTTTCGCTCCATACTTTTCAGATTATCTGTATGGGAAAATTAGTGGAGAAGAATCTGTACATCTAACCTCTTATCCCACCCCTCTCAGTTATGACGAGAAACTTCTTAAGGAAATGGCAGAAGTAAAGGAAATAGTTGAAACAGGAAGGAGAATAAGGCAACTGAATGGAATAACATTAAGAAGACCCGTTAAGAGCATTATTGTGGCAGATGATAAATACTCTGAAACCGTGGATAAATATTCCCAGTTGATATTGAAGGAGCTTAATGCAAAGGAATTGAAGGTGGACAGGCAGGATAAATATTTCAGAATATTCTATAAGATAAACAAGAAAATTGCTGGCAGAGAATTTGGAAAGGATATTGTAAAAATAGAAGAAAAGCTGAAGGATGAAAATATTCAGAAGCAGATTATAAACAATGGTTATACATTAATTTTAGATAAAAAAATTGGCAAGGAAATGCTGATAGAAGAGAAAATACTTGATGATAAATACATAACTGACGCAGAATCCAAGATAACAATGTTCATAAGCAAAGATATTGACAGGGAATTATACTTAGAGGGACTTGCAAGGGAAATAATAAGAAGGATTCAGAGCATGAGAAAGGAAGCTAATCTTGAATACACAGATAAAATAAAGCTCAAGGTGGAAGGCGATCCAGTTTTGTTAGAAGCGTTCAATTATCTCAAAGAAAACATTCTGGAAACTACACAGGCAGTTGAATCTGATGAAGAGGGAAATTACTCAAAGGAATGGGACATATCTGACATGAAAATTAAAATTTCAATCAAGAAATTAGGTCAAAGGGAACTAGGATAAGATCATCATCTATCCTGACGACATAAAATTTCTTTCTATTGCCCCTGTCAGATATTGCCTTTTCCTTATTATCATAAGGATCCAGGACATAAACAGTATTTCCTTCCCGGTATAGGAATGTTGCCTCCCGAATATTCTCCCTTCTCTCGAAAAACTGGAAGTCATCAATATCAGCAATTTTTTTCCTTATTATTTGGTCATTCAATAGGTTATGAAGAATTACATCACTGCCTCTAATCTTTCCAACCATGAATAAATCCCCTCTAAATTTAAGAAGATCCCCCTCATGAAATAGAGGTATTCTTACCGATACTGTAATTCTGTAGACATCCTGTCCTTCTTTCCTCCCCACAAGATGGGATGTTTCAGTATAGGTCCCTCCAAACTCTTCAACCAGTCTCTTTCCCATATTCCTTGTGTACTGCTTATCGGATATGAGGAGGTCATAACCCTCTCTTCTCTTATCACTTCTGGTTATGAATATGTCTCTTGATTTTGCATCGTTTACCATTTTAACGGAAAAGGAAAGCGCATTTTCAAGGTCATTCTGGCTACCGCCCCTAAGTTGAAGTATAGCCTCATAGTAATTCCCCCTTCTGAGGGTGCAGGTCGGGCAAGAGGAGAAGGACATTCTGATGAAGAATTGACCGCTCATTTCCCTTCTTTCATTGTTAACGTAAAAAATACCTTTGTATTCGACTTTCCTATTGAATGGATCACCGGAAATTGAATAATCCACGTCTTCTATCTCCATAATCTTTCTGATGTGAAAGTCTGCAATTTCCTCCTCACTAATGGGATCAATCCATTTGTCAATGAACAAAGACCCACAATGCGGGCATTTCTTTATTTTTAAGTTATCAACTGTTATAATATCCATTCTTCTAACCTTGCAATCATCGCAAATTCCATCAATGTTATCAGTATCATTTCCACAGATTATGCATTTCGTAAAAACTTAATTGATTTATAACATAAATTTTTATTCTTTCTTTCTACTCTTCAAATATTCCTCCGGGGATTCAAAAAATTCCCTGAAAAACATACAGTTATCTTTCCCTTTGCAGGTCAGCAGATTTAATTTTAAACAACCGTGATTATCCAGATAAACGCACTCATTTTCCATTGCATTATACAAATTCCAGATTTCACATTCTTCTTCTAAGCATTTATAGGAAGGATATTTATAGTGACATATACCCTGGAGATCTGAAAAGGCACATCTCATAAAACTCTAACAAATTCTAAAATAAATAATATTTGAATGGAAAAAATGTCATAATAAAACTTAAATATGGAATTATTTATAGTTGTAATGCGTTCAACGAAGGGCGCAAAGGTGAAAAAATGAATAGAAGAGATATTTTAAAGCCAACAATCGTAGTGCTACTCGCACTAGTTCTGTCAATTACTGCCCTTAGTACCTTGGGAAATACCTTCGCCCAAACAACCTCAAGTCCACAGCCATTATTCATAGGTTTGCAGGAAGATATGCCCAACTTCAATATATTTGATCTTTCAAGCAATACGGTCTGGAAAACTGATGTAATCGGGGGAAATTTTGAAACATTGGCCGGCGTGGATTTCAATGGAGCAGCCATTCCATGGTTAGCATCCAATTGGTCTCAGCCATCTGAATTCCACTATAATATAGTCAACGCCACCACTGTGAACGGTGTCAACACTGGTCAAATTCAATTCACTTCCAATGGTTCTAATGTCGGTTACAATGTCACCGTAAATATACGTCAGGGTGTCACATTCACAAATGGTATGCCAATGAATGCGACGGACGTTGTATTCTCATATTTTGCTGAAAGGTATGGAACTACTCTGGCCGGAACTGCTCTTACAGAGCCTTTCGATGTTTTTGGAAATGGATATGTCACATTCCAGGAAATGCAAATGAGCATTCATTACGTCAATGAATATACGGTGAATTTCACAATGTGGAATCCCTATGGTGAATTTTATCTTACTACTTTAGGTGATGCATACATTATACCTATGCAATTATGGGAGAGCCATTTGACACTCAATGGAATTCCTGATGTTACAAACGGAACTGTATATATAAATCCAGTTACCGGTGTTACAAATGCAGTACTCAACACCCAGTGGAATAGTCCAGAGGCTTCAATTGGTACAGGACCATGGGAATATACTTCCGGGCTGAACTTTTCCTACAGGATAGAAACTCCATACCAGAACTATTGGGGCAAGAATTTTGTGACACCTGCAGGTTATCACGTATTCCCGCAAAATATATCATACATGGAATTCAAGGTTTATACTGACCAGGATACTGCTATGCTGGCACTTGAAAGCGGGCAGGTCGACTATGTGGCATGGCCAGTTCTACCATCTTACGTCCCGATACTGGCTAAGGATCCACAACTTACAATGCATTATAATTCTCAAAACGGTTATTTCTATCTTGCCTTCAATCAGGCCCAAACTCCAATGAACAACCTGACTTTCAGGCAGGCTGTATCATACATGATAGACAAGAATACAATTGTTAAGGATTACCTGTCAGGATTCGGTAGTGCTGGAGATTCCCCAGAGCCTCCATTCTGGACAGCATGGTATAACAACTCTGTAGTTAGATATCCTTATGATCTCGCAACTGCAGAAAACCTGCTGAATGAATCGCTTCCAGCAGGACCCAATGGTCTTAGAACTCTACCAAATGGTCAACCAATTCAGCCAATTACAATACTTACTCCTCCGGCTTCATATGACCCTGTCAGAATTAAAATAGGCCTTATGTTAGCATCCGAGATGTCAGCATTTGGAATACCTACAGTTGCAACTGCAGTGACATTTGATAAATTGGTTGCTGCCAGCCAGTCGTTCCAGTATCAGATGTTAACTCTCGGTTGGTCATTATCCCTTGATCCTATAGGAAATGTTGCGGATATCCTTGGTCCAATGGGTTACCAGAATACATATGCTTGGTGGCCTGCTAATCAGACAAATCCAAATTTCCCAAATATCAAAACACTTGCAGATCAAAGATCTTCTCAGCTGGCTTATGAGTTTGAAAAGGCGGAAGCCAATGCATACCAGACTTTCAATGTCAATAAGATGATCTATTATACGAAGGAAATGCAGGGAATCGCAACACAGGCTATACCAGTTAACGTTCTTTACTATCAGCTAAATATTGAGGCCACAAACAATTACTGGAGAGGATGGTCCAACTACACATTTGACGGAACTGTATGGAATGAATATTCCATGGCTGCCATTCACACGGTTTCTGTCGTGGCTCCAACTGTTCAGCAGGTCAATAGCAAGATTTCACTACCAAATTCCGTTGGTGTAGGACAGACAGTCAACGGTAGCGTCATGGTCACATCCGCAAATGGAAATCCTATCAGAAATGCACTTGTAACTTTAACCACATCGAATAATAATGTTTCTTTAAGCGCAATGACCGGTTCCACAAATTCCTTAGGAATATTCAATTTCAAGGTTACTGGAACTGGATCGGACTTCGTAACAGTAACAGCAAATGTAAGCTACGGAGGGACTCAATCAACATCTTCAGCTCTGATACAGTCTTTAGGATCTTATTTATTCCTCCAGACGTCCGTAAACAATTTAGTGGTCCAGGCTGGATCAAGTCTAAGCATTCCGATAACAGTAGTTAACCAAAATGGGAATCCTGTAGCTGGCGCGACGGTTACAGATCTAAGTACGATTATAGGTTATGGTACAATAACACCGACTTCAGGTGTTACTAATGCCAACGGTCAGATAACATTTACTTATAATGCACCGAATGCGAATGAATTGTCGACCATATATCTCAACGAACATCTCTTACCAACGTTGTATTTCACAGCAAGCTATCCTTCGGGCGGATACATATCATCTAATATACTACAACTCGCACTTTCAGTTCCCAATACAAATCCTTCTGATTGGATTTCAGTAAATCTGGTCAATGCTTCGAGCTATTCAGTTGGAAATGGTGGGACCGTAAACCTAGCATTAAAGGTTCTGAATTTGAATGGTCAGGCAATGCCAGGACAGAAAGTTATTGTCTCTTTCAGCAATGAGTCATACCTTTCTAATCCAATAAGTACGGTGGTATCAAATTCAAATGGCTTGATTTACTACAATGCTACATTCAACCCCAATATGCCACCTCAAGCAGTAATGATATCATTCCAGCAAGCTTCTACAATTGGGCTGAAATCATCTGTGACAATAGCCTACTATGGAAATGAGACAAATGTACCAGATTTATACGGAGGATATTTATATTTCACCAGCGGAAATGCGACAGCAGGAGCAATGAACTCATCAGGAGCTCTCAATATGGTGGTGCATCTGTTCAACAGGAATAACACTCCAGTGTCAGGTAAGGTTCCAATTGGTATAGTAACATCAACAACACCTGATGGCCAGCTGGTTAATTTCGCCGATCCAATGTGGGGTCCTACCAACGGATACTTCAACAGTGCGGATGAATACACCGGCTTTGTGATTTCAACAAACTATGTTAACTCATCACCAATTAACATTGCCGGAGAGTATGCCGGTTATACATCAAATCAATCAGATCCCAACTTAGCTCCATGGGAAGGGCTATCTACCCCGATAACAACATGGCAGTATATTTCTGAATACTATGGCATCAATATGACTCCTTCATATGTAATCAACGGAACAGGAATATTTGATCTCTCTGGAAGCTATTCAAGCTACAGGGATTTGCCAATAACAGTCTACGCCATTGTAAATTCCAGTATGTACTATTATGTGTCCAACAATTTTGCAGTTTGGTATCTTTCAATAAATGGATCTGGGTTGTACGAGAACCAGTTTGCAGTTGAGAGAGCACAGAATGTTTTGGTAACAGGTTATTCAATTACAAATCCATCGCTGACCTCTTACAACACTTCAACAGGAACAGATATGTTGCAGGGAATGGTATCTGTCTATAATCAAAACGGGGTCCCTGTAAATAATTCTTCAGTGGCAGTATTTGCAAAGTTAGGAAAAGCTACAGTATTCTCATTAAGTACGACCACTTCCTCGACTGGACAGGCACCATTTGCATACGCACTGCCTAATGTTACGACACCCACAACTTACACACTGTATTATCAGCCACAGTCATCCTGGAATACATACTCAATTCTTGAGACGAGTACTGTTATACAGAACCCACTATTCCTGAGCGCAACTCTATCTGGTCCAACTTATGCGATCGCAGGACAAAATAACCTGAGTATTGCAATAAACAATCTGTACCCGGGAGATATGGCAAAAGTAACATTGTCTTCAAGCACAGGTGGAGTCCAATTCCCCAGTGGGAATACATTCAACATTACGAGTACAGTCCCCGTATCAATACCTGTGGTAATTTCAAATGTAACAACTGGAAATTCTGTGATAGTGATCTCAGCTCAGATTCAATCTGAAGGTTATTATGCTGCAACGGTCAATACCATGATCAATGTCTTTGCACCATACAACTCGGCAACGAACACGGGAGGCTTCCCAACCACATTAACAGTAACGAACCTCCAGAACAATTCAGTGGTCCAGAATCAAACAGTTACCATACAAGGAACAGTGACCAATTTAGGTGGTGTTTCAGCAGTTATGGTAAGCGCCAACGGTGGAACACCTGTAAATGCTACTCTTAGTGGCTCTGGAATAAATTATAACTGGACAGCAACAGTGACCGGTCTAAAGTCAGGCAATAATTCCATAGTCATCACTGTAGAGAACTCACTGGGACAGAAATACTCCTACTCTATGACAATAGCTTATAAAGCACCTGTCAGCAAGGTCGCACCAAGTTCATTAGTGGCGCTTGAAATAGTGATCGTTGTCATAGTAGTAATACTTGTAATAATAGCAGCGGCAGTAGCTTCAAGAAACAGGAAGAAAGTAAAGGAAGAAGAAAAGAAATAATTTTTTTCATTTATATTTTATTTATTACTAAATTCTAAATTTCTTAAGGAAAATTTAAGTAGAGATATGATTATAGTCTATTGAAGTGATTTTCAATGGCTAGTCTAGGACGATACATCGTCGGGAGAGCCGTTCAGATTGTTATAACCTACATTATTATTGTAATCTTTGTTTATTTGATGGTGGCACTACTCCCTACAAACTACGTTGGTCTTTTGGCCTTTTCTCATATGACACCCGCACAGAAACTATATCTTGAAAAGCAGTTCGGTATAGGGCTTCCTTTCTGGCAGAGTTTCTCGATTTATTTCGTTCACATGCTAACATTTAATTTTGGAACTTCATTTTATTATACGGGAACTCCGGTATTAACTCTAATTGGTCAGGCTCTTCCTAGAACTTTACTACTTCTTGGAGAGGCAACAATTTTATCTTATCTGCTAGGATATATAATAGGTACCTATGCAGGATGGAAGAGGGGCGGGGTTTTAGATAATTCCGCAATTTACTTCTCCTTTACTTTCTATAATATTCCAACTTTCTGGTTGGGGATAGTTCTTCTGTATATTCTTGCCTATAAGTATCCAATATTCCCATTGGGCGGTTATATTTCATCTAACATTAATATGAGCAATCCTTTTTCAGTGTTCTTGAGCCTGCAATATCATGCTCTCCTTCCAATGATAGTTCTGACGCTAATATCTCTAGCCGGAGCATTGCTGCTTATGAGAACCAGCATGCTGGATGTGCAAGGAGAAGAGTACATAAATCTTGCAACTGCAAAGGGGTTGTCGGAAAGGGAAGTATTGTTCAGGCACGCTTCTAGAAATGCGATACTCCCGCTGATAACAAGTTTCATATTATCATTACCATTCATTGTTGGTGGTGCTGTAGTAACAGAAGATATATTCTCCTATCAGGGAATAGGATATCTCTACATTTCCTCAATTGATAGACTTGATATGCCTGTTGTTTATGCACTTACATTCATAATATCTATACTCGTGCTACTTTTTAACCTATTTGCAGATGTATTGTATGGTTTTCTAGATCCGAGGGTTAGATATTGAGGTGAAAAAATGGCAAATGTAAGTTATCTGGAAACTATTAGGTCATTAAGAAGGTCGGCTAAAACAATATGGGGGGCATTTAGAAGAAGCCCATCTGGTATGTTTGGATTGATTATAATATTGGCATTTGTTATTATGGCGATATTTGCCCCTGTGCTGAGTCCTTATACACCTCAACAGACAGCACCAGATTCAATTCAATTTATGAGTGATTCAGGTCACGTTATAGTAAATATGAACAATATTAACGAACCTACCTATTTGGTTACTCAGATTGGTGGTCGTGGTGGATCTGAAAGTACAACAGGCATCGTTGTTTATAATAATACTGGTCACGCCAGGGTTTACGATCTCGGTGTCACTGGCAACGGAAGTAAATTGCAATTAAAAATAAAGGATTACCATAATTATACAATACCGCAAGGCATAAATCAAATGTACAGTTTTATTTATGATCCTACAACAAGCATGTCGTATGTAGGATTAGCGAACCACACGGTCTACATTCTGTCAAGTTCTTTTAGCGTTACCAAATCATATAATTTAACATTCCCAATCCGGTATTTTTCAGGGATATTTGATAAATATCCATTTTCTTCATACTCACCTACAATGGGTTTCGCTGTTTCTGGCATGAATCACACATTTCTATTTATAGAGGAAGGAAACTTTTCAGCCCTTACCAATTCTGTAAAATATTATTCATTCACAATGCAATTCAATACAGCATCTAATGTTATTTCATCACCACTTCTATATCTTTATCTGTCGTCTAATCCAGAGATAATCATCCCTACCCAAGACGGAATAATGGATTTTTCAATTCTGGAAACTCCTTCAATATTTAATCTTCAACTTTCGGCAGGCAGTCTGCAATGGTCTTCAAAGCTAGAATATCCTAATGGCTCATCCTACAGTATTTTACCAACAGGAATAGCATTCCCGGATAATTCTCCTTCATTGGAATCGAATTTAGGTAAAAATATAATTATGGTGCCAACTAAGGACAGTTACATTTTAGAATATAGCAGAATCAACGGATCATTAATGTCTATGACAAAGGCAACTTTTGTTAACAATGCAGTGCTCTCTGGCCTCTATAGCGGGCAATACATAACAGGTAATATAACAATGCCAGTCTCATTCTATTCAAATGGTAAATCATATGTTACATTCTGGAATCCACTGATAAATAAATTATCATCATCAAGTTATTACGCAACTATTCCTGGAGAAATAATAGGGTCAATTCAATACATTAACGGAGCTAATGAGTTCATGGTAGCTAATCAGAATCTTGCTTATTATATCCCTGTTACAAAATCGTCTGGTAATGTAACTTATCTTCCCATGCCATCAAAATCAGGATTCTATCCGCTTTACATAGGAAACGTAATACAGGGAGGAGTAGGTGCTGTAATAGCTGGAAATTATGTTGTAACAGTAAGTGGAAATGGCTTATTCTATGAAAGTGTCGTTGGATATAAAATATCCCCACTCCCTCCCGGTAATTATAAAGATCCTGCAACAGGGCAAGTATATAACTATCCCCTTGGAACGGATTATGAGGGGCATAGCATATGGGCATGGATTGTATATGGAGCAAGACTTGAGCTAACAATAGGGATAATAGCTGCAATAAGCTCAGTTTTAATCGGAGTTTTCATAGGTATACTATCCGGCTATTTCGGTGGTGTTATGGATGCTCTGATAATGAGGCTTGTGGATGTATTTTTATCTTTGCCATTCCTCATATTCGTTATTCTGCTGGTTTCACTTCTAGGGCCAAATATATGGTATGTAGTAGTAGCTATAGTGATATTCAGCTGGGCTGGAACAGCAAGAGTGGTTAGAGCAGTAACACTATCTCTCAAGGAAAGACCATATATTGATGCATCCAGAGCCCAAGGAGCCTCAAATGGAAGGATTATGACGACGCATATTCTGCCAAATGTACTTCCACTAACATTCTTCTATATGAGTACGGGAGTAGGCGGGGTTATAATAACAGAGGCGACTCTTGATTTCCTAGGATTTGGAGATCCAACTTCTGTAACTTGGGGGATGCTTCTCCAATTCTTGCAGACCACGGGTTACACACTTCTGGCTCCATGGTGGCTTGTACCACCAGGAGTTGCTATAATACTTCTATCCTTATCATTCTACTTGGTGGGAAGAGCATTTGATGAGATAGTAAATCCTAGATTAAGGAGGAGATAAACATGGCACTGCTAGAGATGAAAGATTTAACCATTTACTACAAACTTCAAAACGGATGGGTTCACGCCGTTGATGATATAAACCTAAAACTGGAAAGAGGTGAAAGAATAGGTCTTGTTGGTGAATCCGGGTGCGGAAAAACAACCCTTGCATATACGATATCATTCCTTTTGCCAAATAACGCTTATGTAAAGGAAGGGACAATAACATTCGATGAAAAAAATCTTACAGAAATAGCCGTCGATAAACAGGGCAGAATTAAAATGTTTGCAGAAGGATTAAGAGATATAAGATGGAAACAAATATCACTTATATTCCAATCTGCGATGAACTCATTCAATCCTGTTATGAGCGTTGGAGATCAAATAATAGAAGCAATTCTTGCTCATGAAAAGATTACCAAAGAAGAGGCAAGGGAAAGGGTCAAACAGTTGTATAATATAGTTGGTCTTCCAGAGGATAGAATTGATTCTTATCCTCACGAATACAGTGGTGGTATGAAACAGAGGGCATTGATCGCAATGGCAATTTCATTAAGTCCAAAATTGATTATTGCTGATGAGCCAACAACTGCTCTTGATGTGATAACCCAGGACAGAATACTTGCAGAACTTGTAAAGTTACAGCAAAAAATGAACAGTTCAATGATTGTAATTTCCCACGATATAAGTATAGTTGCTCAACTTTCAACCAGAATTGTGATCATGTATGCAGGAAAAATAGTTGAGGATGCTAGTACAAGAGAAATTTTCAAAAATGCCAAGCATCCATATACAGAGGCCCTTTTAAAAGCATACCCATCAGCAAAGGGAGAGAAAAGAAGGCTTTTATCAATACCAGGATCGCCACCTGATCTGGTGAATCCACCACAAGGGTGCAGATTCAATCCAAGATGCCCATTTGCTAAGCCAAAATGTATAGAGGAAGAGCCTAAATTGAGAGAAATATCTCCTAATCATTTCGTAGCTTGCCATTTCTCTGAAGAGATTTACGGGGTGAAGTGAAATGAGTGATGACGTTGTCCTTAAGGCCATAAATTTAAAGAAATACTACCAGATGCAGAAAAGCTGGTTATCATTTTCTAAACCGGTATACGTGAAAGCAGTGGACGGCATAGACTTCGAGCTTCATCAGAAGGAAATAATAGGTCTTGCTGGGGAATCGGGTTGTGGAAAAACGACTACTGCGAGAATGATAGTAAGACTGGAAGATCCTACTGATGGAAAAATACTGTTAAATGGTACAGATATTGCTTCCAAGAAAGGTAAAGAATTAAAAAGTATGAGAAAAGACGTCCAAATGATTTTCCAGGATCCTTACGAATCCCTGAATCCCAGGCTAACTATTTTTAAATCAGTTGCAGAACCATTAATAATTCACGAAATAGGGGAAAGTTTTGATGAACGGGTTGAATTAGTAGTCAAAGCCTTAGAAGATTCAGGATTGAAACCTGGAGAGGAGTATCTTGAAAGATTTCCACACGAACTTTCCGGAGGACAAAGACAGAGAGTTGCAATAGCCAGAGCACTTGTTGCAAATCCAAAGGTAATAGTTGCTGATGAGCCTGTTTCTATGCTTGATGTATCTATAAGAGCAGGAATAATGAATCTCCTTCTCGACATCAGGGAAAAATTCGGAGTTCCTATGATTTTTGTCACTCACGATATTGCTGTTTCAAGGTATATGAGCGATAGAATTGTGATAATGTACCTAGGCAAAATAATGGAAACTGCTGAAACGGAAGAACTTATCAAGAACCCAATGCACCCTTATACAAGGGCATTATTGGAAGCTGTACCTGTTCCAGATCCGGATATTAGAAGAGGGGAGGTAAAGATAAAGGGAGAACTTCCAAGTGCCGTGAATCTTCCACCCGGATGCAGATTTGGTCCAAGATGCCCTTATTTCGAAAAGGGGACCTGCGACACTAAGGAACCCGAGCTTAGGGAAATCTCAAAGGGTCATATGGTTGCATGTCATTTTGCAGAAAAGATCGCTTCACATGAATAGAAAATTTTTGACTGTGATAATTTATATTATTTTATTTTTATCAGTATTATCTTTGCTGCTTATGCCACTATCAACACTCTATCAAACCGAAAGGACCTCTGAGAAATGCTCTTCAGAAAAAATACCTGTTGAATCAAAAATAATCCCAACTCCTAATGGAGAAATTTTGGAATCTCAGATTTATATTTACAACAACGGGTCGCTTCCGTTACATCAAATCGGGGGGCCATCTATAATTGTATTTATTGGGATCAATAATCAAAGCATAGATAATTTTTCCTACACATCAGATCTACCACAAACAATAGAGGCACATTCAGGAGTTCTATCTTATGTCAATATATCGTTAAATTACAGAGGAAATACTTCATATTTTTTACAGGTTTACTATTATGTTGGTAACTGGAAACCCAATCCTTATCTCCAGGACTATTATTATACCAAGTTTATCTCAGAGGTGGAATTTTCGTGGCAGGCCTAAAAAGATTTGTATTTATTATCTTAGTATCTACAGTTACCACCACTTCTTATTTAATTTTAAGTCTGTATTATCTATTCCCTGATCTATTTAAATATCAATTCTTATACATAGTTTTAACTGTATTTTTAATAACTTTAGGTGGAGTGGAACTGAGTGAGCCTATAGACATTTTTATAGCAGCTATTCTATCATCAGTTGAATATTTAATAATCTTTCATTTGATGGTAGCCTATTTGATAGAACCCTACCTATATTCCGGGCCAGAAATGTATTATTTCCTTTCAAGTCTCTTCTTGCCCGCATTTTTCTATGTTTTAATATACTTATTCGTAGGGCTAATCCTTTACTCTATAGGGTATCTTATTATTAAACCTAGGGTTTCAGTCTCCTGATAGTCCTTGGGAAGGGTACCGCGTTTTTTATATGGTCAAGCCCTGCCATCCATGTTATCAACCTATCAATGCCTAACCCGAATCCTGCGTGTGGGACACTGCCATATTTTCTCAGATCTATATACCATTCGTAGTCTTCTGGATTCAATCCATTTGAAATTATTCTCTGAATAAGTTCGTCCTTACTCCAGATTCTCTCCCCACCACCTATAACTTCTCCATATCCTTCCGGTGCCAACAAATCATGACATAAAACATGGTTAGCATCATCAGGATCAGGTCTATGGTAAAATGGTTTCAAAGATGTAGGATAATTATAAACAAAAATTGGTTTATCAAATCCTTCGGTTATTTCTCTTTCCTCTTTTTCACCTAGGTCTACTATGTCTGCTAGTTCCATTCCCTTGGATCTCCCTATTTCTATTATTTTTTCATAGTTGTATCTGTAGAATGGTTTTTCAATATTCTTCAGCTTTTCTAGATCACGTCCCAGTATTGATAACTCTTCCTTATTCCTTGAAATAAGATCGTTTGCTATCCTTATAATGAGTTCTTCTTCTATATCCATCATATCCTGATTTCCTATCCAAGCTGCCTCTCCTTCAAGATGGGAGAATTCTGTTAAATGTCTCCTCGTCCTGGATTTTTCAGCTCTGAAAGAAGGTGCTATTGTATATACCCTTTCCAGTGAAAAAATGAAGGCTTCAAGATAGAATTGTGATGATTGAGTAAGATATGCCTTTTCACCAAAATAAGGAACTTCAAATAGGGTTGAACCTCCTTCTACAGCTGCTCCAACGAACATAGGGGGATGGACTTCATGATAAAAATTTTCTTTGAAAAAAGATCTGGCCGAATCATAAACAGTTTCCCTTATCTTAAGTGTCGCAGTCATCTCTCTGCTTCTAAGCCACAAATGCCTAATATCAAGAAGAAACTCATCGCTCTTATCCTTTGTTATGGGGAACTTTTCAGCGATATTATAGACTTTTAATACCTTAACATGAATTTCATAACCTGTTACGGCTTTACCTTCTTTTGCAATTATCCCTGAAACCTCTAGAGAACTTTCAATGGTCAGTTTTTTAGCACTCTCAAAGTCAGCATCACTCACCGCACCCTTTTCAACTATTGCTTGTACTATGCCGGTAGAATCCCTCATTATAATGAAAATCAATCGACCTGATTCCCTCCATCTGTATACCCACCCTTTAATTGTAACATCTTTGCCGATTAGCTCATCTTTGAGTATTTCTGATATCTGCATAGATTCATAATTGTGCTTAATATTTGTTTTTTTCTACTTTATATCTTTACTTTTAGTTGTTCTTATCATAATTCTCTTCTATATGCAGTCACGTAGGTCGATTATAAAAAGATTTTTTTATAAATTTCAGCATCAAGGGCTACATGTAATTCAATAAAGAATAAATCACAGATAATAATATATTGACGTGCAAGAATGCATTTTGTATTATCCTAAAAATTATGAAATTGACGATTATGATATTCGTTATTTTAAAGCTTTAGAATCGTGTGGTCTCTTACCTCTGGTAATTCAGGATCTGGAGATAAATCCGGCAATAGTTTTGAAAAATAATTATCTGAGTAAGGGAGAAGAAAATTCATTGTCATCCTTTGGTGAAACAACTATTAAAAATAGCCAAAAATACTACTGCAATAAATGTCAAATACCAGTCGCATGGAGGGAAATTATAAAGGAACCAAAAGTCCAGGAATATGTAATAGGATACTATAAAAATGATAATAAATATCTCCTATTTCCATTTCATTCTTCCCGAACAATTCCAGATAAGTGGGTCAGGATAGAAGGGAGAGAGAATGTATATTATTTAGATGCTAGAACTCATCACATCTTCAGAAATTTGATCAAGACAGGTCAAAAGGTAAGGAGTGATGTCATTGCCATATCATTCCCAAATTCAATAAATTCCCTCGATATAAACAATGAAAACGTTTACAGATTTGTTTTCAAGTACGCCTATTATGAAAAGAGATGCCCTAACTGTAAAAACATATTAGAAAAGAGAAATATTAAAGAAATAAGGAGAAACGATAAAGTTGTAGGATATATAACAGAAGACGGAAAAATATTTATAAATGATTATGGAAAAATAATTTCTCATATCGTTAAGGAAGGAAAAAAAGTAGTATTCATTCCGGAACATTTATATAATTCAGTTCCAGATTTATTTGGAAATGAAATAGATGCTAGACCTTATAAGAGAATTTCGTCGGCAAAATCCAATCTGAAAAAAATTGCAAGAACACTCAGAAATATGAAAGAACTAAGTGGTCCAGAAAATGATTACATGGATTCCATCGCCATAAATTACGTTGAATCATTGAAGCAGGAAGTGATGAAAAAGATAATGTATGGAGATTATGACAAAGCTGCAAAATTATTTTATAATGAAGTAAAGATATTCGACCTTTTTTTCATACAGGGAATAAGAAAGTCCTACGGTATACCAAGGACTGCTATCAACGAATTGAATGACCTGTTTGAAGCGTTTTTCAATTCAAGTCCTTTAAATATTAAAAAAATAGGAAGTGAATTGAGTGAAGAATGGAAAAATTTTATAGATTTATATGTAAATGTTGAAAAACTGAAGACAAAAATGCAGGGCAGGCGTCATCTATATAATAACATAGTGATAAGCACTATCAGTCCGTTGCCTCCGGAAGCCGAAATGAAAAATATTCTTGGCGTGAAAGAGCTGCAACTAATACAGGGTGTTTGGCATGGCGTTAAATTTGTGTTAAGGCCAAACATGGAAAAGATAGGAAAATATTATAAGAATTACGCATCAAAGATTTCATTTCTGTTAAGTAAAAAGGAGGCAAAGGACATTATAAAAAAAATAGAAGCTGGAGAGTACTATCTTGGGATAGAAGGGCAATCCTTAAGAATTACAAGGGAAATGGTTACAATAATACCAACACTTCCAGAAGGATATCAAAAGGGTCAATTCAAAATGGGAGAATTTTACCTCTTAGGGTCCAGCGATAATTGCCAGAATCAATTAGATGATATTTTAAGAAGAATAAATTATCAGAGGCACAAATTGAAAATGAAATTTGAAGATCCAGTAGATATTATACTTCCAAATAACGAGTGCCGTGAATATATAGAAGCCAACAGTGATATAATTATCCAGAGAACAAATGCCAGAAAAATAATTTTCGAGGATTCATTTAAAGTTATCCCATTTTATAAGAGTTATATAAAAAAATCTATATCAGAATATTTGGGGGTAGATATTGCAACCGCTGAAAGTCTCATTAATGATGGTGTGGAGAATCTATATATGCTTCAGGTCGGAGATTTTATTTCAATGCCAATCAGGAATCAGGAAATAAAGGCAAAAATAATTGTTGCAAGAAACAGGAAGATAAACCCTATAGATGAAATAGATAAGGTTTATTGTTCACTTTGTGGAGGGAAAGTTGAAAACAAGATGTGTGAAAAATGCGGATTCCACTACGAATGATTATAAATTTCCCAAAATGTTTCCTTAAATTTAGGAACTGTGCTGAATGAATTCATTTGCTCTAAATTTACCCACCTGTATTCCGAATTTTCCCAATTTAATTTTATATCCTCCGTGTCAGTCTTCATTATGATCGGAGTTATTCTGAAAAGAACATCATTATTTCTTACATAGACAAATTTTCCTTTCTTTAACAATTTAGCATCTGATATACCGCATTCCTCTATCAGTTCTCTCTTTCCAGTCATCTCAGGCGTTTCATCTTTTTCCATATAACCGGAAATCCCTCCGTATTGCTCTCTGTATGTTGAAACTTTATCAGATCTTTTTAAAAGTAAAATCTTATTTTCTCTAATCAGATAAACAGTAGTAACATCTTTCTCAACAATATTAGCAATATCGAGTGACCCTTCCTTTCCATTCATCCTGACAGTATCTCCTTCCTTGAATATATCAATTGGGACCTTGTCTATCATGGGTATTTCACTTATAATTGCTCCTGTTAAAACGACCTGTTCTGCTTCTTCATTGATAATTCCTGCGGGTGCGTTATTGCTATATTTCAATTCCAGTAATACATAAGACCCAACAGTGGATCCTCTCCCGCCTTTAAAGATCAGAATTTTATCTTTGAAACTTTTTCCAGAACAAGGACCACTTACAATAATTCCACTTTTACTCATCTCTCCCAAAGGAGATATTGTTTGATTGCATATCAGTACCTCACCTTCGGTAATTCCTGGGGCCATTCCTCTGCCAATAATCATGCAATCACCCACTTGATTAATTGCATTATACTCTTGAATGTTACCTCCTGGTTTCCATATTCCTTTAACGGTAAATAGAATGAAGCTTTTCCGCTATTTGTAGCAGTTTTACGATATTTATTACTAAGAGGTGAAACAACCATACAAGTATCCACGAAAACCTTCCCCCCAAAATCTTCTATCTCTCTTACTGCATCTCTTGCCTCTTCTTTCACTCTCCTGTTTGTAAAGAGGAAGAAATCTGGTCCGGTCTTTTTCTTGCCCCTAACTAATCCTGCGATGTAATTTAATTCCTCAACCGATAGATGAGGGCAGCCTATTGCAATTAGTTCAGGAGGTTCTTCTCCAGAAAATTTATCCATAATATTCTCAATATCAGAATTCTCAACCTCTATGGTTTCAGCCTTTTCCCTTACAAGGTTAGATTCAGGCGTAACACCATCCACATGGAACATAGGAACTGAAGAAGCAGCACCAAAGGCAGCTGCAAAGGCCTTAATTTCAAAGGACTTTAGCCTGTTTTGACCTATTATCAGTGGAATTTTCCCTCTACCGTTATAACCTGTGTAAAGTCCCAAGGCTGCCATTTCAGAATAGTCCAATAATTTATGTGGTTTAATAATAATTTCTGCATACCTATTCTCTATCCTGTGCATCCCATGATCAGGAGTCTTTCCTATTATTGCAGCGGATAGAGCCGATGGGCCACTTTCCCTGTTAGTTCTAGCCCCCAGTATTGAATTTGCGTAGGTGATAGCCGAACTTTCTGCCCAAGCTAAATGGTCACCAAATTCTGGCTCATTATAAAAATAATAAGGAGTGCAGGTATAACTATTCATAATACCCATATCCTGGTAAATTTTCACAACTTCCAATTGCTTCTTTCTGAAGTTGTCATCTATTTCAACTGGGCCATCCTCTGTAAGATCAAACCCCAGTGGATTGATGGAAGTTGGAACAGACACTCTATCTGAAATCTTCCTTAGAAATTTTAAACCACCTTCTCCTATGTTCTTATAGGATACGCCTGACACGTGAGCTGATTTGATTGGAATTAGCCCATTTGCACCTCCAAGCTCGCCCAGAGAATATAATAGTCTAATAGCTATTTTCTTTGCTTCCCCATATTCCCCATCAAATATTTTCTCTTCTTCTGGTGTCAGATACATTATTTTCTTACTCCATTATAAAACTCTTTAATCTTTTGTAACGGGTCCTGTGACAAAATTATGCTCCTCCCAATTATAACATAGTCGGCGCCATTTTTCATTGCCTCAGAATAACTTCCACCCTGAGTCCCAACTCCTGGAGAAAGGATAGGCAGATTTGCTATATTTTTAATTACCTTTATTCTTTCTGGCCTTGTAGCAGGTGCAACAAGACCATCAGCACCAACTTCCTTCGCCAACAAGGCTATTTTCTCAGAAGCTGGAGTGATAAATTGCAGGCTTCCCTCATGGCTCATTTCTGCTACCACGTACAGCTCACGCGACACTTCCCTTACAGCCTTCATGGTATCAGAGCCAACAAAACCCTGCATTATAATTCCCTTTACACCATAAGATGAAATTTTTTTTGCTATAGCCTGAGATACATCAGGGATATCAGCTATCTTTATATCCACTATTACATTGGCAATGGATGCGATTTTAGTCAGAACCTGAAGTCCGTTATTAAGAATCAACGGATATCCAACCTTGAAAGCATAAACCTCATCCTTAAGAAGCCTTGCAATTTTTATTGCTTCTATTTCGCTTTCCAGATCAAGAGCGACAATGATATTCTTTTCCATGTATAGGAATTACTTTCTACAATAAAATTTTCCCTCAGAACAATTGCAGTGCTTTATAATCATTTCTTTAATGGGTTATTTATATAATAGAATCCATTTATTGATGCATAATTCTTAATATAATTAAGGATTTTCTCCTAATAAATTGATTTGAATGACGAGCGAAGATAAAGGAATGCCAAGAAAATTTTTCGAATACCTAGACGAACTACTTGGTAGGTTAAAAAAAACAATAATTTTCTTTATCGTGTTTTTTTTCTTAATCTTTTTAACAGGTCCAGAAAAATTCAACTTTTTTGGAGTAAGTATAATTCTTCCTTTTCCAAATTTTTTTAATAGTTTTTCAGTTCTTTTATTGAAGAAAATTGAGTACTTCTTGGTTCCAAAAGGAATGATCTTAATAAATGTAGCCCCATTCGACGTAGTTGTTAGCGATGTTTATGTTGCATTATCTGTCTCTCTATCCTTGACAATACCATTGCTTGTTTATCAGATTCTGTCATTTGCTTCTCCAGGGTTATATGAAAAAGAAAGGAAGGTAGTTATTTACTCTATTTTGCCAATTTTTATCTTATTTGCAGCTGGAGTAATATTTGCATTGAAAGAGATCATCCCCCTACTTCTGAAATTGATTTATGAATTCTCCATAAATCTCCATGTGCTGCCAACAATGGGTATTAAGGATTTCATATCTATAATATTGCTAATATGTGTTGGAATGGGTGCAGTATTTGAAACACCCGTTATTATTGTCACGCTTTCATATCTAAAGATAGTTAAACCATCCTTCTGGTTTAAAAATTGGCGATATGCAATAATAGGAGCTTTCTTCATGGCGCTCCTTATATCACCAGGGGCTACAGGAGGCATAATGGAGGTCACAATTGCCACAATAATAATTATACTTTATTTCATAGGAGCCCTTATTGCGAGAAAAGTTTATAAAGACAATTAGATGATACAAATATATTTTATAAAATAAATTAAAGGGTAATTTAGTTTTGTTTCTCTTCTACTTTGGTGTCTTTGTTGTCCATATTTTTTAGCTCTTTTTCTATTTCCATCTGTCCTCTTTTGAATTCTCCCATTGCCCTTCCCATAGATCTAGCGATCTCAGGAATCTTCTTTGATCCTCCAAGTACCAGTAGTACCACGAGTATAAGGATCAACCAGTCTGTCGGACTTCCTAACATAGTGAGTTTATCAAACTTATATATATTAATATCATGGTAGGGACAGATTTTTGCTAACCTGTTAAAATTTAAAATATTTTAAGTGATTAAATCTTACGACGATGAAAGGGCTATTATTTAATTAGATTAGACGTCATTCTTTTTGATTTAGACCCTGAATTTTCTTAAGAGTATGTATTAAGAACAATATGGTAACTCAAGATTTTTCAACATTCATATTGGGGGTATGATTATAGTTAAAATATAAAGTAGTAATGACAGTATGTGCAGAGTTTGATATTTGCTGTTCTAACAGCGTCAACGATGACTCTTCTATTATCAATAATATTCTTTCTTTATCATAATAAAGACTTGGTAACATTTCGTTTTTATGCTTCTGTAGTTATAATACTATCCATGATGGCATCAATGTTAGATTCTCTCACTTTTTATATCATAGAACAAAAAAGTTTCCTTAATTCAGTCATTGCTATAAATATCTCTATGGAAGTTATGCTTATAACAATAATTTCTATTGGATATTTAGGGTCCCAGAACAAATTTAGATATAATTACGAGTATGATATGATTATTTCATTATTGGTTGTCTGGAATGAAGTATCGATGGCTATATTCTTATATTCCATAATTTATCCACCAAGCAAATTCCAATTATTCTATATTATAAAAATGCTATCTGGTGGACTTGGTTTCTATTATTTTATAGTTCCAATGATAATAGAAATGGCATATTTAGCACTAATAATTGAAAATAGGATAAAAAGAATTAAAATGATTACACTTTTAATAGCAAGTATATCCCCCCCAACATTGTTTGGAAGTGGAGCAATCGTCAACTATCTGATCATAGTTCTTGTATTAGCTATGTCAGCTGCCTTCTTTGTACTCTTCTGGGAAGGAAGAATTAGGATGAAAATAGAAATTAATTTTTTGAGAGAATTCAAAATAGTTATAATTTTGTTGGTATTGATGTTCATCGCAACTGTGATCGGTGCCCTTGAAATATCTGAATTTTATACATCATGGTTGCCATATGGCATAGTGACAATAATATCTATGATATACTTTTTCTACATAGCTGCAGATAGGAAAAGTTAAGAACTTTTTTTTCTGAATTTGTCTTTAATTGCATGCCTTACATCATAGAAGAATATATTATCATAAGGGCAGGCTTCAACACAATCTCCTACTCCTATGCACTTAAACGATTTGAATTCCCCCTTTGATATAAATGAACTCCGCATATCCGTGATTCCAACTGGACACGCATTCGCACAATCCACGGTTTTACAATTCAAGCAAGCATTTGTATCACGTACTCTTAACCTGAAGAAACCTAATCGACCAATAGCCTGGTTGAATGTACCCCAGTAACACCAGCCTTGATTCACGCAGGCATAGGTTCCCATAAAGGGGGACATCACAAATCCCAAATACCATACAAGATTGAACATTAGGGCGTAGGCTAATACAGAAGGATCATTACCGTAAACATACCAGTTTAAGTCTCCTTTATAATCAAGAAATGAAATAATAGCAGCCGCCAATACAATAATATTCACAAAAAGTACAATAAATTTAAACCATCCCTTTATCTTAGAAGTTAAAGTTTTCCTGCCAATTTTAGTTGTTCTATTGAATTTTTTTAAAGAATCATAAAATGTTCCCTGATACATTAAGGGGGCAGTGCAGGTTACAGAACACAACTGCCTTGCTCCAAAAAGAAATGAGAGAATGGCTGAGATTATGTAGGTCCCAACAAGTGCAATTAGTACTGAACTAGTTACAGGGCCATTGGTCCCTATACCCATAGACCACATGTAAGGAATATATTTCAGGTTGGAAGATAATGGAGAAAATGATGGGATGAATACTGAGTAAATTGCATAAGCGGATATCATCAGGCCTAATCTTACCCTATTCTCTTTCACTTTCGAATCTATTATTTTCCTGAATGCAAGAAAACCCATCTCAAGACCCATCATAATTAAAAACCACACGCTGGCTGTTACAGTGACTATTACTGAAATAATATCAAAAAGGACTGATATTGGATTATAAGAATTTACCCAACCGAGTGAAAGACTAGATAAAAACCCTGTCAATCCGGTGCCAAATTGACCGTTGTTAAATTCAAGTACAGCTCCCATGAACCATTCCATGACAAATGTCATTACGACAAGTATCAATGATATACGGCTGCTCGTAAGATAATTTCCCTTCATTGTTGGTTCCTGAAAGATTCTGTATAAGAACCAGATCATTCCCATAGCCATTGAGACAAAATAAGTAGTCCAAGAACCAGTTAGAAAATAATAAAATTCCCCTCCCATCATCATAGTGAAAATCCCCATCATTTCAAGGGACAGGAATATTTCACTTCCTTTCCTACCTCTATTCCTATAAAGAGTATCGAAAATCATAACAGTAGCGACTATCATTATAAGAGAAGATATCCATATAATTATATGGAATTGGGAGTATAGATTAGGAAATAAGGGCATTAACAGGATGAAAATCAAAAAAAATTGTCTTCTGATTTTATCAAGTATTTTAAATGATATTATAAGGGAATATATCATTTCAATAAACATAACATATACAAACCATGGCGAACCAACACTATCTATAAAATTTACTGGATTTCCGAAATATATTGCATGAATTAGAGACCCCATTGAAACCTCTGAAAGAGTAAGAATTATTGAAAATATCAATGATAAAATTACATTCTTCTTAAATTCCTTAAAGAAGAGAAAGATGCCTCCAAACATGAACGCGGCAGATATCAAAAGTAAATGAAGAATATTAGATGAAATGACATAGTTATAAAAAGCCAGATTCATACCAAGCATTTCAAGCGAAAGGAAAATAGAAAAATTTGGATAGTACTTCTTGTTAATTTTATATAGATATATAGAAATAAACATAACTAATAGCATCGCGGATGCAATGAGAAGCGAAACTACCAATGGATCTCTAATAATCATCAAAACTCTATAATATGTTATTAAAATACTTTTTTTAATTTCGGGATTTGAAATGGTTCTTATTATTTTGCATTATGTGGAATATTATAAATGTAAATCGGACTAGCCAAGCTTTTCTGCGTAACTATCCACATCACTGGTAACATTATTATCCAGAGTATAATAGACAACTCTGATTGTTCTGAAACATTCCATATTTTCCATATCCTAGCTTGCAGTGAAAAAGTGTAGTAATAAATTATTATAGGAATTATTCCAAGTATTACGGAATAAATCTCCAATAGGCCTATTCCATACCTTTCTTCGGATAAAAAGTAGACCATTCCGATTACGAATCCAGATAAAGACATTAGATAAGACATTGCAGAAAAATATATTGGGTTAAAAATTGCTAATGTAGTAAAATAAGGATAGAACCATATAATTGAAGATAGAACTGATAATATAAACAAAAATAATGAAGTTCCCTTTCTAAATTTAATTTTCTTTAAAATTGGACTAATAATGAAGAAGATAACAAATCCTTCAAGTATCATAATCATTCCGAATCCAAAGAGGAAAAAAGGAGAGGTCTGGAGGTTCATAAAAGCTGCAATAGGTATGATTATCTGACTAATTACGAGTAATAATATTATGAATATTAATGCCCTCTTTCCTGGATATCTCACTCCTTTTAAAAAATTAGGAACTCTTTTTCTTTCATAGAAATATGTTATAAGTAAATACGTTAAAATTAGTAATGTAACGCTGAGTATAAAGAACGGTAGAAGGAGTAAATTTATTAGAAGTATGGTCACCGCCGGCAAAAGTGCTATGGCGCTCTCACACTGGCAACTCATAGTTGCAACTATTGCATAGCCAGCGGAAATTAATCCATTTCCACTTTTGATTTGATTATTCTCTGCCTTTCTATTTTTAAGTAGTAGTTTTATTATTTTATGATAATTTTCAACAAGTAATGAAGAAACAGCAAGAAGCAAGAAAAATTGTGAAGGGCTTAAAATGAAGTCAGCATAACCAGTGCTTAAAAATAATCCATAATCTTCTGTAATTGGTAAAGGTAAACCTATGGCCATAATCCTGTCGGCCAGATTTTCAATTGTTAAAGGAGCAGGGACCGGTTGAATTATAAATAAAAATGTTTTACCTATATATAACATGAATAAGAGAACAATACCCATAGAAATATATTTGGAAGCTTTATTTTGAATATTCATATTAAAAATTGAAAATATCATAAGAATGGACGAAGGCAATAGAAGACAAATAGAGAATAGATTTCTTGTTACTATTATAGTCCCTAATAAATAAAATGAGATATAAGAGAGAATATAGAAACTGGGTGCTCTATTGAATGTTATTATTGATGTAAGATATAGCAAATTTAAGGTTAAAACAAGAAGATAGAAAAGGTTGACAGCGTCTGAGGAAATTAAAATATCTCCATTTCTATATCCGTATAAAAAATATGCATCAGAAAGAAGAGATGAAATTATCAATAAAAAAATTAAAAAATAATTTTTTCTTTCATTCATTGAAAACATAGGACCTGTAAAGTTTTATAAAAGCACCGCCGAGTACGAATATTAATCCCATTCCAAATCCATATAATGCCTGATTCTCGATTGTAGTAGGTGGTATTACAGAGATTATTGATAATATGGCAATAGCCAAGAATGCATATATGCTGCCAAATAAAATATAACCCTTATTTGATAGTCTTTTCCTTTCGGTATTAACTTTTAGTCCGTAAATTAGTGCATAAAGTCCAAGTGCTGATATGGCCAGAATCATTGCGGTAAATATCGATGCAATGTAATAGTAATAGTTGCCATATACGATTGATGAATATATTGAGATGCCTGTCATTATGGCCATAAAACCTGTGAATGCAAGAAGGGTGTATATCTTCCAAACAGATGTTCCATATGATGTTTTTTCATTCTCAATTCTCTTAGCAATATAATAAACTAGAGGCACCACAATCAACATTGGAACAATGAAGAAAGTTAATGCAATAATGTTAGGAACAGGGACCCCTGGATAAGCTGCCCCCCAGTAAGAAAGTCCTATAAGATAAACAAGTCCTACGATAGCAGTGGATACTACTATGGATCTCCTTGTCACTTTTAAAGTATCTGATTTTTCAATATATGGAAGAATTAAAAGATATATCAGGGGGAGACCGGTAAATAATGTAACAGCCCAGAATGGACCTAGGACGGAGGATATCTGAAAATCTAGTTCTTTGTAGACGAAAAGGAGGAACCACGGTGGATAAGGGGGAACTGAAGATGCCAGAGGGCTCGTAGCTGCTACTTGTGGGAAAGGTGAAAATAATGCAGGGACGCTAGGTAACAATGAAAGTATTGATGGAATCAGAAAAATTAATGCGAATGTAAATAGAGCAATCTGTATCATATATAAGAGGTTATATGGGTACCAAGGTTTGTAAGAAGGTTTCTCCTTATCAATTGCAGGAACCTTGAAATTTACATCTTCAGCCTTGGGCATTATGGTGTTGTATTCCGCTAAATAGAAATGAACAGCAAATAACAGGAGGATGGTTCCAGCTAGAAGAATATGCCATCCTTCCAGCCTGCTGAAAAGAGATAGCTCTGTACCAGTTCCGAGTACAATCGAGGAAAGATATGACCCTATAAGAGGAACACCATTTGCAATACCTCTACCTACATCTGTAGCATCTGAAGAAAGGACATCGCCTGTCATTGAATATCCAAAGTAAGCCACGGCCACCGTCAATATTAATAGAAGAACTCCACTCAGCCACTGTATCTGCCTGGGGTGTTTATATGAACCAACTATCATATTCCTAATAAGATGCAGATAAACAAGGCCAATCATCAAATAGGCGCCATAAAGATGTGTTGTAAGTATCAGAGTTCCATATGGTAGAGAAAGTAAATTTTCTGTACTGGTATAAGCATTGGAAGGCTGATAATAGAAGAATAATATCAAACCGGTAATAACTTCATAGAAAAATACTATCATTATCATGGCTCCTGTCCAGAACCAAATTCCGCCCTTTTTCCTCATGTAGTCCGGAACTTTCCTTGGCATAGGTTGAGGATCGTTCATTATTTTTTCAATTAAATTCTCTTTTTCCAATTTTATCACCTATTGAATAGTTGTTATCACAGTTTTTCCTGCTGTAGTTATCTGTTGCCCACCTGAGAGATCGTCACTGTGTCCATAAATAGTTGGCCCTACCATAACAGTTGCACTGTAGGTATCATTTGTCTTATCATACACCAGATTCACATTAGGCAGTGGGGATTGAGTTGGCCCCGTAACTACTGAGAAACCACTGTAAGGATCATACGTACTTCCATGGCAAGCACAATGAATCTTTCCTGGGAATGACGAGGAGGATGGTGGATAGAAGTGAATTTCTGGAGGAACACAACCTAGGTGCTGACAAATTGCAGATGAACCAACAACAGAATTGTATGGCCCGACACCCGGGACTGATGCAAATGATTTTCCTGTGGCAGGAATTTTGACCTGGGTTGATTTTATTTCCACGTCGTTATTGCTGGAATCACCCAGTCTCAACAGGAAGCTAGGTTCATTCTGTAGGGGGTAATCAAAAACAACAATCTGGGGGTTGTTTACTATCAAATCACTCGTATGAACAGGATTTCCATTTGGTAAGTAAAGAGTGAGTGTGGGGAATGAAGATTCAACATTCTCCACTGGCGGTATTATGTTCTGTACCACACTCCTTAACGCGCCTACGGTTCCTGCCCCGATTACAAGAACCCCAAGCAGTTTGAGGAATTTCCTTCTATTTTCGTCTGGCACTTTTTCTTCTGTAGACACGTTAATCCCCTTTAGGAGACGACTTCCACAGCGCCAGTCATCCAACCAGCAGTTGCCATAGCTCCTCCCCATCCGTTAAGCTCATCACCACAAGGGACAAAACACTGCCAAGTGTATGTTCCAGTATTGTTAAGGTAAAATTGAGCTGTAGTTATTGCACCTCCAGATGGATTGGTTCCGGCAAATGTGGGTACATTTAATATTATTTGACCATTTTGTATGATCGTAAAAGTATGTGTAACTTCCCATCCTCCATATGTATTATTCCATGGAAGAGAAGATACTGCCCATCCCTGACCTTTTATTATTGAAATATTATCACTAGCATTACCTGATAGTGTAGCGTTGATATACTGAGAAGTACCATTATAAATGTACTCAGTTCCACCCAATGTACCGATAACCTTTGCATATGTGGAGTTGTTTGATGTGCCATTTGGGCCTATAATTGGAGTAACACCTGAATCATAATCTATTATGGTTAGAGTAATCAGTCTGTGTGCAGGAAGTTTAATTAGTGCAGAAGATTCAAGTTGCCCATTGGGTCCTACCACGAAGAAAGCTGGCTGTCTGTGATGTATTGTTGAGTTATTAAACCAGTTGTTTGGTGATATAACCAATGTTAGAGAAGTAGGTGCTTGCGCAGATTGAACAGATGTGACATTCTGGCTACTCGTTACCTCTTTATCGTATGCAATTCCTATTCCAACGCCGCCTATCAGAATTATGGCAGCTATTATTGCATAGAACGTTTTTTCTGATAACATAATAATCCTTATCACATTAAGTTAATAAGGATAACGATACTTTAAGCTTCCTAAAATGATTTCAATGTACATTAAGAAAAGGTTATATTTAAATCTATGTAATGATTATCAATATAAAAATTATATTTTATTAAATTTTATATTTAATAATCATAAAAAATATTCACCTTTTATCTTTTTTACCTTCACACCAGAGATAAAAATCTAGAAAATCCAATTCTTCTTGGATTAAAATACTTTCAAATCCATTGAATCTATATCTTCTATCTCTCTGATAAGGTATTTGAGCGATGGTCTCGGAAATTTCCAATGATTCCCTCATCATCTCATCTTTATCAACGTTAATCCCATTAATTGAAATTTTCTTATCTTCAAGTCTCAACCTTTTTGGGGCCGTAATGCTATATAGAAATATTAGGGGCTCATTTTGATCAAATGTTAGTTTAGTGTTATCTGATACGAATACTTCATCCGCGAGCAAAGCAAAAGAAATTCCATTGTTGATGGCAGATCCATTAATTGATGCAAATATGGGTTTGTCCAATGATATCATGAATAGTATAAGGCCTTTAATGCTTTCATAATAATTTCTGAGATCCGCATACAGATAACCAGTTGGGATATCTAGTCCCCTGGAAAAAGAATAATTTGAACCCGTAATCAAAATTGATCTTACATTATCATCTACTGCTGCTATTGATAGTGATTTTATCAATTCAGATATTGTATCGAGATTGAAAGTTCCTGGAGACAAAAGAGAAATTATGCCGATATTTTTTTCTCTCCAGAAAGAAATCTTGGAATAACCATCTACTTGCGGGGCTCTTGAACCTGTTGTCATTTTTCATCACAATTTTTAATTATTACCCTGATTATAAAAACAATACAAAAATCTTTGTATTAAATATTAGAGGATTTTCTAATTTATTGAAATATGAAAATATCAGAATAATAGAGACTACCAGAAACCTAATATAGTGCCTTGTCTTTACTTTTCTTTGCCGTTATAATGCGACAGATCAGATATTCCGTAAGGAAAATGTGATGATCTGATTCCTGAACGGCGAAATGAATGAGGGTTCGAGTAGATATGATTCTCGAATCTGAGATGGGAAGAGAAAATCCATTCCGCAATCCAAATATTTACGGTAGAATCAACAACTCCGGTTGATCCTGCCGGCGGTCACTGCTATCGAGTTTCGACTAAGCCATGCGAGTCACAGGCCGAAAGGTACTGGCGGACGGCTCAGTAACACGCGGATAATCTACCCTCAGGTGGGGTATACCCTTGGGAAACTGAGGCTAATCCCCCATAGGTCCTGTAAACTGGAATGTTTTAGGACTGAAAGTCACGGCGCCTGAGGATGAGTCTGCGGCCTATCAGGTAGTAGGTGGGGTAAAGGCCCACATAGCCTATGACGGGTACGGGCCCTGAGAGGGGTAGCCCGGAGATGGGTTCTGAGACACGAACCCAGGCCCTACGGGGCGCAGCAGGCGCGAAACCTTCGCAATGCGCGCAAGCGCGACGAGGGGAACTCGAGTGCTATTATCCTTTTGGGTGATAGCTTTTCTCGATCCTAAAAAGATCGGGGAATAAAAGCTGGGTAAGACGGGTGCCAGCCGCCGCGGTAATACCCGCAGCTCAAGTGGTGGCCACTATTATTGAGCCTAAAGCGTCCGTAGCCGGTCTTGTAAATCTCTGGGTAAATCCCATCGCTCAACGGTGGGAAGACTGGAGAGACTGCAAGACTAGGGATCGGGTGAGGTAAGAGGTACTCCTGGGGTAGGGGTAAAATCCTGTAATCCTGGGGGGACGACCGGTGGCGAAGGCGTCTTACTAGAACGACTCCGACGGTGAGGGACGAAGGCTAGGGGAGCAAACCGGATTAGATACCCGGGTAGTCCTAGCTGTAAACGCTGCCCACTTGGTGTTGCCCTTTCGTAGGGAAGGGGCAGTGCCGGAGCGAAGGTGTTAAGTGGGCCGCTTGGGGAGTATGGTCGCAAGGCTGAAACTTAAAGGAATTGGCGGGAGAGCACCGCAACGGGAGGAGCGTGCGGTTTAATTGGATTCAACGCCGGAAAACTCACCAGGAGAGACCATGGTATGAGAGTCAACCTGAAGAGCTTACTCGATTACATGGAGAAGTGGTGCATGGCCGTCGTCAGCTCGTACCGTAAAGCGTTCACTTAAGTGTGATAACGAGCGAGACCCCCATCCACATTTGCTAATATAATCGCGAGATTATATGCACTATGTGGAGACTGCCAGTGTTAAACTGGAGGAAGGAGAGGTCAACGGCAGGTCAGTATGCCCCGAATCTCCTGGGCTACACGCGCGCTACAAAGGACGGAACAATGGGTCGCGACTCCGAAAGGAGAAGCTAATCTCGAAATCCGTTCGTAGTTCAGACTGAGGGCTGTAATTCGCCCTCACGAAGCTGGATTCCGTAGTAATCGCGAATCAACAGTTCGCGGTGAATATGCCCCTGCTCTTTGCACACACCGCCTGTCAAGCCATCCGAGTTGGTTTTGGATGAGGGTATACTTCTTGGTATATTCGAATCCAAGATTGATGAGGAGGGCTAAGTCATAACAAGGTATCCGTAGGGGAACCTGCGGATGGATCACCTCCTAAGTTGGAATATTTCTCTTCCCATCGAAATTCTTTTTTGAAGAAACTGTTTTAAGCTTATTGTTATTTAACAATTGATGTTCAAATGGTAAAGGTTGGCATTAATGGTTATGGAACAATAGGAAAAAGAGTAGCCGATGCTGTTAATTTACAGGATGATATGAAGGTTTCGGGTATTGTGAAAACGAGACCTGACTACATGGCATTTGTTGCAAGTAGAAAATATAAGATATTCGTACCAGATGCAAAGTCAAAGAAATTATTTGATGATGCAGGAATAAAGGTGGAAGGATATATAGATAATCTGATTGATGATTCAGAAATTATTGTGGATGCAACACCCGATGATGTTGGAAAGGAGAACAAACCTATTTATGAGAGTCATAAAATTAAAGCAATATTTCAAGGGGGTGAAGATCACGAACTTACAAATCTTTCATTTAACGCGTATGCTAATTTCAATGAGGCATGGGGTAAGGATTATGTAAGAGTGGTTTCGTGCAATACAACCGGATTAATAAGAACAATATACCCTCTAACTGCCCTCGGAAATTTCAAGGTCAGAGCTAACCTTGTAAGAAGGGCAACAGATCCCAATGATCATAAAAAGGGGCCAATAAACTCAATTGAACCTGATCTAAAGATACCGAGTCATCATGGCCCTGATGTTGCTTCTGTATTGAAGGGTCTTGATATCCAGACAATGGCAGTTAAGGTGCCGACAACATTAATGCACGTGCATTTCGTAAACATAATATTTGATAGGGACCAGGACAGGGAAAAAATTATGAGTGAATGGAAAAAATACAGAAGAATTGTATTTGTCTCAGGAAAGGATGATGTTAAAAGTACTGGTCAACTGATGGAAATAGCTAGAGAGACCGGGAGGAGCAGATCCGACCTTTACGAAATAGTTCTCTGGAAAGATGCGGTCAGTGTGAAAGGGAACGAACTATTCTATTATCAGGGCATACATCAGGAGAGCGATGTGGTTCCAGAAAATATAGATGCAATAAGATCAATGCTTCAGTTAAAGGGGAAGGAGGATAGTATAAATCAAACCGATAAATCTCTTAAAATAGGAGAGCTTGTATATGGCAGATAAAGGTAAGAAAATCAAGGAGATAGAGGATCTTCCTGGGGTAGGAGACTCAATAGCAGAAAAATTGAAAGAAGCTGGATTCAATGATATTATGAGTCTTGCTGTGGCATCACCAAAGGATGTTTCTGATGCTGCTGAAATAGGAGAAAATGTGGCAGCCAAAATAATTATTGCAGCTAGAAAGGCCGCAGATATAGGAAATTTTGAGTCAGGAGACGTTCTGTTGGAAAAGAGGAAAGAGATAAAGAGACTCACAACAGGCTCTAAGGCTCTTGATGACCTGCTTGGAGGTGGTATTGAAACCAGTGCTATAACAGAATTTTTTGGAGAATTTGCCTCAGGAAAGACACAGGTAATGCATCAGCTTGCCGTCAACGCAACCTTACCACTTGATAAGATGGGCCTTGACGGTCACGTGCTTTTCATAGATACTGAAAACACATTCAGACCAGAGAGGGTAGTTCAGATGTCAAAACATCTTGAACTGGATCCAACTGAAGTATTGAAGAAAATTCACGTTGCAAGGGCTTACAATTCAAGTCACCAGATTCTACTTGTAGAAAAGGCCTATGAGCTGACAGAGAAATTCCCGGTAAAGTTACTGATTGTTGACTCCCTCACAGCTCATTTCAGGGCTGAATATACAGGCAGAGGAACACTCGCTGAAAGGCAGCAGCTGCTTAACAAACATATGCATGACCTTTTGAGATTCGGCGACATTTACAATGCCGCCATAGCAGTCACGAATCAGGTGGCAGCCAGACCAGATGTTTTCTTTGGAGACCCAACTACCTCCGTTGGAGGGAATATAGTTGGACACGCATCCACATACAGAGTTTATCTGAGGAAATCCAAGGGAGGAAAGAGAATCGCCAGGCTTATAGATTCTCCTCATCTACCGGAAGGGGAGGCTGTCATTATGGTGACCCAGGATGGAATATCTGATGGTTAATCTATAATATTCACAAATGCAACAGTTCCAGCCCTTCTCTCCTTTCCATTTTTGTAAATCATAAGGGATTGCGGGATGTAACTGCCTAGAGGATAAACCATCCTACCATTTTCTTTCAATTTTTCGTATAAAAAAATGGGTTTATAACTGAAACTGGCTGCAGAAATTATGAGAGAGAATTTATTCTTAAGGCATATCCTGTTGATATTCGCATTCACTATTTCGACATTTTTCAGATTGTACTTCTTTATGTTAGATCTGGCAAAATGTGCCAGATCTTTTATTATCTCTATTGAGAGAACTGATCTTGCCAAGGATGCTATCAAAGCGGTCAGATATCCTGTACCTGTTCCTATCTCAAGTACTTCATCCTCCTCTGTTATCCCAGAAATCTCAAGGAAAATTCCATTCATATGAGGTGCCGATTGAGTCTGGCCGTAGGAAATATCAAGCGGTTCATCAATATCTGCATACCTTTCAATATTTTCAGGAAGAAAGTCACTCCTGTCTATACGGTTCATTATTTCTATTACCCTATTATTCTTCAATAGACCTTCATCTTTCAATCTGTCCCCCCATCTTGTCAGAATTTCACCAGCCTGTAACTCAGATCAGAAGTATTTATCAAGGTACCTATCCCTGGCTTTGGATTAAAATTCATCATCTTCTGATAATCTGTCTGTTCCTGGAACGTAGAGGCATTTACAGCAAGAATCCCCCTATATGAGGTAATTGAATGGTCATGTATATGCCCCGTAATGAAAACATCTGGTACAGGATCTATGACGTAATAATCCTCCTTCAATGGTATGAATGAAAGATTCTTTCCATAAATTGGAGCTAAATGACCTCTCCTCAACATCTCCTTCATTACCTTGTCAGAGTCATTTAATGAAGTTCCAGGCATAGATTCCACAAAGTCCATGATTGAAGTTCCGTGGTAGAGTAGAAATATTCTCCTACCTATTTCTACCCACACAGGATTTGAAAGAGATATGACATTTGGGGGGAAGAGTTCATTTATCTCCCTGGGTAAAGGATTCTGTGGTTCTGTAGGATATACCATATCATGGTTCCCAGGAATGAGAATGACCTTTATATTTCCGTTAATCTTCGAAATTAACTCTGCAAGTCTCTTGTATTGCTTTATTATATCTGGAATTTCGAGATCTTTTTCCTGGTCAGGATAAACTCCTATCCCATCAACCAGGTCTCCGTTCATTATGATATATGATACATTACTATTGTTCACATAATCTATTAAATTCAGGAAATTGTCATTCATGAAATTTTTTGAACCTACGTGTATGTCTGAAATAACCAAAACATCCTGTCCATTTTCATAAATTTCCTTTCTCTTTTCCAGCTCAGGTCTAACAATTGACTCAGCAAATATTGCAGTTCTATCCTTACTGATTCTACCGGATACTCCAATCACTTCATCGTGAAATACCAGATCATTGAATTTCTGACCAAGTATTACCTTGATAGAATCCTCCTGGTCCTCTATTTCAATTATCTTATATCCCTTTTTAGATACAGAGGAATCAACTACAAGGCCTATAGTATCCACATTATCTCCTGAAATCTTTGCCTTCCTTATGGAAACAAAATGGTGTGAAAGTGATCTGGACTTTATTTTCTTTGAAAGAACATTGAACCTGTTCTGAAAAATATCAACAAATGATCCGCTTATTCCAGGGAAACCATTGAGGTGAAACTCCTTCACTATTGAAAACTCATTATCAGCAGGCAGATCTTTGAATGTAAAAACAGGACTCTGGAAATTAAGCTTGCCCTGGATCTTATCAAGGTAAACCAAACCTCCTCTTTTCTCAATTTCCTTTATCACCCTCTCTTCAACCAGTATCCCCCTTTCAAGAAAGAATTTTTCAATATCTTGTATCATTAAATCATCAATTAAAAGAACCTTAAATTTTTTCCTAACGTGGTTCAATGTAAATCAGAGAAATGAATCCTGAATGAATGTGATGGTTTATGGGAAAATATTATTTCCGCATTATCTATATAATTGAGAAGGCAATGGACCAGAATCTCTTATTCAATAAGAATACAAGAATACTTGCAATCGACGACTCGCCATTCAGGAGGGGGGATTCCTTCACGAACATTATTGGCATTATAATTAGAAAGGACCTCTATTTAGAAAGTATTCTCAAGAAAACTATTCAGGTCGATGGAATGGATGTCACTGAGAGGATAATGGAAATGTTGGAGGAGAAAGGGGAGGGAATAAGGATAATAATGATAAAGGGCATAACTTTTGGGGGGTTCAATGTTCTCGACCTTGGAAAATTGTATGATTCTTACAAAATACCGATCATAAATTTTATGGATCACCCTCCTGATAAAGATGCAATAGAAGCCGCTCTGAAAAAGCACTTCAGGGATTGGGAAATTAGACTGTCACTGATGAACAGTTACAGCAAAGTCGACGATTCATCGTTTATAAAAACAATTGGAATAGACTTGAGATCTGCAGTAAAATTCTCATCCGATCTTATGAAGAATGGCAAGATTCCTGAACCATTAAGGATAGTAGACTTGATTGCATCTGTATGTTAGACCGAATCCAGTTTTGCAAGCCTTATATCTTTTCTCTTTCTTTCTAAATATTTATAAACAGTACCGTGCTGGTTTCCACGTAATATCATCATGATGCTCTCTCTCGATACCTCCATCTGTATGTAATCTCCAATAATAGAAACAGTATTTCCATATATAGAAACATAAGATTCAGAGAGCTCCTCTATAAGCCTTCTAGTTTTACCCCTTGTGCCAATAAGCCTAGATCTGACTGTTTTAACTCTTTTAGAATTTTTACCAGTGTAATCCTTAAGGTCTATTATCTCAAGATATACACCCGTGTCAAAAAGCCTGAACGCTCTCTCCGGTGAAAAACCTCTACCAATAGCTCTTACAACCTCTCTCACCTTAAGTGGCATCTCGGGATCCTTAGGGCTATTATCAACAAGATTTACATCCCCTGTCTCGGAATCTATTTCCAGTTTTACTCCAGAAATTTTCTCGATCTGACTTCTCGTTTCCCCGTTCTTACCTATCAATACACCAATTCTGTCCTGTGGTATCCTAATAGAAATCATTTATCTCTCCCACCGTGTATCGTAATATTTTATTTTCATCTATATCGAATCCAAATTTATTAAAAAATTTTACCATATTATTTACGTCTCTTTTCAGCAGTATCATTGATGCCGGATCCTTTATATCCAATGCCTGAGCTATATCTATCATATAGGCCTTTTTCCTATGTAGGAGGAAATTATATTCACTCAGGTCCCCATGAACAAGCTTTCCCTTTAAGTATAGGTTTCTGATATCGCCAAAAATTTGCTTCATCAATGAATCATCAATCTCAATATCCTTTATCTGTGGAGCGGGTCTTCTTCTTGTCCCAAGATACTGCATAAGAAGTACATTGCCTATTACCTTGATTGGCTTTGGTGCAAATACCCCGGCCTGATTTGCAATGCCAAGATTCCTAAACTCTCTGTAAGCCCATTGAACCACAAATTTCCTCTTGTTAGATGAATTTTCTATCCCCCATCTATCACCTGCATATCTCTCTATATTTTTGAAGGTAGATGCTACAGTTTTGTATATTTTTACAGCATAAAATTTTCCTTCTCCGGATGCTGCAAATACTATGCTTTCCTTTCCAGAGGAGATCGGAAATTCAAATCTTTCTATATATTTTCCAGAAAACATCTTATAAATATTGAGCAAAGTGAACTTATCAAAAACATACCCGAAAACTTTTTCAGTCTCTTTCAGACGTTCTTCAGTTTTTCTTATTTTTTCATCATTTGAATACATCAAGAATCTCCGGTAAAATTTTATTCCTTGATAAATATGAGGCCTGTGTCTTTGTATATCTGAAAGTCACATCTGCCCTTTCATCCTGAAAGCTCCACGGCTTAACAATAACCAAATCTCCCTCTCTCATCCACATTCTTTTCCTGATTTTCCCGGGAATCCTGCCTGTTCTTGTTTTTCCGTCCGCGCACATAACTATTAATCTTGAACTGCCGAGTAATTTCTCAACTATCCCAAACATCTCTCCCTTATTAACATTGGGTAAAATAACTCTTGAAATTTCCTCATTATAGTCCTTATCATCACTTGTCATTTCAACACATATAAAAAGAATTTATAAAAATTTAACTAAATTTTTATTTTCTCATTGCTACTGATATTGCTCCAACTGGGCAAGCAGTAACGCAGGCATTGCAGAATATGCAATCTGATTCCCTTACAGGATCTGCCTTATCTGTTCTATATTTATTCCATAAGTCTGAACCTTCTGGAATAACCTTGTCGTTACCGGACCCTTTATTTCCGGGGTTAAGGAACCATTCATAAACGTTTACTGGACAAACATCCATGCATGCTCCATCTGCAGTACATGTCTCCCAATCCACTGCCACATTAGTCCCGTGTATTCCGAGTTTTGTTGGATATGGTTTTCCATCCTTATCCATCCTTTGCTTTCCCTCAGCTCTAACTTCGTGTCCATTGTGAGTTCCTGTTACTGGATATTCGTCAGGCTTATCAAAGAAATTATCATCTATCGGTTTCGGATTATAATCAACCTTTCTGGTCATGATTAGTGAACTACTTTACCATTAATAAATATAACGTTCATTTTGAGCTGCATCTGAATTAAATACTATTTTGCAATAAGAGTGGACAATGAATAGTGCACTTTCAGAATACCTTCTGGATCAATTGCAGAGAGTTTCATCCCAGGATGATCTTGAAAAAGTCAGGATGAACACCACCAGAAAGTTTGGTTTACTGAAAGTAATAAGCAATACTGATATTCTGAACATGATCCCGCCTGAATACAGGGAAAAATATGGGAAATTGTTATCAAGAAAGCCGACACGCACCTTATCCGGAGTATCTGTTGTTGCAATAATGACATCTCCATATTCATGCCCACATGGAAGGTGCACATACTGTCCAGGGGGAGTTGAATATTCATCTCCGCAGTCTTACACAGGTCTGGAGCCTGCAGCAATGAGAGGCAAACAGAATAATTATGATCCTTATCTTCAGACCAGGAACAGGATAGATCAGCTTGAAAGGATTGGGCATCCAACAGACAAGATTGATCTTATAGTAATGGGAGGAACTTTTACAGCCAGGCCAAAGGATTATCAGATTCAATTCGTAAAAGGTGCACTAGATGCTATGAATGGCGTTGCTTCTAAAAATCTGGAAGAGGCAATTATGATCAATGAGACTTCAAAGAACAGATGCATAGGATTGACCATTGAGACGCGCCCGGACTGGTTCTTTGAAAAGGAAATAGATTTGTCACTGGGTTACGGGGCAACAAAAGTTGAGCTGGGAGTACAAACGGTATTCAACGATATTCACAGGTCGACAAAACGTGCTCACAGAATTTATGATGTCATAAGATCGACGGCCCTCTCAAAGGATTCAGGATTCAAGGTGTTGTACCATATAATGCCAGGAATCGGAGGCGTTGATTATGATGGTGACATATCAACAGTTAAAAGATTATTTCAGGACGACAAGCTGAGGCCGGATATGTTAAAGATATATCCAGCCCTCATAGTTGAGGGAACAAAATTTTTCGAGGAATATAAAGCGGGGAAATTCAGGTCTTATGAGAGTGAAGAGGCAACTGACCTTATAGCGGATTTCTTCAAATATATACCTAACTATGTGAGAGTTCACAGAATTCAGCGTGATATTCCTGTCTATAAAATAGTTCAGGGTGTCAAAAGAAGCGACATACACAACCTTGCAATTAAGAGGGCGCTTGAAAGGGGAATAAAGATCAACGAGATAAGATACCGTGAAATAGGAAGAACAAATTCTGCAAGAGGTAAAATTGAACTTAGGATAACAAGTTATTATGCCTCGGGTGGATTGGAGAAGTTTCTGGAATTCGTTGATGAAGACGATAAAATAATTGCATTTCTGAGGCTGAGATTTCCAGGAGATAATGTATTCAGACAGGAAATAGAGGGAAGATCGATAATCAGGGAAATCAAGACCTTTGGAAAGGAAGCCAGGATTAACGAAGCAGGAGAATTTCAGCATAAGGGTTATGGCAGGAGATTGCTCATAGAAGCAGAAGAAATATCAAAGGAAGCTGGATACAGCGGAATACTCGTAATTTCAGGAATTGGTGTAAGGGAATATTTCAGGAAAAACGGTTATGAAAGAGTTGGCCCATATATGGGAAAGAATCTGAAATAATTAATTTAAATAATCAAAAATAATAGACATCCATGAATTTACTATTGATCCTCAGTGTTATTGTACTGGCACTATCGTTATTGTTCCTTTCAATATCCATATTGCTTATACTGAGAAAGTACACCGCGAAGGGTGCAATACTTTCGATATTTTTCCTGATCATGTCAGTAAACTATCTTCTGATAATATATGAAGAAATTCAGAATCAGTCTGTTAATCTCTACATTTTTGTCATATCAGATCTACTGATAGTATTATCACTCCTGGCACTAACCATTACAAGGTGACCATCGGTTGGAACCGGACAGGAGAAATGAGATATTAAATTTCGTGAAGGCAAACCCCGGGTATTACTTCAGGGAATTGCAAAGGTCTCTAAAACTGCCTACCGGTGTCCTACAGTATCATCTCAACAACCTGATTAAGGATGGAGAAATTATATACGAAGAACTGAACGGAACAAAATGTTATTTCCCTGCCAAATCATTTTCCAGACAGCAGATAATAATACTTAGCCATCTCAGGAATCATATAAGAAATAAAATTATGAGAATGCTACTTTCTGGCAATGCAATGAGCCCTTCCGAACTGATAAAGAATCTCAAGATAAGTGCGCCGACATTAAGCTATCATCTATCCCTCCTAACTCAGGACAATGTACTTGAAAGGGTCCAGATGGAAAAAGGAATAGGCTACAGGATAAAGGATATGGAATCGATGAAGGGTCTCATAATAGAATACAGGGAATCATTCATTGACAAACTTGTCCAGGACTTTATAGAAATATGGACGAAATGAAAATTATTTTTTTCTGTAAATAGCATATATCATGAAAAATATTGCAGCGAAAATAATTATTCCTATGATGATGGAATAATAATTTTCCATAATAGTGGGATATATGCTGAAATATTGACCTTGTTCATTAAGGAGGCTCATATACTCGTTTGCATAATTTCCATAAGAAGAGGATATAACTGAAGAGAACAAGGTCTGGAAATAACCGTCTTTAATATTGAATGATATCTCCAAAATTAAATTGTTTAGTTGCTCAAAAGATCTCAAGAAAATTGTAACTGCATTTCCATTAACCTTTAAAAAACCGGGTATATAGATATGATAGCTCTGGTTACTTACTGAAAGGGATACATTATACATAGGGTATCCACTCATATCGTTGACGCCGCTTATATTGATTCCGTTAACGCTTGCTCCCCTGAAATTATCTATAACATACACTAAAGTCATATATTTGAATGATGAATATCCGGAAAAATATAGGGAACCCTGCACCGTTTTCTGCCCCGAAAAATACATTGGAGTATATCCATTTGGCTGAAGGAAATCTACAGTGAAAGGAGATCTGTGAATTGTTACTGAATAATTCACCATTATATGGTCACCAAGGGGGGAGTCCAGATTGTAGGAAGAATAACCCGTAGTGATTCCTGATTGTTTGTAAATTTTGAAATGATTATTGCCTAGATTGAAAGATTCCACATTTGAAAAAGGTCTATCCCCTAATCCAATCATTTTAATATGCGGTGAAAGAATCATATCCGGGGTATTCATACCATAAACTAATCCTGCCGGAATAATAAGTAAAAGGGCAATCAACATTACTGGGATTACTTTCAATTCAACATGCGATCACATTCTTAATAAAAATAAATTTGGTACAAATTTTTAAATTACTATAATACTGAAAATCTAATCTTTGCACCCTCAGATATTGCCTTCCTCAAAGCTCTCCCCTGAACAGAATTTGATCTAATCTGTATTATCCCATTCTTGGAAACTCTGGCTATGAAGAGAGGAGAATCATTTACAAGTATTTCCACTTCCTTATCCCTGAAATCTTCTCCCACATAGAGATTAATCTTGTTTGTTCTCACTTCAGTTGTCACTTCTCCAGGATTATCGAATTTCATTTCTTCTATGTCTATCTTCATCCCAACATCTTCCTCAAGTTTCTTGACCCTTCTTCCCCCCTTCCCTATAAGTTCTCCTATGTACTGTTCGGGAACAAATAATTTGATCTTTCCAGAGGAAGTGATATCTATTTTATGTGGAATTTCTTCAAGCTCCTTATCAATATTCTTGATTATAGCCTTGAGGTCCTTTTCATTCTCAACTTTCACTGGGACAACAACAACCTGTTCTCCAAAGGTATAAATTTCGTGCAATAACCTTCCGGTGAAAAAATCTTTTATCTCGATCACAGGGCGAGCCAGGTCCTCCTCATTCATACCACTAGGGATCTTCACAGAATAGCTTATATCCAAAACATTCTTGATGGCACCATTTTCCACGAATATAACAGTATCCATAATCTGAGGTATCACCCCCAGATCTATTTTACCGACGAATCTCTGTATGGAATCTACTGGTCTTGAGGCGTGTATGACTCCGATCATACCAACTCCTGCCAGTCTCAGATCTGTAAAAACTATGAAATCTCCGGTAGTCCTGATCTCATCGAAGACTGTGTAATCTGGTCTTTCAAGCAGCAATAAATCCCCTGTCTTTTCCATCGATCCCTCAATTTGCGTAAGCTGGGTTATATCTTCTGATACCTGAAGGTCCCTTGGCTTTTCAAGTGTTTTGACTATTTTTCCTTGGGAATTGTAGAATTCTGCAAGGGCCTGAACGAATGTACTCTTTCCTGCACCTGGTCTACCAGAGACAATTATACCTTCAGCCCTTTCCCTGAATCTTAACATCAGGGAATCAGGAAGGTTGTAATCATCTATGGATAATTTTTTTGTTGGCTTCACTGCGGTTATCTCAATCCCATTGCTGATCGGAGGTCTGGTAATAACTACTCTTACACTTCCAAGCTGTACTACAGTCGCTCCTCTTATATCCATTTCAACAAGACTCCTATCGTCATTTCTTGCCCTTTCCACAATATCATTAGCTATTACACTAACCTGATCACTGCTAATTATTTCATCACCATATACAATTCTCCAGTTGCCAGGTCTTCCTACCTTCATCCTCGGCTTGGTATTGGCCTTTAGATGGACGGACATAGTATCTTCAGTAAAGTAACTTTCAATTTTCTTAGACTCAACTGCAATAGGTTCAAGAAACATAACTCTTATCCCCTTTATTTCTGCAATTGATTTTTGAATGTAATCTCCGGTGACAAGAATTGAATTTGTGTCAAGGGCTGCCTGGCGTATCAATTCGTCAACTTCACCGCTTTTTGCTCTCTTTATCTGCCACTCATTTGGTCTTCTGCCATAGAACTGTAAATTTATCTCTCCTGTCTCCTTCATCTTTCTCAATTTCTGCAGCTCTTCCAGTCCCGTAAATCCTATACTTCTTCCCTCGTTAGCCTGATGTTCTATTTCTGATATGAGAGCCTCCGATATGATAACATCACTTGGAATATTCTGCAAAATAAACCTGGTAAACCTCCCATCAACTATCACAGATGTGTCAGGCAAATAAGTTTCTTGCATACTTACTCATGCTTATTAGATATATATTCTTGATATTCTCATCACCCATGATAAAAATAACACTTGAAATTAAAAGGGGATCATTCCCATTCTATGGTGGCAGGAGGTTTATCAGTAATATCGTATACGACCCTGTTAATCTCGGGAATCTTGTTTGTTATTTCCCTCGAGATACCTGCAATTATATCCCATGGGATTTGAGTAAAATTGGCGGTCATACCATCAATGGAGTCAACACACCTTATTGCCACAGTATTCCCGTATACTCTTCTGTCCCCATGTACGCCTGTTGACCTGTCAGAAAGGAGAACTACAAAATATTGCCAGGGGATTATACCATCTCTTTCAAGACCTCTCTCTAGAATATCCGTCGCTCTTTTTAGCAAATCGAGTCTCTCTCTTGTAATTCTACCCATTATTCTTACCGCAAGACCTGGTCCGGGGAAAGGTTGCCTTTTGCTAGGTATTTCGTAGAATTCTGCAAGTTTTCTAACCTCATCCTTGTAGAGATCCCTCAAAGGCTCATATATTTTTATTCCCATTTTTTCCGGAAGACCACCAACGTTATGATGGCTCTTTATGGTATCTCTTAATCCACCTCCTGACTCAATCCAGTCAGGGGCAATTGTACCCTGAATGAGAAATTTAGCACCAAATTTCCTGGCTTCTATCTCGAACAGCTCAATGAAAGTTTTTCCAATAACCTTCCTCTTTATTTCTGGGTCTTCGATATCCCTTAAATTTGAGAGAAATGTTTCCTGACCATCAACAATTTTATAATTAATTCCAAGTTTATCCAATATTGCCCTTACATTTTCAGTTTCATTGAGGCGCATCAGGCCGGTATCAACGTATATAGCCAAACTTTCATCCTTTAAGGCGTCATATGTGATTTTAGCTGCTACTGTGCTGTCGACCCCTCCAGAAACAGCTATGATAGCTTTTCCATTAACCTCTTTTTTCATTTTATTTATTGCTTCATTAATAAAAATAGTAGGGTTAAACAAAAAATCTACCCTCAGGATTTCAACAAAACTGCCAAGAATATCAGCAGGGCAATAACTGCTCCGACAATTGCGGATACAAGGTAAAGGAGGCCATTATATATTACTGAGGTAACCTGGATTCCCAGAGGTACCCTTAGAAGATATGTTAAGAAGCCTACTATAATCCCAAGAACCGCTAGAACTCCTCCGAATGTTCTTACCTTACCTGAACCAAAATAAGCAGCGAATATTCCCAATATTAGCAGAACCAGACCCATCACTAATAGCATCATTGCTACAAATATTCCCCATGTTGTCATTTTTTCACCTACATCTTAATTCCCGTAAGTGTCTTCGTATCTAAAATACCATCGATCATCCTGATTTTATCAATGACTATCTGACCAAGCTCGGTGAAATCCTTGGTTTCGAGCTTAGCAATCAGATCAAACTCGCCAAACAAAGGATGTAGTTCAACTATTTCCTTAATTTTCAATAGCTCATTATATACCTGATGTTCTTTTCCGGGAACTGTGCTGATGAGAACAAATCCTACTGCCAGATTTATCACCACTCATTAATATGAAGATGTTATTTATTTTTTTCCTAAAAGAATAGTCAAAGTGATAGTGATAAAGCTATTTATCAAGGATAATGTTAAACCATTGTTGACTCTTTAACTTTCATTTAAGTTGATTAATAAGCACCAAAGTTTAAATAAAATATTTTAACTAATAATAACTGTCGAAGATATGTCTGAAGTGGACATTGATCTAATTATAGGTGGACCTCAGGGTGGCGGAATAGATAGTGCCGCGCAGATTATTATACGTTCTTTTTCAATTGCGGGTTATGAAGCGTATGGTATAAGGGAGTATCATTCCAATATAAAGGGAAGGCACAGCTACTTCCACGTTAGGATAAAGGATGAGGAAGTTAGGAGCCTCAGATACCCCGTAGATATTCTTGCGTGTCTTGACTCTGAAACACCTTTCGTTCATATGTACGACGTAACAAAAAACACCATAGTTCTTTTCGATGAGGACGTCAAGGGAACTAAGCTTAATCAGGTCCTGACTCTAGAACCTGAGACAAAGAAACACATTGAAGAAAAATTACAGTCTGAAGGTTATGAGTTAACAGTCAGTGGTTCCTTGGAATATATGAAGAAAAGAGGTGCAATACTTGTTCCCGTATCATTCAGAAGCCTGGTGAATGAGGCTCTGGGGCCAAGTAAACCACCTGCAAGATATGCCAATACACTTGGTGCATCAATTTCAATGGCATTGATGGGTTTAGATTCAGAATTCACCATGAGTGGTATTGCGAGTGTTTTTGGAAAGAAGAAGGAAGTATTAGAAGATAATGAGAAGATTGTAAAGGTCGCGTATGAATACATATCCAAAAACAATGGCTTGAAAATTAAGAAGTTAGGGCCTAAAACAGTCAGAGAAAGATACATACTGACTGGAAATGAGGCGATAGCAATAGGGAAAGTCATAGGTGGTCTTAAGCTTCAAACTTACTATCCTATAACGCCGGCAGCTGATGAAAGCTTCTTCCTGGAAGGGCACGATTATTTTGATGAACTTTCAGGTGGAGAAAATGAAACTCTGAGAAAAAGCGGAGTTGTTATAGTACAGGCAGAGGATGAAATCTCTGCCATAGCGATGGCAATTTCAGGTGCAATGACCGGAGCTAGAACAGCGACAGGCACGTCCGGTCCAGGTTTTTCATTGATGGCAGAGGCCATTGGATATGCGGGAATCAATGAGGTACCTGTTGTAATAACCCTCTACCAGAGGGGAGGACCAAGTACCGGTCTTCCAACCAGAAACTCTCAGGCAGATCTTTCTTTTGCGGTGAATGCTGGGCACGGTGACTTCCCGAAGATAGTCCTATCTTCCGGAGATGTGCAGGAAGGGATTGAGGATGCGGTAAAAGCATTTAATTTCGCAGAAATGTTCCAGTTACCTGTTATACACATACTTGATAAGAATTTTGCAAACTCATTTTACGTTGTCGATGGGATAGATTACGACAGGATGAAGATAAAAAGGTGGAAGCTACCTGAAAAACAGGAGGGGGAATTTGAAAGATTCAAATTCACTGAAGATGGAATATCGCCAATGGGATTTTTTGGGAAAAACATCATGTGGCTGACAGGCGACGAGCACAATGAGATCGGTCATATAACAGAAGATCCGGAAACAAGAGATGCAATGATGGTCAAAAGGATGGGTAAGCTAGAAATAGCAAAGAAAATGATACCCCTTGAAGATCAGGCCATTTTATTTGGAGATAAGGATGCAGATGTCACAATAGTCTCCTGGGGTAGCAATAAGGGTATTATCCTTGATGTCATGGATAAACTAAAGCAGGAAGGAAAAAAGGTAAACTTCCTCTACATAAGAATGATGGTTCCGTTCCCCACTGATTTTGTAACAAATATACTCAAGAATTCGAAAATGATCATAGATGTAGAGAATAATTATACTGGTCAGCTGGCCATGTTGATCAAGCAGAATTGTGCAATAAATATCAATAAATATCTATTGAAATATAATGGAAGGCATCCCACAGAGGACGAGGTTTATGACGGAATTAAAAAACTAATCGATGGGAAATCAAACAGGGTGGTGATGACGAATGGAGCATAATTATAGAACAGACCTATGGGTCGACTGGTGTCCAGGATGCGGTGACTTTGGAATCCTGAGTGCTATTCAGCAGAGTCTGGCAGAGATAGACAAGAATCCGGAGAATTATGTGATGGTTTCAGGTATTGGATGTTCGGCTAAAACTCCCCATTATGTAAATGTCTCAGGGATTCACACATTACACGGGAGAGGCATACCATTTGCGACTGGAATCAAACTGGCGAATCCTAATTTAACTGTAATACTAGATGGAGGCGATGGAGATATATTGAGTATAGGCGCTGGACATTTTGTTGCAGCCGGAAGAAGAAATGTAGACATGACCATAATAATCCATAACAATGGAGTTTATGGACTGACAAAGGGACAGGCATCCCCAACAATGCCGAGGGGATTGAAGACAAAAGGTCTGCAGAGGCCGAATATTTATGACTCTCTCAATCCAGTGGCAGTTGCTTTGTCCGTTGGATATACATTCGTTGCAAGGGCGTTCGCCTTTGATATAAAAAATACCAAGGACATCTTAGTAAAGGCAATAAAGCATAAAGGAACAGCCGTTGTTGATCTGCTGCAGCCATGCCCAACATATAATGATATCAATACCAAGGAATGGTATGAGAAGAGGATATATTATCTTGACAAAGATCCAACTTGGGACCCAATCGTTAGGAAGGCTGATGAAGAGGAAGTAGAAAAGAAGTATCTTCAGGGAATACAGAAATCATTGGAATGGGAAGAGAAAATACCTCTGGGAATATTCTATCAAAATGAATTTGTTCCTTCGTATGAGGAAAGAATAAACAATAACATACCCACATACTTCACAGACCCGCCGGCGACATCAAAGATATGTGATGGAAATGGGCTCCCTCTTGCCAGAATGGATAAGATATTTTCTGATAGGCTGATCAGGAAATAGATATATGATACTCGGCGGTCATCTATCAACTAAGGACGGTTTTGGGAAACTCCCAGAAAATGCGACTAAGATAGGTTTTAAAACCTATCAATTTTTTTCAAAAAATCAGATGCAGTGGAAAGCTAAACCCATCCCTGAACAGGAAGCAAACCTTCACAGGGATAATATTAAGAAATTCAATATTCAGAAACCGGCAATTCATGCTTCATATCTCCTAAATCTTGGAAGTCCGGAGAAGGACAAACTGGAGAAATCATATGAAGCCTTCGTAGATGAAATAAAAAGGGCTGAGGAGCTCGGAATAGAATTACTGATTTTTCATCCGGGAGCACATATGGGTTCTGGAGAAAAGAAAGCTCTTGATAACATTGTGGAATCAATGAACAGGGCAATAGAGGAAACTAAAGGTTTCAAGGTTAATCTTGTTGTAGAGAATACTGCAGGCCAAGGGACTGTCGTAGGTTATTCAATGGATCATCTATCATTCATAAGAGATAACATTGAGGATAGGTCGAGAGTTGGATTCTGCATAGATACCTGCCATATTTATCAGGCCGGGTATGATATCAGCAATAATTTTGAAGGGGTAATGGATGAAATTAAGTCAAAGATTGGTTCAGATTACATCAAGGCTATACATCTAAACGATTCAAAACCCCCGTTTAATAAACATCTCGACAGGCATGAAATGCTTGGAAAGGGAACAATAGACAGATCGTTTTTCAGGAAAATATTTGAAGTGAAGGAATTCAGCAAGATCCCCGCATTCCTGGAAACTCCAGAAGGGGAGGAAGGGTATCCAAAAGATATTGAATTTTTGAAATCTCTTGGTCTGGAATTATAGGCCGAAAGTTACACCTTTATCAAGTATCCTCTTTGCATCCCTGATTATATTTTCCGATATCTTCTCTCCAAAGCCGGGTATTTTCCCGATATCTGCAGGATTTGCATTTGCAAGTTTTGATAAATCATATCCGTTAACCATCAATCTTCTTGCTCTCACCCTGCCAACGTTTGGAACGAATGTCAGCGGGATTATATCCTCCCTGACACCATTTGATATCCTGTAATTCAATACCCTGAGATCAGTCCTAGCCTTTCCAAAGACTTTTGATATTTCATACAGACTGTGGGAAAGCCAGTCTGCTATTTCGACCCTATTCCTGATATCTGCGGGCCATATGTTATATTTCTCAACGATTGAATCCTCAGGAACTTCATTTATCCAATCCCTTAAAACTAACGCCACCTTTATTTGCCCCTCCTCTGCGTTTATGTTTGCAGAAAGTAGATTCCTGAAGACCTCTGCATCATTTTCTCCAACATACATCTGAGGCATGTCAGGTGTTACTGATATTCCGAGTAATATGTTATCAATATCTGCCTCATCAATTAGCCTCCTGAGAATTACTCCTGATACAGGGTCAATATAGAGCTCTGAAACTCTCTTGCCGAAAGGAGTTGCCCTCAACCTTTCATTATCCTTTATCATCTCATTCTTGCTCAGGAAATCTATTGCCTCCTCAATCCATGAATCAAGCTCTCTTCCCTGTTTAAACGCCAGTGTGAGGTCAAAGAAATTTTTCAGCGACACTTTATCCCTGCACAGGTTTGATGAGATCAAGCCGAGGACATGCATTCTCAGCTTTCTTTCATCTATTTTTGACTCTATATTCTCCAATTCCCCATTTATATAATAATTAAATACATCCCTGATTCTTGTTTTAGAAGAATAGATATATCCATTGCCTATCCTATCATATTTAACCCTTCCAGCTCTCCCCAGCATCTGCTGTATTTCGAAATTGGGTATCATATCGCTGGAAAAACCATTGTATCTGAAAATATCCTTTATTATTACTGATCTTGCCGGAAGGTTCATTCCCGCAGCCAGAGTTGTAGTGGCAACAACAAGCTTCAGATGACCTTCCCTGAAAAGTTTTTCAACGAGCCTGCGTTGCTCACTCAGCATTCCAGCATGATGGTAACCCACTCCCTTCCTCAACGTTGAATATAATTTATGATTAAGAGAGCCTTCATCTCCCAAATCCAATTCCGATAGCAACAGCCTATCTTTATCGGATAGGTATCTGTTCACTTCGTATGAAATTTTCTCCGCATATTTTTCCGTTGCTTTTCTTGAATTAACGAATATGAGAGTCTGTCCTCCGTCCTCAAGGGTTTGAGGTATAAATTTTTCCAGGCTTTCAATTTCATCAACCTTCCTTCCATTCTCATCATATACATAATCTCCTGCAATTATGAATTTTGATAGCGGTACAGGTCTGAAGTCACTTATAACAGATGAGGAATTTAGCCATTCCGAAATTTCACTGATATTATTCACTGTTGCGGACATTGCGAGGAACTGGATGTTCTCGAACATGTACCTCATTTTAGTTATAACTATCTCCAAGGTATGACCCCTTGTTTCATCCATTATGTTATGTATTTCATCGAAAACCACGAATCCTAAACCTTCGAAGACTTGAGGATTGTTTCTCAGTATGGAATCAATTTTTTCTGATGTAGAGATTACAACATCATAATTTTTCAAATAGGTTGATGTTTCATCATAATCCCCTGTACTAATCATTATTTTCATCCCGTATCGAGAAAAGAAGCGTAGTTCATTCCACTTCTCCTCGGCAAGGGCACGAAGAGGGACAGAATAGAGCGATTTCATGCCTTTTTTCCAGGCCCTGATTATACCATAATAAGCAACAATGGATTTTCCAGATGAAGTCGGTGTGGAAAGGATAACTGACTTTCCCTCATCAAGAAGCCTTATACTCTCCTTCTGGTGGTTGTAAAGTTTTTCTATACCCTCTTCTTTGAGAAAACTCAGGAACTCATCAAAATATTCCATTTACCGATACCACTGATTATATTACATCCTTCCCCATTAAATCTCTGAGGGCCTTAGGAATCAGAATGGTTCCGTCCTCCTGCTGGTAATTCTCAACTATTGCAACAAGTGTTCTGGTAGTCGCAACTAAAGTGGAGTTGAGGGTATGAACATATTTGTTACCATCCTTGGTCCTGTATCTTATTTTCAGTCTTCTTGCCTGATAATCAAGAACATTGGAAGCGCTTACCACTTCCCTGAACTGGCCCTGTGCGGGATACCAGGCCTCAATGTCAAATTTCCTGCTAGCAACATTACCAAGATCCCCTGTTGCAATATCTATAACCCTGTAAGGTATTTCGAGAAGATTGAAAAATTCCTTTGCATTTTCAAGAAGCATTTTGTGGATTCTCTTTGAATCTTCTGGTAATGTGTAAGCGAACTGTTCAATTTTGTTGAATTGATGAACCCTGAATATTCCTTTGGTATCTTTTCCATGGGCTCCAGCTTCTCTTCTGAAACACGGAGAGATGCCAGCATAAAAAAGAGGTAGCATTTCTTCCTCCAGAATCTCATCTGAGTGGTATGAGGCAAGAGGATGCTCGGATGTTGCTATCATATAAAGATCTTCACCCTCTATTTTGTATAGAGTATCTTCAAATGCAGTAAAATCGGTAGCTCCATTTGTTGCCTCCCTGTTCAACATAAAAGGCGGTTCTACAAGCTTGAAACCCTTATTATTCAGCATTTTAAGGGCAAGAAGCTCTATGGAGTTCTCAAGTAAAACGAGATCACCGAGCAGGTAGTAAAATCTAGATCCTGCCACTTTAGCCGCAGTTTCAAGGTTTATCAATCCCCTTTCAAGCAGAAGATCCACGTGACTAACCCTTTTTCTATCAATTAACCTGTATTCCATCTTGTTTAAACTGCCCCTGATAAAATTTTCCAGATCATCCCTATAGACATCTGCTCTCCCGTGAAAATAGAAAGGTGCGCTTCCACTCTCATCAGGTGCAACCGGGGCGTCATTATCAACTATGTTAGGTATCCTCTTTAAAATAGCATCCCTCTTTTCTTCTATATCATTAAGCTCTTTATTCATTGTTTCAATTTCCTTATCTATTTCCTCTGCTTTCTTTTTGTAAGGGGAAATGTCTTCACCTTTCTTAGCTATGGTACTTATTTCCTTTACAAGCCTGTTCTTCTCTGCCTTAAGATCATTAACCTTCCTTAGTATTTCTCTCCATTTATTATCATATTCTATTGCAGCCTTCACAATGTCGTCACTCTGGAATCTTCTCCTCTGGCTCTCAAAGAGTATTTCCGGATTTTTCCTGATGATGTTAATGTCAATCATTATTTTATGGAATCAAGCCTGACTTATATATTTTTATTTATTGGATTCCATCCCCCTAATTCTTGATTCTATTTCTTTCTTTAACGCCTCTGAAACTTTGCTACCATCAACCTTACCCCTGAGTTTTTTCATTGCCTCCCCCATAATTGGCTTGAATGAATCATTTCCCCTTTCCCTGACAAGTTCAATATTTGAATCAACTATTTCCTTTATTACTGATTCAAGAGACTCCTCTTTGCTTTTGGAAATTCCGGATAAATTCTTGTCTGATTCATTGTAAAGATCTTCAAGGACATCCTTAGTTATAAGACCCTCTTTGAGGAGACTCAGTATCCTTGCTGCCTTATCCAGGTCTTTCTCCTGTTTTGAGAAAACTACAGCCAGAAGTTTTGCAACTGATTTTGGATTTCCGAATTCTCTTATGAAATTTTCAAGAATATCATCGTACTCTTTCCAGATAGCATTCATAGCTTCCTGCTCGGATACCCCTAAGTTCATCAGATGGGAAGCTCTCTCCTTAACTGTGGGTGGAATTTTTTTCTTTATCTCGTCGAGAAAATTATGGTCTACCTTTATAATGGGTATGTCAGTTTCTGGATACATTCTGGATTTTCCAGGGAGTGGCCTTAGGAATTTGGTTCCATCTGGTGTGGCTGCTCTTGTTTCAGCTGGCACTCCTATGAGGGCTTCATTGAGTCTTTCCTCTATAATCTTCAAAGCATTTGCCTTGGAATCTTTATCGACAATAATGAAGGCAAAAGCATCTTCCTCACCACAACTTAAATATTCCTTAAGTTTGACTATGTTCTCGGATGTTATGCCATAATTGGGCAGCTCATCTGAATGTATTATTCCTCCTATACCTGAAACTCTGAGCCTCTCGGCAATCTCTCTTCCGAGCCTGTATTTTCCATTATTAAGGAATCCTGACAACCCCTCCAACCTGAAGGCAATTACTTCCTTCTTTTCCGAAATAGCTTTAATTACAATATTCGATTTCCAAGAGTTTGCAATTTCATTAATACTCAATGGCTTTAAATCGAATGATCTAACTCCCCTTCCTCTAAGTTTCACAGCAATCTCATTGAGAATTGTCTGCCTTTCTATCTCATATTCCAGGACTTCCTGAATCTGTGAAAGGGACTGGACACCTTTTATCTCTACCCTGTTCCCGGAATCTAAAGAAATATTAACATCCTGTCTTATACTGCTCACTTCCCTTCTTATGTAACCACTTCTCCTGACAGCTATTCCAAGAGCTTCAGCGATTTCCCTTGCCTCCCTTGGAGAGCGAATATCAGGTTCAGTAGAGACTTCTATAAGTGGGATACCCAATCTGTCAAGAGAATAGGTAACTACATTCCCTTTCTGTTCTATCTTCTTGCAGGCTTCTTCCTCAAGTGTAACAGAAGCTATTCCTATTTTCCTATCATTGTGATGGAATACGCCATTAATCCCTATTATACCAGTTCTCTGGAATCCAGATGTATTTGACCCATCAATTACCATCTTTCTCATGAAATCAATATTATCTACAGGAGTGCATCCAAGAATGAAGGAAACAATAAACGCACCACTAATAGCATCCTGTGAAGGAGAGTGGGGCGGTTCTTCATCCATCTCTACCAGACAGGAATTATCAGTGATCAAATATTCAAATTCATTTCTCTTCCTCTCCTCCTGGATAGCGGCGAGATCGGTATTTGAAAATTCTCCAGCCGAAGCCCTAAGTCTCCTGACTATTTTTCCCCTATAATTATCACTTTCCTCACCCTCACAGCTGCAGAATAATTTTCTACCTTTAACTTGAAAATGTATTTCGAGGCCTATCTTTATATTCTTATTCTTTTCTTCGTTCATTTAATTCCCCTCTCAGATTCTTTGCTAAAAGGACCTTTGCATCATCTTGGCCAAAATTTCCAAGCAAAAATGAAAGTTTGATATAGGCCACTTCCGGGAGCATATCGCCAAGGGGTATCACTCCAGCTTCTATCAGTCTTCTTCCGGTACTATATACATTGAGATTCACAGACCCATACAGACACTGAGAAGTCATGGCAATTATCTTACCCTCATCTATTATATTCTTAATATCTTCAATGTAATCATTTGAGATATGGCCAAGACCTGTACCTGCAATGATCAGCCCGTCATTTCTATCTAAGAACTTCAGTAGAAGTTCCTTTTCCATTCCCGGATAATAGTAAACGAGACCAACCTTTTCACTCAGATTTTCATAAAGATGCATTTCATCTTTTTTCACTTTTTTATAATCTTGCATATTCACATCTAGATCCTTGGATATTGTTCCAATTATTTCAGCATTTATGGATTTGAAAGCATCCCTACGTGACGTGTGCATCTTCCTAACTTTGACTGCCCTGTGAATTGAAAGATAGTCATCATTCATACTTGAATGCATTACCACAGCGACCTCTCCTAAATCAGACTGTGCCACTTTTACTGCTCCCAAAAGGTTAAAGTAAGCATCTGAACTTGGCCTGTCAGATGATCTCTGCGATCCAGTAAAAATTATGGGTGCGGATGGATTCTCAATCAAAAAAGACAGTGCAGAAGCAGAAAAAGACATGGTATCAGTTCCGTGGGCCACTACCACCCCGTTGCCTTCAGATATTTTCTCATACACCTTTTTAGCCAAAATCTTCCAGTATTTCTGGTTCATATCCTCGGAGAATATGTTGAAAAGAACCTCTGCATCAATATCTCCAAGCTTCAATAGATCGGGTTCTGCATAAAGAACGTCTTGTGCATTTTCAAGAGGTTTTACAGCCCCTGTTGAATAATCAACGTAACTTGCAATAGTTCCACCTGTCCCAATGATCGTGACTTTCTTTCCACTCCCTCTAATCTCCTCCCTGGTCAGCTTCAATGGCTTGTTTTCAGAAATGACATTTAGTGATTGTATATGGGAGTAATCTATAGCCAGATTATAACCATTCTTAAGTTTAATTATCATAAAATCGTGATTTTTTGAGATTAAAATACCATTCAGCAGCTGATATTTCCATCTGACTTCAATTTCGTCACCCGGCTTGATATTCTCAAACACTATTCTGAATGCCTAAGACGTAAAAAAATTTACTCATATGATATAAGAAATCATATTTTCATGAACTTGCAATATTTCCATTTCAAAAAAATCATGGAAATAATATTATCAAAGTTTATAATGAGTAATCATGAGACCTTTGCTCATCGGACGTTTTCAGCCTTTCCACAACGGTCATATGTGGTTGGTAAGCAGAATTGTACGGGAGTATGGGAGCATAATAATAGGTATTGGAAGCGCACAGGAATCGCACTCGCTAGTGAACCCATTCACTGCAGGAGAGAGACATTACATGATTCAGAGAGCACTGGAAAGCAGCGGAATACACGATTTTTATCTTGTACCTATTGAGGACATATACAGGAACAGTCTCTGGGTTAGTCACATACTTTCACTTGCCCCTCCTTTTGACGTTGCAATATCAGGAAATCCTCTGGTTAAAAGACTATTCAGGGAAGCTGGTAAAAAGGTTATAGAACCAGAAATGCACGGAAGAGAAAAATATTCAGGCAAGGAAATAAGAAAGAGAATAATAAATGGAGAGGAATGGTCTGATCTTGTTCCTCCTGAGGTCTATAAGGTCATAAATGAAATAGATGGGGTCAACAGGCTCAGGGACCTTTCCAAAACCGATGAGGTTAATAAGTGAAATTAGATATCGCTTAAAATGAAAGAAATGGAGTTTATTGTATCGGAAAAAGGAAAGGACTACATAGTATATGAAGTTCTTAACAATGATAATACCATTTTGAGACCCCTAATGGAAGAGATCGAAAGGGATGAGATGGTGGAAAGTGCCAGATATTATTTCGAGCACCCGTACCTATCAAATCCTAAGATACATATAAAGGTCAAGCAGGGCAAACCTCAGGCTGCTTTAAAGAGAAGTCTGAGAAGAATGGAAAAAGTTTTTGAAAATATAAACAATCAATATAAAAAATTATAAAAAATTAAATTACGTTGTATTCAACATTTTTTGTGCTGACTATAGACCATGTTAGATAAGCCATGGATATGAACAGGAGCCATAATCCTATCGCTTCTACAATCCAGGAGAGCGTCATCACGTATACAAGCAGACCTTCGAATCCCATTACAATACCTGCTATTGCAAAATAGGAGGGTGCTCTCAGCTTCTTCTCACTATTTTTTGCGAAATAATATGCTATTGCAAAGAATGCTGCTACTATTACAAGCATAAAGAATGTGTAGAGAAGATGCCCATTTGTAAAAGCCATGTCATACTGGTATCCAGGACCTCCGCTTGGAGGCGTTCCAGGACTGCCAAATCCGTAGTATGCTTCATTGAATTCCATCACATATCCAATTCCAACCATCGCAGCCATTGCACCTATCCATGTTCCAATGGATGTGATCTGGGCAAGTTTAGATCCCTTCTGTGTGTCGAATGTTTTGATCAGACCAATTATGGCAATTAAAGCACCTATTCCAACAATTCCTGTTTGAGAATCGTCTAGCGCTAGACCATTCATTCCAGCCGGTCCAGATGTAAATATTGCAGGTATCACGTAAGTACCGAAGGAGGAAATCCAGTATAGATAGCTCATTGAAATGATCCCTATGAACGACACTATTAATCCTAAGCTGACGACCATTTTATATCTTGAACCAAGTTTATGGTATCCAAATAATACTGCTGTCAGTCCCACTATTCCACCCATTACTGCAGGAAGCATCTGGTGTGAATGTGAAGTTATCAAGTTCCCAAGGAATGTTGATATTCCGCCGATTGAATTGACATAGGAGTTGAAGAATGGGATTGATGAATACGTGAACAGATTGCCATACTCATAAACCATCCCCATAACTGCCGCTATGGTAGCAGAAATAGCTGCTATTATCACAACGAGATAACCTGCTAACACATTCTTGAATTCATTCCTGTTTTTAAACGGGAAAATTAAAAGGCCTAATATAAGCAGAACAGCGTCAAGGACCATTAGGACATCTCTTAGAGTTTGAGCTCCTTCATCAGCTAGGGCGGCCCAGGAAGGATAAAAGAGCACAAGACCAATGAATGAAAGTATAAGCACAGGATAATTGGTCAGCACAATGAATTTATAGAGCTTTTCGGGGATTTTGAACACCTTGGCTGTCACTATTATTATCATAAGTGTAAGAGGAATCATGACACCGTGATAGTAGTTAACAACATCCAGTGTAAAATCACCAAGATTGAACCATGTCACACCTGGAAACAACGGGCTGATCAGAAGCAAGAAAACTATGTATATCATTATTGCTGCTACATTGGTTTTTAGGTCAAATAAAAAACTTTTACGTTCTGAAGTCATTTTAGGTCACTTTACTGTATCGCATAGCCCATTAAAAAACTTAAGTTATTTTTAATTTCCTTGTAATATTGATTAACTAAATTGCCTATATTTTTTTATTTCAAAAGGGTTTTATAAGTTATCATAATATACTTAGTAGATAAAATATAGGTGATAAAAAATGGAAGAACAAAATTTGAAGAATTGGACTCTTGACAAAGCCCATAGCTCAATAGAATTCAGTGTTAGGCATATGATGATATCTTCGGTAAAAGGTGGATTCAAGGATTTTGATGCTGAGATTAAACTTGATCCTGAGAATCTCGAAAAAGCCGATGTAAAATTTACCATAAATGCGGCTAGTGTGGATACGAACCAGTCCGATAGGGATGCGCATCTAAAATCTCCGGATTTCTTTGACGTTGCTAAATTCCCATTCATAACGTTCACCACAAAGTCGGTGGTTAAGAATGGTGATAATCTCACAGTTAAGGGAGACCTGACAATTAAAGGTGTTTCCAGAGAAATTGCTGTTAAAGGAGAAATACAGGGGCCAATAAAAGATCCTTATGGCAAGCAAAGAATTGGATTCGATGGGGAATCTACTGTAAATAGAAAGGAATTTGGCTTGAACTGGAACATGATACTCGAAGGAGGGGGAGTATTGGTAGGAGACACAGTTAAGTTATCAATACATCTTGAGGCTTTTACAGATTAAGTTAATAAAAACTTTTTATCCTTTTTTATGTTATTCATAGCATGGATAATGATGCGCAAGTTTTAGAAATTGATAATTTTGTTTCAGAAGATACCGTTGCAATTCTTGGATTTGTAGAAGCAACTACATTGGGTTTACTAACATCTTCATTTCTTATAGAACAGGAGAAATTGCATCAAGTAGCTCAGTTGAAATCTGTGCATATACCACCCGTGACTGTATTCATAGGTGGGAAGCTCAGATCTCCTTTCAGGATATATACAAGAAAGGACGGGAAGCTTATGGTAATTACCTGTGAGGTACCAATTGATGATACAGGTCTGTATGAAATATCATCAGCTCTTCTAGACTGGTTGCAGAAAAAGAAGGTCAGGGAGATAGTGGTTATAGATGGAATACCAGTAAAGGGAATACCAACTGAGAGGCCAGTGTACGTAGCAGCAGAGGCAAATAATATCAAGAAATTCTCAGATATTGGAGTGAGCAATGCTGAATCTGCAATAATTGCTGGGATGGGTGGTGCAATAATAAATGAATCTCTCGGAAAGAAGATGACAGCACTGTCCCTTATGACACTATCTTCAGCGGATATTCCGGACCCGGGAGCTGTGCTCTCGATCGTCGATGTTTTAAATAAAGTGTATGGATTTAAAGTGGACACCAAGATACTTGAGGAATCCGTAAAGAAGCTTCATGAAGAAATGAACAAGGTGATAGACCAGTATAACAAGATACAGGAAACAAAATCAGGAAAGGTGCCCGAACCATCAATCTACGGATAGATCTATTGCAGTACTTTTAAATCCTAATATCTAATTTCAAGGGATGGTCAATGTTTCGGTAATAGGCGGAAGTCAGGTCTCGGATGAGATTTGCGATATTGCAATCGAAGTTGGCAGATTACTTGCAAAGAGAGGTGTAACAGTATTCTGCGGGGGGCTGGATGGCGTAATGAAATGTGTATCCAAGGGGGTTAAGATGGAAGGGGGTATTTCAGTTGGAATCCTCCCCGGGTATAGTACAGATGAAGGCAATGAATATTTAACAGTTAAAGTTCCAACGGGAATGGGTTATGCAAGAAATTTTCTGGTAGTGAGAGCTGGTGACGTGGTTATAGCCATAGATGGATCAACTGGAACATTATCAGAAGCTTCCTTCGCAATAGCTGAAGGGAAAGATGTTGTAGCAATAGGCGACATAGTGATAAATCCGAAGAAGGAAAAGGAAGGAAAATTTTTCAAGGCCAAGACGCCTAAGGAGGCAGTGGACCTTGCTTTTTCAAGATTAGGCAAGTAGAAATATGGCAGAAAGTAGAATTGACAGAAGGGTTTACTTTCTCGGGTTATCAAGATTCATAAGGGCAATGGGAAGAACATCCTCCTTTATCTTCCTCCCAGTAATATTATTTGAGCTCTATGGAATGAGCTTGATAGAGATCGGGATATTTTCAGGTACTGCTACCCTTATAATGGCCTTTTTCCAGTATTATTCAGGCAAGTTAACTGATAAAATTGGAAGAAGGAAATTCCTGATATATATCCCCATTCCTGTTGCAATTTCATATTTCACAATGTTCATTGTTATTTATAGGAATATGAGTGCTTATTTTCTGATATTGTTGTGGTATTCCACAGTGGTCCTCAATGCACTGCAGTTCCCCGCTATACAGGCATCTGTTGCTGATGTCACAGACCTGAATCAGAGGTTAAAGGGGTTTACAATAGTGAGGTTATTTGTCAATACGGGGGCTGCAGTAGGTCCATTAATTGGTGCATTTGTAGGTTCAATAAACTTTTCATATATATACCTGGTAACGAGCGTTGCAAGTGTTGTAGAATTAGTTGTACTATTTTTTGCAATTAACGAAACGTACACTCCTCCCAAGGAGATAACAAGAAGAACTATAAGGGGGACATTAAAATCCAGCTATTTTTTATTATTCTTTTCAATCGTGGGATTGATTTTCTCTTTTCTTCTGAGACAGAGGGGGACAACATTCACCCTTTTTATATATGGTTTTGAACACATTTCACTCATTGAACTAGGTTTTATATATTCAATCAACGGTATACTCGTAGTGGCACTTCAATACCCGATATTTTCATTCATGCAAAAAAAGATGAATTTCCTGTACTGGCGAAGCGTCGGCTCCATGATATACTCTCTGTCTTTCTTTATGATCATATTAATTTCTGGATTCTATGGATATATGTTTATAATGGGTGTTATGACAGTTGGAGAAGATTTTGTAAGTCCCACTACTGAAACAATAATCACATCAGTTGCTTCTTATGATTCAAGGGGCACCTATATAGGGACGTATAACATGATAACAAGTTTCGGAAACTTTCTTGGCTCTGTTTTTGGATTATACTATCTATCCGTTTTTCGAAAAGTACCAGACATTTTCTGGGAAATAATGGCTGGAGGCCTGTTCATTGTTGCAATAATGTACTTCATGATTTACCCTTATTACAAGAGGGAGATCAATATATCAGAAAACAGAAATATCTTGTTGGTAGAATGACTATTCATCCACTGAAAAAATGATATAAACTTTTATTAATTTCAAATGTCTTTATGACTATGGCAATCTCAGACGCAAAATGGATAAGAGAAAAGGCAATAGAACACACAGAATTCTTTAGAAACTCAATACCCCTGATAGCAAGTGAGAACCTGATAAGTCCTATGACAAAGGAAATGATGATTTCAGACCTTAATAACAGATATGCAGAAGGTCTTCCGGGACATAGGTATTATCAGGGTAATAAAATAGTTGATGAAATAGAAACAAGGACAGAAGACCTCGTTAAAAGCCTGTTCAGAGCGAAACAGGCCGATGTGAGACCTATATCAGGAACAAATGCCAACCAGGCAATAGTATTTTCCCTTTCATCACCCGGGGATAAAATCATGTCTCCAAGTCTTGATGACGGTGCACACATATCTTCGGCAGAATTTGGAGCTGTGGGAATGAGAGGTTTGAATATAACCCATATGGCTTTCAACAGTGAATACATGAAAATTGATGTTGATGAGACAAAAAAGCTCATCATTAGGGAAAAACCAAAAATATGTCTGTTCGGATTTTCTGTTTTTCTGTTTCCTGCTCCAATCAAGGAACTTAAAGAAACAATGGACGAAGTTGGTTGTAAAGTATGGTACGATGGTGCACATGTCCTCGGATTAATTGCAGGCAAGAGATTTCAAGATCCATTAAGAGAAGGCGCAGATCTTATTACAGGTAGCACACATAAAACTTTCCCAGGTCCACAGCATGGAATTATCTTGGGGAATACAGATGATGAGACATGGAAGAAAGTCAGGAGAGGTGTATTTCCAGGGGTAATAAGCAATCACCACCTTGGGGCAATGGCTGGTTTAGGAATAACATCAGCTGAAATGATGGAGTTTGGAGAGTCCTATGCTGATCAGATAATAAATAACGCAAAAACACTAGCGCAGGAAATGCACTCACTCGGGTTTGATGTTATAGCTGAGAAGAACGGATTCACAGAAAGCCATACGATTCTTGTAAACGTCAAGTCGAAGGGTGGAGGAAAATTTGTGGCTGAAACTCTTGAAAGGAATAGCATAATTCTCAATAAAAACATGATTCCTGGAGATTCTAACAAGAAATCCCAAGATCCTTCAGGAATAAGAATAGGAACGCAGGAGGTTACTCGTATAGGAATGGGGAGAAGTGAAATGATTCAGATAGCGAATCTCATAAATGAAGCATTAAATGGTAAAGACGTAAGAGGTGATGTCAGAGATCTGAAATCTAACTTCACGGAAGTTAAATACTGCTACGGAAGAGAAGATGCTTACGAATTCATTTCCCTCTTCAAATAGATTTTTTTAAATTTATCAATTTTTTTATAATTATAAATTAATTAGAATCTAATTAAACTTGTATTTTTTCTCAAAAGTATTAAATTTTTGAATTGTATCAGTCTTGACCCGTGGTTTATAATGACTGATTCACTTGCAGAACTAGAAAATAAAAGATTGGTAGTTAAAAAGGATCTCGATGAGGCCAAAAACAGAAGGGACGAATTAAGGGATGAGATGGATAGGTACGCAGAAGAAAGAAACAAGCTCAACAATAAAGTAAAGGAGCTTAAGAAAACCCTTAAGGAAATGAAAGCCCAGAAGGATGAGTTATCGGCCAGGGCATCTGAGTTAAAAAGTAAAAAGGATAAGCTAACCTATGAATTGAAGAAGGAGCTTGACAGCAGAAAATCCTTAAAAAATTCTATTATTAGAGATCGTGGTAAACAGGTAGATATAAAGAGACTTAAAAAGGAAAGGGACGATCTTATAAAGAAACAGATGACTGGTGTTTATAATAAAAAAGAGGAAGAAGAAATAGTCAAGAAGATCAGAGAAATAGATAGAATTATCAAGGAATATGAAAAGGAAATCGAGAAAATGGCCCTTGATGATGTTGACTATAAAAAACTCGACGAAGATATTAAGATTAAAAGGGAAGAGGTGCACAGGTTGCAGGAAGAATACCAGAATATAATAAAGGAAGTAATTGCAATGAGAGATGCACAGAATAAAGTCTTTGAGGAAATGATAGAAACTGGCGGTAAAGCCGATGAAATCCATGAAAAATATCTTCAAGTTCAGGCTGAGTTATTCAAACAGAACCAGAAACTAGATGAGCTTTTTAATACAATTCGTGAATATGAGAAAATAATAGTAGGGATGAAGCAGAAACAGTCAAAGGAGAAAAAGAAAGTCAAGGAGAACGAGGCCAAAGCCAAAGCCGAAGAAATATATGAAAGATTCAAGAATGGTGAATCGCTCTCCACAGAAGATATTCTTATCCTGCAGAAAGCAGGATTCCTTTAATGAACACTTTATTTCTTTTTATATTAGTTATTGTGGTTCTTCTCATCATTTATTTGATTTCATATAGATTTTCAAAGCCAAAAGAATATTCTAAGATCGAAGATGATGCATTTAATAAAATATCTCTGTCAAGGGAAATCATAAGGAAGATAGCAACATCTGAGGTCAGGGATAAATTCGAGGGGGAATTAAAAGGTTGTGAAGAATTATTCGGGAGAAAGGAATATATTGAGGCAGAGAAATGCGCAGAATCAGTCCTCTCAGAACTCAGAAATTTCTCAAACAAAAACAAGGAAATACAGGAAGAGGAACCAGAAATAATCTGCAAGCACTGTGGCACAAAGTTGGCAAAGAAATATGATTTCTGCCCCATATGTGGAGAGAAATTATGAATACATTTAGATTCTTTATCATAGGATTTTTACTGTTCATTTTGTCAGAAATAATCCTGATTTATCTCGGCATAGTAAAAGTTTACTTTTTCCTGTTCGTCCCTATTTTTATTTCCAGTTCCCCGCTTTCAATAATCCCTTTCATTTTTTTCATCATACCTTTTATTCTAGTATTCTCAGCAAACTGGAAAGGGTACCAAGCTGAAGATGGAAGCTCGAACAAAGTTAATTATACTTATGACGCTAAACCTGAAAAAGAAGTAAACTATGGGGGTTTTCTATTTATTGGTCCTATACCGATCATATTCGGCAAGGGAATGAACAGAAAAACACTCTACATACTGATAATTGTAATGCTTGTAATGATGATATTATTTATTCTCTTCTCCAGATGATAGAATTGATCCTTCTATTTTCCCTCCCTTCCTGAGCAGAAGACCACCGCCAATAACGGAGTCATCAACATACACACCCTCTCCTAAAATGGAGTTGAAAGAGAGAATTGAATTCCTTATTCTACTGCCCTCTCCAATCTGGCTGTTATCATAAATTACTGAATTTTCTATGCTAACATTATCAGATATGCTCACATTATCATAAATCGAGGAGTTCCTTATGGTAGAATTCCTGCCAATCTTTACCTTCCTCCCAAGATATATATTTCCACTGAATGATGGTGACTTTCCCGTATATTTTTTTGACATCTCTATGTTTGCCCTTATTAGATCACGTGGCCTGCCTATATCTATCCAAGTACCTTTGATCTCATAACCTCCGATCCTTTTATTATCCCCTTGAAGAGATGGAATCAGATTTTTTGCAATATCACTGACCTTTCCCTTCTCAATATAATCGAATATTTCTGGTTCCATGATATATATTCCAGCATTGGCAAGATTCGAAATAGGATTTTCCTTTGGTTTCTCCTGGAACTGAACAATTTGCCCATCCTTTAATTTAACTACTCCAAACTCAGATGGATTATCGACTTTAGTCAAACCAATAGTTATTATATTCTTATTTTTAACATGGAATTTCAACAGTTCTTTCATATCTTCCCTGAATACTGTGTCAGCGTTTCCGACAAAGAATGTTTCCTCAAGGAATTTCTCAGTTTTCTTTAGTCCACCTGCCGTACCCAATGGATCCTTTTCAACTGAAAATAGAAAATTCCCTTTCTTTGATAGTTTCCCCGAGAATAGTTCCACAATTTTTTCATACTTGTAACTAACCGTAAGAATGTAATCTCTTGAAACAGTTGAAAATGAATCAATTAAGTAAAGAATTACTGGCCTTCCCCCAACCGGAATGAGAGACTTCGGAATATTGTCGGTCAGAGGGCGTAGCCTAGTACCAAGCCCTCCGGCCATTATTACCGATTTCAAGATTAACCCTCAGACTGAATCGACGTTCCAGTCTAATCCTTTTAATCCTGTTGCTTTCGTTATCTGGCCGACACCAGCCTTTGAATCCAGCATATAGGGAGATTTTACCCCTGTCAGTACAACGAGTACTTTTATTGTTCCCTTCAATGATGGATCTATTGAAGCTCCCCAGATTATCCTAGCATTCTGGCTTATTCTCTGCTGTACTAGCCTGACTGCTGCTTCAGCCTCTGCAACTGTCATCTGGTCGTCTCCGATAACTCTTACAAGAGCTCCCTTCGCATCAGATATGTCCGCCTCTATCAGAGGAGAAGATATTGCCTCCTGTACTGCCTGTTCAACCTTATTCTGGCCTGAGGCATCAGATTCTCCTATCCCTATCATTGCTACTCCTCCGCCAGACATAATTGTTTTGATATCTGCATAATCAAGATTAACGAGTCCCGGTTTTGTAATTATTTCTGTAAGTCCCTTTAGAGCTTCCATCAGTATCTCATCTGCCACCTTGAAGGCCTGATCTAATGGCAGTCTGGGTACTAGCTGAAGAAGTTTATCATTTGGAATTACTATGGTAGTATCGGAATTTCTCCTCATTTTTTCAAGACCATATAGTGCATTTTCCATTCTTACTCTTCCCTCTGCTGAGAATGGAAGCGTCACTACCGATATTACTAAAGATTTTTGTCTCTTAGCAATTTCTGCTACCACAGGTGCTGAACCAGTTCCTGTCCCTCCACCCATTCCTGCAGTGACGAAAGCTATATCTATTCTTCCCATTGCATTTACCAATTCTTCCTCTGCTTCTCTTGCTGCCTCTTCCCCCACCTGGGGTAGAGCTCCGGCTCCCAACCCTCTTGTGGACCTCTTTCCAAGAAGGACCTTCCTATGAGCCTTTATTGTTAAAAGATGTTTAGCGTCAGTGTTTGCAGCAATCATTTCAGCGCCATATACTCCTTCTTCCATGCACCTATTCACTGTGTTGCTCCCTCCTCCACCACAGCCTATTATCTTGATATTTACTTTTAACTGTTCAACTATTTTGGCCAATTCCTCATCATCAGGAGAAGCTATTGGCTGTCTGGGAGTTTGGATTCCAATAGGTCCTGGCTGAGATTGCTGAGGAACATTATTTTCCTTATTTTCATCGACTGCATCTTCACCCAATGCATTTTTGATCAAGGATTTCATTGGCATAATTTACACCTGTGTCATCTATATGTATGACGCTATATATATACTTTGCGAATGGGAAAAACAATATATTTTTCAGGTAAATTGTTTTGATATTTATTCCTTTTGAAGTATAACTCTAATCATTATTTTTACATTGTATGATATTTGTCAGACATAAACAAAGATCAAAATTAGTTAGTACTTAGACTATTTTAGAAATATTTATATATGAGTAGTAAATTTTGAAGTAGTGAAATTATGGTTGATTACGTAACTTTAGTAGTATGGGAGGCCCTCCAGGAAGACGTAGGTCTTATAAGGGCTAGAATAGATCTAGCAACAAGAGAAGCACTGAATGTATCCATAGGGGATATCATAAAGATAGAAGGAAAGAAAACTACAGCAGCAAGGGTGTTCAGATTGAGCGAAGAGGAAGAAAATAGAGGGATAATCAGGATAGATCCTCTCGTTAGACAGAATTCAGGTGTTAAAGTAGGAGACAAAGTGAAGATATCCAAGGCTGACGTTAAACAGGCTGAGGTACTTGTGCTTGCACCCGTTATTGCAGAGAATCAGAGAATAAGGTTTGCCCCGGGAATTGAGGACTATGTGAGGCGATCACTCCTCAGAAGACCGATTGTGGAGGGGGACGTAATATCTGTGCAAGGACTCGCCCTTACAGGTAAAGGGGGAGTTTCATTCAAGGTGGCAAAAGTAGGCCCTGGAAGAGGTATATTTGTTGTGACAGAAGAAACAATGATAGAGATGAGGGAGGAAGCAGTTTCAACAGAGGAAGAAGGGGAAAGGATCACCTACGAGGACATAGGAGGTCTGGGTGAGGAACTAAGAAAGGTCAGAGAGATGATAGAACTTCCTCTTAAACATCCGGAACTATTTGAGAGATTGGGTATAGATCCTCCGAAAGGTGTTATATTATATGGTCCTCCGGGAACAGGTAAAACGCTCATAGCAAAGGCGGTAGCAAACGAGTCAGGAGCCAGATTTTTCTCCATTAATGGACCAGAAATCATAAACAAATTTTATGGAGAAAGTGAGAAGGCTCTGAGGGAAACATTCGATAAAGCCTCGAAAGAATCTCCATCAATAATATTCATAGATGAAATAGATTCAATAGCGCCAAAGAGGGAAGACACTCAGGGAGAGCTTGAGAGAAGAGTTGTGGCCCAGTTACTGACATTGATGGATGGTCTTAAGAGCAGGGGACAGGTAATTGTAATTGCTGCGACTAACAGGCTGGATGCTGTGGATCCAGCTCTGAGAAGACCTGGAAGATTTGATAGGGAAATAGAGATAGGCGTTCCAGATAAGAAGGGTAGAAAAGAAATTATGCAAATACATACAAGGGGTATGCCTCTTGAAGGGAAGCCTGAGGATAGGGAAAAGCTACTAGATGAACTTGCATCAGTCACCCACGGATTTGTTGGTGCAGATCTTGCAGCTTTAGCAAGAGAGGCAGCAATGAAAGCATTGAGAAGGTATCTTCCAGAGATAGACCTGGATAACCCAATACCTACAGAGGTTTTGGAAAAAATGCAGGTCAACAAGGAAGATTTCATGAATGCCCTGAAAGAAATAGAACCATCATCTTTAAGAGAAGTGACAATAGAAGTTCCAAATGTATCATGGGATGATATAGGGGATTTAGAAGAAGCTAAGAAAGAGCTTAAAGAGGCTGTAGAACTACCCGTGAAGAACCCAGAAGTATTTGAAAGAATGGGACTCAGACCTCCAAGAGGTATATTATTCTTCGGTCCCCCAGGAACCGGTAAAACCTTGTTGGCCAAGGCTGTTGCAACAGAAAGTCAATCTAATTTTATATCAATTAAGGGACCAGAGGTAATGAGCAAATGGGTTGGAGAATCGGAAAAAGCAGTTAGGGAAATATTCAAGAAAGCAAAGCAGAGTGCACCCACAATAGTATTCCTGGATGAACTTGATTCTATTGCGCCTAGACGGGGATTATACGCATCATCAGGTGTAACTGACAGAATTGTAAATCAGTTACTCACAAGTCTAGACGGAATGGAGGCGATGAAAGGCGTTGTAATACTTGCAGCCACAAACAGATTGGATATAATAGATCCCGGTCTTCTCAGGCCTGGACGCTTTGACAAAATAATATACATAGGTCCACCAAACAAAGAGGCAAGGCTAAAGATACTAAAAGTTCACACGAGAAAGATGCCGCTGGACAAGGACGTAAACCTGGAAAGCATAGCAGAAAGAACAACAAATTACTCCGGTGCCGATCTGGAAAACTTGGTAAGGGAGGCAGGTTTAGAAGCTATAAGGGAAGATATTTCAGCAAACAAGGTAACAATGGCACACTTTGAAAAGGCTTTACAGAGAATAAAACCATCCCTAGATGAGGAAACAATAAAATATTACGAAGACGTATCTAAAAACATGGGTAGGGAAACAAAACCTACCAGGAAAGAAGATCTGATATATTACAGGTGATAAAAAATGAGAAAATTCGTAACAGAATTGAAAGGGAAAACGGTAATGACAAGTGAAGGACTGATACTTGGGACAATATCAAACTTCGTTGTCGACACCGAGACAGGGCAGGTTAACCACGTGCTCGTAAATCCAGCAGAAGGTATAGAGAGCGATAAATACGAAAAGGATGCTCAGGGAAGACTTGCCATACCATTCAAGACTATGAAATCTGTTAAGGATGTAGTAGTTCTTGAAGTAAAAGACTAAAAAATTTATTTTTTATTTTTATCCAAATTCTTAAAAAATACAAACCCTTAAATTCTTCGTGTAATAAGGGTTAGAAAAAGGTGCTCCAATGAAAAGAAGTTCCAGGGATTGGAAAAAACGTCATAACATGAGATGGAAATGGAGAAAGAAAAAGATAAGAAGATTAAAGAGAATTAGGAAAGCTTCCAGAAGCTAAAGGGAGCATGGGGTAGTCAGGTATCCTAGCGGGCTCCAGTTAGGGGTTGATTAAATGTGGGTCATCTGACCATGATGAGAAACTGGAGCGATGACCCTAAGAGAGACCCGCAGATCTGGGTTCAAATCCCAGTGC